>Ga0209023_10007957_pt1 | contig 10726 bp, 8 predicted proteins | sample LakOneMetagenome_FD_187468 | JGI IMG/M metagenome (GOLD analysis project Ga0209023, IMG submission 187468) | Freshwater and sediment microbial communities from Lake Erie, Canada (SPAdes) (version 2) | ecosystem: Environmental > Aquatic > Freshwater > Lentic | place: Lake Erie, Canada | collected...
TGGTGGTGTCGGCCCAGGGGGGGATTACCGATGTACTACTGCAATGCGCCAACCTTGCGGCAGGCGGTAACGAGTTATACAAAAAATCCTTACAGGAAATTGAAACCCGGCATTTAACCACGGTAAAAGATTTGATCCCGGTAACACAGCAAAGCAGCGTATTAAGCGGCGTTAAAAAATTATGCAACGAAATTGAAGATATCTGCAACGGTATTTTTTTACTGGGCGAATTATCTGAGCGTACAAAGGATAAAGTGGTGAGCTATGGCGAACTGCTTTCTTCACAAATCATTGCAGCAAAATTTAAAGCGGGCGGGCTGGATGTGCAATGGAAAGATTCGAGGGAGTTGATTTTTACCGATAGTAATTTCGGCGCTGCCCTTGTGAATTTTTCAAAAACCAATGCCGCCATACAAAAATATTTTGCTGAAGCGTCATCGTCATTATTTATTCTCCCGGGTTTTATTGCTGCAGATGCCAATGGTACCACCACTACTTTAGGAAGGGGTGGTTCTGATTATACTGCGGCTATCATTGCCGGCGCTGTTGATGCCAAAGTGCTGGAAATATGGACGGATGTATCGGGCATGATGACAGCCGATCCAAGAATTGTAACCAATATAAAACTGATACCCAAAATATCTTACCAGGAAGCGATGGAACTGTCGCATTTTGGTGCCAAAGTAATTTACCCGCCCACCATACAACCGGTAATGAGTAAAAATATTCCGGTATGGATAAAAAATACTTTTGCCCCCGGGGATGAAGGTACCGTAATACAGAATGAATCCATGAAAAACGGCAGTGCCATCCGTGGTATTTCCAGCATCAATAAAATTTCGCTGATCAGCCTGGAAGGCAGTGGCATGGTGGGCATACCGGGTTTCAGTAAACGCCTGTTTGAAGCACTGGCCAATTATAAGATCAATGTTATTTTAATTACGCAAAGTTCATCTGAGCATTCTATCTGCGTAGCAGTTGACGCGGCAAACGCAGCCACTGCAAAACAGGCCGTGGATGCCGCTTTTGCCTACGAGATAGAAACTAAAAAAGTAGAACCGCTGTTTGTGGAAAATGACCTGGCCATTGTGGCACTGGTGGGCGATAATATGAAAAGCCATACCGGTATTGCAGGAAGGATGTTCAGTGCCATGGGAAAGAACGGTGTGAATATCCGTGCCATTGCACAGGGATCTTCCGAAAGAAATATCTCTTCTGTTATTGCGGTAAGCGATGTTACTAAAGCAGTAAACGTACTGCACGAAGCATTTTTTGAAACCACTTACAAACAGGTAAACCTGTTTATTGCCGGCGCCGGAAATGTGGGCAGTAAATTACTGGCCCAATTAAACCAGCAGCTGGATTTTTTAAAAAACAGTAACCGCTTAAATGTAAAAGTGGTGGGCCTGGCCAACAGTAAAAAAGCCTTGTTTAATGATGAGGGTATTGATTTAAATAACTGGAAAACTTTACTGGCTGCAGCACCTGCCAATACCATCGAAGGATATATTGACACCATCATTGCAAAAAATTTACGCAACACCATTTTTGTGGATGTAACGGCAAGTGATGTGGTGGCCACCTGCTATAATAAGTTGTTGCAGAAAAGTATTGCTGTGGTGGCCTGTAACAAAGTAGCCTGTTCGGCTGCATACAGTTATTACCAGCAATTAAAAGAAAGTGCCAGGGAGTTTAATGCTAAATTTTTATTTGAAACCAATGTAGGTGCCGGCTTGCCCATCATCGGTACATTGAATGATTTAATAAGCAGCGGCGATAAAATAAATAAAATGCAGGCTGTACTGAGTGGTACTTTAAATTTTGTGTTTAATAATTACGACGGAAAAAAATCTTTTGCTTCGGTGGTAAAGCAGGCGCAGGATGAAGGCTATACTGAACCCGACCCAAGGCTTGACCTGAGTGGTAAGGATGTGATGCGTAAGATCATGATCCTGGCAAGGGAGAGCGGCCAAAAAATTGAAATGGATGATATTGCCAACAACAGTTTTATGCCCGAAAGCTGTATGCAGGGCTCGGTAGAAAATTTTTATGCCGAAATGGAAAAACAGGAAGCGCATTTTAAAGCAATTTATGAAGCAGCTGCAGCCAAAGGCAATAAATTAAAATTTGTGGCCACCTACGAAAATGGAAAAGCGGCAGTGGGTTTGCAGCATATCAACCCAGAACATGATTTTTACCATTTATACGGCAAGGATAATATCGTTTTGTTTTACACCAACCGTTATCCTGAGCAACCGATGGTGGTAAAAGGAGCTGGTGCCGGCGCAGAAGTTACGGCAAGCGGTGTTTTTGCTGATATCATCAGGGCCACACACAATTAATAATGTTAAATAACCTGGTACATGAATACCGTTAAAATTTCTGCTCCTGCAACGATCGCCAACCTGGTTTGCGGTTTTGATATTCTCGGGTTGGCATTGAATCATCCGCAGGATGAAATGGAGTTAACGCTGAGTAAGGAACCGGGCCTGCGCATCAAACATATTGATGGGTACAACCTGCCCACCGAGCCTGCAAAAAATGTAGCCGGTGCTGCATTGATGGCATTAATGGAGGAGTACGGTGATACATCTGTTGGCTTCGATCTTACCATTAATAAGATCATCAAACCCGGCAGTGGACTGGGTTCTAGCGCAGCAAGCTCGGCAGGGGCGGTGGTGGGCGCCAACCATTTGCTCAATAATCATTTCAGTAAACCCGACCTGGTGCGCTTTGCCATGAATGGCGAAAAAGTGGCCAGTGGTGTAAAGCATGCCGATAATATCACACCCTGTATTTATGGCGGTGTTACTTTGATACGCTCTATTTTTCCGCTCGACATCATTCCTTTATCGGCACCGCCGATGTATGTAACCGTGGTGCACCCGCAGATAGAAGTGAAAACATCTGATGCCAGGCAGATACTGCGTAAAGAAGTACAGCTGAAAGATGCCATAAAACAATGGGGTAATATTGCCGGGCTGGTGGCAGGGTTTTTACAAAACGATTATGCACTCATCAGCCGCAGTTTGGAAGATGTGATCATTGAACCGATACGGAGTATTTTAATACCGGGTTTTGATGAAGTGAAAAAGCAATGCAAGGAAGCGGGCGCACTGGGTGGTGGCATCAGCGGCAGCGGCCCTTCTGTTTTTATGCTGAGCAAAGAAGAACAGACAGCAAAAAATGTAGAACAACTGATGAAAGCTATTTATGATAAAATAGGTGTGGAGTACCATACGCATGTAACAACGGTGAATGTGGAAGGGGTAAGGGTTGAGAGTGGTGAGTAGTAAGTAGTAAGTTGTAAGTAATAAGTAGTGATTCGGGTTACACACTAAACTCCTAAACCACTAAACCAATTAAGTACTAACCATAACACGAATTTTAGCCACGAATTACACGAATTAACGGATTAACTAATTAACGGATTAACGTATTAACAAATCAACAATGAATTTCTACAGTCTCAATAAAAAATCCCCCGACGTAAATTTCAAGGATGCCACCATTAACGGCCAGGCACCGGATAAGGGTTTGTATTTTCCGGAAATGATCCCGCAGGTAAAAAAAGAACTGCTTGATAATATTGAAAACACCAGTAATGAAGCAATTGCTTTTGAAGTGATCAAACCTTATGTGGGCGATACCATTGCTGAAGATGAGCTGTTCAGCATTGTGAAAGAAACAGTGAATTTTCCCATCCCTTTGGTAAAGGTAACGGATGATATTTTTTCGCTGGAATTATACCATGGCCCCACGCTGGCCTTTAAAGATATTGGCGCCCGATTTATGAGCCGCTGCCTGGGCCATTTTGTAAAGGGTGGCGATAAAAAAGTTACCGTGCTTGTAGCCACATCAGGTGACACCGGCGGCGCAGTGGCCAACGGTTTTTATAATGTACCCGGTGTGGATGTGGTGATATTATATCCCTCGGGAAAAGTGAGCAGTGTGCAGGAAAAACAACTCACCACTTTAGGCAATAATATCCATGCACTGGAAGTGAACGGTAATTTTGACGATTGCCAGCAGATGGTGAAAGCTGCTTTCCTGGATGAGGCGCTGAATAAAAAATTATTTCTCACTTCTGCCAACTCCATCAACGTGGCCAGGTGGCTGCCGCAGCAGTTTTATTATTTCTTTGCGTATAAACAGTGGGTTGGCTCCCCTTCAGGGGTTGGGGGCAACCCGCCTGTGGTTTGTGTGCCCAGCGGCAATTTTGGAAATATATGTGCAGGTTTACTCGCTAATGCATCTGGTTTACCCGTAAAACATTTTATTGCCGCCACCAATGCCAATGATGTAGTACCACAGTATTTTGCCACGCAACAGTACCAGCCTAAAAAAGCAGTGGCCACCATCAGTAATGCCATGGATGTGGGCGACCCGAGTAATTTTGTACGCATCATGGAAATCTTTCAGCAGCAGTTCAGCAGCCTTACGGCAAAACTGAGCAGCTGCAGTGTAACAGATGCGGTAACCAGGCAAACCCTGCTGGATGTGTATCAGCAGCATCATTATTTATGCGATCCACATGGCGCCGTGGCTTACCGTGCACTGGACAATTACTTACAAACACATCCCCATAACAAAGGCATATTTTTAGAAACCGCACACCCGGTAAAATTTTACGATGTGGTGGAACCGGTGATCAATGAAACGGTACCCGTGCCGGAAACCATTAAAGCAGAAATGGCAAAAGAAAAGAAAAGTACGGTAATTGATAAGGGAGTGGGAGAGTTGAAAAGTTTTTTAATGGGCCTGTAAATTTGCTTAGCTCCTGTAAATGTAAAGTCTTACTTATCCAAACGCCCCGGCCTGGTCTTTGACCAGCCGGAACCAGTAAGTCACACTTATTGTATTAGTAGTTTTTATTTGTGAATTTATTTATTTCGTCGTGGCTGGTTGGAAACCACGCCGCGGCGTAAACCTATTCAGGATTTATCTAATAACCTGTAAACTTTTTTCAGGATGAATCAAAGGTTTTTGCCTGCCGGGTTGGTATAAATTTTATTAACTCCTTAATTCTTTGATTTTTGCTTTAATGTATTCTTCCTTGTTCTTCTTCACTTCTTTGAGTTCTGCTTTTCTGTCCTTATTAATGTCGTAATATTTTTCAGACCATATTCCAATTTCAATCATTAAGGGTAGCAAGTCAATTCCTTTTACTGTGAGTTTATACAAAACTTTTGCCTTGCTGTCCGGGTGACTCAATTTTTCAATCACCCCATTTTCTTCCAATGTCAGCAACCGGGAAGCCAAAATATTGGTAGCAATGCCTTCGGCTGACTTTAAAAAGTCGCCATAGGTGCATTGTTTTGCATACATCAAATCTCTGATAATCAGCAGTGACCACTTGTCTCCCCACACATCAAGGGAGCAACTTACAGGGCAATCTGACCTTCTGTTATTCTCAGGCATAAAAAATATTTTTAAAAAATACTTGCAATTTGCAAGTAAGTTATATATTTGCACTTGCAATTTGCAAGCAATATTACAACAAAAAATTAAAATCAAAAGAAAATGCTGCAAACATTTCAAAATGTAAATACTGATACCGTCAATGTGAACGGAACAAAATTTTATTTCCGCAAACTTGGCGAAGCCAAAGGTGCTCCTGTAATTTTTCTAAATCACCTTGGTGCAACTTTGGACAACTGCGACCCACGAATTATAGATGGCATTGCAAAGCAACATCAGATTATAGCTTTTGATAACCGTGGTGTCGGTGCAACCGAAGGAAAAACTCCATTGACAATTTCTGAAATGGCGAAAGATGCAAGGGCTTTTATTCATGCGTTGGGTTATGATACCGTTGACATCATTGGTTTTTCAATGGGTGCTTTTATTGCACAGGAAATTTTGTTGCAGGAACCTCTGCTTGTCCGCAAAGTAATTATGACCGGAACTGGCCCTGCCGGTGGAGAAGGAATTAAAAATGTAACAAAGATTACTTATTTGGATATGCTAAGGGGTTACCTGACTTTCAGAGACCCGAAATTTTATTTGTTCTTTAATCAAAATAAAAATGGGAAAAAAGCAGCGAACGAATTTTTGTCACGGATAAAGGAACGAACTGAAAACCGGGATAAAAAAATGGGAATAAGATCATTTGGCAATCAACTTAAAGCAATTCATGCCTGGGGTTTGCAACAACCACAAGACTTGTCGGTAATCAAACAACCCGTTTTGGTTGCGAATGGCGACAATGACAGAATGGTTCCAAGCAGTAACACAACTGATTTAGCAAAACGGCTTTCAAATGCTGAATTAATAATTTATAAAGATGCTGGTCACGGGGGCATCTTTCAATATCACGATGAATTTGTAAAAAGTGCATTAGCTTTTTTATCAAAATAAATAACAATCAAAAGAAAATTAAATGAAAGCGTATCAAGTTAACCGCTACGGGAAAAATGAAAAATTGCATTTGTCCGAAGTAGCAAAACCAGTGATAAACGACAACGAGGTTTTGGTAGAAATTCATGCTGCAAGTGTCAATATGGTAGATGCCAAAATCAGAAATGGCGAATTTAAATTGGTAATGCCTTATAAACCACCTTTTACTATCGGGCACGATATGGCAGGAGTTGTAACTCAGATAGGTGCAAAAGTCAGTACATTCAAAATTGGTGACGAGGTATTTGCCAGTTGTAAAGGAACATTTGCAGAATTTATCACTATAAATGAAAATGACCTGGCGTTGAAACCCAAAAACATTACTATGGAAGAAGCTGCATCCATTCCTTTGGTTGGCTTAACTGCCTGGCAGGTTTTGGTTGAAAAAGGAAACCTGAAAAAAGGACAAAAAGTTTTTATCCAGGCAGGTTCGGGTGGTGTTGGTACGTTTGCTATTCAGTTGGCAAAACATCTGGGTGCTGATGTAGCAACAACTACAAGTGCTGCAAATAAAGATTTGGTAAAAAGTCTCGGTGCCGATTTGATTATTGATTACAAAACACAGGATTTTGAAACGATTGTGAAAGATTATGACCTGGTATTGAACAGCCAGGATTCCAAAACATTGGAGAAGTCGATGAAAGTATTGAAGCCTGCCGGAAAAGCAATTTCTATTTCAGGTCCGCCGGATGTTGATTATGCTAATGAAACCGGGTTGAACTGGTTGTTAAAAAATGTAATACGGTTATTGAGTTTTACAATTAAAAAATTAGCAAAAAAGTTGCATGTACATTACTCATTCTTATTTATGAAACCCAACGGAAAGCAGTTAGGTGAAATTACGGCTTTAATTGAAGCAGGAATTATTCGTCCTGTTGTAGATAAAGTGTTTCCGTTTGCAGAAACAAATGAAGCAATGGCATATGTAGAAGCAGGTCGTACAAAAGGAAAAGTGGTTGTCAGGGTGAAGTAATAGTTTCTTACAAAAACCAACCTCGCCTTGGTTCGTGGCACATGTACCAACATATGTTTTCCGTTTCGTGTGCCACGAACCGGGGCAGTGGGTTCATGTTAGGCGTTCGTTTTTTAGTTAGAGTATATAGTTTCAAGTAATTCTATTGCTTCATTTTTGGGTAACGCTTTAGCATCGATATTTAGTCCAACTAAGTGATCACTTTTCAGTCCGTACAAAGAATAATTTGCTCCTTTTGGAATTTTCAAATACCAGATAATGTAGTTTTTTATAGTATCGCTTTTTATTTCATTTACCTTATAGTTTGGATTTTGACCCCAATAGTCTGCATCCCATTTATAAAATGTCTTCACCAGTTCAAAATTCGTTAAGCTGTCATTATAAAAATCAAATTTTGTTTTGTCTCTTGCAGACAACGAGATTGCAACTTTAGTTTGTTTATTTCTAAAGGTATATTGGCCTCCTGTTTCATAATGCCCAACAAGGTTCCAGTCCTTTCCCGGCAACTTAAACTCCACCGTGTTAATTAAAGCAATTGAATAATCTTGGCATTGTCCTGATAGAGAAATTAAGATCAGAAGGGTAAAGAATCTGCTTTTCATAATTTTATTTTGATTCATTATACTGCTCGAAAAAAATGACGCCCAACGTACAGGGCTTGCTGCAGGGCTGGAATTCATTGTTCGTCCAGCCCGGAACCGCTGCTGATTAAAGATATAAAAGTACAAGTTAACAAACAAAAGCCCAACAATGTATGTCCAGCCCAGATGAAGCACAACAGCGAAAAATGACCATTGCTCCAATCCAGCCAGCCTTGCAGCAAACCCGATGTTAGCGGAAGTACTGTTGACTATTTTTCGGTAAAGTAGGAACGAGCCGCAAGGCCAGTTGAACTTAATTCTGTAATTAATTTTGAATATAGGTTGCGATAGTTGTTAGCGGTTTTAAATTCTTTGGCAGCCTTATATAGATTTTCTGATACAATATAAAAGTCTAACAAACCTTGCCAGTATGGTTTTTCTGCTTCTATAATTTTATTTGATTCGTTTTGAATTGTCTTGGCTTTAGTTAGGTCGTTAGTTTTAGTCAAAAGATTAATAAGCATATTTTGGTTAATAAAAACTCGGGCAGTATTGGCATTTTCTTTCCAATATGAGATTGAGATATTGCAATAATACAGGGCGGAGTCAAGTTTATTTTCAAACTCAAATAGTCTTGCAAGATCGAATTGGGAAACAGCTACTCCCCATAGAGTATTTTTTAATTGAAAGAGATTAATTGCCTGTTGTATTTCGCTTTTGCCTTCTTGGAATTTTCCAAACCTACCCAACAAATACCCTTTGAATTTTCTGTTATTAGCTTCATTCAAAGTATCTTTCAAAGAGTTGAATATATTGATTGCGCTGTCAGTCAGGAGCAACGCACCTTTATAATCGTGGCTTGATTCGTCTAACAATTGTCCACGATTTTGTACATCGAAAGCCATTTTTTTTAAAATTTTCCTTTCGCCGTCAGTAATTGTCTTTGAATTCAGTTTGGCCAAGAGTGAAGTAAGACTGTCAGATTGCGCCTGGCTATTCAGAAATAGTCCAACAATAAAAATTAAAATGCTGAATAGATGTTTCATGTTGTTGAGTATTTCCGCCAACATATAAATATACGATACAAAATACGGGTATTCAAAAAATCTCAGCAATGATTTTCAACGAATTAGCGTTATACATTTTGTAAGTTATTAGCTCAATCCGCTTTTAAAATTTACCTTTATAACTGCAATAAGTACCGCAATGATACCTGGAATAAAAAATACTCTTCCCTTCTTTTACCGGTTATTATTGAGCATTGCGGCAGTATTTTGTTTTTCACCAACTATACATGCACAACTCTGCAATGGCAGCCTCGGCGATCCCGTGGTGAATATTAATTTTGGTAACGGTAACGGCATTACAAATTATACACCCACCAACGCTTATACCTATACCAGTTCCACCTGTCCCAACGATGGCTTTTATACCATCACCACCAGCACATCGGGTTGTTTTGGCAGTACCTGGCTTACCGTTCCGTCAGACCATACAGGCGGTGGTGCTTTTATGCTGGTGAATGCCTCTGTTACACCCGGCGATTTTTTTTTAACCACGGTAACTGATCTTTGTCCCAATACCACTTACGAATTTGCCGCATGGATCATGAACGTACTGGCACGTTTTGGTATCAGGCCCAATATTACCTTCACTATTGAAACCCCGGGTGGTACCGTGCTGCAGCAATACAACACCGGCGATATTGCTGAAACACCCACCGCCATCTGGAGACAATATGGTTTTTATTTTACCACGCCGGTAAATAACCCGGTCATCGTGTTACGCATGCGCAACAATGCACCGGGCGGTATTGGCAACGACCTGGCCCTGGATGATATCACCTTCCGGCCCTGCGGCCCGGCTGTGATCACCACCGCCATTCAGGGCAACAGTGATACGGTGAATGTTTGCGAAGGCAATACCAACCAGTATACACTTACAGGAGCTGTTTCTTCAGGCTATGTTACGCCGGTATACCAATGGCAGGTGAGTAACGATTCGGGTGCCAAGTGGCGTGATATTACAGGTGGCAATACATTAACCTACCAGCGCATGCCCACCAATGCAGGAAGTTTCTGGTACCGCCTTACAGTTACTGAACAATCTGCAATAAGTTTTACTGCCTGCCGTATTGCGTCCAACGTGGTGGCCATAAATGTGCATGGCAAACCTGTTGTAAATGCAGGGCCCGACAGGATCCTGTTTGCCGGTGATTCGGTTACACTGGCTGCGACCATTGCAGGAGAAAGTCCTTCTTATTTCTGGCTGCCGCCGGATTATTTAAATGATGCTGCACTGCTCACTCCCAATGCATCACCGCCATTGAATATGAACTATACCCTTTTTGCCACATCAAAATATGGTTGTGTAAATAATGATGCGGCATTTATAAAAGTGGCTGGCGCTATTTATGTGCCCAATGCATTTACGCCCAATAATGATGGTAAAAACGACAGCTGGCGTATTCCTTATTTAGACCCGCTGCTGGGCGCCGTGGTAAATGTATATAACCGCTTTGGGCAACTGGTGTATCATGCTGAAGGCACAACAGTGGACTGGGATGGCAACTTAAAAGGCATGCCGCAATCTGCCGGGGCCTATGTTTACCATATCCACTTTAAAAAAAATAATGGCGAAGTGAATATGAAGGGAACGGTGATACTGATACGGTAAATAGAAAAAATACTTTTTTGACCCCTGCAGTTAGGTTCAGGCAGGCTTACGGGGCTTTTCAGTCATATAATGAATTCAAGTAAATCCTTTATGCCTT
>Ga0209023_10007958_pt1 | contig 10726 bp, 10 predicted proteins | sample LakOneMetagenome_FD_187468 | JGI IMG/M metagenome (GOLD analysis project Ga0209023, IMG submission 187468) | Freshwater and sediment microbial communities from Lake Erie, Canada (SPAdes) (version 2) | ecosystem: Environmental > Aquatic > Freshwater > Lentic | place: Lake Erie, Canada...
TGCATTTTTGTACGAAACGGTTCGTCAAAGACAATAAAGTCATTGCGAGGAATGAAGCCAATCTGAAGCGAAAGGTTCGGGCATTTTCAGCCATCCATATTCCTGCTTTCCGTTATATTTTTAACCTGTCAGGTTTTAAAAACCTGATAGGTTAAAAGATACCACTTCAATCAGGGCTAGAAAGCAAACTATTCGCTTACTGGTTCGTCGTCTTTATGCTCCTTAAAAACATAAACATACTGAATCGGTTGAGAAACAATTTCTTCTTGCTCCACTTCTAGTTCTTCTAGTTTTGGCGGATTGACAAAATTCCCATTTTCATCAAATCGTTTCATGAAGGCATCTTCTTGCGGATTGAAATCGGGTTTTTCCCAATCGTACTGAATGTCTTTTATGTAATCGGGTGTTTTAAATCGTATTGCAAAAACAAATCCTGTTAATAACCCAGCCAAATGTCCTTCCCACGAAATGGAACTTTCACCTACAATTTCAGGTTGCGGAAAAACATACCAAATCATACCGCCATATAATAAAACTACCGCAAACGACAATGCCATTAATCGGTAATATTGGGTTCGCAATCCTTTGAAGAAGATAAACGATACCAAAACATAAATCAAGCTACTAGCACCAATATGGTACGAATCGCGTCCAATTACCCAAGTTAGAAATCCCGAAAGTAAAATGCCATACGCCAACACTTTCAGGGAAACTTCTCTATAAAAATAAATTAAAGCCGTTGACAATATAAAAAGCGGCAACGAATTGCTAGCAATATGATTTAAATCACCGTGCAAAAACGGACTAAAAACGACACCTTGCAATCCAGAAAAAGTTCTAGGTAAAATTCCGTGTTCATTTAAATGCAAGTGAAACGAATGATCTATATAAAACACGAACCAAATCGAAAGCAACATAAACGTTGGAATAATCCACGTTGATGGTGAAAATTTAAAATGGTTGTGATCGTTCATCAATTTAAAAATTAGTTTTTATTTCATTCCTTTTATCAAAAATACAACCAAAAAAATTTTAATGCTATTTTGTCATATTAATTTAAAAATTTGAAATGAGATAATTTGAAAATTACTTTAAAAATGATTTATAATAATTAAATTTGTAAAGTGCGTGTTTGAATTGAAATAGCTTATCAAAATTCATTGTGCATTTTCATATCTCCAAATTATTACATTTTCAAATTAAAATGGAAGCACCTTTAGCCGAACGCATTCGTCCGCAGAAATTAGAAGATTACATCAGTCAGTTACACTTGGTTGGACCGAATGGTTCACTAACACAACAAATTGCGCGTGGTGTTATTCCGTCTATGATTTTTTGGGGTTCACCAGGCACTGGAAAAACTACGTTAGCACAAATTATTGCCAAACAAAGTCAGCGGCCGTTTTACGAATTAAGTGCTATAAATTCTGGCGTAAAAGACATTCGCGATGTAATCGAGAAAGCGAAACAAAGCGGCGGATTATTCACGGCTAAAAACCCTATTTTATTTATTGATGAAATCCATCGTTTTAGCAAATCACAACAAGATTCGCTTTTGGCAGCTGTGGAAAAAGGTTGGGTAACTTTAATTGGCGCTACGACTGAAAATCCGAGTTTTGAAGTAATTCCGGCGTTATTGTCACGTTGTCAGGTGTATGTATTAAATCCGTTTTCCAAAGACGATTTGTTGTCGCTTTTGGATAGAGCGATGAAACAAGACGTTTTCATTTCGTCTAAAAAAATCAAAATCAAAGAATCGGAAGCTTTGTTACGTCTTTCAGGAGGTGACGGACGCAAACTGTTGAATATTTTCGAATTGGTTGTAAACGCCAGTCCAGAAGGCGCAATTACCATCACCAACGATAAAGTTTTAGAATTGGTTCAGCAGAATACCGTGCTCTATGACAAAACAGGTGAACAACATTACGACATCGTTTCGGCATTTATTAAATCGATTCGTGGCAGTGATCCCAATGGCGCGGTGTATTGGTTGGCACGCATGATTGAAGGTGGCGAAGATGTCAAATTCATTGCTCGAAGAATGCTCATTTTATCTAGTGAAGATATTGGAAATGCCAATCCAACGGCGTTTATCATGGCCAACAATACTTTTCAAGCTGTTTCCACAATTGGTTATCCCGAAAGCAGAATCATTTTAAGTCAGTGTGCTGTTTATTTAGCAACTTCTCCAAAAAGTAATGCGAGTTATATGGCGATTGGTGAAGCGCAAGCGTTAGTAAAACAAACTGGAGATTTGCCTGTGCCAATACATTTGCGAAATGCACCAACCAAACTAATGAAAGAATTGGGTTATGGTGACGAATACCAATATTCACACAATTACGCCAATAATTTTAGCGAACAAGAATATTTACCCGATGCCATCAAAGCAACCAAGTTTTACGATCCTGGAAATAATTCTCGTGAAAATGGCACTAGAGAATTTTTGAGAAACCGTTGGAAAGATAAATACGGTTACTAAAATTTTTCAATAAAAATCTCGTCAGAGTGTAGTTTACCTTCAATATAATATTCGGCAAAATACTGTTCTCCTTTTTTGGTTACGATTCCATTTGCTACTTTTTCGTAAAACAAATAACAATCAGGTATAGAAGTTTTATATAAAGTCATTACAAGGAACTTTCTCCCTGTATTTTGAGAATATAATTTATATCCTTGATCAAAAGGTTCGACTTTATGTGGAACTTTTTTTTCATCAGGATTTATTTTAATACTTTCATCAATATTTCGCAGCATACCGTTATCGATTTTTACTGGTGGTGCTGGTTCCCCAATCATTCCCAAACTTTTTTCTGAAGGTTGGTATTGGTGTGTTTTTAAAACACTAAAACCATCGAAAGCCATACGCAGGGCTTCATTGTATGCAATTCGATATTCTTTGTCGCGACTCGAACCTTCCTCAGAAGAACACAAAATTGTTCCTTTACAATCTTTAATTATAACTTTAATTTTAGTGGTGAAAATACCATTGCTTGGAACCACATCAACAAAAATTTTGTTGCAATTGGTATTTACAAAATCATCGGGTGCTGTTTCGTTGCTAAGATAGGTTTCGAAACCATATTTTTGCATAAACATCTTAGTTAAAACATTCAAATTATACATATTTTCCTCTTTCAAAAAAGAAAATTTTGAAGGAACAATAGCATATTTGTAACCGTTTAAATTTTGAGAAAATCCAACTGTAGAAACTACTAAAAACAAGACAATATACTTTTTCATTACAGATAATTTTTTAATTCAATTAAATGATTTACTTCTTTAATGTGTGATGGAATTTCTATTTTACTTTCGTTAAAAAAAATAGCATCTATTCCAAAATCTAAAGCCCCATTAACATCGGCATCAATGCAATCACCAATCATAATGCTATTTTGTTTTTCAGCTTTGGCTTGAGTTAAGGCGTATTCAAATATTCTAGGATGTGGTTTTTTTACTCCAGCCATTTCCGAATTGGTTACCGAAATAAAATAGTCTGCAATACCCGAATTTTTTAGTTTTTTGTACTGAACTTCGGCAAAACCATTGGTAATAATATGCAGTTTGTATTTTTGATTTAAATATTCTAATATTTCTTTTGCACCTTCAAAGAGCAAATTATTTTCAGGTAAATAGGTAATATAATCGATGGCCATTTGATCAATTTCTTCATCGGAAATACTATAATTTAAAGCATCAAACGAATCTTTTAATCGTTTGTATCGCAATTCGTCATGCGAAAGTTTATCGACTTGATAGAGTTTCCAACACGCTTGATTGATAGGTGCATATACGGCTACAAATTCTTTAGTATCAACAGTTGGATGCTGTTCTTTAAAAATCTTATCGAATGCCAATTCAGAATTTTTATCAAAATCCCAAAGCGTATGATCTAAATCGAAAAAAATATCGGTAATCTGATTCATGGTTTAAAATATGCCTTCGTCGTTAAAACTGTAATAGCCGTTTTCGGTAATAATGATATGATCGAGCACTAAAATATCGAGATGTTGTCCTGCCAATTTCAATTTTCGAGTCACTTCTTTATCGGCATCACTGGCTTGTAATTTTCCGGACGGATGATTGTGGGTCAAAATTAATGAAGTTGCGTTATATTCCAATGCCATTTTAAAAATTAATCGATTATCAACGATTGTTCCGGTGATACCGCCTTTTGACAATTGGGCTTTATAAATCACTTTATTGGAATTATTGAGATACAAGACCCAAAATTCTTCGTGTGGCAATTCGCCTATAATGGGCTGCATGATTTCGAATACAATTTTACTCGACGTAATTTTGTCTAAAACGACAGCCTCTTCTGTTCTTCGTCTTCTGCCCAATTCTAAGGCTGCCGCAATAGAAATCGCTTTGGCCTCTCCTATTCCTTTGAATTCGGTAAGTTGCTGTATGGATAATTTACCGAGTTGGTTTAGATTGTTATTTGTAGTCGCTAATATGCGCTGACACAACTGAACAGCACTTTCGTTTCGTGAACCCGAGCCTATGAGTATGGCAAGTAATTCAGAATCAGAAAGTGCACTTTTTCCTTTTAAAAGAAACTTTTCTCGTGGGCGGTCGTCTTCAGCCCATTGGTTGATTGGTGTATACATCTGTTTTTGGCGTTTAATAACACAAAAGAAAATAAATTTTCAATGCGTTCAAAATAAATGCATTAAAATTTCCGTTAGATAGAAAACTATCTATGAAATTTCTTTCTCTACTTTTACTAATTGGCATTTCCTTAGGCTGCCAAAAATCTGAAAAAAAACAATTTTCTAATAATAATGAGGTTGTAATTTTCAATCAGAATCCCAATACCTTTTCAGAAAAACTATCAAATGCGGCACTTTCTATAATTGATTCTAGTGTGGTTTACACACCAGATTACACCGCAATAAAATACCCAAATGGCGATGTTTCTTCTAAAACTGGCGTTTGTTCGGACGTGGTGATTCGTGCCTATAGAAAACTCAGAATTGATTTGCAAAAAGAAGTTCATGAAGACATGCAAGCCCATTTTTCATTCTATCCAACTAAATGGGGATTGAAGAAAACCGATACCAATATTGACCATCGAAGAGTGCCCAATTTGGAAGTTTTCTTTACTCGAAAAGGAAAAAAACTTACTGCTTCTGAGAATGCCTCCGATTATAAAACTGGTGAAATTGTAACTTGGATGATAAACGGTAAATTGCCTCATATAGGTATTGTTACACACCTCAAATCAGCTGATGGAAAACGACCTATGTTGGTTCATAATGTCGGCGCTGGTCAAGTTTTAGAAGATTGTCTATTTAAATATAAAATTGTCGGTCATTTTATTTATGAAAAGTAACCCATTCAACGGCTATATTCTCCACTTTTTCAATATCCCAAAAGCCTTTTTTAGTTGTTAAAACAAGTGTTTTATTGACAACATCTTGTTTCTTAAAATCTAATACGTAATTGTTTTCAGGATCATAAATTGAAATTTTGATTCGTTTTTCTTTGAGTCCATTTTTTTTATAATCGATGTAGAAATTTTTCTCAAAATGAAAACGACGCCTTTGCCTTATAGTTCGTTTGTATTGCAACGGATTATAAATATTAGTAATTCTATATTGCTCGGCTTTGGATTTAACATCGGAAGTTGAATAATTCATTAACGATTTAAACACTACATTGGAAGCAGTGCCAAAACTCGCGTATGACAACATCAAACTAAATATTCCGTAGTACAAATACAGTAAAATGGTGTAAATACTAAACTTCGATTGTACCTTGTAATCGAAATATTGTTTGTATTTCAAATTGAAGTACACTACTCCAAATCCAATTGGTATAATTTGAAAAAGAATATAATATCGGAAGTCCAGATTTAAAAATTGTTCTTCCCAAAACAACCAATTGGCCAAACCAAACAACACAAAAATCAAGAAAAACACATACAGTTTATTGCTTTCTTGTTGGAATAGCTTCTTTTTGTTGTTCCGTTTCTCTTTGAGAATGTTGTTTCTTCTTTTATCCAAAAATTTACTGTATTAGATTTTTAACCTCATCAAAATTCAATCCGCCATAATTACCCGAACTCATTAATAACAATGCCGAATTATCGAAATTTTGACTGAACAAGAAATTTTTAAAATCGGCTGGATTCGTGTAAATAATTAAATCTTCACGTTGAAACGATTGTGCAATTTGCTCGTAGGTTACTTCTTCCAACTGTTTAATTTTAACCGCATCTGGCGAGTAGAAAACTACAGCAACATCGGCTGCATCAAGTGCGCCTTGGTATTCTTTTAAAAATTCGGCATTCAAACTGCTATACGTATGCAATTCTAAACACGCAATTAATTTTCTATCAGGATACTGATTTTTCACCGCTTTTGTAGTAGCAGAAACTTTACTTGGTGAATGGGCAAAATCTTTATACGCCACTTTTGCTTTGCCTTCAGCTATTTTTTCCAATCGTTTAGAAGCGCCTTTAAAACTGGCAATGGCTTCATAAAAATCGGCTTCATCAACACCCATACATTGACAAATCCATTTGGCGCCAGCCAAATTATTTAAATTATGAGCGCCAAAAACCTCAATAGGCATTGGTCCTTCTGGAGTATCTAGTAAAGTGGTTCCGTCTTCAACCGAATAATTTGGTGTTTGATACGGAATTTTTCGAATGGCATTTAAAGAAGCTTCGGCTACATTTTTCACAGTATCATCTTCTTCATTATAGACCAAAATGCCTCCTTTTGTAATTTGATTTACAAAGATTTCAAATTGTTCTACATAATTTTCAAAAGTTGGAAACACATTGATATGATCCCAAGCAATTCCAGACAGTAACGCAATGTTAGGTTGGTACAAGTGAAATTTTGGTCGTCTATCAATTGGAGAAGAAAGGTATTCATCGCCTTCTAAAACAATAAAATCATTTTCGTGTGTGAGATGCACCATAGTATCAAATCCTTCTAATTGCGCACCAACCATATAATCTACTTCAATATTATGGTAGTGCATCACGTGCAAAATCATAGAAGTTATGGTTGTTTTTCCATGTGAACCTCCAATAACGACACGCGTTTTATTTTTAGATTGTTCGTATAAAAATTCGGGATACGAATAAATTTTCAAACCCAATTCTTGTGCTTTCAACAATTCAGGGTTATCAGCTTTAGCGTGCATTCCGAGAATTACCGCCTCAATGTCGGAAGTAATTTTATCGGGAAACCAACCGAATTCAATAGGAAGTAATCCTTTTTTTTCTAATCTAGATTTTGAGGGTTCAAATATGGCATCATCGCTACCGGTTACTTGGTATCCTTTATTGTGTAATGCTAATGCTAAATTGTGCATTGCAGCGCCACCTATCGCTATAAAATGTGTTCTCATTTTTGTTATTATCTTTTGTGGATTGTCTGTTTATTTTGTGCAAACAGAAAACAAACAACTATTTTTCAAATTGTTCTTTTAATTTTTGTGCTTTGATTTTGTCTTTAATTTTATTCAAATACAAATTATATAACTTTTGAAATGTGGTTTTGGAATTACCAAGTTCATATGCTTTTATATAATTTTTTTCGGCTTTGGTATACCGTTCAAAATACTCATCAATATATCCTTTTGCTAAATAACCGTCAACTTTTGAAAGCGCTAGAAGTTCATCGGCATATTTCTGTGCTTTTTTTTCGCTACCGCCGATAATACCGGGTAATTCAATATACAAGATGACTAATGCCCAACGAGAATCGATGTGTTTTGGATCGAGTTTCGCTGCCATTAAAAATGATGCTTCTACCTCATCAATCATACCTAAGGCTTTGAACTTATTAACTGATTTCGCTTTCATACCCAAAGCGCCTCCATATTTGTAATGATAATTGGCTGTGCTTGGAAACTGATTTTTTAATATCTTATATTGTTTAATGGCTTCATCCCATTTTTTTTGATGTCCAGCGATATCCCCTAAATATTCTATCGTTTTATAATTATTAGGATTGGATTTTAAATAAGCATCAAATAGCACTTTAGCCTGATCAAATTTTTCTTGCTTGAACAGTTTCTCAGCCTTATCAAAATCGGTTTGTGCAATCATTTGAAAGGAAAAAAGTAAAACGATAACCTTTAGAAATTTCATTTTTCGTATTATATTTTTCAAAAATAAGAAAATGGTTTTGTAAAATAGAATTCATTTGTAATAAGTTGTAAATCTTAATTCGATTACTGACTAGCCCTGATTGTAGTAGAAATAAAAATATCTTGATAATTTCAAGATATTTTTATTGGAACGAAAAGCAGGAAAATGGAAATCAATTAAATCCCGAACCATTCGCTCAAAAAAAACTCCGAACTAATTACTTAATTCGGAATTGTTTATTTAAACTTTGTACCTTGTAAATTGTACTTGGTATTTTTATTTCACTAAAGTCATTTCGTCTACAATGTGTTTCGCTCCTGAGAAGTTCTCAATTACCCACAATACATAACGAATATCAACATTTATGGTTCTTTGTAATTTTTTATCGAAGATAACATCACCAGCCATTGCTTCAATATTTCCGTCAAAAGCGATACCAATTAACTCGCCTTTTCCGTTAAGAACTGGCGAACCTGAATTTCCTCCAGTAATATCATTATCCGTTAAGAAATTTACGTGAAGTGAACCATCTTTATCTCCATAACGACCATAGTCCTTATTTTTGGCCATATCTAAAACTTTAGTTGGCAAGTCAAATTCTTCGTCTCCTTTTTTGTATTTTTTAACTTGACTATCTAATGTGGTATAGTTGTTAATAGCAACTGGATTGCGTTTGTCTGCTGGCAAAGCACGCACTTTTCCATAGGTTAAACGTAAGGTTGAATTGGCATCTGGATATTTAATCGCACCAATTTTTGACTCACGTAATCCTTCTACTAACAAACGAAATGAAGCCCCATAATCGTTTTGTGCTTTAGCAATATCGTCTGATTTTGAATTGAAATGCGTTAACATATCATTTGACAAAACATACAAAGGATCGTTATCTAACATGCCTTGACTTGGAACTTGTAAAAATGCTTTTACTTTATCCAACGAAGAAAAAATACTTAAATCTACAACCGAGTTAACATAGTTAGAAAAGTCATTTTTGTTGTCATCTCCAACTTTTTTTACCATCGGAGCGATAGCATATCCAGTAGATTTTGTAGCATACAAGTTCAATTGTGCTGCCAAAATATCTTTTTCAGCTGGTAAATATAAATCTTCAAAGAATTTAGTAGCAAATTCTAAAATTTGAGGTGCCATAGTAGCACGTTTTGCAGCATCGGCTTTTACATAATTATCTAATTGTTTCCCTAAGGTTCTTCCAACCGGACCAAAGGCAGAAGTTCTAAACAATTGTTGCAAATAATTATCGTGACGTGCTTTTTCGTTAGTTAAGCCATAAAATTTGTTAATAGTAGCTACAACATTTCCATATTTAGCCTTATTCTCAGCTTTATTTGCCCATTTGTCAAATTTTGCTTCTTGAGTCGCTTTAGACTTAGACGTTTCTGCTTTAGACAATGCGTCAATCATACCTTGACGGTTTTTCCAATAGTTAGCCGTAGAAGCATATTTAGAAGCATAAACCAAACGAAGTGCATCGCTTTGCTCCATGTATTTTTTCATGTTGTCCATACCAGTTTTAGCGCCTTCAACCCAAGCAGGGTAAGCAAATTTTACGTTTTGCTCAATTCCGCCGGCTGGCATCCAACGATTCGTTCTTCCTGGATAACCTAAAATCATGGCAAAATCACCTTCTTTTACACCACTCAAGTTTACAGGCAAATAGTGTTTTGGTTGCAACGGAACGTTGTTCACAGAATAATCTGCTGGATTTCCATCTTTATCGGCATACACTCTAAACATAGAGAAATCGGCCGTTTGGCGTGGCCATTCCCAGTTGTCAGTATCACCACCAAATTTTCCTAAACTTTCTGGTGGAACACCTACCAAACGCACATCTTTATAATCTTGATACACAAAATAGTAATACTCATTTCCTTGAAAAAATGGACGTACTGAAACAGTATATTTTCCACCTTCGTTGTTTTCTTTTTCAATTAACGCAATTTCGGCATTGATAGCTTTTTCTCTATCCGCTTCGCTCATTGAAGGATTTACTTTAGCTAAAATACGTTTCGAACAATCGTCCATACGAACAAAGAAACGCACGTATAAACTAGACGGTTTTTTCTCATCAGCTCTATTAGCTGCCCAAAATCCGTCTTTTAACAAGTTGTGTTCTGGAGTAGAAAGTTCGGCAATTCCGTCGTATCCACAGTGGTGATTGGTTAATACCAAACCATCTTTAGAAATAATCTCGGCCGTACAACCTCCATTAAATTGTACAATAGCATCTTTCAAACTGTGGTGGTTGATGCTGTAAATTTCTTCGGCCGTCAATTGCAAGCCCATTTTTTGCATGTCGCGGTGGTTCAAACGTTCAATGAACATTAAAAACCACATTCCTTCATCTGCTTTTGCGCTCATCGGAACAAGCATGATGGCAGCGATTAAGGATAAAATAATTTTTTTCATCTTAAAAATATATAAGTTAATTGTTTGTGAGCTAAATAGTCTGTCAAAAATGAAATAGGTTACACTTTAAACAGCATATTTGCTAAAAATAGTGATGCGAATTTAGTGAATTTTGAGGATTTAATAGCAACCTGCAAAAAGGAATTATTCAAAATTAAAAAAGCCCAGAACAATTCGAGGCTT
>Ga0209023_10007959_pt1 | contig 10725 bp, 12 predicted proteins | sample LakOneMetagenome_FD_187468 | JGI IMG/M metagenome (GOLD analysis project Ga0209023, IMG submission 187468) | Freshwater and sediment microbial communities from Lake Erie, Canada (SPAdes) (version 2) | ecosystem: Environmental > Aquatic > Freshwater > Lentic | place: Lake Erie, Canada...
CCGCCTGAACCAGGCGGCGTTGGGTCGGGTCGTCGTCGACCACCAGAACGGTCTTGGCCATGGTTGAGCACACCTTCGTCATCACCGAGGGGCCGCCGCGTCTTGCCGCGCGACTGACCCGTTTCGGGACGTTTCTACCCCCGATGCGGTGAAGATCGGGTTGGTGGGCGTGGTGTGCGGGAGGTTAACGGACGGGCGGCGGAGTGGGACATTCGAGGTCGCCAACCTGCATCCGGAGGCGCACGCCGCCCACCACCAGGTCAGGGAATGCGGGCTCGGCGGTCTCGATGCCGCCGTTCCTGAACGGCCCCTTAAGCCGGGTGGCGTCCAAGCACTGGGGCGAACTGTACTGGACCCATTCGATCCAGCGCCCGTCGGCCTCGCGCTTGAAGGCGCCGATACTGGATCCGTTCGCGATCAGGACTTCCGCGATGCCGTCTTTGTCCAGATCGAGTTGCCGCGCCTCGCAGGGCGACTCCGTGCGGCAATGGCCGATGACCTCGATGAGCTGGTCGAACTGCTCCACGAACGAGGAGGGCAGAACCGTTCCAGCTGGATAGGACTGGATCAGCACGCTGTTGGCCGTCGGCTTCGGCGGCTCAGGTAAACGACCGAAACGGGACCAGGGTTGTTCGTCGCGTATCTTGGCGGCCTCGCGGGCGATGCGCGGGTCGCGGGACTGGACCAGCGTCGCGAAAGCCCTTTCGCCCGCCTTGCCACTTCTGAACCGCAGGAACCGATAGTCGAACTTGTCCGGCGCGACCTTGCCGGCCTCCAGCCGCTTGACCTGATCGGCGACCGACAGCCGGGCCGGGTCGGCGAGGGGGCTGAACAGGGCGAGGATCACGGCGACGGTCAGGACGCCGACGGCGATATTGGTCATCTCCAGCGCCTTCATCCACGGCGACCCCCGGACCAGCGGGATCCCGGCGCCGAGGCCGTAGCCCAGCGCATAGACGGCGCCGATCAGGGCGCAGGCGGCGGCGATGATCCGGTCGGGCGTCAGGCCATACTGGTCGATCCGAAGCATCAGGCCCCAGACGGCGATCACGATAAGGGGCGTCAGCAGGATCGAGGCGACCTGCACGGCGATCCTGAGCACCAGCGGCGGCTGGTTGTCGGCGCGGCCGTCCTGATAGGCGGTGTTGATCAGGACGATCAGGGCGCCCGCCGAGGACAGGACCAGCGCCGTCGCGCTGCCGGTGTCCCACAGCCCCTTCAACCCGGTGAAGGGCAGGGCGGCGAGGAAGCCCGCAGCCAGCACGGTCATCACGAGCAACAGCCAGGACAACAGCATCAGGGCCACGGCGCGCACACCCCGGATCAGACCATCGCGCACGTCCGTCAGCTGGACCGCCGTGGCGAAGGCGAGGCCCGTCAGCGGAAAGGCGAACCAGGCCTTCTGGATCAGGTCGCCAAGGAAGGTCAGGCCGATGACCTTGAACAGGGCCGCGCCGAGGAACAGCAGCAGCCAGAAGGCGCCCGCGAAGCCCAGGGACAGCACGAGCTGGACGCCGGCCATCCAGGCGGCGTCGAAATAGGCGGGGAAGGGCGCGACCAGACGGCGCTCCCGGTCGGCGGGCACGATCAGATGATGGGCGATGAACAGGGCCACGGCGGCGAAGACCATGAAGGTCGGGGACAGGAACGGATGCGCGACCTGCGTCCCCTGTCGGTTGATGTCGTGGAAGGCCAGACCGTTGAGGACGGCTGTCGCGATGACGCCCCAGACGACAAGGGTCACGGGCCTGAGCCGCCCGACGCCCGCCAGCAGAACGACCGGCACGAAGGCGAACGCGATGAACAGGCAGCCGAACAGCCAGGGATCGCTCGCCGGCCAGACCGGAGCATGGCCGTAGCCCCGACCGTCGGTCCAGGACCGGGTCAGCCACCACAGGGCCACGCCCTGCAGCAGACCGATGCCGAGGCGGACCGCAGCGGTGGCGCGGCGGTCGCCGCCGCGCCCCAGTCCGGAGCGGCCCGAAGCGGCGTGGTCGTCGTTGGCGATGGTCATGGTTGTCTCCCCCGCGCCATCTGAACCGAAAGCTGCGCCGGAGGGAAGCTTCGCCTCGGTCGCCCGTCGTGCGATCAGTCCGGATAGAGCGCCTTGATGGCCTTGAACGACGCCCCGGCCAGTTCCTGCAGGACCGCGAGGTCCACATCGGACAGGCGTTTCACATAGAGGCAGCCGCCCTCGGTCTTGTGCTTGCCCAGTCGAGGCAGGAGGCTGTCCCGGGCCTCGCCGGCGTGGAGATAGAGGACCAGATGCGGCTTCCTCGGCGAGAAGGCGATGGCCGGGGCGTCGCCCTTGCGGCCGCTGTCGTAGACGTAGTGGTACGCGCCGAAGCCGACGATGGACGGCCCCCACATCGTCGCGGGCTCGCCGCTGACCTCGGCGAACAGGGCGCTGAGGGCTTCCGCATCCGCCCGGCGCCCCGGATCGGGCACGGCGGCGATGAAGTCGGCGACGCTGACGGCGGTGGGTCTGGTCTTCGCTTCGGCCACGATCGGTTCCTCCCCGAAGGGGGACGATAACACGCTTCAGGCAGCGGGCGAGGGAACGGCCTTCGGCTTGGTCAAGCGGTCGATCAGGCGCTGGGCGGGGCGTTCGACGAAGTGGTGGGCCAGAACGGCCAGGCCGACGATCAGGATGAAGATGGCCACCGCGAACAGGTCGTTCAGCCAGACCGAGCCGAAGTCGATGCGTCGCCCGTTGGGCAGCCAGTGCAGCTTGCGGGCGATGATCAGCATGACCGTCAGCACGAACATATGGACCATGTAGATGGCGAACGACCAGCGGCCGAAGGTCACCAGAACCGGCAGGTCCAGCAGGCGCGACACCTTGCCGTCCTCGCCCGCGAAGACCCAGACCACCGCCACGAAGACGAGGGTGACCAGCACCGTCACCGGGCCCTGGGCCCAGGCGACGAACAGGCAGCAGAGGACGACGGTGGCGATCTCGAGAGCGGTCGCGGCGCCCGATTTCAGCCGCGGGATCCGCGTCCACAACCCCTGCAGAAGGCAGCCGAGGAAGAAGCCATAGACGGCGCGGGGCACGGCGAAGTCATAGGTGGTGTTCATCCAGCGCCGGGCGTGGGTGACCACGATGATCCCGCCGACGACAGAGAGCACCGCGCCGATCCAGCGAAACCGCTTCGGCGAGACCAGCACGAGGCCGGCGAAGATCAGATAGCAGGCGACCTCGGCGCTCAGCGTCCAGGCGGGGCCGTTCCAGGTGAGGTAGGGGTGAACATGCCAGGCCTGGATCAACAGCAGATTGGTGCCGATCGCCTCGATCGACCGGTCGCGCGTGAACGGCGCGGCGCCGTCGAAATGGAACCACAGCCGCGCCAGCTCCAGCCCCACGAAACAGGCCAGCATCAGGACATGCAGGGGCCAGACCCGACCCAGACGCCGCACCATGAACCGGCCCGCGTCGCGCGCCGTCTTCAGCCGCTCCGCATAGGCGTGGGCGATGACGAAGCCCGACAGGACGAAGAAATAATCGACGAACAGATAGCCGTGCTGGATCAACGGCCAGTCGCGCCAGTGGCTGGCGATCGGCATGTGGAACATGAACACAAGGATGGCGCAGACCCCGCGCAGGGAATCCAGAGCCTCGAACCGATGTGCGCCCGCCGTTTTCACAGATGCGTGATAACGGGTCCGCAAGCGCTGCGATAGGGGAGTCGTTCAGCCCGTGGAAGCGACCCGGGCGCCCAGCCGCTCGATCAGGTGGTCCCCGACCCGCAGCGCATTGGCGACCACCGTCAGGGTCGGGTTGATGGCGTTGGCGGAGCAGAAGAAACTGGTGTCGACGACATACAGGTTGTCGAGTTCGTGGGCCTTGCAGTTGACGTCCAGCACCGAGGTTCCGGGGTCGGTCCCGAACCGCGTCGTGCCGCACTGGTGGGCCGTACCGTAGAGCGGCAGCAGGGAATCGAACTGGAAGTGATGCTGGGAGATCGGGTGGGCGTGGTCGACGAATCCGTCCAGCGAGGTCTTGAGCTTGTTCACCAGCCGCTCGTGCCCCTCGAGGTTGCCGAAGGTGTAGCTGAGGTTCACCCGCCCGTCGGAGCCGACGGTCACCCGGTTGTCGGGCATCGGCAGATCCTCGGAGATGACCAGCATCGACAGCATCCGCTCGGCCGCCGCGCCGGCCAGGGCGTCGGGGACGAGGGCGGGGGGCAGCCAGTCCTCGATCTGCCCTTCCAGCGTCTGGCCGGACATGTACTCCAGCAGCTGGATGTGGCCCATCGGGAAGGGGTAGCCGGCCTCCGGGTCGCCGAAATAGAAGTCGTTGACCGCCAGGGTCTTGGGGAAGGTCACCGTCTGGTGCGCCGCCGTCAGCGAGACCATCGCCGTCGAGTTGTGGAACATGTAGTTGCGCCCCACCTGGTCGGAGCCGTTGGCGAGGCCGTTCGGATGGGCGGCGTTGGCGGACTGCAGCAACACCACCGCCGTCGGCGCGGCCCCTGCCGCCAGGACCACGATGTCGCCGGCCCAGCGCTCCTCCCCCGCCTTCGTTTCGCAGACGACCTCGGTGACGGTCTTGCCCGAGGCGTCCGTCTCCAGCCGCATGACCTTTCGGCCCGTCAGAAGGGTGACGTTGGGCAGGCCCATGATCGGCTCGATGGCAAGCGTCCGCGCATCGCATTTGGCGCGCAGCAGACAGGGGTAGCCGCCGCAGGTCTTGCATTTGATGCAGGTCGAGGTGACCGGGTGGGCCTGATCCAGCTTGACCCCCAGCGGCAGGGAGAAGGGCTTCCACCCCTGCATCTCCCAATGGCCTTTCAGCGCCGCGACGCCCGGATCGTGGTGGATGGCGGGCCAGACGTAGGGCGGTTCGTTGCCGACCTCGGTCGGGTCTTCGCCGCGCCGACCGCGGACCTGCCACAGGGTCTCGGCCTCGTCGTAGTAAGGCGCCAAGGCATCGAGGCCGATCGGCCAGGCCGGGGAGATCCCGCCCGCGTGCTGAACCTCGGTGAAGTCCCGCGCCCGCATTCGCATCAGGGCAGCGCCGTAGAAGGTGGTGTTGCCGCCGACCCAGTAGTGGGTGTTGGGCGTGAAGGGGCGGCCGTGCTTGTCGTACCAGTGATCCTTCGTCCGGTAGCGACGCTCGATGAAGACCGCCTTCGGGCTCCAGTTCTCGGCCTCGCGCGGCAGGTGCTCGCCGCGCTCGAGGATCAGGATGGACTTGCCTGTCGGGGCCAGCCTCTGGGCCAGGGTCGCGCCGCCTGCGCCCGAACCGATGATGACGACGTCGAAGCGGGAGGTCATGGGGCGATCTCAGTCAGCGGCGAGATGGTATTTGGCCGAACCCTTCATCAGGGCCCAACGGACCAGCCCTTGCGGCAAGGCGCGCATCAGGGACGCCGCGAGCGCGTTGTACCAGCCGGGAACGACGATGACCTTGCCCCGGTCGTTGGCCTTGAGCGCCGCCGCCGCGACCTGTTCGGGCGTCAGGAACAGCCGGCGCGGCGCCTCGGCCATGACCACGTCCGTGCCGTTGGCCGCCGCGAAGCCGGTGGAGACGAAGCCGGGGCTGACCGCCGTCACCTTGAGGCCCTTCGACCGGTATTCGGCGTCGAGGCCTTGCGAGAAGCTCATCATCAGGCTCTTGGCGCCCGGATAGAGGGTGTGGCCCGCGACGCCGGGGGCGAACCCCGCCAGCGAGGCCGTGGCGATGATCCGTCCGCCGCCGCGCGCGATCATGCCGGGGATGACCCCGTGGGCCAGACCGCAGGCATTGACGATCAGGGTCATCAGAAAGTCCTGCTGGGCCTTCCACGGGACGTCGGCGAAGCTCTGGGGGATGGAATAGCCGGCGTTGTTGATCAGGACATCGATCGGCCGCCCGGCGGTCAGCGCAGCGGCTTGAGCCAGAACCCGCTCGCAGGCCCCGAACGCCGACAGGTCCATCGGCAGGACAAAGGCCTCGACGGCGTGGTCGCGTGTGATCTTCGCCGCCAGATCCTGCAGCCGGTCCGCTCTGCGCGCCACGAGGATGACGTCATGGTCCCGTTCGGCCAGGGCGCAGGCGAAGGCTTCCCCGATCCCCGACGACGCCCCCGTGATCAGGGCCAGCGGCCTCCGGTCCAGGGCTTGTTCCAGTGACATCGGCACGCTCCCGTCCGAGCGCCGGACGCCTGATCAGGAAGGCGATTCGACTGTGTCCGCATCGGGGCGCGAGCCTGCGATGCGGATCAATCCGGCGACCAGCCGGGCGGCGCCATCTCGAAGCCGGAGAAGTCGAAGCCGGGCGCGACCGTGCAGCCGACCAAGGTCCAGGCGCCGAGGCTCTTCGCCGCCTGCCAGCCGCCGGTCGGGACCACCGCCTGCGGCGTCTGGCCGGCCTTCAGGTCATTGCCCAGCCTCACCAGGCGTCGCGTCCCGCCCGAGGCGATCTCCAGCGCCAGCGGCGCGCCCTCGTAGAAATGCCAGAGCTCGGCCGCGTCGACCTGATGCCAGTGCGACTGCTCGCCCTCGGCCAGAAGATAGTAGATCGCCGTCCCGACCGAGCGTCCATCGACCTCGCGCGGATCCCGGAACGTCTCGCGATAGTGGCCGCCCTCCGGATGGGGAGCGAGGTCGAGCATGTCGATGACTTCGGCGGCGGTAAGCATGGGCGATCTATAGCCGAGTCGCCCGATTCAGGCCCGGAACTTCCGCTCGCGCGGCTCGGCGACCAGCTGATGTTCGTCCTGCCAGACGATCGGGCTGCGGACTGAAAAGGCCTTGGGGATCGCGAGGTTGGCGTTGAACCCACTACTCTGGCTGCGCGCCTCGACGATCGCCCGGTCCGGCGCATGCTCGCTCTCGACCTCTTCATCGATGGCCTTGAACAGGCCGAGCCGGATGTTTTGGCGGCCGACAGTCTGGAAGCAGACGAAGCGGATGTAGGTGCGGGCGGGGACGGCCATGTCTGTCGTCAGGCAGGCGTGGGGCTGAACAGCGCGATCACCCGTCCGCGATCGGGCTCCGGAAAGCGTTCCGCCAACCCCCTCATGCATCCCGTATAGATGTTGGACTGGCCGTCGCGGTTTACGGATACGCGCCAGAGGTGACGCGTGCGGGCCATGGCGGTGACGGTTTCGGCGGCGGCCAGCCAGTCCGCCCGGCGCGGGCCATTCCAGGTGGTCGCCTGTTCCGCCACGTCGATCGTCGCGCCGTCGACGGTCGTCACGACAAGCTCCGGATCCGGACTGCCCCGGCTTCCGGTGAAACAACCGACTTCCAGACTGACCATCTGGTCCGCGCCGTAGCGACGGTCGGGCTTGAACGGCTGGTGCAAAACGAGGCCGTCCCTGTAAACCTCAGTGCGACTGAGGGAGTCGTAGCCAATGGCGAAGACGCAGAGTCCCGCCAGCAGCCAGAACAGTCTGAGGATCGTCGGAGCCGGATTCCCGGTATGTCTCAGGGCGAAGCTCGCCACGCAGAGGACGATCGGGATGATCAGGAGAGCGGCTATCGCCCAGCCGTAGTGGGGCCACCAGGCGACCATCCCGACGGCATGAGGCGTCCACAGAGACGCGACGAGGCGGAGCCCGCCGCAGAAGTAGGCGAGCCAGACCGTCAGAAAGCTCCACACCAGAAGGCCGGGAGGTCGCGGTCGACCGTCATCGTTCCATGTGACGAGACTCACGGGGCGTTGGCCACTTCAACAGCCGCCTTATGCCCCGCCTCGGCTGTCGAGGCGGACAGGGGCAGGTCGAGGAACCGCCACACCTGATCATAGAGGCCGTCGCGCGTCAGGGTGGCGTGGTTCGACCCGACCATCTTCACCAGCCGTTTCGGGGCCTTCGCGAGGTTGTACAGTGTCCGGCCCTGTTCGAACGGGACCACCTCGTCGCTGCCGCCATGGACGATCAGCAGGGGGAGGGTCACCCGGTCGATGATGTCGCGGGACCGGTACTGGTCCAGCATCAGCCAGCGCACCGGCAGGAAAGGATATGCCTTCGCGGCGATGTCGGCGGTCGAGGTGTAGGGGGCCTCGAGGATCAGGGCGCGGGCCGGGCGCTCGATCGCCAGCCGCGTCGCCACGCCGGTTCCGAGCGAGAAGCCGTGGATGACGATGTCCTCCGGCCGTGTCCGCCGGGCCAGCCAGTCGTACGCGGCGCGGGCGTCGGTGTGCAGGCCTTTCTCGCTGGGTTTGCCTGTCGAACCATCATGGCCGCGATAGCCGATGGCGAAGAAGCCCACGCCCTCGTCGGCGATCCTCTGCCAGCGACCGGACTGGAACGACAGTCCGCCGCCCTGGCCGCCGAAGAACAGCAGCGTCGGCCGCCCCGGATTCGGCGCCAGATACCAGCCGACCAGCCGCTCATGATCCGGGGTGTCGATCTGCACGACGTGGATCGGTGGTCCATCCGCGTCCGGCGTCGGGCTTCCGTGGACGATCGGATAGAGCATCTCCCTCTGGGTGAAGAAGACGCCACCGAGCACGAGCGCATAGGCGACGATCACGACGCCGAGCAGGATGCATCCTGCGCGGAGCCACCAGTTCAGAACCCCGCGGCGTGTCGAAAGGCGAGTGGACGTCGCGATCACTCAACGTATCCGTGTTAGATGTACCCCATGCCCACCATAGCCTTCTTTCACGGCATCGCGATCCGGATGTTCTTCAACGATCATGCGCCCGCGCACATCCATGCCTATCGCGGCGGGCTGGAAGCCAAATTCGACATCAAGACCTGTGAGATGACCAGCGGCAGGCTGCCCGCCGCACAACGCCGACTCGTTCAAAGATGGATCGCGATGTATGCTGAGGAACTTCAGGCCGCATGGACGGCGGTTCGCAACGATCAGACGCCAGAACGCATTCCGGGACTTGATGCCGACAATGACAACTGAAGTCATCCGCGTTCGAAAGCTGGCCCGGCTCGGCGACTATCGCCTGAAGCTGTGGTTCTCGGACGGCCGCGCTGGCGAGTGGGATTTCTCGGGGCTGGCCCATCGCGACACCCTCGTGACCAAGCCCTTCAGAGACCCCGCCTATTTCGACCGCGTCTTCCTGGAGTTCGGCGCCCTGACCTGGCCGAACGGCTACGACTGGGCGCCCGACGCCCTGCACGCCGACATGGCGGCGGCGGGGGTGCTGAAGGTCGAGAGCGCGGCAGCCTAGCTCCCGATTTCCTGCTTCGTGAAGTAACGTATCTGTTCGCCCTGCTCGCGTATCTGGCGCTTGCGCACAAGGCGGGTATCCGTGCCGCGGTTGCGGGCGCTTGGACTGTCCCTCGAAACCTTCTCGAATATTGAAGGGTCGATCCGCCATAGCTCGATGCCGCCCCTATCGTCTTCGAACGCGCCGTAGACATCCTGCAGCCGAGGAAGCATTGCAGCCGTCACACCGATCGAGTCATTCCCGACCGCAGCTGCCTTGATGACAGCCCTGCGCCCTTCCCAAACGACCTCGTTGGAATTGGCACGCAAACGAGAGGCGCCGACCAACTCGGCAATGCGTCCACCCATCTTCAACCCGTAGTCTCGCCCAGCAGCGCCGCTTTCACGCGTCTGGCCCATCACAGCGCCTTCACGATCCCCTCGACCATCTTCTTGGCGTCGGCGAACAGCATCATGGTGTTGTCGCGGAAGAAGAGTTCGTTCTCGACGCCGGCATAGCCCGCCGCCATGCCGCGCTTGATGAACAGGACGGTGCCGGCCTTTTCGACGTCGAGGATCGGCATGCCGTAGATAGCCGAGGTCGGGTCGGTCTTGGCGGCCGGGTTGGTGACGTCGTTGGCGCCGATGACGAAGGCGACGTCGGCGGTGGCGAACTCGGCGTTGATGTCCTCCAGCTCGAACACCTCGTCATAGGGGACGTTGGCCTCGGCCAGCAGGACGTTCATGTGACCCGGCATCCGGCCCGCGACGGGGTGGATGGCGTATTTCACCTCGACGCCCTCTTCCTTCAGCTTATCGGCCATTTCGCGCAGGGCGTGCTGGGCCTGGGCGACGGCCATGCCGTAGCCGGGGACGATGATGACCTTGGAAGCGTTCTTCATGATGAAGGCGGCGTCCTCGGCCGAGCCCTGTTTGACCGGACGGGTCTCGACGCGCGCCTCGCCGGCCGGACCGGAGTCGCCGCCGAAGCCGCCGAGGATGACGCTGATGAAGCTGCGGTTCATGCCCTTGCACATGATGTACGACAGGATCGCACCGGACGAGCCCACGAGGGCCCCGGTGATGATCAGGGCGATGTTCTCGAGCGTGAAGCCCAGCGCGGCGGCGGCCCAGCCGGAATAGGAGTTCAGCATCGAGACCACGACGGGCATGTCGGCGCCGCCGATGGGGATGATCAGGGTCGCGCCCATGATCAGGGCGATGGCGAAGATGCCCCAGAAGGCCCAGGTCGCCGTGCCGCCCGAGGCGACCATGATGCCGATCATGACGCCCAGTGTCAGCGCCAGCCCGATGTTGATCAGGTGGCGGGCGGGCAGGATGATCGGCGCGCCGCTCATATTGCCGTTCAGCTTGGCGAAGGCGATGACCGAGCCGGTGAAGGTGATGGCCCCGATGGCGACCCCGAGGGACAGCTCGATGATCGACTGCAGCTTGATGCCGCCCAGACCGTCACTGATGCCGAAGGCTTCGGGCGCATAGACGGCGCCGACCGCGACCAGACAGGCCGCCATGCCGACGAGCGAGTGGAAGGCCGCGACCAGCTGGGGCATGTCGGTCATCTTGACCTTGGCCGCGATGAAGGCCCCGCCGCCGCCGCCCACG
>Ga0209023_10007960_pt1 | contig 10725 bp, 7 predicted proteins | sample LakOneMetagenome_FD_187468 | JGI IMG/M metagenome (GOLD analysis project Ga0209023, IMG submission 187468) | Freshwater and sediment microbial communities from Lake Erie, Canada (SPAdes) (version 2) | ecosystem: Environmental > Aquatic > Freshwater > Lentic | place: Lake Erie, Canada | collected...
CAGACACTCTATTTTCCATCGCCTCAGAGTGCAAATGTCGGGCTCGTTTTCGACCGGAACCAAAAATCTGACGGAACATATCAGCTTTATCTTTCGGGCGGATTTCAGAACAAGATATGGATCCTCGGGTTCGATCCGGCTGCAGCCATTCCGTTAGCTCCCGCGAACAAACCTGACACGGTCTTTGAAGCTCCGTTCATTGATGTAACAGCCTTTGCAGGCGAAGCTCCCTCGCCCAACTACAATGACGACATTGCCGCCGTCTATTCGACCGGAATCGATCTAAGCCCGGACGGCCAGACGATCTACGCCGCAAACAATCTTGGCGATACGCTTGGTATCGTTTCGGACCTTCGCGACACAAGGAAGATCCAGAGGATCGATCTTCACCGTTCCGGATCGTCGCAGATGCTCTATCCATACGACGTGAAACTAAGGACAAAGGGAAACGCGGTCGTGAAAACGTACGTCTCGCTATGGGGTGACGGTACTGTCGCGGTCGTCGGACCTGGAAACGCTTTGCACCACATCAAGGTTGGTCGTCATCCGACGTCGATGCACCTTAATGATGCCCAGACCCGGTTATTCGTTGTCAATTCCAATTCCGACACCGTGTCCGTGATCGATACGCAGACGGACAAAGTGGTCGAAACGATCAACGTTCGCCTCGCGGAATCTGAGTTGATCGGCGCCAGCCCTGAGGGATTGGCCTTGAGCGCCGACGAACGAACGCTTTATGTCGCAAACGCCAAGGCGAATGCCGTCGCGGTAATAAAACTCGACCCTTCAAAGAAAGCAAACTCTTGGAAACTGTCAGGGTTCATCCCGACAGGCAATTATCCGGCAGCTGTCGCCGTGGCCGGAAACCATTTATTTATCGCGAATGGCAAGGGCACGGGAATGGAGAATTCGTCGACAACGGTCAACGAATCCGGCCTTTATCCAAATTTGCCGAACAGTAAGTTTCCGCCCGCTGGCACCGGTAAACGCGGAATGTACAGTACCGCGATCGTCTCCGGCAACATCACCTCCGTCAACATTCCCGATGAACCAAAGCTATTTGCCTACTCCCAAACGGTAATGCGAAACAACGGAATGCTGAGTCCCAAAAAGAAGAACATTTTCCCGGATGGCAAGTCGCCGTTCAAACATGTGATCTATGTCATTCGCGAAAACCGCACCTACGATCAGATCATGGGCGACGTTCAAAAGAGCGGCGACGGGCACGCCGCTGACGGAGATCCGTCCGTGGCGATCTTTGGGGCCGGCGATGCGGCGAAATCACCCGGCGGAGCGGGACAAAATATTACACCGAACGCCCGTTCCCTGGCACTTCGCTTTGGGCTACTCGACAGATTCTTTGTCAATGCCGAGGCTTCGCCCGACGGACACAATTGGTCAACTGCTGCTTTCTCAAACGATTATATCGACAAGGCATTTCGATGGAACTATTCCGGACGCGGAAGAACTTACGACTATGAAGGTTTCAATCGGATGCCCTCGTATGATCCGCCCGGAAATCAACCGCCGGTGTCCCTGCCGCCGGTTTTTGATCTCCCGGCGACCGCTGAAACAGTCGCAACTTTTCAGAAAAAATATGTTCCCTATTTACACGGCGACCGCGACATCGGTGAGCCCGAGACACTATATCTGTGGGATGCAGCGAAGCGAGCCGGACTATCCTATCGCAATTACGGTGAATACGTTGGCACTGTGTCTGCCGATGACGTAAAGGAATTAAACACCCGTACGCGGAAGAAATATCCCGACCTTTCACCAACGCTCAACGCGTATGCAACAAAGCGTTCGCTTGAAGGGAATTTCTCGCCAACGCACCGAAATTACGACACTGCAACCCCAGACTCAGTAACAGTCGATTCATACCGTTTGGCGGCTAGTTCGACAACACCGGTAGATCCGACGATAACACCTGATAATACTGACACTCGCTTTCGTGGCAGTTCGAGGTTCGGTGAATGGCAAAAGGAATTTCGCGGCTATGTCGCTGATCTCAATGCCGGCAAGGATACGCTGCCCAATCTTTCGATCGTACGATTTTCGAACGATCACACAGCCGGCCTACATCGCGGCACCCCGACTCCACAATTTTATGTTGCCGATAATGACTACGCGATCGGACGAATGGTCGAGGCGGTTTCGAACAGCCCTTACTGGAAAGACACGGCGATATTCGTAGTCGAGGATGACGCTCAGGACGGGCCCGATCATGTTGACGCCCACCGTTCGCCTGCTCTCGTGATATCGGCCTATAACCGCAGCGGTGCGTTGGTACACGAGTTTCACAATACTGTCAGCCTGATCCGCACCTTGGAAATGTGCCTTGGCATACCGCCGATGAATTTTCTGGATGCCAATGCGACTCCGATCGATATATTCGGCAGAACGCCCGATCTGCGACCCTTTGTTGCCGAGCTGCCGAATATCGCACTCGACAATCTGTTTCCGCCCGAAAAACCTTCGGCGGCGATGCTGCGATATATGCGTTTGACTGACCGGCAGGATCTGGAGCACGCCGATATGGCGAACGCACGCGAGCTTAACGAGATAATCTGGTTTTCGGTAAAAGGCGAGGAGACAATGCCGGGCATCGCTCGCCTTCCAGCCTTCGAACTGATGACCGCCGGCGTTGCCCCAGTTGACGATGGGAAAGAGAAAGACACCGAAGATGACGATTAGATGCCGTTATTATTGACCGCGAACGAAAATATTCAGAACGATCGACTGCAAAAACCCGATCAGCAGAAGCACAAGCATCGCTGAGATATCAAACATTCCGATCGGTGGTATCAGCCGCTGGACCGGTCGCAGGATCGGATCGGTCACACGCGTGACGAAACCGAGAAACGTTTTTCGTGTGAATACAAACCACGATGCAATAAAACGGACAAATATAAACAGCACCAGAATACTGAGCAATCCGTAGAGTATAAACCCAATGATCACCTTCGGATTTCCCGTCATCACGCCTGCGGTCAGGCCATCAATGACGAAAAATGTGTTCCCAACAATGTGCGTGGAAAAGTATGTGATAACAAGACCGATAATTATCGTCAAGACCGGTGCGAGCCGTGTATCGATGCGGTACATCGCGAAAAATCTCGCCGTTGGATAGACCAATTTTTCCGTAAATTTGCGAATCTTAAACCCGAACCGGCCGACCTTACCAAACGGATTTGGATCAGAATAGTTAAAGATCAGACGCAAAAGCAAAACACCCAGAAAGACCCCAAAAATGCTCCAGACGACGAGGGAAAATATTGGATATACTAGCGTGGTCAACATCTTAAATTACTATTAACTATTTAACTTATAACTATTAACTAATAACTGATAACGAGAGTTTCTTTTTGATCCAGTTGCTATTAGTTCAGAGTTGATAGTCTCTCTGACCAAATATTGCTGTTCCCACGCGGACGACCGTTGCTCCTTCTTCGATGGCTGTTTCAAAATCGTGACTCATTCCCATCGAGAGTTCGCCGTTTGGCAATAAATGATCGCGAATAGAAAGCATTCTTTTGAAATACGGCCTCGTTTTCTCCACATCCTCATCAAACGGCGGAACGATCATTAAACCGCTGGGATGCAGACGTTTACAGGTTTTCAAATAACCGATCAACGCAGGCAGGTCAGCCTCAGCAACGCCCGATTTTTTTTCTTCGCCAGCGAGATCGACCTGAATGAAAACGCGTAATAGGCTGCGGTCTTCCTCTTCACAGATACGCTCAAGCCGCTCCGCAAGTTCGATCGAATCTAGCGATTGGATCACGTCGAATAGCTGCACCGCCTTTCGTGCTTTGTTTGATTGCAAATGCCCGATCAAATGCCATTCGGCGGCATAACGGCCTAGTTCGGCAATCTTTGATTCGGCTTCTTGTACTTTGTTTTCACCGAGGATATTCGTACCCGCATCGATCGCCTGGCGTAAAACGTCGGCCGAATGCGTCTTGCTGACAGCCACTAGTTTTATCTCATTTGCGTCCCGACCAACCCGCCCGGCCGCATCGTTGATGCGACGGCGTATGTCTTTCAAATTTTCGGCGAGATCACTTTGCACTAGTTCAATATAGCAAAAGTCAGAACCGCCTGCGTCAGCGGCTGACGAGCCCGTGGCTTTTATCGAATTTAAGTAGATGCCTCTCGCTCACGCAGGCGGTTCTGACTTTCTGTCTTGAATTTCACGCACCGAATTAGTATCCTCAATCTTCGCCCAACGTGCGGACGTGGCGGAACTGGTAGACGCGCAGGTCTCAGAAGCCTGTTGCCGCAAGGCAGTGGAAGTTCGATTCTTCTCGTCCGCACCAAAAATTAGTCGATGAAGAGTCGGGAGTCGAGAGAATCGGCTTCCGATTTTTCTTTTCTACTAAATACAACGCTTCTAATAACAATGCGAAACGAATTTATAGACGGGATCAAAAACAACCAAGCGGAATTTGGTCTCAAGCTCGCGGACGATGCCATAGAGATTCTTGCTGATTATTTCGAATTGGTTCAAGAGCACACACCCATCCTGCATCTCGTTGGGCCATCAACGCCCGAGGAATTTGCCATCCGTCACATTCTTGAATCATTGACGCTGCTCGAATTTTTGCCGCTGAATACAAATTTTGCCGATGTCGGCACAGGAGCAGGTTTGCCGTCGATACCATGCCTCATTGTTCGCGAAGATCTAAAAGGCGTGCTGATTGAATCAAAAAAGAAAAAAACCAAGTTCCTCGAACTTGCGGCCGACCGTCTCAAACTTAAAAACCGTGTCCGAATTCTAACGCGCCAGTTCCACGAATCCGATCCGGCGGAATGTCAGATCATAACCTGCCGTGCCCTCGACAAATTTACCGAAAAACTGGCGCGAATGCTCAGATGGTCTATGCGTCGCAAATTGCTTTTGTTCGGCGGGCCGAATCTAAGAGATGCTCTTGAAACTCAAAAGGTACGTTTCGAAGAAAAACTGATGCCCCTGTCGGAGCAGCGATTTTTATACATTCTGAAATAGATGATCCAACTCCTATTGCGAGACCTGTAGCAAATTAAACAGCATATATTGAAGCATGGGCAGCGGTCGGCATGAATACTCACCGACCTTTAGAACGACCTCGCTTCCATTGGCGACTGTCTCGATCGCGTTGCGGCTGACGGTGTACGAGAGTATTTCCTGCACCTCGCCATTAATGACCGAGGTTGTTCGTTTCGGTTTGCCGATGAAGGTCGATTTTTCGTCGTTGATCACGAACAGATCGTTGCGTGCCAGAAAACGGACCTTTGGCGACGCGGATAGAACGGTTATAACAAACACGCCTTTTCTGACGTTTTTCTCGTTTTCCTTGTAAAAGTACGAGATATCGACCGCCGTTTTGGCTCCCATCGCCTTGTCTATTTCCGATTGGGGCACGCCGAGATACGAGGTTCCGACATAGCCACATTTTGTTTCCGCATTATATCCGTTGGCAAGAGCCCCGATATTTGTGAGTGCGGGATTTTTGTCCCCCCAATAGCCGACTTTCGCGATCGTAATTGGGTTTGCAGATTGCGGTCCCGTGGAAAGCGACGAGTTGCTCGATGACGTCACTCTCGCAATTGCTGCTCGTTCAGCACGGATTTCCCACGCCGGCTTTGATCCTTCAATCGACCAAACGCCGCGTTTTTCGCCTCGAGCCTCTTTCTCGGTAGATGCGTATATTTCGAACTCAGACTTTTCCTGACCCGAAACAGTTGCGGGAATATGCCACGCGGCTCCGTCCCGTAAAAGCTGCTGGCTGACATCAACACCATTAAGCAGCATTCGACCGACAGTGCGATCCTTAAAGATCGTTTGAGCACGATACACCACTACCTTTCCCAAGACCATCGCGTTGAGATGTTCTTTTACAATATCGTGATACGGCTGGCCTTCCTCAGGCACCTCAACGAACTGCAGTTCGGCCTTGAGCCTACCCGTCGGGATCGAGATCACCACGGTTTTACCGTCAACTATCTCGATCACTTCACCAGAAACCGTCATCTGAGCCGCGGCGGAAATAGCACAGATCAAAAGCAATAAACTTGGCAGAATGATTCGCATATTCATAGCATATTGTTGCCGGGTTTTGTTACCGGACGTCGAGATCGTATTCGCGCAAACGGCGGTAGAGCGTGGATGGCGAGATGCCAAGAAGTTCGGCGGTTTTGCCTCGATGCCAGCCCGTTTTTTCCAGTGCACCGATTATCTGATTGCGTTCTGAATCGCGCAGATTTGTCGGTGACGCGTTTTGAAATGAGCTGACGCCGTTTGATTGAGGTGTATTGTAGCTGACCGAAAAGCTCGTCTTTTCGGTGCGATAGGCGATCTCCGGAGGCAGTTCGCGGGGCGTAATCATGTTGTTGTCGGAGAGCAGGATCGCTCGTTCGAGACAGTTGCGAAGCTGGCGGACATTCCCGGTCCAGTCAAAGGCAGAAAGTGCATCGATCGCGGCGGGTGACATTTCGGGTTCGTTGTGGCCGGCTAATTTGTGGAGCAGGTGGCGAGCCAAGGGCTCGATGTCTTCGCGCCGAGTACGAAGAGGTGGAATGTGTATCTCAAAGCTGTTGATGCGGTACATCAGATCGGCCCGGAAAACTCCATCGGCTATCGCCGTTTCTTTGTCGCGGTTCGTCGCGGCGAGCAGACGTACGTCAACCTCGACCTTTTTCACACCCCCGACGCGGAAAAACGAACGCGTCTCAAGCGCCCGCAACAGTTTGGACTGAAGCTGCATCGGCATTTCCATCACTTCGTCGAGAAAAAGCGTTCCGCCGTCGGCAATCTCAAAAAGGCCGAGTTTGCGGGCCTTTGCACCTGAAAATGCTCCAGCCTCATGGCCAAAAAGCTCGCTCTCGAGCAAAGTGTCTTGCAATGCGGCACAGTTGAGATCGATAAACGGTTTATCCGCCCGTCGGCTGAGACGGTGGATTGCCTGGGCGATCAATTCTTTACCCACGCCCGACTCGCCCGTGATCATTACGGATGTATCGGAAGGTGCAACGCGATGGACGAGACGCAACGCTTCTTTCATCTGCGGCGATTCCGCAACGATCTCTGGCAATGACTGGGTCGTCCGGGCAATCTGTGCACGAAGCCGCTGGTTATCGACCTTAAGCCTCTGTTTTTCGTTGGCCTGTGTCACAAGGGCCGAAAGCTCGGCGATTCGGTACGGTTTTGTCAGGTAATCATAGGCACCGAGCTTCATTGCCTCGATCGCAGATTCGACCGTCGCTTGGCCGGTGAGCATGATCACCTCAGGCGGATTTTGACAGCGTTCGCGAGCACGGCGGAGCAACCCGAGACCGTCGAGGCGCGGCATATTGATGTCGCACAGCAACACGTCATAATCCTCCGCCTCTAACATGGTCCACGCCATCTCGCCGTCATCGGCACAATCGACATCGTGTCCCTGCCGAGCCATCTCTTTTTGGATAACGAGTCGTAAATTTTTCTCGTCGTCAACGACTAATAGTTTTGCCATGATTTTAGGGAAAGGAGAGTTTTGAGCGACTATTAAGCCGCCGGAAGGAAGATACTGAACGTAGTGCCTCTGCCGACATTCGAGCGGACACTGAGGCGGCCACCGTGTTCAGAGATGATACCGTAGCAGACAGCGAGGCCGAGGCCCGTGCCTTTGCCGACCTCTTTGGTCGTAAAGAACGGCTCGTAGATCTTGGACATGTTTTCGGGCGGAATGCCCGTGCCCGTGTCTGCCACCTCGATAACGATACGCGATCTTTGTTCAAATACGCGAAACGTTAGATCGCCCCCCTCGGGCATAGCATCGATCGCATTTGTCGCGAGAACGATCACAGCCTGCTGGATCTGGCCGCCGTCGGAATTTACGGGTGATAGATCCGCTGCCGCATTGACCGTTATGGAAATGTTATTGCCGCGTTTTTGATGGGATACGAGGTTTGCAGCCGATCGCACTACTTCGCCAATGTCTGTCAATGTGCGCTCCCCGGTCCGGACACGGCTGAAATCGAGCAGCCCGGTCGTAATTGTTTTACAGCGAAAGGCTTCGCTTTTGATCAAACCGAGATACTCGGTCAGGTCGTCCGCCGACTGCGAATCGGCAAAATCGCCTTCGTCAATGCGCTGTTCGAGAGCTTCGGCGCAAGCCGCTATCGTCGCCAGCGGATTGTTTATCTCATGAACCACGCCAGCCGCAAGACGGCCGACCGCCGCGAGTTTCTCCGCACGTCCAACGGCGTGGATCGCTTCGACACGAACGGTTACGTCTTCGCCAACCGTAATGACATGGGTTACTTCGCCAGTTTCGGCGCTACGCATCGGGACTTTGCTGACAATCCAATGCCGCGTCGAGCCATCGTCGGCGACCGTCTGCTGTTCGATCCTTTCGATCTCGCCGGTGCGAAACGCTCGCTCAAATTCCTGTTTCAAACGGCCTTGCGGATATCGCGCCAGCACCTCAAAGACATCACGGCCGATCGCCGAATCACGCGGAATGCCCTGAACCCCGACCTCGCGATGCCGATTCCACGTCACGATACGGTAGTCGCGGTCGACAACATAGAGCGAGACCGGCAGCGAATCGAGCACTGCCTCGGTAAATTTGCGGTGTTCCTCGCGCGCTTCGCTGATCGAACTGTTTATCGTCGATTCGTAGTGGGCCGAGAGATTTACGCTCATCGCCGCCATTTGCGTGGCTGCGTCGATGAGCCTTGAATTGTGTTCCGTCAGATCGGATCGACCGGCAAACGCGGTGATGATCGCTCCTTTGATCTCGCCGTCGATGTGCAATGGACACACATATTCTGCCACATGTCCGCCGCCCCTGATCATAAATTCGCTTCGTTCTTCTTCGCAATAACCGATCTGTGGTGGCATAAATGCCAGCCACTTTTCGAAACGTTTTCGCATCAAAAGATCAGCCTGCAGATCGCCGCCTTCGATCGCGGAGCTGCTTATCAGGCCAATGCTTTCGAGTTCGGCCGCAAAAACACACGCCGATGCGCTAACGCCACTAAGCAAAGCCTCAGCAACGCGGTTTGCGACTTTTTTCGGGTGCACTATGAACAACAAGCTGCGGCCAAGATCGGAAATAAATCTCAGATCACTGGCTGCGTCATTTGTCGGCATGCCCGAATGGGCTGGGCGCACGCCTTTTTTCGGCGGCATAGAAATAAGCATTTTTGGTTACCCGCTGGCGGCAGTGGCGGAAACTAGGTTATAGGCGAGGCAAACTTCGGCTTTAGAAGCTAAGGGAACCTCCTTTTCAATTACAAACGATATTAAACAATTTGTCAACAGTTTTAACGCAAGTGAAGTGTCGTTGACACAAGCTTTTATTAAGCCGAAAATATAGTTTCATGCAAAAACGACCAGTAATAAAAAAGATTTGGCTATTAAGCGGTATAATTGCGGCCATCCTCGCGATATTTTCGATCCCTACACCCGCTCAGGAGATCGTGGACAAAACCGTTGCGACCGTTCAGGACGGCGTCCGGACCGAATTGATCGCCTATTCGGACCTTATGTGGCAGCTCGCGCTACAACCAGACGTACCGCTCAACCCGCCGCGAAGCGAGGACCTTAACCGTGCCCTGCAGACACTGATCGACCAGCGGCTCTTCGCACTCGAAGCCGAACGTTTCCCCCGCCCCGCACCGACGGACAAAGAGATCGCCGACGCGATCGCCAAAACTCTCGCGTATTTTCCATCGACCGCCGCATTTGAAGCGCGATTGAAACAGGTCGGCTTTGAATCCGTAAAAGATGAAAATTTTGAGCGGATCGTGGCACAGAGACTGGCGATCGAGAGCTATATCGATTTTCGTTTTCGTTCGTTTGTGGTAGTGACACCGGACGAGGTCTCCCGGTATTACCGCGATGTATTTGTACCTGACTTTACTAGACGGAACACCGGACGCGTGCTGCCGACGCTCGACGAAAAACGCGATGCGATCCGGTCGATACTTGTTGAAGACCGCGTCGCCGCACGGATCGAGAGCTTTCTCGACGAGGCAAAGAGAAGGGTCGAGATCGATGTCCTGATAGAGGTTTGACCGGAATTTTCGTTTCATCAATTCACGGCGAATGCTTCGGCATTCGTCGATTTTTGTTGTTTCAATCGCCGATAAGTTTTATTATTTATCTGATATTCAGCAAATTTCTAACAAGCGATGCGACTGAGAGCGTTATTGATGTTTGGTTTGATCGCCGTTTCGACGGTCCTTGTTTCGCGTTTTGCGACGGCCGAAAACGCTCCGGTTCAGCCGTCCCAAGCATCTGCACCGGAATTTCGGACCGCCGCAGCCTTTGCCGAATCAGCTCGCGTCAGGGATCTTGGGAAAATGCCAAAACGCGTGGACAGCACGCCGCCAAAACTGAAGGAAATCCCTTCGAAACCTTCGGCCATCGGTTTACCTGAAAACGAAGAACACACTATCGATGGTTCGATCGCGCGCCTTTCGTCAGTTCCGATGCCAGAACCTTCGCTATCCTTTGACGGCCTGTCAAATTACAACAACATCGATGTATTCAATCTATTAATAGTTCCGCCCGACGTAACGGGAGATGTCGGGCCAAACAATTACGTTCAAGTTGTAAACGCGCTGATTCGTGTCTATGACAAAAATGGTGCGAGCTTGACGCCGCCGATACCGCTAAGTTCGATTTTTGCACCGCTAAATACGGTGTGTTCGACGCGTAATGATGGCCTACCGATCGTGCTATATGATCCC
>Ga0209023_10007961_pt1 | contig 10723 bp, 9 predicted proteins | sample LakOneMetagenome_FD_187468 | JGI IMG/M metagenome (GOLD analysis project Ga0209023, IMG submission 187468) | Freshwater and sediment microbial communities from Lake Erie, Canada (SPAdes) (version 2) | ecosystem: Environmental > Aquatic > Freshwater > Lentic | place: Lake Erie, Canada | collected...
GGGGGAGCCGATCGTGCTTGTGCACCACAGCGCCAACCCCCTGTCGGCCGCCGCCCTGCGGCTGGCACGACTGATCGCGGGCACCTAGTATCGCGTGGTCATCCGATGGCCGCGCGCGAACGACAGTCGCACATGGGTGATCGCCTGTCCCTGCCACCAAGTCGTGCGTTCGGCGGTGAAAACCGGCTCGCCCGCCGCCATCCCCAGACAGGCCGCCACGGCGCCTGCCGCGGCGGTCGCCAGAAAGCTGATCTCGACCTCGGAAAAGGGCACGGCGCCGATCAACCAGTCGTTTGGGCCGGTTGCTTCGAACGGCTGGTCCCGGGCCGCCGGCAGCGCCACCAGATTGATCCAGCGATCCTCGTGCTGATAGGGCTGGCCCGACGCCGAATGCAGGCAGGTCAGATGAAGCACCCGCGTGCGGCGTGCCAGCCCCATCCGCGCCCTCAGCCAGTCGGGCGCAGCCCCTTCGGCGCGCGACAGAAGGGTGTAGCGATAGCTGGCCCCCGTCGCCTCGATCTCGGCGCGGACCAGCGGAATTTCGAACCGTGCCGCACGCAGGGGCGACGGGCGCACCCGGGTGCCCGCCTTGCGCCGCCGTTCCAGAATTCCGTCGTCGGTCAGTTCCCGCATCGCCCGGTTGACCGTCGCCCGCGCCACGCCGAAGCTTTCGGCCAGCTCGATCTCGCCCGGCAGCAGGCTGCCCGGCCCCCAGATACGTTCAGTGATCCGCCGCAGGATCTCGGCCTTCACATCGCGGAAGCTGGTCTTGTCGGGCGGGCCGGTTTCGGTCATCTATGGCTCCAGCGGCTATTGTCCGATCTTATCGCCTTCATGGCTGATCATAAAGGAAAACCCGATGCGCCTGATCCGGCCCGCCGATTTTCGGACCCAGCCGTGGAAAAATGGCGGCGGCATCACGCATGAGATCGCGCGCGCAGATCGTGGCGGCCGGCTTCTCTGGCGCCTGTCGATCGCCGAGGTCGCGTCGGACGGGCCGTTTTCCGCCTTCCCCGGCCTGTCGCGCATCCTGACGGTGATCGAAGGCGCCGGGCTCTACCTCGACACGCCGGGCGGCAGGCTCGATGCGCTGCCGCTTGCGCCCCTGGCCTTTTCCGGCGACCTGCCTGTTCAGAGCCGCCTGATCGGCGGGCCGATCCGCGACTTCAACCTGATCTATGACGGCAGGCACCTTCAGGCCTCCGTCACCCTGGTGCGCGACCGCCTGCCAGAATGCCCCCCGGCGCCACAGGCGTTCCATGCGCTTCTGGCGCTGGCCGGGGCTTTGCCCGGCATCGGGCTCGAGGCCGGCGCTCTTGGCTTTTCCGAACAATTCGATGCCTGCCGCTGCCCCGGATTTGCGGGGCTTCTTGCCACGTTCGAACCAGTCGCCCCCTAAACCGAAGCCAGAAGCTCGGCCACCGCGCGGCGATAGGCCGGTACGATCCGGTCGCGCGCGACATGCCGACCACCGCGCACCCGATGCCGCCCGGCCGACCAGAGGTCGGTCACCACGCCGTCGGGGGCGGCGAAGCAAAGCCCGTCCAGGATCTGCGTGTCCGACAGCGCGCAAAGCACCGGGTGATCGGCGTCGATGGCTACCAGATCGGCCCAGAGCCCCGGCACGATCGCCCCCGATGCCCGGCCAAGCGCCTGCGCGCCGCCGGCAGCCGCCCCGCCATAGAGAAAGGCGCCGACCGACCCTTCGCGCGGCACCAGCACGTTGCGTTCCAGATCGCGCAGACGTTGCGAATACTCCAGTGTGCGCAGTTCTTCGGTCAGCGAAATGCGCACGTTGGAATCGGACCCGAGCCCGAAGGCACCGCCCGCAGCGATCCAGCCCGGCCCGTTGAACGGCCCGTCGCCCAGGTTCGCCTCGGTGATCGGGCACAGGCCCGCCACCGCACCCGACCGCGCCAGCGCTTCGGTTTCGGCCGCCGTCATGTGGGTGGCGTGGATCGCGCACCAGCCCGGCCCAACCGGCGCGTTGGCCAGGAGCCATTCGACCGGTCGTGCGCCGAGCCATGCGGAAATATCAGCCACTTCCTTGGGTTGCTCGGCGATGTGAATGTGAACGGGCGCGCCTTGCGCCAGGGGCACTGCTGCCGCCAGATCCGCCGGGCAGGTCGCCCGCAGGGAATGCGGCGCGATGCCCACCACCGTGTCGGCCGGCAGCGCCAACGCCGCCGCCCGCACAGGCTCAAGAAGCCGCGCGAACCCGTTGACATCATTGCCGAACCGCAATTGCCCCCCGGCCAGCGCCGCCTGGCCCGCACCGCCGTAGGTGTAAAGCACCGGCAGATGCGTCAGCCCGATCCCGGTCGCGGCCGCTGCCGCCATGATCCGCGCCGACAGTTCGGCAAGATCGGCATAGGGCGCTCCGCCCGGCTGGTGATGGACATAGTGGAATTCGCCCACCGCGGCGTATCCTGCCTCTTGCATCTCCATGAAGACCAGTGCCGCGATCGCCTCGATCTGCGCCGGCGTCAGCCGGTCGAGGAAGCGATACATCAGGTCGCGCCAGGTCCAGAAACTCTCCCGACCCCTGGCGCGATATTCGGTCATCCCGGCCATCGCGCGCTGGAACGTGTGCGAATGCAGGTTGGCCAGCGCCGGCAAAAGCCGGTCGACGCGCACATCGCCCGGAGCCGCCACCGCCCCCGCCGCGATCCCCGCGATCCGGCCTCCGTCAAGGGTGATGCGGACATCGCCGGCCCAACCGCCGGGCAAGAGGGCGCGTCTGGCAAAAATCATAGCGGGGCTCCTTATGTCTAGACATAATCCCTATACTGCTCTAAAAGCCGAGTCGGCAACCAAAATCACCCGAGGCTCCCATGACTGCCGAGATGACCGCCGAAACCTCGCTGTTCTTGAATTGCCGCGCGGCGACCATGTCCGGAAGCGCGCCCTACGGGTTGATCGAGGATGCGGTGATCCTGACCGATGGCGGCCTGATCCGCTGGATCGGCCCGCGACGCGACGCGCCATCCGCCCTTGGGCGTAGCATCACCCACGACCTTGGCGGCCGGCTCGTCACGCCCGCGCTTGTCGATTGCCACACCCATCTGGTCCACGGCGGCAATCGGGCGGGCGAGTTCGAGCTGCGCCTGAACGGGGCCAGCTATGAAGAGGTTGCCCGCGCCGGCGGCGGCATCGTGTCGACCGTCCGCGCCACACGGGCGGCATCGGCAGACGATCTTGTCGCCAGCGCGCTTCCCCGGCTTGACGCGATGATCGCCGAAGGCATTTCCACGGTCGAAATCAAGTCGGGCTACGGGCTCGACCATGCGACCGAACTGAACATGCTGCGCGCCGCGCGCCGGCTTGCCGCCCTGCGGCCGGTGACGGTGCGCACCAGCTTTCTCGGCGCCCATGCCGTGCCACCCGACTACAAGGGCCGACCGGACGCCTATATCGACGAGGTCTGCATCCCCACGCTGCGCGCCGCCCATGCCGAAGGGCTGGTCGATGCGGTTGACGGGTTCTGCGAAGGCATCGCCTTTTCGCCGGCCCAGATCGCCCGAGTCTTTGATGCGGCCCACACGCTCGGGCTGGAGGTCAAGCTGCATGCCGAACAGCTTTCCAACCTGGGCGGGGCGGCCCTTGCGGCGCGCCATGGCGCCCTGTCGGCCGATCATCTGGAATATCTCGACGAAGCCGGCGTTCGCGCCATGGCCGCGGCCGGCACTGTCGCGGTCATTCTGCCCGGCGCCTTCTATACCTTGCGCGAAAGCCAGCAGCCCCCCGTGGCGCTCTTGCGCCAGCATGGCGTGCCGATGGCGGTGGCGACCGACATGAACCCCGGCTCGTCGCCGATGACCTCGCTTCTCTTGGCGATGAACATGGCCTGCACGCTCTTCCGCCTGACCCCGGCCGAGGCGCTCGCGGGGGTCACATGCCATGGCGCACGCGCCCTTGGCCTGGCCGATCGGGGGACGCTCGCGCGCGGCCTGCGTGCCGACCTTGCCGTCTGGAACGCCGATCACCCGGCCGAGCTTGCCTATCGCATCGGCTTCAACCCCCTTCATCAACGCATCATCGGAGGCCGCGCATGAGCGTGCTGACCCTGACCCCCGGCGCGGTTACGCTTGCCGATCTCGCGCGTGTCTATTTCGACGAGGCCCCCGTGCGACTCGACCGGGCCGCGAAGCCCGGCGTCGACCGGGCCGCCGCCGCCATCGCCCGGGCCGCCGCCGGCGACGTGCCGGTTTACGGGGTGAACACCGGCTTCGGCAAGCTGGCCAGCCTGCGCATCGCCCCCGAGGACACGGCCACCCTGCAACGCAACCTGATCCTGTCGCACTGTTGCGGTGTGGGCGAACCCGTGGCGCGGCGCCATGCCCGGCTGATTATGGCGCTCAAGCTGCTGTCACTGGGTCGCGGTGCGTCGGGCGTCCGCTGGGGCCTGGTCGAACTGCTTGAGCAGATGCTGGAAAAAGGCGTGACCCCGGTGATCCCGGCGCAAGGGTCAGTTGGCGCCAGCGGCGACCTCGCCCCCCTTGCCCACATGACCGCCGTGGTCATCGGCGAAGGCCAGGCCGAGTATCGCGGCGAAATCCTGCCCGGCGCCAAGGCGCTTGCGGCGGCCGGCCTTTCGCCGATTCCCCTAACCGCCAAGGAAGGCCTAGCCTTCATCAACGGCACCCAGTTTTCCACCGCCTTCGCCCTGGCCGGCCTGTTTGACGGCTGGCGCGCGGCCCAGGCCGCCCTGGTCACTTCTGCCCTGTCGACCGACGCGATCATGGGGTCCACGGCGCCCTTGCAGCCGGAAATCCACTCATTGCGCGGCCATGCCGGCCAGATCGAGGCGGCCGCCTTCCTGCGCGCCCTGCTTGACGGATCGGTCATCCGCGAAAGCCACCGTGAAGGCGATGCCCGCGTGCAGGATCCCTACTGCATCCGCTGCCAGCCGCAGGTCACCGGGGCGGCGATGGATGTGTTGCGCATGGCCGCCCGCACCCTGGAAATCGAGGCGAATGCCGCCACCGACAACCCCCTGGTGCTGATCGAGGCTGGCATGATCGTGTCTGGTGGCAATTTCCATGCCGAACCCGTGGGCTTCGCCGCCGACATGATCGCGCTGGCGCTTTCCGAAATTGGCGCCATCGCCCAGCGCCGGGTGGCGCTGATGGTCGATCCGGTCCTGTCCTTCGACCTGCCGGCGTTCCTGACCCCCAATCCCGGCCTGAATTCGGGCTTCATGATCGCCGAGGTCACGACGGCGGCCCTGATGTCCGAGAACAAGCATATCGCCATGCCTTGCGTGACCGACAGCACCCCGACCAGCGCCAATCAGGAAGACCATGTGTCGATGGCCGCGCACGGCGCGCGGCGCCTTGGGCGGATGGTCGAAAACCTCGACCGCATCCTTGCCGTTGAACTGCTCTGCGCTGCGCAGGGGGTGGAATTCCGCGCCCCCCTGCACACCTCGGCGCCCCTGCAAAAGGTTGTCGCCCGCCTGCGCCGCGATGTGGCGACTTTGGGCGAAGACCGCTATCTCGCCCCGGACATCGAGGCCGCCGCCCTTCTCGTTGCCTCGGGCGACATCGCGCGGGCCACCGGCGTGGCCCTGCCGGAGCTGTCGGCATGACACCCTTTACAGTCACACGGGGCGACAGCCCCGTCATCCTCGGCATGCCCCATGTCGGCACCTGGCTGCCCGACGATCTGACCGCGCGGCTGAACGACACCGGCCGCGCGCTGGCCGACACCGACTGGCACATCGACCGGCTTTACCAGGGCCTCCTGCCCGGCGTCACCACGGTCGCCGCCACCTTCCACCGTTATGCGATTGACGCCAACCGCGACCCCGCCGGCACCTCGCTTTACCCGGGCCAGAACACGACCGGCCTTTGCCCGACGACCGATTTCGACGGGCGCCCGATATGGGCTGCGGGGCAGGAACCGTCGGCCGACGAAATCCTGTCCCGGCGCGATGCATTTCACGCCCCCTACCACGCCGCCCTCGCTGCCGAGATCGACCGGGTGTGCGCCCGCCACGGCCTGGCCATCCTCTATGATTGCCACTCGATCCGGTCGGTCATACCGTTCCTCTTTCCAGGAACGCTGCCCGACTTCAACATCGGCACCAATGACGGCGCCACCTGCGCCGCCGTTGTGCAATGTTCAACAGCCGATCCCTGCGACAAGGCCAAGGGCTTTACCACCATAGTCAACGGCCGCTTCAAGGGTGGCTGGACCACCCGCCACTACGGGCACCCCGCCGATGGCCGCCATGCGATCCAGATGGAACTGGCGCAAAGCGCCTACCTGGCCGCCGAAACAGCGCCCTGGGCCTATGACCCGGTCCGCGCCGACCGTCTGCGCGTCATCCTCGGCACCATCCTCGGCCAGCTCGACCACCTTGGCCGATCGGCGGCGCTGACCCATGGCTGACCGGCCGCTCGGGCATATCCGGGTCTTCGACATGACCCGTGTTTTGGCCGGGCCTTTCGCCACGGCGCTCCTGGCCGACCTTGGCGCCGAGGTGATCAAGCTCGAGCCCCCCTCTGGCGACGAGTATCGCCATATCGGACCGTTCAAGGACGGCGAAAGCGCGCTCTTTCAACTGACGAACCGCGGCAAACGGTCCATCGCCATCGACCTCGGCCAACCCGAAGGCCAGCGCCTGGCGCAAGACATCGCCGCCTCCTGCGACGTGGCGGTGGAAAACTTCCGCCCCGGCGTCGCGGCCCGGCTCGGGCTCGATGCGGCCGGCTTGCGCGCCCGCCGCCCCGACATGATCTATGCCTCGATCTCGGGCTTCGGCCAGACTGGCCCCTGGACCGGGCTTCCCGCCTACGATCTCGTGGTGCAGGCGCTTTCGGGCCTGATGGCGGTTAACGGTGAAGACGGCGGCACGCCGCTCAAGGTCGGCGAAAGTTACGGCGATCTCGCGGGCGGTCTTTTCGCCAGCTGGGCGATCCTGGCTGCGCTGGTCGGCCGCGCTACCTCGGGCCAGGGCGCGACCATCGACGTTTCCATGCATGACGCGCTTTTTTCGCTCCTTCCGACCGCCCATGCGCAATATCTTTATGCCGGCCGCGATCCGTTGCGGGTCGGCAACCGCCATCCGCTGTCCACCCCCTTTGGTTGCTTCGCCGCCAGGGATGGGCTGATCGCCATCTGCGTTCTGAACGACAAGCATTTTGCCGCCCTCTCGGCGCTCATCGGCAAGCCGGGCCTGCCGCAGGACCCGCGCTTTGCCAGCGACAGCGCCCGCACCGACCATGAACCGGCGCTGAAGCGCTTGATCGAGGCCTGGTCGCATGGGCTTGACGCCGGGGTGGCCGTGGCGGCACTCGCGGGCGCCGGTATCCCCGCAGCCCCCATCCGTTCCTTCGCCGATGCCGCGCGCAGCCCCCAAGTCAGCGCCCGCGATCTGGTGACCCTGCTTGCGCATCCACGGATCGGCCCGGTTCCGGTGGTCGGTCAGCCCGTCCGTTTCGATGGCGCCAAGCCGGTGGCCACCGCGCCGGCACCGGACCTGGGCGCCGACGCCGACGCGATCCTCGCCGACCTCGGCCGCGACCCAGCAGAAATCGCCCGGCTGAAAGCCGCGCAGATCATCACCGGCGGTGCAACATGAACGCCCTGCACGACTCATGGCCCATGCTCTCGGATGCCGAACGCGCCTTTGCCGAAATGCTCGATCGCTATGCGGCAGCGGAACTCGCCCCCCGCGCCGCCGAAACCGACGAGGCCGCCAGCTTCGTCCGCCCGCAGCTTGCCGGCCTGGCAGCACTCGGCCTTCTTGGCGCGAACCTGCCCGAGGCAGAGGGCGGCCCCGGCATATCCGCCCCCGCACTTTTGCGGGCCGTCCAGATCGTCGCCGCCGCCTGCGGGTCAACCGCATCGGCGCTCACCGCCCATTATCTGGCGACCGACTCGATCCTTCTCGGCGGCACGGCCGCGCAGCGCGCGCTCTGGCTACCGCCTTGCGCTAGCGGTGCCGCACTGGGCGCGTTCGGTCTGACAGAACCCACCGCCGGCTCCGACCCCGCCGACATGAAGACCCGCGCCCGCCACGACGGCGACGGCTGGCACCTGACCGGGTCGAAATGCTTCATCTCGAACGGCGGCGAGGCCGATTTCGTGGTGGTCTACGCGGTCACCACCCCCGAGGCCGGCCATCGCGGCATTTCCGCTTTCATCGTTCCGGCCGACACACCCGGTTTTGTCGCCGGCAGGCCGGAACGGACCATGGGCCTGAAGGGCGGCCATGTCGTTACCTTGTCGTTCGACTGCCATCTGCCCGAAGCGGCGCTTCTCGGGGGCGAAGGCCAGGGCTTCAAGACGGCGATGAAGGTTCTCGACAATGGCCGCATCGAGGTTGCCGCCATGTGCCTCGGGCTGGCCGGGGCAGCGCTGCAAGCCGCCCTTGCCCATGCCAGGGGCCGCATCATCGGCGGCGCGCCGCTGGCCAGCCGCCAGGGCATCCGCTGGCAACTGGCCGACATGGCGACCGATTACCAGGCCGCCCTTCTGGTGGCGCAAGACGCCGCCCGCCAGCGCGAGGCCGCCCATCACGGCGGTCCCCGCTTCAGCCTCGCCGCCAGCCAGGCCAAGCTTGTCTGTTCGGAAATGGCCCATCGCGTCACCGACGCTGCCCTGCAACTGCATGGCGGCTACGGCTTCACCCGCGACCTGCCCCTGGAACGCTATGCCCGCGATGTGCGCATCATGCGCATCTACGAAGGCTCGTCCGAAATCCAGCGCAATATCATCGCCGCCCATCTTCTCGCCTGAAAGGAATCGTCCATGTCCGACATCGCCGCCGACCGCAAGAATGCCCGCGACATCTACCCGCCGACCGGAACCACGCTGAACGCCAAAAGCTGGCAGACCGAGGCGGCGCTGCGCATGCTGATGAACAACCTGCACCCGGATGTCGCCGAAAATCCGCACGAGCTGGTGGTCTATGGCGGCATCGGCCGCGCCGCCCGCACCTGGGGCGATTTCGACCGCATCGTGGCGACGCTGAAGGATCTGGAATCCGACGAAACCCTGGTCGTCCAGTCCGGCCGCCCGGTCGCCGTGGTGAAAACCCACGCCGACGCGCCGCGTGTGCTCATCGCCAACTCGAACCTCGTGCCGCACTGGGCCACCTGGGACCATTTCAACGAATTGGACCGCAAGGGTCTGATGATGTATGGCCAGATGACCGCCGGGTCCTGGATCTACATCGGCACCCAAGGCATCGTGCAGGGCACGTACGAGACCTTCGCCGAGGCCGGTCGCCAGCACTACGGCGGCAACCTCAAGGGCAAATGGATCCTGACCGGCGGCCTCGGCGGCATGGGAGGCGCCCAGCCGCTGGCCGCCGTCATGGCCGGCGCCTGCTGTCTGGCCGTCGAATGCGACGAAACCCGCGCCGATTTCCGCATCCGCACCCGCTATTGCGACGCCAAGGCCCATACGCTCGACGAGGCACTGGCGCTGATCGACCAGTGGACCCGCGCGGGCGAGGCGAAATCGGTGGCACTGATCGGCAATGCCGCCGACATCTTCCCGGAAATCTACAGCCGCATGAAATCGGGCGCCCCCCTTCCGAACGGCCGCCCCGACATCGTCACCGACCAGACCTCGGCCCACGATCCGGTGCACGGCTACCTGCCGCAGGGCTGGTCCGTCGCCGAATGGCGCGCCCGGCAGGAAACCGACCCCAAGGCCGTCGAAAGGGCCGCCCGCGCCTCGATGCGGGTGCATGTCGCCGCGATGGTCGATTTCTGGAATGCCGGGGTCCCAACGCTCGATTATGGCAACAACATCCGCCAGGTGGCCAAGGACGAGGGGTTGGAAAATGCCTTCGCCTTCCCCGGTTTCGTGCCCGCCTATATCCGCCCGCTCTTCTGCAAGGGCATCGGGCCCTTCCGCTGGTGCGCGCTTTCGGGCGACCCCGAGGATATCTACAAGACCGACGCGGCGATGAAGAAGCTTTTCCCGGACAACGACCATCTCCACCGCTGGCTCGACATGGCGCGCGACCGCATCGCCTTTCAGGGCCTGCCGGCGCGCATCTGCTGGATCGGCCTTGGCGACAGGCACCGTGCCGGTCTGATGTTCAACGATATGGTGGCCTCGGGCGAACTCAAGGCCCCCGTCGTCATCGGTCGAGATCACCTTGATTCTGGCTCGGTCGCCTCGCCCAACCGCGAAACCGAGGCAATGAAGGACGGTTCCGACGCCGTCTCCGACTGGCCGCTCCTCAACGCGCTCGTCAACACCGCGTCCGGCGCCACCTGGGTCAGCCTCCACCACGGCGGCGGCGTCGGCATGGGGTTCAGCCAGCACGCCGGCGTCGTCATCGTCGCCGACGGCACGCCCGAGGCGGCCAAAAGGCTCGAGCGCGTTCTCTGGAACGACCCGGCCTCAGGTGTATGGCGCCATGCCGACGCCGGCTACGACAGCGCGATCGAACACGCGCGCACCATGGGCCTGCGCCTGCCGACAATCCTCGGGAACTGAAAAAGGAAGGGGGCTGTCTGCCCCCTCTGCACCCGTCCGGGTGCATTCACCCCCGAGGATGCTTGCCCCACAATGAAGCCGTGGTTGTTCATGGTGGCCCAAATATCCCGGGGGGTGCGGGGGGCAGCGCCCCCCGCGCGTGTCGGCCGGGCAAAGCCCGGGCGAAATCAGGAAGCCTCGCGCCAATAGGGGTTCGACCAGGCCCTCCGGCCGGCCCGGTCGACCACCGTCACCCGGACCCAGGGCGATTTGTGGA
>Ga0209023_10007962_pt1 | contig 10722 bp, 9 predicted proteins | sample LakOneMetagenome_FD_187468 | JGI IMG/M metagenome (GOLD analysis project Ga0209023, IMG submission 187468) | Freshwater and sediment microbial communities from Lake Erie, Canada (SPAdes) (version 2) | ecosystem: Environmental > Aquatic > Freshwater > Lentic | place: Lake Erie, Canada | collected...
TATATTACTCACCCGTTCGCCACTCGCCGCCAGGTTGCCCCGCGCTGCCGTTCGACTTGCATGTGTAAGGCATGCCGCCAGCGTTCAATCTGAGCCAGGATCAAACTCTTCAGTTCAATCTCTGTTTAATGTCCTTGCGGACAGATCGCTCACTCAAAATACTGACAGGCCACTTCTTTCGAAGCGCCTATATTTCTTTTTCGTGAACATTTGATAATTTAAGTATTCAAGACCGAAGTCTTGGCACCTTCATCAAACGCCCACACTTATCGACTGTTAATTGTTAAAGAACTTATTCGGTACTGCCTTGCTGCTTGGTACGAAGCGTTGTGTTCGTAAGCAGCAGAGAGGTGAGATTATGCAGCGTTTCGCGTACTTCGTCAACCCTCTTTTTTACTGCGCTATCTCTTTCGAAACAGCCCGCTTTTCAGCGGGAGGCGAACTATAGCAAAGGCCTCCGCATTCTGGCAAGGCCTTTTCCGCGCAAATCCGGATAGACTGCATTTGTCATGACAAGAGAAAGCAGCGATCGATGGACCCGCGTCCCGCCTTGCACGAACTGGCCGTCCGATATTCCCTCCCGCGCGCCGATGCCGACGCATTGCAGCGCCTCGCCGAGCGCGAGCCCGAGCCCTCCCAGCTGCAGCACACACTTCCGCTCGGCATTGCGATCCTCGCCGCCGCCCTGGGCGGCCTGGGCATCATCTTCTGGGTGGCCGCCAATTGGGACACGCTGGGCCGCAGCGGCAAATTCGCTCTCCTGCAATCCCTGGTCGTGGTGATGTGCGCCGGGACCCTGCTGCTTCCCAAGGCGCGCCCCGCGCTGGGCTTGCTCGCCCTGCTGGCGATCGGCGGCCTGTTCGCCTTCTTCGGCCAGACCTACCAGACCGGGGCCGACCCCTGGCAACTGTTTGCGCTGTGGGCCGTGTTGTCGCCGCCACTCTGTCTGGCGGTGCGCCACGATGCCTTGTGGGCGCCGTGGACGCTGGTCGCCATGACAGCAATCACGCTCTGTCTGCACGCCCACATCGGCTACGCCTGGCAGCCACGCAGCGGCGATCAGCTTTTTCACCTGATGACGTGGCTGGCGGCCTTCCTGTTGATTCTGGCGATGAGCCCCTTGCTCAAGCGTTACACCGGGGCTGGGCCGTGGGCCATGCGCACCGCGCTCACGCTGACCGCCCTCTTGCTCACTTCTACCGCAGTCAATTTCCTGTTCGACCGGGCCGGTGCGGACCTGCTCTACTATCTGGCGCTTGTACTGACCGGCGCGATGGCTCGCGCATTCTGCACGCCCCGCTTGCACGATATCTTTGCCTTGAGCGCGCTTGGACTCAGCCTGAATGTCCTGCTGGTCGCGCTGCTGACGCACCTGTTGTTTGAAGGCGGACATGCGGACCGCATTCCCGAACTGACCGTCATCGGCCTGGCGGCGGCAGCCTTGCTGGCGGGAACGGTGAGTACCGTTCTCAAACAGGTGCGCATGCACGCGGCGGGAGACCAGCCATGAGCCACGCCCACCTCGACCAGCTGATTGCCAACGCCGTCGCCGAAGGGCTCTTGCCACCGGAAAGCACGCGCCCGCCCGAGGAATTGCGGCCATGGCCCGTGATCCTGCTGACCGCGCTTGGGGCATGGCTGGCCGCCATCCCCCTGATCTCGATTTTCTTCCTCGCCTTGAATGGCGTCCTGCGGCACGGCGTGGGTCCCTTCGTGGTCGGCATTCCCTTCTTGCTCGGCGCAGTCCTGCTGCTGCGCAAACGCGATCTGCCCCTGTTCGTAGAACAACTGCTGGTGCCGGCATTCCTGAGCGCCATGGTGATTCTTGCCTGGGGCATGTTCGAGCAGATCCAGCACAACGCCGCGGCCGCATTGTTCGGCATCCTTGCCTGCGCGGTGGCGGCCGCGGTCGACCGCCGCTGGCTGCGCGTGCTGCTCGGCGCTCTGGCGTGCGCGATGTGGATGTTCACCCTGATGCCAAAATACGGCTTCCACCATGGGGGCACCTACTGGCTTGCGCTCCATGCCGCCTTGCTGCTGTGGATTGCCGTCACGCTGCGGGCCCGCGCCGCCTTGCCACATGCGCTGGCTATCGGCTGGGGCGCGGCCGTGCTCGCAGGTCTGGCCATGTATGCCGGAATGACCTTCCTGGCGGGCGGGCAAGTGGGCGACTCCCAAGGCGAACTGTGGCGCATCCCGCCGCAGCCGTGGGACAGCGTGGTCCGCGCCGGATCGGTCTTGATGACGGCCGCCGGCGCCGCCTGGATCGTGCGCCGCTGGCCCTCACAGCGCACGGCATGGAATGCGGCGGCGATGCTTGTTCTGCTCGGACTTGCGTGGCTGATGCCCAGCCTCGGTGGCGCCCTGCTGATCCTTGCCGTCAGCGCCGGCACACGCGGGTGGCGCCTGGCGGGCGCCGCCGGCATGGCCGCGGCCTGGATCATCGGCGCCTTCTATTACCAGGCCGCCTTCCCGCTGCAGACCAAGGCGGTGTGGCTGATCGTGGCCGGCGCCTTGCTCGCCGCCATTGCGCGCTTCGGCTGGCACGGCCCGCAGAGCGTGCCGACGCCGCCAGCGGTGCCGCGGCGCGATCCGCTCGTGTGGGGTATCGCGCTGTGCGCGCTGGCCGTCCTCGCTGTGGCCAATATCGGCATCTGGCAAAAGGAAGCGCTGATTGCCGAAGGACGGCCCATCTTTGTGGAACTGGCGCCTGTCGATCCGCGCTCGCTGATGCAAGGTGATTACATGGCGCTACGCTACCGCTCGCTGCCGGACGTCCTGCGCAAGGAACCCGACCTGCCCGTTTCCGGCCGTCCGCACGTGATCGCGCGCATCGACGCGCGCGGGATCGCCACCCTCGTCAGAATGGACGCCGGCAAGCCGCTCGCGCCGGGCGAACTGTCCATCGAACTGACTCATAGCAATTCGGGTTGGGAATTGGCGAGCGATGCCTGGTACTTCCGGGAAGGGGAAGGCGAACGCTGGGCGCGTGCGAAATATGCCGAGTTCCGCGTCGACCGCGCCGGCCACGCGCTGCTGGTGGGCATGCGCGGGCCGGCATTGGAAACGCTGTGACCGCTACTCCCGCAGACGCGTCAGCTGGTAGGCGGGATCGGCCTGAATCTTCTCGGGCGTGAACGGCAAGCGCGGAAACTCCTTGCGCGAATAAAGGGGAACCTGGTCGCCATAGTGCGGGTTCTTGGGGTCGACCGACTGTCCGTAGGTCAGCATTGCATAGGCCACCGGTCCGCCCGCGTCCCAGGTCACCGTCTGCACATAGCTCGTGCCCCAGACGATGTCGTGATATCCCGTTGCCGTCAGGCCGGTGCGCATGTGGATCGAATTGAAGGAGCCATCGATGTCGCCAATGCCGCCGTGCACCGGCACGCGCACGCCGTTGCGTGTGTCGTCCTGATAGTCACCCAGACGGGCATTGAACGGGATATGCAGGGCAGCCAGGTGATCGGCCGCCGTCCTCAGCGCCACCAGCATCGCCGGGCCCGCTGCCGGCGCCACCGACCGCGGCGTGTTGACCGGATCGCTGCTGTCGAACGGGACTTGCCACTTGTTCGGGATCTCGGCGGCCAGGTTCCAGAATTCGCGGAACAGGACGGCGCCGCGGCTGTCGAGATCGGCCTTGCGGTCCCAGCCAGCCAGCGCCATGCACGCTTGCTGGATCACGGTATCGGGTGACGCCTGGCACATTGGCAGGAATTCCGGCAGCACCAGCTCGGCCGCATGGATGCGGTTGGCGAAGGCCAGCGTTTGCAGATCGGTCAGGGTGAGACGGCCGCGCTGGGTGATCGTTTCTTCGAGCTGGCGGAAGGCGATTCGCGTGCGCAAGGATTGTTCGATCCCGGTCTGGCCATACAGTGGCGAATAGCCGAGCGGCGCCGGCCCGGTGAGCAGCTGGCGCGCGTTGCTCAGCCAGTAGCTGTCATTCGAATTGGCCACGTAGTCGGTGCGCAACATCGACGGGCCGTCGGCGGGCGAGAAGATGCCGGACGGGGCCGCAGGATTGCTGCTCCATGCACACTCGCTGCGCGAGCCATCGAAGGTCAGCAGCGGAGGCACCAGGAAGCAATCGGAGGCGAAGCGGTCAGTGGTGACCATCGGCACCACACTGGCGTCCGCGTAGAGCGCGTTGCCGGCGCGGTCGGCCGCCACGGTATTCACCCATGGCAAGCCTGCATATTTGTCGAGCGCCGCCTTGAGCTCGGTCGCGCTGCCGGCCCGGCCGATGGCGATCCATTGCTCGAGCATGCGCGTATTGGTACGGTTGGGGTCGCCCAAGACCGTGGCTTCGGTCGTGTTCCACACCACGCCGGCTTGCGGATAGACCATCACCGCGCCCTGCTTGCTGAAGTAGAAGGTCTTGCTGCGCTGCGCCAGCGTCCCGTTGTTCTGCAGCACATCGACCGTCACGGTCTTCGCGCTCATCTTGACCGGCTGTCCGTCCGACAGGTAGGTGGTGCCGGTCGGGTCGCGCGTGTCCAGCGCCAGCTTGAAGGTAGTGAAGTGGACGGCGGCCGTGACGGTATGCGTCCAGGCCACATCTTTGTTGAATCCGATCACCACCATCGGAATACCGCCGAGCACGACTCCCATCGCATCGTAGCGGCCCGGGACGGTCAGATGCGCCTGATAGAAGCGGTCGGTGCTGGTCCACGGATAGTGCGGATTACCGAGCAACAGCCCGGCGCCGGTCGTGCTCAGATCGCGGCCGATGGCGATCCCGTTGCTGCCCAGCTGTTCGCTGGTCAGGCGCGCCAGTCTGCGCTGCATGAAGCCGAGGTCGCGCTTGCGCGGCGCGGCCGAGGCCCTGGCCACGCGCGTGACTGCCGGCGTGCGCGCCGCGTTGACGATTTCCTGCGCGAACACTTCGCCTGAGGCATGCAGCGCCTTTTCGGCCAGCACGCGGTACATGTCGTCCATGGTGATCGGCCGCACCCAGCTGGCGTTGGCGCAGGCGGCCGGCAAGCGGCCCGCGTAATCGCGCAGGTAGCGGTTGTATCCGGCAACGTAGCCGGCCAGCAAATCCTGCACCTCGGCACTGCCGGCGGCGTAGGCACTGCGCTGCTGCTCGATGTCGATATAAGCTTTGAAAAAGAAGTCGCTGTCTTCGTTCTTGAGACTGAGATAGTCGATCGCCGCGCCGTATTCGCCGTTGGCCGCCGGCGTCGCCGGCGCCTCACCGCCGAAGAAGCGCGAACGTTCGCCTTTCACCGTCAGCAGCGTATCGGCAAACATGCACACGTTGTCTTGCGCGTAGGCATAGGCCAGGCCGTAGCCGAGCCCCTCGAAATTTCCAGCCCGTACATGCGGCACGCCGTACGAGGTGCGGGCCAGCTCGGCCAGAATGCGCGGCTGCGGCTGCGTATTGAGCGACACTTCCACCCGTCCACATCCGGTAAGCAGAAGGCCCAGCATGGCCGCCGTGGCCGAGGTATTCCAAAACAGACTTCGCATAAAGTTCATCCCTTTTGATCATGTCAACATGCCTGAATCGAGTGGCAATACTACGAAGGCCTTGCCGTTACACCATTGACATCACTCAACGGTGCGCCAGCCATGGCAGCGGCGCCAAGCGTGCGCTATCGCGATCCCCATCGGCGTTACTGTTCAGGGATGGAACCCGCACAACCAGACACCGACAGCTTGCACAACGAGATGCGCAACATCATCGAAGAAGCCAGGGTTATCCTGCCCGGCTTGCAGGCGCTGTTCGGCTTCCAGACAATTGCCGTGTTCAACGACCGCTTTGCCGCCCTGCCCACCGCTGCGACCGCGTGCCACCTGATCGGACTGGGCATGGTGATCGTCGCGATCGCACTCGTCATGACACCGGCCGTCTATTACCGCGTACTTGGCCCGCGTTTCGTATCGCCGCGCATGATCAGCCGTTCGTCCTGGCTGATCCGTACCGCGATGGCCCCGCTCGCCTTCGGACTGGCGCTCGACATGTACACCGTGATGTACGCCGTCACCGGCACCCTCGTCGCGAGCCTGTGCGGCGCGCTTGCCACCCTCCTGATTCTGGGCTCCTTGTGGTTCGTCTTTCCCTGGTTCGAGCGGCGCCAGCTGCGCCAGAACCAAGTGTAGGTCGGCTCTCCCAACACACGAAACAAAAATGAAACATTTTCATAAATACCACAGCCTGCAGATTCTTCTTGGAGAGGTAACCGACCCCGAGTTAAGCTAATCGGGTAGTCAGCGCAATGCTGACGCGATATCGGGAGAGTCCATTCACGCTGAAATTGGTGGATGGCGCCGAAGGAGCAACCGCCCCGGAATCTCTCAGGCAAAAGGACCGATACCGCATTTAAACTCTGAAGAGCCACCGGAGATCGTCGCCCGGTGCACCGAAGGAGCAAGCCCGCGCACCTGTGCGCTGGTGAATCTCTCAGGTCCAGCACAGAGGGGGTGTCCGGCACGCATGGTGCGCGCCGGATCTCCCACTTTGACCTTGCTGGAAAACCAGAGTTCACATGAAAACTATTGCAGTAATTGGCGGCGGAATTACCGGCGTCACGACCGCTTACGCCCTGGCGCGGCGCGGCTTCGCCGTCACCGTCATCGAACGCCACCGCTACGCCGGCATGGAAACCTCGTTCGCGAATGGCGGCCAGCTGTCGGCCTCGAATGCGGAAGTATGGAACCACCGCTCGACCCTGCTCAAGGGCTTGAAATGGATGTTCACCCGCGACGCGCCGCTGCTGGTCAATCCCACGCCGAGCTGGCACAAGCTGTCCTGGTTCGCCGAGTTCGCGGCCGCCATGCCCCACTACCGCCGCAACACGATCGAGACCACCCGGCTGGCGATTGCCGCGCGTGAGCACCTGTTTTCCTGGGCGCACGAAGAAGCCATCGATTTTGATGCGCGCCGCGAGGGCATTCTGCACATCTACCGCGACCGCGCCGGCTTCGACCATGCGGCCAAGGTCAACCAGATGCTGGCGCAAGGCGGGCTGGAGCGGCGTGCCGTGACGCCGGCTGAAATGCGCGCCATCGAGCCTACGCTGGCGGGCAATTTCTATGGCGGTTTCTATACCGACAGCGATTCGACCGGAGACATCCACAAATTCACCGTCGGACTCGCTGCCGCGGCCGCACGCAAAGGTGTCGTCTTTCAGCACGGTCAGGCGGTGCGCGCCGTCCATGCCGACGGCCGGCGCATCGAGGTCACATTGGGCGATGACGCCGAGCCGCACGGCTTCGACGGCGTTGTCATTTGCGCTGGCACAGCGAGCCGCGCGCTGGCAACGTCTTTGGGCGATCGCGTCAATGTCTATCCGGTGAAAGGGTATTCAATCACTGTCAACCTCGACGATGCGAACAGTCAGGCAGCCGCCCCAACCGTCAGTTTGCTGGACGACGAAACCAAACTGGTCACGAGCCGTCTCGGCCTCGACCGCTTCCGCGTGGCGGGCACCGCCGAGTTCAATGGTTTTAACCGCGATATCCGCGCCGACCGGATTCGTCCGCTGGTCGACTGGGTCCAGCGCTGCTTCCCCGGCGTGAACACGCGGCACGTGATTCCGTGGGCCGGATTGCGGCCGATGATGCCGACCATGTTGCCGCGCGTAGGCGCCGGCCGCGCACCGGGTGTGTTCTACAACACGGGACACGGCCATCTCGGCTGGACCTTGTCAGCAGTAACCGCCGACATGATTGGCGAACAAGTATTGAGAGCGGCCTGAGCAGGCAATTCAGCCGCTTTACCACGACTTGGATGGACGACAGCCGTTTTGTACAAGATGAGCAGGATTGTTCCCGCATTTCCTGCTGATTAAAAACACAATGTTTGTCGGACATCAAGAAGTCCTCAGGGGGACGACGGCGCAAAGCAGCGCGCCCGATCCATGTCCGTCAGCGCACACAGAGGCGCGGCGGATGTTCCCGCGCCAGCCGGCGCGGTCCTTTGTTTTTCCAACAATCAGGAGACAGTCACATGCAACCCGTAAAACCCCTTCGCAGCACCTTGCTGGCCATCGCGCTTGCCACGGCCACGCTGACACTGGCCGCGCCTGGCGTTCAGGCACAGAACTTCAATGTCCAGATGCAGAACGCGCTCAAGCGCCAGTCGTCCGAGGCGCTGTCGGCAGCGCAGCGCGACTTCGCCCAGTTCGCCTCATCGCAACTGCAAATGCGCGCGGGCGGCGGATCGCCCGCCGATTTCCCGCTCGAGATTTCTGACATGCAGGATCTGAAGAACGCCACGATCAGCTACGGCTTCCCCGTGTACACCGTCGATCCCGCCGATCTGGTGGCAGGGCGCAATACCATGCAGGGCATGGCAAAACCGACCGCGCAATGGCGCTTCGTGATCACGCTGCATGGCCGTCCGATCGGGATGGCCACCGTGGAGCGCAACAATGGCAAGTACGAGACCGTTGAATACGGCGCGAGCGTGCTGTCCAAGGATGTGGACGCGATGGCCAATTTCCACGGCAATGCGGACAAGTCGAATCTGCGCTTCATGCGCATTTATCAGGCGCGCTCCGATTTCCTCGAAGTGGTGGGACAGGATGGCCGTGCGCGCTTCGCGCCGCTCCATTCCGCACGTGAATCGCTGATGCTCAAACAGCGTGCGGCCAAGACCGGCAAATCGAGTGACGATCTGCTCGACGAATCCGACTTCATTCAACCGCTGCGCTCTGCGGTCAAGTTGAACATGGCTGCCCCACGCTAACCCACCGATACGGAGAATATGATGAACAAGAACTTCAAAAAGCTGATCGTTGGCGCGGGCCTGCTGCTCGCCATTCCAGCTGCGATGGCGCAATGGCGTACATTGAGCGTGCCGCTGACCACGCAAGAACACAGCCAGTGGTGCTGGGCGGCGTCGAGCAAAGCGGTGCTCAACTACTACGCGAAAACACCGAGTCAATGCCAGATCGTGAATTGGGCATTCGGTCTGAACTACGCCTGCGGCAACACCAACTTCAATTGGAATAGCTACGCCAATCAGCCGAACAGCATGTACGGCAGCAATGGCAGTGTTCAGGGCATTCTGAATGCGTGGGGCGTGTCGAACGGCGCCTACAACTACGCCTCATCCTGGTCGAGCGTGGTGTGGGATATCAACGCCAACAGGCCATTCGTGATCCGTTACGGCTGGACCAATGGCGGCGGCCACATCATGGTGGGCCGCGGTTACGAAACCTATAACGGCGTCAATTATGTGTACATCATGAATCCATGGCCGGGCGAAGGGCAGACTTACCGCACCTATTCGTCAGCCGTGTCCGCGTATGACCACAGGTGGACGCACACGCAGCGCATGAACATTAGCATGTAATCTGATTGCCGGCGCATGCATTGTCTGCATGCGCCGGTTTTTTATGGCGCGCAGGTCGCGACGTCCGCCGGATTGCGCGAGTCGAAGATGGTCCCCATCTGCACCACTTCAAAATCGGATGGACGAATGGCGCGCAAGGCGCGCAAATCTTCGTTGTCCCAGCGCGCGTCGGGTGCGCCGCTGATGTAGAAGTTCGATCCGATATCGGCCAGGATGATCCCGTAGGTTTTCATCGCCGTCAGAATGATGCGGTTGGTCTGCGAATAGGTCCCCAGATTCACACTGGCTTTGAGGCGCAGACGCATTCCCAAAGGCGTCGGATAGGCAGCGCTGGTATTGGTGCCGTTCACATAATGGCGTGCGGGGCCGACAAACATCGGGCTGACGCGGCTTTTCTGCAGTGTAAAGCGAATCGGATGTTTGATCGCACCGCTGACAATTTCATCGTAGCGCACCAGGCCAGGGAAAATCGGCAGGCCAGCGGCATCGGCGGAGGTGTAGCACAAAGGCCGCAAGGCATTGCTGTCCAGGTCGAACTTTGCGCCGGAGGATGCTTGCCAACCGGTCGTCGTCACACTCGCGTTGTAGAGCTCATATAACTTGTGATTGCCGGCATCGACTGTGATGACGTGGCTGTCGCCGACACCGTTGCCTTCGATTGGCGCATTGAGCGGAATCGGGAATGGACCGGGATCGCTTTCGCTGCCGTAATTCCCGTCCTGCGCATTCGCTCGGTAGGTGATCGGGACCAGCGGCTGATTGGCGCACACGACGTTGAATGGAATGCCGATTGGCGAACCTAGATACAAGCCGCTACCGAAATCATTGAACAGTGGCGCGGCAGTCTGGTTCAGGAAACCGATGATCGCGGCCGAGCGTGAATCGAGCGGCGCCTGCGAAATATCGGTCCGCCACGGATTATCGGCGGGGAAGATGCTCAAGTTAGCGAGTGCGCTCTCATTGGCGACGCACGGCGTTGGCGTTGGCGTTGGCGTTGGCGTCGGCGTTGGCGTTGGCGTTGGCGTTGGCGTTGGCGTTGGCGTTGGCGTTGGCGTTGGCGTTGGCGTTGGCGTCGGCGTTGGAGTCGGCGTCGGCGTTGGGGTTGGCGATCCACCGCCACCGCAAGCAGTCAAAGCCAAAGCAATGCCAAGCCCGAGGGCGTGATGAGTAATAGTTTTGATAATGCCCCCTGCCAACGCGAACGGAAAGAAAAACTATACCGCGTATTTACCTGCGTGGTTGTTACTCAATTGCAAGCAAATGTAGCGCTGCTTGCCTGGCATGGGAAAGCTTCAGACGAAAAAAAACCCCAAGCATTTCTGCTCGGGGTTTTTCTCTTATAACTAGCCTGACGATAACCTACTTTCACACTGGTTGCAGCACTATCATCGGCGTAATCTCGTTTCACGGTCCTGTTCGGG
>Ga0209023_10007963_pt1 | contig 10722 bp, 8 predicted proteins | sample LakOneMetagenome_FD_187468 | JGI IMG/M metagenome (GOLD analysis project Ga0209023, IMG submission 187468) | Freshwater and sediment microbial communities from Lake Erie, Canada (SPAdes) (version 2) | ecosystem: Environmental > Aquatic > Freshwater > Lentic | place: Lake Erie, Canada | collected...
CGCGGCGGGGTCGTCAATGGCCGCGACCGGGCTCGGCCTGGTCGCCCCCGGGGTGGTCGAGCAGGTGGCTCGCCGGCTGCCGGGTCAGGCCTCTTCCAGCGCCTCGACGGCGCCCTCGAGCCCCTTGTAGTGCGTGTGCCGCGCCAGGACGTGGCCGGCGACGAAGAGGGCCGCCAGCGGCCACTCGACGACCTCGATCGCGACGAGTCCGCCGAGCACGGCGTAGTACGCGATGGCTTCGCGCTCGGTGGCGTTGACGGTCCAACCGACGACGGGCAGCGTGATCTCGTCGGGGAGCGTGGGCAGGGCGGGCAGCGTCGGCACCGTGACGCGCCAGCCGGTGAAGGGCAGCGTGATCGTGGTGTCGGTCGAGCCCGGCTGCTGGCCGGCGGATCCAGTGGCGTCCGGCCGCAGCGCCACGACGACGGGACGGGTCGCAGCCGCGCGGCTCGCCGGTGTCTCGACCACGTCGGTGACGACCACGTTCGCGCCAGGCGCGGGCGCAGGGCGTGCCTTCTTTTCCGGGCGCGCGGCGCTGGTCGCACCTGCCTTGGTCGCACCTGCCCTGGTCCCACTTGCCCTGGTCCCACCTGCCTTGGTCCCACTTGCCTTGGTCCCACCCGCACCTGTCCCTGATCCGGAGGCGGCGCGGGCGCCGGCGGGTTTCGTCGCGGGCTTCGAGGCGGGCTTCTTGGTCGCCGCCGAGGTGGCGGACGGTGACTTCTTGGCTGGCATCGGGCTCCCGAGGTCGGCGTTCGGACGGCTGGCGCCCGACGATCAGTTGTGCGCTCGACCAGCGGAGCTGACGCCTCGCCGTGCCGGCCGCGCGGCAGCACGCAGTCTACGTGCGGGGTCGGTGGGCCCCCGGCGCGGGCCTCGCCCCGTGGCGGCGCCGGCGCGGCTGGACCGCAGGCAGGACCGGGACCCCGACGAGGCGGGCGACGCCCACCGCGAGCAGCGCCGCCGCCTCGAGTGCGGCGGTCACCTGGGCTTCTGTCGCCGCGATGCCGGCGCGGCGTGTCGTGCGATGGGTGCTTCGACGGACCACAGGGGGACTCGAGCACATGAGGATGACCTGAACCTGAGCCGCGCCTGACGTCGCGGCGAACTCGAGATGAACACCCCGCAGTGGTCGGGGCCTCGTCGTCGCCGGAGATGGGCCGTTCCGTCCATTGCGGGTGTCGACGCGGGCATGCGACGATGCGCGGCGCGGGTGACCCTCAGGCAACCCATGGCGATGGCGATGGCGATTGGTGATGAACGAATGAGCGAACCCAGGTTGGTGGTCGGGACTGAGTCCCCTTCGGTGACGGTGGGTCGCCGCATCGAACCACAGCAGGGCGCGGTGTGGCACGGGGTCGAGCTGGCGTCACGACGTGCGCTGTGCGGTGCCAGCGTCGCGGCCATCTTCGACGACATGCCGTGGCAGATGGGGGCGACGTCGATGCTCTGTCAGGGCTGCATCCTCGCCGCCGCACGCGGCTGATCCCCAGGTCGACGATCAGCGGCTGTCGTCCTCGTTCGGGGTCACGGGCTCGAGCAGGGCGATCAGGTCCGCACGATGCGCGTGGCGCGCCCACCCGAGCGGGGTGTCGTCGAAGCGCTGATCCTGGATCGTCGGATCGGCGCCCAGGCCGAGCAGCAGCTCGGCGAGGTCCCGATCGCCTTCCCACGCCGCGTGGTGCAGCGCCGTCTCCCACTCCTGCTCGATCGGGGCGTCGTGCCGTCCCTTCGCGTTGACATCGAACCCGAGCGCGACCGCGAGGCGGACCGCGTCGTGATCACCGTCGACGGCGGCCCGGAGCACCAGTGACGGGTGCCGGCGCCGCGTGGTCTCCAGTACGTCCGGGGTCGCGGCGCGCAGCGCGGCGACCGCGCTGTCGTCCGCGGTGACGACCGCGGCCACGAGCGCGTCGACCGGGTCCAGTGCCGGCGGCTGCGCGCCGCGGCCGATGAGGTCGTCGGCGATCGCCCGGTCCCCCGAGAGCAGCGCGCGCTCCACCGGTGTCCGGCCGTCGGGGAACGCGGTATCGATGTCGACGCCGTTCTCGGCGAGGAGCTCCACGCGGGCGCGCTGGTGGTGCGCCACCGCCCACTGCAACTGATCGCGCACCAGCTGCGTCGGCGTCTGCACCGCCGGGCCGAGACGCTTCCCCCACGGATCGGCCGTGTCGGTGCCGAGCCCGAACGCGAAGAGCAGGACGAGGTGGTCGTCGTCCTCCTCGAACTGCCGGTTGTACAGCGCCTGGCGATCGTTCGGGTCAGCGCCCGCCTCCAGCAGGACACGCGCCAGTGCGTCCGCGTGCGGGTGCGGTGGTTGGTTCGAGACGCCCTGTTCGCCCGCCCCGAACACCCCGGTCAGGACCGTGAACGGCGTGGGGTAGCCGTGCCAGAGGTACCCGGCGTTCGGGTCGGCCCCGGCCCCGAGCAGCAGCTGTGCCGTGGCGAGCACGGCGCCGCGGTCGACGGCGAGGTCGTGGCGGGCGTAGGCCAGGTAGAAGAGCGGCTCCCATCGATGCGGTCCGCCTTCGTGGTGCGCGCGTCCCGGATCGGCGTCCAGCAGGCGCTCGACGTCGGCGACGGAGGCGGTGGCCGCGGCGGCGTGGATGGTGGCGCCGGCGATCTCCGGGTGCTCGGCCAGCAGCGCCCGGGCCTGCGCCCAGCGATGGGGGTCGTCCGCGCCGTAGCCCAGGCAGGCGAGGCGGAGGAACTCGGCGACGACATCGGTCGTCGCGGGCTCCTCGTCGGGGTGGCGGTTGTAGCGGTCCACCACCTCGATGTGCTGCTTGAGTCGGACCCAGCTGGCGAACCCGTGGTGACGGGCGATCGTGAGCTGGGCGCGCTGCAGCGTGAACGCCGCCGGCTCGCTGAGGTCGGGCACGTGCTCCGCCGCGAGGGCGATGGCCACGGGATCGCCGGCGCGCACGGCGCGCTGGAGCTCCTTGGCCTGCGTGCGCAGCTGGTCGAGGTTCGGGTCGGAGGGCAGGGGAACGGTCGGCATCGCGACCTCCTTTCACATGCCTGCGGTCCGCGTCGTCAGGCCGAAAGGAGGAACCGGGCCATACCGTTGCCACTGCTCGCAGGTGGGCTCTGCCCTGTCCGCGGACCGGAGGCGCCCTGCACGCCTGCGATCACGATACCGAACGCGTCAAGCCGGCCTGGAGGAGGCTGGTGCCGACACCGGGCTCCTACGCCGAGGCGTCTGCGTGATCCGGTGTCGCGAACGACTCCCACAGCTCGCTGTAGTGCCCGCCCAGGGTCAGCAGCTCGTCGTGGGTGCCCTGCTCGGCGATCACGCCGTTGTCGATCACGACGATCCGGTCGGCCTGCCGGGCCGTCGGCAGGCGATGGGCCACGAGGATCGTGGTGCGCCCGGCCGAGACCGCGTTCATGGCCTGCTGCACGCGCGCCTCGCTCGCGAGGTCGAGCTGCGACGTTGCCTCGTCGAGCAGCAGGATCGCCGGGTCGACGAGCCGGGCACGGGCGAGCGCGATGAGCTGACGTTGCCCGGAGGAGAGCGAGCGACCCCGCTCACTCACCGGCGACAGGTAGCCGCCGGGCAACGACGCCACGAAGTCGTGGGCACCGACCGCCCGCGCCGCGCCTTCGATCTCGGCATCGGTCGCGTCGGGACGGCCGTAGCCGATGTTGTCGCGCACGGTGCCGGTGAAGAGGAACGCCTCCTGGGGGACGATGCCGAGCTGCCGGCGGAACGCCCCCAGGTCGATGTCGCGCAGGTCGATCCCGTCGACGGCCACGGTGCCGGAGACCGGGTCGTAGAAGCGGGCGATCAGCTTCACGATCGTCGACTTGCCGGCGCCGGTCTCGCCGACCAGCGCGACGGTCTCGCCCGGGGCGACCCTCAGCGTCACCCCGGCCAGGGCTTCGGCACCTTCGGTGTTGGGGTACCGGAAGTGCACGTCGCTGATCGTGACCTCGCCCTGCAACCGGCCGGGGGCGACCGGCTCCTCGGCTTCGGGCGTACCCGTCGGCGTCTCGAGCAGCTCCTCGATCTTCGTGATCGACGCGGTCGCCTGCTGCCACGTGTCGAGCACCTGGGACAGCTGCTGGATCGGCGAGAAGAACTGATCGAGGTAGAGGACGAACGCGATGACCACGCCGGCGGTGACCGTCCCGTTGTGGACGAGGACCGTGCCCGTTCCCAGCACGGCGGCGGCCCCCAGATCCGACAGCAGGAGGACGAACGGGAAGTACAGGGCGATGAGCTTCTGCGCGCCCAGGCGATGCCGGAGGTACGCACGGTTCACGTCGCGGAACCCACTGATGTTCTTGTCCTCGCGGGCGTAGGCCTGCGTGACGCGCACCCCCGAAAGGCTCTCCTGCAGGTTGGCGTTCACGTCCGCGATGGCGTCCCGGGCCTTCCCGTAGGCGACCGACGACTTGCGCCGGTACCACCAGGTCGCCAGGAACAGCGGCGGCAGCACGACGGCGGCGGCGAGCGCGAGCGGCGGCGACAGGACGATGAGGAAGACGAACACGCCGACGCACGTCATGATGCCGACGAGACCGTTGATGAGCCCGGTCTGGACGAGCTGCGACAGCGCCTCGACGTCGGTGGTCATCCTCGTCATGATCCGCCCACCGAGCTCGCGGTCGTAGTAGCCGATGGAGAGCCGTTGGAGGTGGGCGAAGATCTTGACCCGCAACGCGAACAGCATGCGCTCCGCGGTGCGTCCGGTGAGCAGCGTGTACGCCCACGTGACGCCCCAGTCGATGAGCACGGTGACGGCGAAGAACCCGGTGGCCCACCACAGCGCGGTCTCGTCGCCCGGCGTGACGCCGAGGTCGATGCCTCGCCGCACGAAGAGCGGGCCGAGCAGCGTGAGACCGGTGTCGATGGCGACGAGCACCAGGCCGCCGATGAGCCACGGCAGCCACGGGCGCACGAACCGGCGGATGCGGAACGGGCCGCTCTCGTGCCGGGTGACCGCGGCGATGTCGACGTCGGGCGTGCCGTCGGCCGGCGGGAGCTTCTCGAGCGTGGCGAGCAGCTCCGGGGTGGGGGCCAGGGCGATGCCCATCGCGGCCCCGCCGCCTCCGGGCCCGAACCGCGCCGGTCCGTCGACCTTGGCCTTGGCGACGGGGGTCTCGCCTGGGGCGGGCTCCTGCCAGGCGGCGGGGGTGATCCCGCTGATCTCGTCCTCTTCGACCTCGTCTTCGAACATGGCGGGCGTCGCGAGCATCGGGTCGGGCTCGTCTGAAGCGAGCGCCGCGTCCGCCCCTTCGCCCTCGCAGTCGTCGCCCGGCCCGGCGAAGAGCTCGCGGTACCCGGCGTTGGTTGCAAGGAGGTGCTCGTGGTCGCCCTCGGCGACCACGCGGCCGTGGTCCATGAGCACGATGCGGTGCGCGAGGCGCAGGGTCGAGCGACGATGGGCGATGAGGATCGTGGTGCGGTCCTGCATGAGCGAACGCAACGTGGCGTGGATCGCCTGCTCGGTGGTCGCGTCGACGGCGGACGTCGCGTCGTCGAGCACGAGGATCCGCGGGTTGGTGATGATCGCCCGAGCGAGCGCCACCCGCTGACGTTGCCCGCCCGAGAGCGTCAGGCCTCGCTCGCCGACGACGGTGTCGTAGCCGTCGTGCAGCGCGGTGATGAAGTCGTGCGCGCCGGCCGCGATCGCGGCGGCCTGGATGTCGTCCATCGACGCGTCGGGCCGTCCGTAGGCGATGTTCGAGCGCAGCGTGTCCGAGAACAGGAAGGCGTCCTCGAACACCACGCCGACCTGGCGGCGCAGCGAGTCGAGCGTGACGTCCCGCACGTCGATCCCGTCGATCAGGACCCGACCTTCCGCAGGGTCGTAGAACCGGGGGAGCAGCGCCGTCACGGTCGACTTGCCGGAGCCACTGGTGCCCACGAGCGCCACGACCTCACCGGGCGCCACGTGCAGCTCGAAGTCGTCCAGCACCGGTTGGCTCTTGGCGTACCCGAACGTGAGGTGTTGGAAGTGCACGTCGCCGGCCGAGGCCTCGAGCACGACCGCATCCGGCTTCTCCTGGACGAGCGCGTTGGCATCGAGCACGTCGAGGATCCGCTCGGCGCCGGCACGGGCCTGCTGGCCGACGGCGAACAGCGCGGCGAGCATGCGGACCGGTGCGACCAGCTGCACCAGGTAGGACGAGAACGCGAGGAACGTGCCCAACGTGAGGTGCCCGTTGATCGCGATCCAGCCGCCCAGCCCGAGCACGGCCACCTGGGCCATGGCGGGGATCGCCTGCAGCGTCGACGTGAACTTCGCGGTGAGCGTCACGAGGCGGGCGCGGGATGCGTACAGGTCGGTCGAGCGGTCGGCGAGGTGCGCGAGCTCGCGGTCCTCCTGCCCGAAGCCCTTGACGACCCGCACGCCCGTGACGGCTTCGTCCACGACGCCCGCGACCTCGCCGGCGCGTTGCTGGGCGTGCCACGTGGCCGGGAACACACGGCTGCGCAGGCGCAGGGACACGAGCAGCAGGAGCGGCAGCGTGACCAGCATGATCATGGCCAGCGGCGGCGACAGGATGAACATGATCACGAGCGACAGCACGAGCGTGACGATGTTGCCGAGCATGATCGGCAGGAACGAGAGCAGCGCCTGCAGCAGCCCGAGATCGGAGGAGGCGCGGGACACGAGTTGGCCGGTCTGGAGCTGGTCGTGGCCGGCGAAGTCGAGGCGCTGCAGGCGTTCGTAGATCGCGTTGCGCAGGTCGAACTGCACGTCGAGGCTGACCCGGCCGCCGAGCCAGCGGCGCACGAACGCCGCGCCGAACCCGATGCAACCGGCAACCACGAGCAGGATGATCCACGGCGTGACCGAGCCCTTCTGTGTGGTGATGCCGTTGTCGATGATGTTGCGCTCGAACACCGGCGTGAGCGCGGCGACGCCCATGCCGAACATCGACATGCCGAACGCGAGGAACACATCGCGCTTGTGGGCCATGAGGAAGGGCATGAGGCGGCGGATCCACCCGCCGGCCTCGGGCGGACGGGGCTCAGGGGTGGGCCGGTTGGCGTCGCGCGACGCAGTCCTCCCGCGGCGCGTTCGCGACGGCGCGTCGCGGCGCTGATTGGAGCCCTCCCCGTCGGTCGGGTCCGCGGGCGGGGATTCGTCTGCCGCGGCCGGACGCGTCGGCGCGCTCATCCGCGGCCGCCTGCCGGCGTCGGCTCGGACGCGCGGTCACGGGTGAGGTGCAGTTCGAGCGCTCGGCCCAGGGCGGCCAACCCGTCGAGAGCGAGTTGGCGCTCGTCACCGTCGACGTTGGCGAGCACCACCTCGAGGCGGGCGTTGACCGCGGCGGTCGCACGATCGAGGGCGCGGCGCCCCGATGCCGTGATCTCGAGGGTCACCCCGCGCCGGTCCTCGTCGACGTCGTTGCGGCGCACCCACCCCTTCTTCACCAGGCCGTCGAGGATCCCGGTCAATGAGGGGCGGCTCACCGCCGCCTTGGACGCGATGCGCCCCGCCCGCTCCGGTGATCCTGCGATCAGCGAGAGGATCCGGTACTGCGGAAGCGTCATCTCGTCGAGGCTGCGCTCCAGCACGCGGGACGTGACGGCGAGGGTGCGGGCGGCGTCGAGACCGTCGCGTCGATCCGACGTGTGGACCGTTTCACGGGCAAGCATGTCGTTAGGGTACCGAATGACTTCGGGAACCGACGCCCCCGATCACGGGGCGCGAGATCGATGTGGCCTCGCTCAGGGTTGGCGGCCGATGAAGGCGATGAGCTTGGTCTGCTCGTCGGCGTCATCGGCCACGGGGACCCGGGGGCCGTACTGGCCGGAGTCACGCAGCATCTGATCGATGGGCTCCATCGCCTCGAAGAGGCGGTGGACCTCCGCCGCGTCCAAGGTCTCGTCCAAGCCGGTGGCTCGCGCCAGATCCCACGTGTGGAGGAAGACGTCGGTGGTGCCGATCATGTCGAAGGTCTGGGCGAAGGTCGAGGGGCCCATCCGCGTGTCGCGCTCGGCGTCGGCCACGGCGGGGTCGGCGAACGCTCCCCGGACCATTGCGTCGAGCGCATGCCAGGCGCCGGCGGGATCGTCGGCGACCACGGGACCCTCCGGTGGCTCGATGCTCCAGGTCTCGCAGAAGAACGCCGGGAGCCACTCGACGAGGTGGCCGACGACGTCGCGGGCAACCCAGCCCTCGCAGGGTGCCGGGTTGTCCCAGGCCTCGGGGGGGACCGCATCGACCCTCGCACTGAACTGCTCCGCCACCCATTCGTACCGCTCTGCTGGTTCGCGCACCTGGCTCCTCCGTGGTTGTGTCGACCTCGGGTACAACGACGAGCCGGCCCGGATCTCATCGGTGCGCAGGTTTGGTGCGCAGGGTCGGGTGCGCAGGGTAGCGGCGGGTGTAACCGCTGCCGCTGTCGACCGTCGTGGAACGGGACCGCCAGAGGCACGACGCCGAAGGGAACCGACATGGCTGAGCAGGATCTCGCACAGGGCATCGAAGCGCTGCAGGACGAGGAGGTGCGAGCCAGGGTCGCCGCCGGTGACGTGGCCGCGGCCGGTGCGCTCGAGCTCACGGAGGAGGAGCAGGAGCTACTGATCGCCGCAGCCAGTGACGAGGCCGAGGTCGTCGGCTTCGGCATCAACACGAGCCTGCTGGGGTTCGGTCCCGTCGGCCACAAGGGCTCGGCCGACATCAGCCAGGACGTCACCGTCAACAAGGCGAAGACGGCGGACAAGGCGGCCCAGGCGATGCATGACTACCTCCGCGGCTGAGGATCCCCAGAAGCCGGATCCTGGAGCGGTCCGGCGTGCGGTCGTCGAGCGGGCGGCGGCGCAACTCACGCACGACCGGGTGCACCTGACGCCTGCGGCCCGCCGCGCCCTCGTGGCGCTGGGCGACGAGCTCCGGCGCGCCGGCCCCGACGGCTGGAGCCGTCCGATGGCCGCCGGTGCACCAGCGGCCCGGTCCACGTTCGACGAACAGGTCGGGCCGGACGCCGCGGAGGCGCTGATCGCAGCCGGGCTCGCCACCGCGGTGGGCACCGACCTGCTCCTCGCCGTCACGATCGTCGAGATCGGGGGCGTGCTGACGGTGATCCCGAAGGTCGCCTGGGGGGACGAGGTGGTCTACCTCGGTCCGGACTCGGCGCACCTCGCCGAGGCGGTGCTGCGGCTCGTGCCCCACGGCGAGCGGGCGGTCGATCTGGGCACGGGCACGGGGCTGCTCGCCGCCCTGCTGGCGCGCCGGTTCCGCCACGTGGTGGCCACCGACCTCGCCCTGAGCGTCGCGGTCGCGGCAGAGCTCACCTTGGCGCTCAACCGCTTCCCGCCCGGCCGCCGGCAGGTCGTCTGCCTCGCCGACGTCGCCGCGGGACTGCGTCCGCGCTCCTTCGATCTGGTGGCGGGCAACGCGCCGTGGGTGCCGCTCGCGGCCGAAAGCCGAGCGCCGCGGGACCTGTTCAGCCACGGAGGTGATCTCGGCAGCGAGCTGCCGCTGCGGTTCATCCGCGACGGCGCGCAGTGCCTGCGTCCGGGTGGCGTCGCCATCACCCTCGCCCTCGACGTGACGGTGCGCGCGGACGACGCCTCCGCGGCGCAGCACCAGCCGCTGGCTGCGGTGTGCGACGAGCTCGAGGACGACGGGTTCGTGACGCGGCGGATCGCGACGCCGTTCAACCGCGAGCGGCAGGGTCTGGCGGATTTGATGCGCAGCCGCCAACCCAAGCTCGAGGACGCGACCCACGTGGCGGTGATCGTCGCGCGGCCGCGCCACGACGGCGACGGTCGGGGGTCGCTGCAGGTGGCGATCGATGCGCTCGAGCGGCGTTGGGCGGCCACCCGCCCCGGATGAGCGGTGGGGCGTACCATCGTCCGCATGGCCCAACCTGGCGACTTGGCTGGCGACTTGGCTGGCGAGTTGGCTGGCGAGTTCGCCGGCGAGTTGGCTGGCGAGTTGGCTGCGCACGCATCCATCTCCCGGCGGCACGCGCTGAAGATGGGATCGATCGGTCTGGCAGGGGCCGGCGTGTCGATGGCGTTCATCACGAACGCGTTCGGGGCCCCGGCGGGCACCACCTCGACGACCGCAACGACCGCGACCACGCCGAGCGCCCTCGGTGCGGCGTCGCCGCCACCCCCGCAGATCATCAAGAGCGTCGACGGGGTGCTGCGGGGTCTGCTCACGATCGACGAGGGCGACGCGTGGGTCATGGGCGACAACGCCAGCGGCTTCAAGACCTACAACGGCCTGTGCCCCGGTCCCGTCCTCTGGGCGGAACCCGGCGACCGGGTGCTGCTCGACGTGAAGAACAACCTGAGTGAGATGACCAACACGCACTTCCACGGCTTCCACGTGAGCCCGGAGGGGCAGGCCGACAACATCTTCGCCCACGTGCACCCGGGTGAGACCTTCCACCACGACTTCGTCATCCCGGCGGACCACCCTGGGGGCCTGTACTGGTACCACCCGCACATGCACGGCCTCACGAACACCCAGCTCTACGACGGCCTCGCCGGCCTGTTCGTCATCGGTGGCGGGGCCGCCGCGCTGGCGTCGCTCGCGGACAAGACGCATGTGCTGATGGCGTTCCGGAACACCGCGATCGACGCCGGGCCGCCGCGGCGACTCGACAAGACCGCGAGCTCGCAGGACCAGACGCAGACCGTCAACGGTGAGGACGACCCGCCGTTGTCGATCGCCCCGGGCGAGACGCAGCTCTGGCAGATCGGCAACATCAGCAACGAGGCGTACCTGCGGCTGACGCTCGACG
>Ga0209023_10007964_pt1 | contig 10722 bp, 9 predicted proteins | sample LakOneMetagenome_FD_187468 | JGI IMG/M metagenome (GOLD analysis project Ga0209023, IMG submission 187468) | Freshwater and sediment microbial communities from Lake Erie, Canada (SPAdes) (version 2) | ecosystem: Environmental > Aquatic > Freshwater > Lentic | place: Lake Erie, Canada | collected...
CCTATCAGCCGGGCGACTCGATGCGGCGCCTGGCCTGGCGCCAGATCGCGCGCCTCGACCCGAACGACGGCGGCCAGCTCGCCACCAAGCATTTCGAAGGCGGCGCACGCGACGAGCTGGTGCTCGACCTGGCCAGCCTGCCCACGCAGCTCGACCTGGAAGCGCGCCTGTCGCGCCTGACGCGCTGGGTGCTGGAAGCGGAAAGCCGCGCCCTGCCCTATGCCTTCCGCCTCGGGGCCGAACACTACAACACCGGCAGCGGCGCCGCCCACCAGGCGGCCTGCCTGCGCGCGCTGGCCTTGTACGGACACGGAGGCGCGCCATGAAGCTGACGCGCCTGGCCAACCTGCCCCGTGACAAGGCCGACACCCTGCTGCTGCTCGCCAGCGCGCTGCTGGTGCTGGCCCCGCACACCCTGCACCTGCCGCTGTGGGTCTCGCTGCTGTGCGGCGCCACCCTGGCCTGGCGCGCCGCGATCACCCTGCGCGGCAAGCGCATGCCGCCCAGCCTGATCCTGATTCCGCTGGCCGCCGGCGCCATGCTGGGCGTGATGCACACCTACCAGACCCTGCTCGGGCGCGATGCCGGCGTCGCCATGCTGGTGCTGCTGGTGGCCTTCAAGATGCTGGAGATGCACGCGCGGCGCGACCTCTTCGTCGTGGTCTTCCTGTGCTTCTTCCTGGTGCTGACCAACTTCTTCTACGAGCAGGGCATCGTCACCGCGCTCCTGATGTCGCTCTCGGTGCTGCTGCTGCTCACGGCGCAGATGAGCTTCCAGTTCACCGGCAAGGTGCCGCCGCTGCGCGAGCGCTTCCTGATGAGCGCGCGCATGCTGGGCCTGGCCGCGCCGGTGGCGCTGGTCCTGTTCTTCCTGTTTCCGCGCATCGAGGGCCCGCTATGGGGCTTGCCGGGCGACCCCAACGGCGCGCGCTCGGGCCTGTCCGAGACCATGGCGCCGGGCATGCTGGCGAACCTGGCGCAGTCGCCCGAAACCGCCTTCCGCGTGAAGTTCTTCGGGCCGGTGCCGGAACGCGAGCAGCTGTACTGGCGCGGCCCGGTGCTGGGCGACTACGACGGCCGCACCTGGACCAGGCTCAGTCCTGCACAGCGCGGCCCGGCCGCGCGCGAGGCGCTCGCGAACCGGCGCCTGCCGCTGTCGGTGGCGGGCGAACCGCTGCGCTACGAGGTGACGCTGGAGCCGGCCAACAACCGCTGGCTGTTCGCGCTGGAGATGCCGGAGCGCCTGCCGGCGATGTCCGGCAACGCCGCCCAGCTCAGCGGCGAAGTCGAGATGACGACCCTGGCGCCGATCGCCTCGCGCCTGCGCTACCAGGTGGCCTCCTTCATCCACTACCGCCTGCAGGCCGACGCCTTGCCGCAGGACGCCGACCAATGGCTGCAGCTGCCCGCCGACAGCAATCCGCGCGCCGTGATGGCCGGGCTGCAGCTGCGGGCGATTCCCGACCCGGGCCGGCGCATCGAGTCGGTGCTGCGCAGTTTCCGCAGCGAGAACTACGTCTACACCCTGAACCCGCCGCTGCTGGGGCGCGACGCCGTCGACGGTTTCCTGTACGGCAGCCGCGCCGGCTTCTGCGAGCATTATTCCGGCGCCTTTGTGTTCCTGATGCGCGCCGCCGGCATACCGGCGCGCGTGGTCACCGGCTACCAGGGCGGCGAGCTGAATCCCCTCGACGGTTATCTCACCGTGCGCCAGTCCGACGCCCATGCCTGGGCCGAGGTCTGGCTGGCGCGGCGCGGCTGGGTGCGCATCGACCCGACGGCGGCGGTGGCGCCCGAGCGCGTACAGCGCGGCCTGGAGGGCACCGTGCCGCAGCGTCCGCCCTTCGGCATCGACGGCCTGGGGCGCTTCATCAATATCGACGGCGAGGCCAATCCCTGGCTGGTGCAGATGCGTTATGCGGTCGGCGCCATGAACAACGGCTGGAACCAGTGGGTGCTGAACTACACGCCGCAGCGCCAGCGCGGCATGGTCGAGCAGCTGCAATCGTCGCTGCTCGACTGGCGCTTGCCGGTTTGGCTAGTCTCCCTGGCAATTGTGTTGCTGCTGGTACGCATCTGGCGCCAGCGGCGCGGGATCGACCCGGTCGATGCGCTATACTCGGCCCTGTGCACGCGCCTGTCCCGCCTGGGCCTGGCGCGCTCGCCAGACGAAGGTCCGCATGCCTACGCCGAGCGCATAGGCGCGGCCGGCAAGCTGGCCCCGGGCGCACAGGCCGCCGCGCAGGACTTCCTGCGCCGCTACAGCGCCTGGCGCTATGCACCGCGCCGCGCCGATGCCCAGCTCGCCGCGACACTGAAGCGTTTACTTTCTCAGGTCAGATGAAACAGTTCGCACCCGCATTCGCCTCCGTATTTGCCGCCCTCCTTCTCGCCGCAGCACCGATCCACCAGGCTGGCGCCGCCGACAGCGGCCAGGCCGCCAAGGCGCGCGCAACCAAGACCGCCAAGGCCAAGCCCGTTAAAACCAAGGCCAGGAAGACCGCAGCCAGGGCGGTGGCCGCGGCCGCTGTCGCCAAGTCCATCGACTACAGCGGCGAGCAGGTGAATTTCGCCGAGTGGCAGGCGGTGCGCGACTTTGCCGACGAGATGGTGGCGAAGCACGGTTTCGAGCGAGGCGAAATGGATGCGCTGCTGCGCCAGGTGCGTTTCGTCGAATCGGCGGTGCAGCTGGTGAAACCGGCGCCGCCGGGCAAACCCAAGAACTGGCAAGCCTACAGCGAGCGCTTCATCGAGCCGATCCGCATCAACGCCGGCGTGCGCTTCTGGAACGAAAACGCCGAGGCCCTGGCGCGCGCAGAGGCCACCTATGGCGTGCCGGCCGAGATCCTGGTCGGCATCATCGGCGTGGAAACCGTGTACGGCCGCGATACCGGCCGCTTCCGCGTGCTCGACACCCTGACCACCCTCGCCTTTGCCTACCCGGAAGCGCCGAACCAGGCGGCCCGCGCCGCCTTCTTCCGCAGCGAGCTGGAAAACGCCCTGCTGCTAGCGCGCCACGAAAGGATCGATCCCTTCACCCTGCTCGGCTCGTTTGCCGGCGCGGTCGGCCTGCCGCAGTTCATGCCGGGGAATATTCTGAAGTATGGCGTCGATTTCGATGGCGACGGCCACATCGATCTGCGCGGCTCCACGGGCGACGCGATCGGCAGCGTGGCGAACTTCCTGGTCCAGCATGGCTGGAACCCCGCCGACAAGGGCCCGGCCGTGATCCAGGTATCGGTGGCGCCGAGCCGCGCCTGGGAGCCGCTGCTGGAGCGCGGCCTGAGCGCCAGCTTGCGTGGCGAGGAATTGCTGGGCGCCGGCGTCACGCCCGAGGTGCCGCTGCCAGCTGACCGCTTGTACGGCCTGGTTGACCTGCAGAATGGCGCCGACCCGACCGAATACTGGGCCGCCAGCGGCAACTTCTTTGCCATCACCAAGTACAACCGCAGCTATTTCTATGCGATGTCGGTGCTCGACCTGGGGCGTGCGGTACGCGAAGCGCGCGCGGATACGGTCTTGTAACGCAAGAAAGTTTGTAACAGGCTGTAACGGCCTGCCCTTAAGTTTGCTCTAATAAACACATTTTGACTCCGGGTACTCCCCCGGGGTACCCTCGTGTTTTCTTTTCTATACTCTATGGAAACTTTCTGTAGAGTTGCATACCCCCCATACTCTTGTCATTCAAGCATATCAATTTGAAACGTGCGGCAGGCAAAACCTGTTTCCTTTACACTCAAGTTTAACGAAAAAACAATTATTTTTTCGGTGAGTTTGTGAGAGAATTGCATTGCGGCTATTGTTGCGACTAGACAACAAACAGAGACTTTACTACCGAATTTTATTGCTCATAAGTACTAGACTCAAAAATAGTTGTACAATTGAGTAGATTTTTTCGAAAGACCTTCCGGAATCGAACCGCCGCTAGCGACTTTCCGTAACCCACATAGGAATTATTGAAATCATGACAAACCAAGTCGGCATTGATATGAACAGCGATGCGGAATCGGATGAACTGCTGCAATACAACCCGAACCGCCTGCTGGACACCCTGATCGAGAACCTGCGCCTGAAGAACGACGCAGCCCTGTCGCGCGCCCTGGAAGTGGCGCCGCCGGTAATCTCGAAAATCCGCCACCATCGCCTGCCGGTCGGCGCTTCGCTGCTGATCCGCATGCACGAAGTCAGCGACCTGTCGATCCGCGACCTGCGCTACCTGATGGGCGATCGCCGCAACAAGTTCCGCATCAGCGACAAGCAATTCAAACCGAAAGAAGGCGCAGCGCCAGCCGGCGGCGACCAGTCGTAATCGGGGGTTCCGGCCCGGGTGCCGGAGCTTGCGCAGGATTCGCGGCGGTCGTGTGACCGGAATTTTGTGCCAAAAACAAAAGGAGCCTTGCGGCTCCTTTGTTATTTCTGCACTGCCGTCTCAAACAAGCAGGCCGCCATCAGCGGTTCAGGCAGGAAATACCCCGGTTGACAGGTAGCGGTCGCCGCGGTCGCAGACAATGAACACGATAGTGGCGTTCTCCACGGTCTGCGAGATGCGCAGCGCCACTTCGCAGGCGCCGGCGGCCGAGATGCCGCAGAAGATGCCCTCTTCCGCCGCCAGCCGGCGCGCCATCTGCTCGGCCGCGGCCTGGCTCACGTTTTCCACCTGGTCGACGCGGCTCTTGTCGAAGATCTTCGGCAGGTAGGCTTGCGGCCACTTGCGGATGCCCGGGATCGACGAGCCTTCTTCCGGCTGGGCGCCGACGATGCGCACGTTCTCGTTCTGTTCCTTCAGGTAGCGCGACACGCCCATGATCGTGCCGGTGGTGCCCATGGCGCTGACGAAGTGGGTGATGCGGCCTTCGGTATCGCGCCAGATTTCCGGACCCGTGGTGTCGTAGTGGGCCAGCGGATTGTCCGGGTTGCCGAACTGGTCGAGGATGATGCCCTTGCCGTCCTTTTGCATCTGCTCGGCCATGTCGCGCGCGTATTCCATGCCGCCGGTCTTCGGGGTCAGGATGATCTGGGCGCCGTAGGCCGCCATGCTTTGGCGGCGCTCGATCGACAAATTGTCGGGCATCAGCAAGACCATCTTGTAGCCGCTGATCGCCGCGGCCATCGCCAGCGCGATGCCGGTGTTGCCCGAGGTGGCCTCGATGATGGTGTCGCCCTTCTTGATCTGGCCGCGCGCCTCGGCGTGCTTGAGCATCGACATCGCGGCGCGGTCCTTGACGGAACCGGCCGGGTTGTTGCCCTCCAGCTTGCCAAGGATGATGTTGTTGCGGGCAGCGGCATCCGCGCCAGGCAGGCGCACGAGCTGCACCAATGGGGTGTGTCCGATCGTATCTTCGATGGTCTTGTAGGCCATGTTTGCTCTCTTGCTGTACCTTAAAACACCATTTTAAACCGGGACGCGAACGGACGTACGTTGATGGGCCGGGTGGATTTGGCTCGTACGGGTTGGACGTTGTAGGGTGGGCTCTCGAGCCCGCGCGGTCTCATCGCTTGACGAGCGGCACACAGACCGAAGATCGCCAGCGTTCGCATCATGTTTAATTTTGCGGAACGCATCGGTACCATACCGCGTGGGCTCAAGAGCCCACCCTACGTAAAACAATCAGCGCAGCGGCGCCGGGTAGGTCGCCGGGCTGACGTTGCCCTCCTTGTCGATCGCCTGCACGCCGAAGAACACATTGTCCTTCGACAGCTTGACCGTCGCCTCGGTCACGTTACCGACGTACTGCGACCCTTCCCACTGCGCCGCCGTGGTATCGCGCCACACGATGCGATAGCCGGCAACGTCCGGTTCCGGATTCGCGGCCCAGACCAGGGTCGAATCGTTCACCAGCTTGTCGGTGCGCACCTTGACGTCCTTCGGCGCGGCTGGCGCCAGGGCCAGCGAGGCCAGGGCCGCGGCGTTCACCTTGGCCACCTTGGCCGTGTAGTCGAAGTCGACGAACTCGACCAGGTCGCCATACACCTTGCCGTCTTCGGTGCGCAGGTTCTGGTGCTGGTGCGAGAAGTCCTCGTTCGGTTCGGTGAAGCGCAGCGCCGCATACCCCTGCTCGAGGAAAGGCATGTGGTCGCCGCCGCGCAGGTAGCGGTCGTGGCGCTGGATCACGCTGACCTTGAAGCCCTTCACGTAGCGCTCGCCCTGCTCCTTCACGTGGCGCGCGAGCTGGCGCGAGATCGAATCGTTCTCGCCGCCGGTGGCCACCAGCTGGCGCACGGCGTCGCTCATCTCTTTCGTCGCCGGAATGCTCTGGGCAAACAGGCGCACCTGCTTGTTGTCGACGCGGCCATCGTCGGCGCGCGAGCTGCCGATGATGTCGTTGGTGAACATGCCGGCCACGTTCAGGTTGTTGGCGCGCGCCTGCTTGGCCCAGTGGCCGGCGCCCAGCAGGCCCTGCTCTTCGGCGGCCACGGCCATGAAGACCAGGGTCGCATCGAACTTGTACTTGGCCATCACGCAGGCCATCTCCATCACGGCCGCGGTGCCGGAAGCATCGTCGTTGGCGCCGGGCGCCTTGCCCTCGGCATCCATCACATCGGTGTTGCGCGAGTCGTAGTGGCCGCTGACCACGTACAGGCGGTCCTTCGACGCATCCTGCGTGCCCGGCAAGGTGGCGACCACGTTGACGATCTCGGTCGGACGCGAGATGCGGGCCGATACCGGGGCAATGTGGCTGTCGAAGCTCACCTGCAGCTTGCCGGCGCCGCAGCGCTCCAGCTCGCTCTTGATCCAGCGGCGGGCGGCGCCGATGCCGCGCGTTTCCGACACGGTATCGGACATCGTGTGGCGGGTCTCGAAGCTGACCAGCTTGTTGATGTAGCCTTCGATGCGCTTCGGCGAGATCTCGGCGACGATCTTGTCGATCTGCGCCTGGTGACGGGTGGTGTCGGGGCCCGAGGTGGCCGGTGCGGCGCTGGCGGCGCCGGCGGCGAACAGGCCGGCGACGAGGAGAGTAATGCGGCGGACGTGAGGCATGCGTTTCCTTCTTATCGTTGCGCTTCAATCAAGCAACGTATCTTCTCACGCACCTGGCAAGGCTTGCAGTCTTTACACGATAAAAAAGCTGTCTGGTCGAGTTGAGAATAAAGGATGAGCAAGCCAGCGCGGCTGCGTAACAGCCACGCTGGCTTCCCCTGTGATTACATGCTGGCCTTGGTCTCGGCCGGCTTAGGCGCTTCCTTGGCGCCCTTGGCCGGCTTCTCGGACTTGGCCGCCATCGCCGCGCCTTCCTTTGCCTTGCCGTTCACCTGCAGGCCGGCTTCGGACAGCTTGGCTGCCTTCTTGTCGCCCATGCCCTTCACCCGTTTCTGCAGATCGGGCCAGTCCTTGAACTCGCCCTTGGCGCGTTCGTCCAGGATGGCTTTCGACATGCTCGGGCCCACGCCCTTCACGCCGTCGAGGGCGGCGGCATCGGCCTTGTTGACGTCGACCTGGGCGAAGGCGAAGCTGGCCGAGGCGGCCAGCGCGGCGATTGCGAGCATCAGTTTCTTGATCATGTGGTCTCCATAGTCGTGACAGGGACGGCGGTTGCCGTCCAGCGCGCTTAACGGCTCAGCCGGGGCGTTGTTGACCTGTTGCGATTGAGGAGGATCAAGCGGTGAATGTGATCTCGATTCGACGGGCCAGTAAACGCGTTTCGAGGTGCAAGAGTGGTACCGCGTGCTCACCCGAGCGGGTTTAGCACCACGACTTCAAACGCCAAACAATTCCTCGCGCGTGACGGTCGCGGTCCCGAGCTTGCCCACCACGATCCCACCCGCCCGGTTGGCCGTCGCCAGCGCCAGGTCCATCGGTGCGCCCGCCCCCAGCATCGCCGCCATGGTCGCGATCACGGTGTCGCCGGCGCCCGATACATCGAACACTTCGCGCGCCTCGGTGTGCACGTGCAGCACTTCCTTTGCCGTGTACAAGCTCATGCCCTCTTCCGAGCGCGTGACCAGCAAGGCTTCCAGCCCCAGCTCTTCACGCAGGGCCTGGGCCTTGGCAGTCAGCTGCTCCTCGCTCTTCCAGCTGCCGACGATCCGCTTCAGTTCCGACTTGTTCGGCGTCAGGATGCTGGCCCCCGCATACGGCGAGAAATCGTCGCCCTTCGGGTCGACCATCACGAACTTGCCGGCTTCGCGGGCGGCGCGGATCATCTCGGCCACGTTCACCAGGCTGCCCTTGTTGTAGTCCGAGAAGATCAGCACGTCATAGCTCGGCAGCAGCGCCTTGAACTGGGTGAATTTGTCGCGCAACACGGTCTCGGTTGGCGCATCCTCGAAGTCGATGCGCACCATCTGCTGCTGGCGCCCGATCACGCGCAGCTTGATGATGGTGGAGATCGCCTCGTCGCGTTGCAGATAGCTGTGGATGCTGGAGTCGCGCAGCAGGGTCTCCACTTGCGTGCCGGCTTCGTCCTTGCCGACCACGCCCAGCAGGCCGCTGTGCGCGCCCAGCGCGGCGGCGTTGCGCGCCACGTTGGCGGCGCCGCCGAGGCGCTCTTCGCGCCGCTCGATGCGCACCACCGGCACCGGCGCTTCCGGCGAAATGCGCGACACGTCGCCGAACCAGTAGCGGTCGAGCATGACGTCGCCGACCACCAGCATGCGCACCGTGTCGAGACGCGCCGGAGCGGCGCCGAGGTAATCTTCTGCCGCCAGCAGGCGGGATGGAATGACGGTATCCATGATCAGTTCATCACGTTCAGTTCTTCGGTGCGGCGCGGCGGATAGGTTTCCCAGTTGCTGCAGCCCGGGCATTGCCAGTAGTACTGGCGCGCCTTGAAGCCGCAATGGCTGCACTGGTAGCGCGCCAGCTTCGCCGTGTAGCCGTGGATCAGGTTCTTCACCATCGACAGCTCTTCCCAGATATGGGCTGGCGCATCCATCAGGCGCGCTTCCAGCAGCTTGTCCAGGCCGAGCAGGGTTGGATTGCGGCGCAACTCGTCGACCACCAGGGCCTTGGCCGCTTCCACGCCATCTAGTTCGATCACGGCCTTGAAGATGACGTCGATCAGGTCGATCGACGAGGCTTCTGCCAGGTAGGAACGCAGCAGGTTCACGCCCTCTTGCGGACGGCCGACGCGGCGGTAGCCGTCCATCAGGCGCCCGGCGACCAGGGCCACGTGCGGCACGCTTTGCTGCTCGACGCGTTTCCACACCGTGAGCGCGCTTTCGACCTCGCCCTGGGCGACGAGCGCGTCGCCGAGCAGCATGGTGGCGCGCACGCTGTTGCGGTCGGCGTGCAGGGCTTTATCGAGCAGCGACATGGCGTCGGCCAGGTCACTGCGCACCAGCGCGTCCTGGGCCAGCTCGCAATAGAACTGGGCGATCTCCTTCTGTCGCGCACCGGCGCCCGAGGATTGCAGGCCGCTGGCGGCATCGATGGCGCGGCTCCATTCCTTTTCGCGCTGGTAGATTTCCAGCAAGGCCTTGCGTGCCTGCACGCTGTAGCTGCCTTCGACCAGGCCGTTGAAGGTTTCCTCGGCGCGGTCGAGCAGGCCGGCCTTCAGGTAGTCCATGCCGAGTTCGTACTGGGCGTGGGTGCGCTGCTCGAGCGGCAGGTCCGGGCGCGCCAGCAAATTCTGGTGGACACGGATCGCGCGCTCGATCTCGCCGCGGCGGCGGAACAGGTTACCGAGCGCAAAGTGCATGTCCGCCGTTTCCGGATCGAGCGTGACGATCTCGATGAAGGCGTCGATGGCCTTGTCGGGCTGGTCGTTCAGCAGGTGGTTCAGGCCCTTGAAGTAGGCGCGCGGCAGGGTGCGCGATTCGGAGACCAGTTGCCGGATGTCGACGCGGGCGGCAATCCAGCCCAGGCCAAAGAAGAAGGGAATGGCCAACAGCCACCAGAGTTCAGCTTCCATGAGTTTCTTTTTATGTTGTGTTACCGAGTGCGCAGTGTAGCGCAGTGTAGCGGGCCGTGCGGCAGGACGGTCAGCGCGGCGTCGGCGTGACCGCATCCGCGACCGGCTGGGCGGCGCCGGTGCCGGCCGCGCTTTGCAGGGCCTGGATGGTGTTCTTGTGCTGCGAGGTTTCGCGGCGGTGGCGGAACACGGTGGGTGTCACGGCCAGGATGCCGAGGGCGGCGCCGGCCACGAAGAAGGCCAGCAGCATCAGCACCAGCGGGCCGCGCAGTTCGTAACCGAGGAAAAAGTGAAGATCGACTGCCTGCGTATTTTTCAGCGCGAAGCCGAAAAACAGGACGAACAGGATGAATCCTGCAATGGTGGAGACGAATTTCATCGGGTGGTTTGCCTGGAGCGGTCTGCAAAGGCGCAGTGTCGCATATCTACAGGATTCTTTCAAAGTCGCATGCCACCGACGCGGCCGGAGCCACGGTCCGTAGGGTGGGCCGGGCCGCGCTAGGCACTCCGTGCCCACGCGGAAGCTTGCACGGTGTTGACCGCGCAAACGCACAGCCCGCGGCGTCAATTCCGGGCGCAACGGGTTTGCACAAATAAGGCCAACACTGTTCACCGTTCCGCGTGGGCACGGGGTGCCCACCGTACGGTCAACGCATCCATATCAATAAGCATTTCGACGAGACATGCGTCAGCGACCGCCATAAAAAAACGGCGCCCCGAAGGACGCCGTTCTTGCCTGGCTGGCAGACGATTCAGTCTTCAATGATCGGTTGCCCGACCATCGCATCCACCCGCTCGCGCAACTGCTTGCCCGGCTTGAAGTGGGGCACCCGTTTTTCGGGCACCATCACCTTGTCGCCGGACTTCGGGT
>Ga0209023_10007965_pt1 | contig 10721 bp, 10 predicted proteins | sample LakOneMetagenome_FD_187468 | JGI IMG/M metagenome (GOLD analysis project Ga0209023, IMG submission 187468) | Freshwater and sediment microbial communities from Lake Erie, Canada (SPAdes) (version 2) | ecosystem: Environmental > Aquatic > Freshwater > Lentic | place: Lake Erie, Canada...
GAGAACGTCGTGTCGTAGGTCCCGTCGAGGTTCAGTCGAACGAGCCGCATCACCCATGCATTGAGCCCGGCGTCAAAGTGGCCCATGCCCAACAGGAAGCGCCCGTCCGCAAGCTGTACGACGTCGCCGACTGCGGTGGACGCCCCCAGATTCAGATCACCGCCTTGGAAGCTCGTGTCCGGCGACCCATCGGGTCTGAGGAGCGCAAGATGCGACCCGACGGGGTATTCCGTCGTCGTCACCGCGATCCGACCGTCGCGCAATCGGCGCACCTTCGTCGCATATCCATTCCCGACGAGACCCCCGCGTGAGATCGCCCCGCGACCTGCGGACGGCCCGAACGTCTGGTTGCGCTGTCCCTTGGCGTTCAGCGCGACGATGCGCAACGTCGAGGCGAATCGCGTGGCCAGGAACACTCCGCCGTGCGCGTCGGGAAAGAGCAGTCCCGAGCTGATCGATCCCTCGGTGATCCCTCCGGCGGCGTCGACCGTCGTCGTTGCCGACCCGGCGGTCGGATCACTGTCGGCAACCGAAACCATCATCACCTTCCGGGTGTTGTCGGTCCCCGCAACCACAACTTTGGATGTGCCCGCGCCGAGGGCGCTGGGAAAGAACCCGGCGATCGTCGGTGTAACGGTCACCGACTGCGCGTTGGCATCGGTGCGGCCGATCCACCCGCCGGTCGTCCCGCCCTGCGACGACCCTGTGGCCACGTAGCGTCCGTCGCTTCGACGAAGCAGGACGTCGGCCCGGGCACTGGTCGACCCGCTTGGCTGCAAGTTGACGTGTCCGCCGGCGGCACCGAACGTGCCATCGAGTTGCCCGTTCGCCTTCATCCGGTACATCACCGGCGTGCCACTGCCACCGAAGTCGGTCGCCAAAATCGTGATCTTGCTGTCGGGCTGAAGCGCGACATCGGCGATGAACGGCGCCATCGCCGCCGGGGCGCGACTGGACACGCCGTCCGTATCGAATGTGGTGTCCGGGGCGCCGTTCGAAAGGCGACGCAACACGGCGTCGTGTTGAGCACCGGTTGCGAAGTACCCGCTGACCCCCAGAACGATCTTGCTGTCGGAGGCGACGGCCACTGCCGCCGCGCCGCCGAGGTCGGCATCTCCAACCGGGATCGTGACCGACCCCTTGTTTCCGAAGGTCGGTTCCAGTGTTCCGTTGGGCCGCAGTTTGTTCAGTCGCACGGCGAAGCTCACCTTGCCCGGAAACATGATGCCGACGCTCGTCACGACGTACCCGCCCGGAGCGATCGCAACCCTCATGGAGGTTCCCCCGAAGAGGACGGGCGGAAGTTTGGCAACGCCCCCACGGCCGAAGGTCGTATCCAAGGCTCCGGTGGCGGTGGTGCGTACGACAACGATCGCATTGCCGACCGACGTCGTGATCTGGCCGATCGTCACGAACCCGGCGCCGTAGGGCACGCTGTCGAATGGTTGAAAGGCGGAGACCCCGAACGGCGCCTGCACGAGACCGGTCCGCGCCAGCGCGCTCGTGTACCGAAGCCGGCTCAACACCAAGCGGGCGCCGTTGCCGGTGGGCGCCACCACGTCCACACCCCCGCCGGACAGGACGCGCAGGCCGACCGGGTATGTCGGGCCGGGCGCGGGCTTGGCGATGTTCGGCACACGGGCCGGTGCAACGCCACCAAGGCCGTAGGTGACATCCCCGTCACCGAACGCGGCGAGCGCCGCAGCCGGAGTCGCCGCGACCGCGGCGAGCGCGAGGATCAGACATATGCGTGTCATAGGTGCCCCAGTCGTCATAGCGCGAACGTCGCACCAGCGTATGGAGGCGATATTGCGTCTGCAACCCTCCGGACGGGGAGTATTTCCGCGGACTTCGCGCGCGCCGGACGACCGCCCTTCGACCGTAGTGCGAGGATGGGGACATGAGCGACGTCGTGATTCCTTGGAGCCCGCGACTGCAGGCCTACAACCCGTCCACCGATACCGAGCGCCCACTGCGCCGCGGCCTCGCCTGGGATCTGCTCGATGCGAGCGGACTTCTGGCAAGCGCAGCCGTGTCGGTGGTCGATCCACCACGCGCCACCGATGAGGAGATCGGGCGGGTCCATTCGGCCGAGTACATGGATGCCGTGCGCCGGTACTCCGCCGACCCGATCTACGCCACCGAAGTGAAGGCCCTGGGCTTCGGATTTGTTCCCGGTATGGATACGGTTGCCACCACGGGGATGCACGAGGCCGCCGCCGATGTTTGCGGTGCAGCAATCGCCGGCGCGCAGGCGGTCGCCGCCGCACGTGCAACGCGCGCCTTTTGCCCTGCGCCCGCCGGACTCCATCACGCCCATGCGGCCCGTGCGTCGGGCTTCTGCATCTACAACGACTGCGCGCTTGCGGTTCGCGAGTTGCTTGATCTGGGCGTGGAACGGGTCGCGTACGTCGACCTGGATGCCCACCATGGCGACGGCGTCCAGTGGATCTTCTACAACGATCCGCGCGTGCTGACGGTATCGGTACACGAGTTCGCCTACGGGTTCTTCCCCGGCACCGGCGCGCTCGACGAGCGTGGCGTTGACGCGGGCCTCGGGACCACGCTCAACATCCCGTTGCCCCCGTTTGCCGGCGACGCGTCATTCTTGGCAGCCGTCGACCAGGTGGTGGTGCCCGCCGTCCACGCCTACCGCCCGCAGGTCCTGGTGGTGCACCTGGGTGTCGACGTCCATCACGCCGATCCCATGGCGCACCTGCAGGTCACGTTGCCGGCGCTCGAGCACACGTACGCGACGATTGTCGCCCTGGCGGACGAGATCTGCGAGGGCCGCCTGCTCGCCATCGCCGGCGGCGGGTACAACCCCACCAGCCTGGGACGCTTCTGGGCGCTGCAGCTCGGTGCGCTGGCCGGGGTGGAGGTGGCGAACGAACTTCCCGCCGCCTGGCGGTCGGCCGCGCAGAGCGCACTTGATGTCGAACCGCCCCGAACGATGCGCGATGAAGCCGAACCCCAGGCGGACGCCGCCAACTGCGAGCGCGCCGACCAACATGGACTCGCGACCGTGGCAGATGCCCGGAAGCTCCTCGGCCACGAGGCGACGTGATCACCCGCAGCACGTGAGCGCACCGCCTTCCCCACGTGTGACCTTGCGCCGCGCGACGACGGACGACCTGCAGCTGATCGTCGACGCCATCGGCACGCCGCAAGATCTGCTGCTGTGGGCGGGTCCCCGGCACGAGTGGCCGCTCAGCGTCCAGCAGCTGGCGGCGGACCTGGCGCAGATGGACGCCACCGGAACCTGTCTGTCGTGGATGGTCGTCGAGGGCGATGGCGGCGGGAGCGTCGGGTACGTCGAGTTGACGGTGTCGGCAGCGGTGGCGGTGGGGCACGTCAGTCGCGTCTTGGTTCTTCCGCACGCACGGGGACGCGGACTGGGCCGTGCACTGATGCGGGCGGTGATCGACGCCGCAGCCAACCGCGGGCTGCGCACCGTCACATTGAATGTCCACCACACCAACGCCGTCGCCCGTGCCCTGTACGAGCAGCTGGGCTTCACGTATGTCGATCGCGGGTCCCTCGGCGAGACCCGGAGAATGCATCGGCGACTCACGGCGCCGTAGTGTCCAGCCATGGCTGCCGGCCTCGCCGATGTTCGCGTTGTCCTGTTCGACGTCTTCGGAACACTGGTTGACTGGCGCACATCGGTGGCACGGCAGCTGGCGGAGTTCGGCCGAACGCATGCCATCACGCGTGATTGGAGCGCTGTCGCCGACGACTGGCGCGCCGAGTATCAGCCGTCCATGGACGAGGTCCGCTCAGGTCGGCGCGCGTGGACCATCCTCGACACCCTGCATCGTGAGAGCCTGGAGCGGGTACTCACCGCGCACGACATCACTCAGGTGGCGGACGCCACACTGGATGCGCTGACACTTTGCTGGCACCGCCTCGATCCCTGGCCGGACGTCCCTGGTGGACTGAACGAACTGCGACGGCATGTGAAGACTGGGACCCTCAGCAACGGCAACACCCTGCTCCTTCGCGACCTGGCCGCGTTTGGCGGGTTGTCGTTCGACTACGTCCTTGGCGCCGAAACCGCCTGGGCGTACAAGCCCACCCCGGCGTCGTACCTGCGCAATGTCGCGGTGCTCGACCTGCAGCCCCACCAGGTGATGCTGGCCGCCGCGCACAACGGGGATCTGCAGGCGGCGGCAAGCTGCGGACTGCGCACCGCATTCATCACCCGCTCCACCGAGCACGGACCGGCGCAGACGACGGACCTCGCGCCAACGGGTACGTGGGATGTGGTCGCTTCCGATCTTCACACGCTCGCACGCGTGTTGTCGCCGCCCGGCTGACCGTTCCCGACGAAGGTCGCCTCCCGTGCACCTGAGCTAGCCTTGACGCATGGCCACTCGCACCGAACTCGAAGCGCTCACATCCAAAGAACTGCACGATCGCGCCTTTGCGCGCGCCGAACGGCGCCTTGATCTGCGCTTCTTCTACAACCTCACCGAATCGCTGCCGGCTGCAGCCGCGGTGTCCGGCGACACCATTCGCAGCAATTCGGACATCTTCGCGGTGCGCGGGCTGATGAACGACATGATGGGCTCCGGCGATGGCGAGCTGGCCGAGACGCTTCGCCCGGTGTACATCGAGTACCTGGTCAAGCACGGCGGCTGACCGACGCTTCGAGGCGCCGGGACCCCGTCGCCCGGGCAGCCGACGCGACGACATCCCACATGGGTTCGCCGCAAGCGGGGAGCTGTCCTAGACTGCCTCCGGTTCGTCCTGCATCGAGTGGAGCCGGCTGTCATGTCACGAGTTCGCATCGAATCGTTTTCCGTGTCGCTCGACGGGTTCGGCGCCGGGCCGGACCAGTCCCTCGAAGCCCCAATGGGTGTCGGCACAGAGGGGCTCCACGCGTGGGCGATGGCCACACGCACGTTCCGCCAGATGTTCGGCAGTGACGGCGGGAGTACCGGGGTTGACGACGAGTTCGCCCAGCGTGGATTTCGCAATGTCGGAGCGTGGATCCTGGGACGCAACATGTTCGGCCCGGTGCGTGGCCCGTGGCCGGACGACTCCTGGCGCGGGTGGTGGGGCGAGGAGCCGCCATACCACGTCCCCGTGTACGTCCTGACCCACCATCCACGTCCGCCACTTGCCATGGACGGCGGCACCACATTCCACTTCGTCACCGACGGTCTGGCGGCAGCGCTGCATGCGGCGCGGGACGCCGCAGGCGATCAGGACGTGCGCATCGGCGGTGGCGTGGCAACCATTCGCGACGCGTTGCGCCGGGGCCTGGCGGATGAGATGCACGTGGCGTTCTCACCGGTGCTTCTCGGTCGTGGCGAGAACCTGTTCCACGACCTCGACCTCCCGGCACTCGGCTACGAGGTCACCGGGCACGTCCCGACAGCCGCAGCCACCCACGTCGTCTTCAACCGGCGAGGCACCTGAACCGACAGCACGCGCTCAGGCGCCGTCGCCCACCACACGGTTTCTGCCGGACCGCTTGGCCGCGTAGAGGTTGCGATCGGCGTTTGCCAACAAGGCCGATGCACTCAGCGCACTGTTGGTGGTGGTGACACCGACACTCGCGGTAACCGTGAGATCACCTGCCGACGATGTCCAGGAATGGTGCTCCAGCGCACGGCGAATCGCGTCGCAGTGTGCAAGGGCCGTCGGGTGGTCCACGCCCGGCATCAGGATCACGAACTCCTCGCCGCCAAGGCGAATCACCCCGACCCCCTCAGGTGCGCAGTCGAACATGATCCGGGCGGCCTGGCACAACACGTCGTCGCCAACCTTGTGCGACATGGTGTCGTTGACACGCTTGAAGTGATCCAAGTCCAGGATGGCAACCGAGATCGGCTTGCCGTCGGCCACGCAGGTGCGAACGTGACGCGGCAGCTCAACATCCATGTGGCGGCGATTATGCAGACCGGTCAGCGGATCGCGCCAGGCCATGTCGCGAAACTCATCGCGCGACTTGCGTGTCTCGGCAAACTCGAAGTTGGCGTGGGCCACGTGTGCGCGAAACTCCCGCGCAGCGTCCTGCAGCGTGACGGTCTCCTCGATGGCGCGGGCAAGCTCGGTATAGGCGTCGCGGAACATCCCGCCGTCGGCGTGCAGGGCCGCTTGTTCGCGACGCACCTCGGTGCTGATTTCAAGCAGACCACGGCGGTCCACCAGATACCGACACCGTGAGAGCGCCTGCTGTGCCTGCACGAGGTCGCCACGCTTTCGCCGACTTTCGGCGAGCGTCAGCAAACACGCGGGAACGGCGTCGGCTTCGGCCGCCATCGCCGAGTCGTCGGTTTGCAGGACCGGCATGAGCAGACGCTCCACCCGGTCGTGGTCGCCGTGTTCCAACGCAATGCGGGCGATCGTGTCGAGGTACGACGCGCACTCCTCCACCGTTCGACCGACGATCAGCGCGTCGAGCTGATCCGCGTAGCGTGTTGCGCTCGCAAGATCGCCGATCTCGTACGTGCTGTATGCGACGTTGTTGAGAACGTTGATGCGAAGTTCGAGGTCGTCGATCTGCTCGGCCAGCACCAGCGCCTCGTCGAAGTACAGCTGTGCCTCATCCACGGTGTTCATCGATGCCACCGACACGCCCATCCACAGCAGGTGGTTGACGCGGACCCAAGACGGCGCATCGGGTGCGGTGAGCGCGAGTGCCTGTACGGCGTGTTCCATGCTGCCTGCGCGGTCGCCAACGTGGCGGAAGATCATGGAAAGCGCACAGTGTGTACGACTGGAGAGCAGATCGTGGCCGTGGTCCTCAGCCCAGGAGTGCACGGCGCCTGCCATCTCGATCGCCTCCGGCAGATCGCCCAGACGGCGGTGAAGATGTGCCCGCAGGAGCCGGACCCGAGCGACAAGATCGTCCCAGTGATGCACCAGCGCCTGCCGCTCCATACGCTCGAGCGTTGCCGCGTGATCCACGCATGCCCACGTCATCGCAAATTCAAGATCCGCAATCTGACGGGCAAGTTGCGCGCGATCGGACTGATCGTCGGGGTGGTAGTGGCCGTACGCCATCGCGCCGGCCTCCTCCTGGGGGGAGGAGCTCACTGCGCGCAGCCGCCCGGGCGCCCAGGATTCTGGGCGACGACGTGCTTCATCCGTGAATCCACAAAATTCATTAGGTATGCATCGTCAAACGTGGCAGCTCGCTTGAGCGACCTCACAGCAGATTTACGACTTGGGAGAGCTACGGAGACTTGAACGTTTTGAAGTCCCGGAGGTGGTCGATTGCGCCGGCCAACTGGTCCAAGGTCTCAACACCGGAGATGTCAGTGAAATCCCAGCGCCCTGCGGGAGGCAGCGCTGCCAATGGGGCATCCAGCCGAGCCCGACTCGCCTTGGCCCACAGGCCGAGGTCGGTGATCGGGAAGTACACACCCTTTCTCGGCGCCGACAGGAATGCGACCACTTCCTGTGGCGACAGATCGCGCTTGAGTTCGGCCACCTTCTGCAGTGCCTGTGCTCGGGTCGTGACGCTGGGAACCATGATCTGCACGTTGACGACACCACTGGCAGGCACGGTTCCGACGATGGTCTGGCTGACGCGCAGATGGAGGATCACCGAGTAGCGGGCTCCGCCGGACAACACAGGTCGTGCCGCAACACCGTCGAGCTGTGCGCGCACGACCAGCGTGGAGGCCGCCGCCGGCTGCGGCAGGTAGCGGTACACGTGTTTCCAGTCGATCTGAACGTCGGTCCAGCCGAACGCACCCAGAAGCGATCGACGCGGGCTGTCTGCCGCGGGTTGTATGGCGAAAATAGGGACACCACCCGAACACGTCCGGACGCCGGAGGGACATGTGCACCAGGTCGTTGTCGCTCGTCGTCGTCGGAATCGCCATTGTCTGTATTCGCTCGGAACCCACGCAGCGTTGCAGACAGGATCACAGGTGTCGCGCTGGAGGTCCGCGACCGTCTGCGTACGATCAGGCGGTTTGCGTCGGCGTGTCGGGGATGCGCCGCTGTGACGGCTGCGATGCCCAGGCCGGGAGTTCGGGGACCCGAGTGAGCGAGGGTGGCCCTTCGAGCGGTGTCGCGGTGCCCCACTCCGAGAATTCATCCCAGAGGGGCGCTTCGCCTCCCGTTGCCAACGCGATGAGGCGGTCCGATCCATCGTCTGCGACGTACATCGTGACCGGTGCGCTCGATCCTGGGAGATGCACCCGCAGGCCGACAGCAGGTACGCCGCCAACGACGACACCTGGCGCGGTGGACAGGGCCGTCGCCGACAGCACGTAGTCCACTTTGACTGTCATCGCCATGGCGCGCATGGCCTTGTGGGCGCTTATGGAGCCGGCCTTGAATCGCCACCACTTGCCGGCGAGCCGGTCGGCCTGCCCCACCGGCAGTCCCGGCGGCAGTTTGTTCCGGAAATACTCGCGATTGCCGCGAACGACCGTCGTCGTCCCATCCATCACGTAGTCGACTGACACCACTCCAACGAGAGCCCGCCAGCTTGAACGCCCCGTTCGCGTCAGCACCATGTCGCTTCGCGTGGACGTCTCTTCCCGTGCAGGGGAGCGGGTGAACCGCACGGAGCGCATCCCTTTCGTCGCACGCCGCGCACGCGCAAGCACCTGTTTTGCGGGAAGTCCCTCGAGGCCCCCGACACGCGGCGTCGTCGCCACTGTCGTGGTGGTCGATACGCTCGAAGGAGTGTGCGACTGACCTCCGCACCCGCCGACCACGACACCACAACCAACAATGGCGACGACCGTCGGTGGCAACGTCCTTCGACGTCGGGGGTGATCTTCATCCGGCGGCATCGTGCGAACTGTACCGGCGCGCGTCCCGTTCCTCGCACAGGGGTTGGCGTCCTCCCAGGCCACCTGCCTGCGCCGACCGCGAGCTTCTGTCAATCCGGATGGATTCGGCATTTGGCGAATCGCTCACTGGCCCATCGTGTCCGCGATTACGGTGATTTGACTGGTGACTGCGCCAGGACTTCATCGACCGAGGAGCCTCCTATGACTATGCATCGCTCGAAGTACCGCCGACTCGGCGTGCTCGCACTCACTGCCGGCCTGCTCGCCGGATCAGCCGCCAGTGCGGTGGCGACAACCTGGGAAGTTGACTACGCCGCGTACGATCTGCAGCAGATGTCTCCGTCCTGCGCCGGCGAGATCTCGCGCTCAAACGCGTACGCAGACGGGTGTTTCGTCCGAAACGGCGACAAGCTCTGGATCAGAGATACCGCTTCGGATTCACGACGCGTCGCAGTCCAATGGAAGCTCTCCGACGGCAGCCGCGCCGGAATGTGCGTCAACACGCTCGGCTACCCGCAAGAGGCATCGTGTGACAAGAACTTCCCTGAAGCGCTGAACATCTCCATCCGCGTCGGGCGGTGCGACGGGTCGACGTCTTCGTGCACCCTCGCGTCGCAGTACACCAACTGGACCACCTGGATTAGCGGACCCGTTTCCTAGCGGACTCCCATCCCTAGGCCCCGTCCCCCGGGCGGCGCCCAGGGAGACTGTACTCGTGGCCGGCACCGGCCCATGGCGTGCTACGACGGCGGCGTCCATCGGTAGCGAATGTCGGGCTCCCCTTCCTCGTTGTCGCCGTTTGTGCGGTCCACTGGAACAAAGCCGTGCCGTTCATAGAAGCGGGCGGCACCGATGTTGGACGCGAACGTCCACAGGTCCAGGGGACCGCGTGCACGTCCCTGCGCGTGGCGCACCAGACGTGCGCCAATGCCTCGGCCCGTCCAGCCCGGTGCGACATACAGGTGCTCGATCCAACCGTCGGCAAGGACCATCACTGCGAGAATGCGGTCACCGTCGAGGGCAACCCACACATCGTGCTCGACGAAGACGACGTCGCGGACCCACACGCGAATCTGGGCATCCGAGTGCGTCGGCGCAGGAATCGCGGGCACAGACGCGTGACGCGCGTCGACCATGATGGTCGACGCGGCGTCGGCGTCATCCAGTGTCGCCCGGCGGATGTGCACCTCGTCCACCGGCCGAGTATCGCAAGGGTGACTCAGCTGCGGGCATGCGCCCGCATGACACCGCTTAGTTGGTACGCCAGGCGTACGGGACGGTGCAGTCCTGAGTGGCGGCGCTACCACTCGCGGAGCAGCGGTTTCCATTCAGGTCCGGGTTGATCGTGGCGGACGCCACGGCGGAACTCGCAAGCGTTGATGCTGCAGCGAGTGCCCAGAGTGCGCCGACAATCCGGCGACGACGTTTGTTGTTCATTGACTCTTCCATCCTTGGAATTACGACTCGCTTAGAGTGGCAGCCCGCCATGTGCAATGCATGCACAAATTGTGAAAATCCTGCAAGAGCGCGCGGTCCATCGTTCGATCTGGCAGTGGCAGCGGTGGTTCATGGCTGGAGGTCTCCTCGCCCCTCCCGCGGTTGCCAACGCCGCTTGCCCGCATGCAACGTTGAGGGTGCGAACGCTCCGGTGCTCAGGCCGGGGTCGCGCGCACCGGCTCGGGAAGCGTGCTCATGGTGACGCGGGCATCCATGGCCGCCCCGGGCGGCCCGCGGAACACCCCCTTGATGGGCGGCACGTCGGAGTACCAACGGCCGTGACCGATCTTGACGTGATGCACGCCCGTGAGAATCGCGTTCGTGGGATCGAAGCCCACCCAGACGTATCCGCCGCGCTCGTCCGGAAGCATGGCTTCGAGCCATGCGTGTGTCTCCACTTCCACCGACTCGGCACCGTCGGCCCCGGCGGCGTACAGGTAGCCCGAGCAGTAGCGG
>Ga0209023_10007966_pt1 | contig 10720 bp, 9 predicted proteins | sample LakOneMetagenome_FD_187468 | JGI IMG/M metagenome (GOLD analysis project Ga0209023, IMG submission 187468) | Freshwater and sediment microbial communities from Lake Erie, Canada (SPAdes) (version 2) | ecosystem: Environmental > Aquatic > Freshwater > Lentic | place: Lake Erie, Canada | collected...
CAACACCCGCCTCACCAACCGCCACCTGTGGCCGACGATCGAAGCCGCCCGCGCCGCCGGCGCGCAGGTGATCGTGATCGACCCGTTGCGCACGATCACCGCCGACAGCGCCGACTGGTTCCTGCAGCCGCTGCCGGGCACTGACGTCGCGCTGATGCTGGCGATGATGCATGTGCTCATTCGCGACAACCTGGTCGACCACGAATGGGTCGCGGCGCACACGGTCGGCTTCGACGACCTGGTCGCGCACGTCGCCGAGTGGACACCGGCGCGTGCAGCCGCGACCACCGGGCTTGCGGTCGCCGACATCGAACGGCTGGCCACGCTGTACGGCACCATCCGCCCGGCCGCGATCCGCACCCTGATCGGCGCCGAGCACCACGAGCACGGAGCGATGTTCTTCCGCACGCTCACCTGCCTGCCCGCGCTCGTCGGCGCATGGCGCGACCAGGGCGGCGGGTATGCCCGCAGTGTCGGCGTGTGGACCAACCAGCTGTTCGACCAGCCCGCGCTCAGCCGGCCCGACCTGCTCGCCGGCCGTTCACCGCGCGGCATCCAGATGGCCCACCTCGGCCGTGCGCTCACGGACACTGCGGCGCCGCTGCACGCGATCGTGATGATCGGCGTCAACGCGATGGTGTCTGTGCCGAACACCGAGCTCGTCCGGCAGGGCCTGCTGCGCGACGACCTGTTCACCGTCGTGCACGACCAGTTCCTGACGGACACCGCTCGTTACGCGGACATCGTGCTGCCGGCCACGACGCAGATCGAGGCCGTCGACGCGGTGACCTCCTGGGGTCACCTGTACCTCGGGTGGAACGAGGCCGCGATCGAGCCGCGCGGCGAGGCCGTCAGCAACAGCGAACTGCACCGTCGCCTGGCGAGCGCGATGGGCTACACCGAGCCGGCCCTGTTCGACGACGACCTGACCGCGCTGCGCGCCGCGCTCCCCTCCGTGGACGTCGACGCCTTGCGCGCCGACGGCTGGGTGCGCGCGCCGTACCCGGAGGACGGCCGGCCGTTCGCCGACGGTGGCTTCCCCACCCAGTCCGGCAAGGTCGAGCTGCGCTGCGACCTGCTCGCCGCACTTGGTCACCCGGCGCTGCCCACGTACGAGGTGCCCACCGAGGCTGCGCAGTCCGACCGCTACCCGTTCGCGCTGCTCACCCCGAAGCGGCACACGCGGTTCCTGAACAGCAGCTACACCCATCTGCCCAAGCACGGTCCGCTGGAAGGCGGGCCGTACGTGGAGCTGTGCGCGGCCGATGCGGCGGCGCTCGGCCTGGCGGACGGTGCATCCGCGCGAGTGTGGAACGACCGCGGCTCGCTGGAGTTGCCGGTGCAGATCAGCGAGCGCGTGCGCCCCGGCCTGGTCACCGTGCCGTGGGGCTGGCACGCGGCCAACCATGCCGGCGACGGCGTCGCCAACAGCCTGACCAACGACACGCTCACCGACTGGGGCGGCGGTGTGGCCTACAGCGACACGATGGTCGCCGTCGCGCCTGCATGACTGCCACGGTCCCCCGACTCACTCGCGAGTTGCGCTCGATGGGTGTGACTGCAGGGTCCGTCATCATGGTGCATGCGGCCATGCGCCGCGTCGGTGGCCGGGCGGAGGACCTCGTCACCGCGATGGACGCGGCGGTCGGGCGGCGCGGCACCTGGATGATGAACATCGGCCCTGCACCGGACCCTGCCGGCTTCGACGCGCTGGACACCGTCGTCGACCCGGACGTCGGCGTCCTCGCGGAGGTGTTCCGCACCACACCGGGCACCGTGGTCAGCAATCATCCGGAAGGACGGATGGGTGCGCGCGGGCGCCATGCCGTGGCACTGACGGCCGACGTGCCGTGGCACCACTACTACGGGCCCGGTTCACCGCTCGCGAGGTTCCTCGCCCTGGATGGTTCGGTGCTGCGCCTTGGCGCCGACCCGGAGACCGTCACGCTGTACCACTACGCCGAGCACCTGGCGCGCGTGCACCCGAAGGTCGCGGTCACCCGCTTCCCGCTGGTCCGCGCCGCGGATGGCACGACGCGCCGCCGACGGGTCGATTGCCTCGACGACACCAACGGCATCGCCCCGTGGCCCGATGAGGACTACTTCGCGGCGATCACCAGGGCGATCATGCGCAGCGGGCTCGCGCAGACCGGCACCGTCGGCGGCGCGGTGGCCGAACGATTCGACGGCAACGCCGCGGTCGCTGTCGCCGTGCGCTGGATTGAGCGCCACCTGCGCAGCTCGACGGGCACCGCGGTTACTCGTCCCCCCGTCGTCGCAGGTGAGGGGTAGCCTTGCCCGCATGGCAGGGGAGCTGATCTACGCATTTCGCATCATGCGCCTGCCGTTGCTCGACGCCGGCGGCGCGGCCATCGGTCGCCTCGACGACATCGTCATCATCCCCGGCGCCCGCGGTGGCGCGCCGCGAGTGCTCGGCTTCGTGGCCACCAGCCAGCGCCGGCGCATCTTCGTCAACGCCGCCCGCATTGCCACGCTCGACGCCGACGGTGCCCGCCTGCGCAGTTGGGACGTCGACCTCAACCCGTTTAAGCCGCGCAAGGGCGAGCTGCTCGTCGGCCGCGACATCATCGACAAGAAGGTCGGCGACGAGTCCGTCAGCGATGTCGCCCTGCGTCCGGCCACCGACGGCAAGCAGACCTGGTGGGAACCCGCCAAGGTGCGCCTCGCTCGCCGCAGCGCACTGCGTCGCCGGCCCAGCTACCGCCTGATCGACGTCAGCGATGTGCCGTCGCTGTTCCACATCGTCGCCGGCTCGGAGATGGCAGCCGAGGCCGCCCGCCTGCGCGACATGCACCCCAGCGACGTGGCCGGCGTGGTCCGCGCGCTGCCGTTGACCCAGCGCAAGCAGCTCGCCGAGGCGATGGACGACGAGCGCCTGGCCGACCTGCTGGAAGAGCTGCCCGAAGCCGAGCAGCTGCGCATCATCGAAGGCCTCGACATCGAGCGCGTCGTCAGCGTGCTCGAGGAGATGGAGTACGACGACCTCGCCGACCTGCTCGCGGAGATGCCCGGCGAGCAGCGCACGCGGGTGCTCGACGCGATGGACGAGGAAGACGCCGACGTCATGCGCCGCCTGCTCGCCTACGACGAGGGCACGGCCGGCGCACTGATGACCCCGGACATCATCATCCTCGGCGCCAACGCCACCGTCGCCCAGGCCCTCGCCGAGATCCGCGACCCGGAGTGGCTGGTGTCCATCGCCGCCCAGGTGTTCGTGGTCCAGCCACCGTTCAAGCCGCCGACGGGCACGTACCTCGGTGTCGTGCACTTCCAGCGCCTGCTGCGCGAACCGCCGTCGATGGAACTAGGCCGCTGCGTGGAGCAAGAGCCCACGATCACGCCGGACATCCTCGAGCGCGAAGTCGCCGAGCGTCTGGCCAGCTACAACCTGTTGTCGCTCGGGGTGTGCGACGAAGCCGGTCGCCTGCTGGGCGCCATCACGGTCGACGACGTGCTCGACCGCACGCTGCCCACCGGCTGGCGGCAACGCAGGCGGGTGAATGCAGGGACGGTCTCGCGATGAAGCGCCGCGAAGACCTCTCCACCCCCCGCCAGGGCCGTCGCCTCGGCGTGCACTACGACCCCGACGCGTTCGGCCAGTTCAGCGAAAGCATCGCCCGTTACCTCGGCACTGCCCGCTTCCTCGTCTGGCAGACGTTCGTCATCGCCGTCTGGGTCGGCTGGAACTACGTCATGCCCACCGCCTTGCAGTTCGACCCGAACAAGCGCGGTCTCGTGCTGCTCACGCTCGTGCTCAGCCTGCAGGCCAGCTACGCGGCGCCGTTGATCCTGCTGGCACAGAACCGGCAGGAGGAGCGCGACCGCACGACAGCGGGCAACGACCGCAAGACTGCCGAGCGCACCCAGGCCGACACTGAGTTCCTTGCGCGCGAGATCGCCAGCGTGCGGCTCTCACTCGCCGACGTGCCGACCAGCAGCGAACTCAACGACCACCTCGACCGGCTGTCCGAGGCCATCGAACGGATGACCGCGCGCCTCGACGAGATGGAAGCACAACGCGAAAAGGAACAGTGACCGTGAGCCGCCCCTTGCACGTGACCACCGTCGACGCCTTCGACCAGGCCTGGCAGCCGCTGCTCGAGCGCGTCGCCGGCATGACCGACGCCGAGTACCACTGGCTGCCGGTGGCTGGAGCGTGGACCGTCCGCGACGCCGACGGCAGCTGGCTGGCCGATTGGGAAGACCCCGACCCGGTTCCCGCACCGGTGACCACGATCGCGTGGCGGCTGTGGCACATCGCCGACGCACTCGACGGCTACGCCGGCCGCCTGTTCGGACGCACTGGCAATGAGTTGGCCGAACGGGTCTGGGTGGGCACCTGGGCCGAGGCCGAGCCGCTGCTGCGCGCCGCCGGCGACGTGTTCCGTGAGGGTGTCGCCGGCTGGGGCGACGACGTGTTCGAACCACTGGGCGACCACTGGGGGCCGTTCGCACGACACAGCCGGCTGGACCTGCTGTTCCATGCGCTGCGCGAGGTCAACCACCACGGCGCGGAAGTGGCGCTGCTGCGCGACCTGTACGGCGCCCGCTGACGCGCCGGTTCAGCCGAGAGTCTCAGCCGGCGCGGGTTCAGCCGGCGGCGACGACGTGTTGGACCAGCTGCACGCTGGCCGCAGCGAACTCCGCCGGCGACGTCCACGACGCCAGGTGGTCGTCGGCCAGTTCGATCACCTGGGCATTCAACGCCGCGGCCAGCTCACGCTGCTTGCGCGGCTTCACCAGCCGGTCGCGGGTGGTGACCAGGCTGGCCGCCGGCTTGCCCAACGTCGCCGCGAACAGGCGCGCGTCGTAACGGCTCAGCGACTGGCCGGCCTGCACGACATTGAACGTGTCGTTGCGGTGCAGCTCGCTGGCCACCCACGGCACGTACTGCTGCATCGGGTGGTTCGGGCCCAGCAGGCGACGAATGCCCCACCGCATCCAGCGCGGGAACACCCCGGAACGCAGCATCGGGCCCATGATGTGCACCGTCTTCCACTGCATGCGCTCCCACCACTTCGCCCGCCATTCCAGCGCGGTGGCTTGCACGACCAGGCCGCGCACCAGCTCCGGGTGCGCGCGGGTGAGCAGCAGGCTGATCGGCCCACCCATCGAGTAGCCGACGGTGATCACCTGCGGGATGCCCAGACCCTTGACGAGCAGGGCGGCGTCCTCCGCCACGTCCTCCAGGTCGAACTTCACCGGGCTGCGCAGGCCGCGGCCGTGACCGCGGTGGTCGATGGCAACGAACGAGTAGTGCTCGGCGAGCGCCTCGTAGGCGGTGAAGAACTGCAGGTCGGCGCTGGCCGTCCAGCCGTGCAACAACAACAGCGTGGGCGCGGTCGGGTCGGCGTGCTGGTGGTGGCGATAGAAGACCTCGCCCCGGCCGGGCAGCACCATCGTGTGACCGGGCGGCAGCCACGGCATCGCCATACCGGGCGTGTAGGTGGCGGGCTGATTCGTCAGCGCCGCAGCTGCCGGCGATGATTCGGTGACGACTGCCGCAGTGGTGGCGTGCAGGACGGCGTCCGCCTGCGCAGCCGTCGTCTCCACGACGTTCGATTCGGACATAGGGCTAAGTTACCAGCTGGTAGCTCTGGCGACGCCGGTGAACTCCTGCACCTTCACACCCAAGGTGGTGGCGTGATGCAGCAGGTCCAGCGGCGCCAGCGCCGTGTCGCCCGTGGTGTACACGCCACCGGGCAGCGTGCCGGCGGTGGCCAGCAGCCGCAGCACCGTTGTGGCGCAGACCGCAGCAGCCAGGTCGCCGGTGTGCCCGGCCGCGCCGGCGATCACCGTCACCCGTTCGCCCGATGGGCCGGCCCCGCGGGCCTCGACCCGCACCGCACCCAAGCTGCCCGACGCGTGCGGCGGGGTCAGCATCGGCAGGCGCGCCGTCATACGGTCGCGCCGGGTGGCCGACACGCGGGCGGCGATGCGACCGGCCTCCGGGAAGGCACGGTGCAACAGCAGCGGGTCGCCCACGGCCGCGCGGTAGCAGTCGTGCGCACCGATCGGCTCCGGGAACCAGACCAGGTCGCGGCCACTGCCGCCGGGCGGTTCGATCCACTCGTCGTCGTGCCACCCCAACGCGGTGTCGCCGAGCGCATCGTGGTGCTGGCGAGCACAGGCCGGGCCGGCGGTGCCGTGAATGGCCACGTGCAACTCGTCGACATGGTGCAGTTGGCCGGCCAGCGAGCGCGCCAGCAGGCCGGACAGGCCGGGCGCCATTCCCGCGCCGACGACCACCGAGGTACCGCGCTCCGCGGCCAGCGGTTGCAACGCGAGCAGCGCCCGCAGGTCGTCGAGATCGTCGCCCAGTGACACCACCGGCGTGCGATGCCCCAGCAGGCGTTCGGCCAGGCCGACATGCGGGGTCGGCTGGCACAGCGCGACCAGATCGCACACCGAGAGATCGTCGACGGACTCCACCGGCACCACACCCTGACGGCGCAGACCGATCGAGGGCTGCGGGTCGTACACGGCGACGCGCAGCCCGCGCGACAGCAGATGACCCACCACGCGACTGCCGGTCACCCCGCAGCCGACCACACCCACGATCGGGCCGGTCGCCGCCACGGTCATCGCGGGGGCACGCTGACTTCGCGCCAGCCACCCTCCTGTGGCGGTACGCCACCCTTGCCACGCAACCGCAGCACACCGGCGATCGTGCCGGCCAGCGACAGCGCCACCATGGCACGACGGAGCATCTTCATGGGCCGGAGCGTACCAACTGCCGCCAGGGCCGCGCCCGGCGGCGACTCCGAGGTCGGCCCGGGACGAACCACGGGTTCAGTGGGGCGCGGCGCGATGCCCCTCCGCCAGCACTGACTACGGTGGCCGGATGGAACTTCGCATCGTGCGCCACACCACCGAGTTCGACGACGCCTGCCGGTTCTTCGGCGACCTGCTCGGCTGGCCGGTCACCCGCGAATGGCCCGCCGGCGACGGTCAGGGCCGCGGCCGCATCTTCGGCTACGGCGACGTCGGCCGCTTCGAACTGATCGAGCACGACCACTCCGACCCGGTCACCGGCCTGTTCCTGTCTGTCGAACACGACGACGTCGCCGCGCTGCACGACACCCTGGTCGCTGCCGGCGTCCCCGTCCTGCGCGCCCTGGCCGATCAGCCGTGGGGCCACCGCAGCTTCGCCGTCACCGAGCCGACCGGCGTGGAAGTGGTCTTCTTCCAGGTCATCTGAGCGGCACGGCGCCTGTGCGCGGCCCGCCGCGGCCGCTGAAAAACAGAACACCCCGGGCGGGTGGCCCGGGGTGCAACTGGTGGGGCTAACAAGAATCGAACTTGTGACCTCATCCTTATCAGGGATGCGCTCTAACCGACTGAGCTATAGCCCCAGTAGCGGTAGGCAAGGCTAGCGGGCCCACCGCAAAACACTCAACTGGGTTCGGACTGGCCTGCAGACTCTGCCGCGGCAGCTTCGGCCGCGGCTCGGCGAGCACTGCGCCGCCAGCCCAGCCCGCGCTCCTCGCGAGCGATGACTTCCTCCTCCAGCACGCTCACCCGGATGCCCCCGACCAGGTCGGTGATCAGGTTGAACAGGGTGGCCATCAGCACCGCGAACCCCGTCATGCCGACGATCACGAACAGGCCGGCGACCCAGGCGTTGTGGAAGATCTCGCCACCCTTGAGTGTGAACGTCTGCCATCCGAAGCTCTCGAAAAAGCGCTCCACATTGTCGACCGTGCCCGTGTTCTGGGCGACCTGCCACAGCAGCACACCCGCGGTCAGGCACACCCCGTACAGGAACAGGTTGAACACCAGCGCCACCTTGAACACGCTCCACGTGTCCACATGGCGAACGACACGGGTGACCCGGCGCACACGCGGGCGACGGCGCTGCGGCACCACCACTGGGGCGCGCAGTGCCCGCGGCGGTTTCTTCGGCTTCAGCAACGACGGGAGGCCGTCGGTGCCGTCGGTGTCGGTGAACACCTCGACCGCCTCGGTGCGCGGCGGCAGATGCACCTTCGGGGGCGCCAGCTCCAGCCCCTCGCCGATGATGTCCGGGCCGGGTTCGTGTGCCGGCACAGTGTCCGGCTCGGCCGGCACGATCGTCGGCAGCAACACCTTCGCCGGTGCCTCGTCGACGGGCGCATCACTCACCAACGCGACCGTCGACGTCGCCGTGTCGGCGTGCGCCGCGCCGTTGCCATGGCCATTGCCATTGCCGTTCGAGTCCGCAAGCGGTGGGCGGGCGGACGGCTTCGGTGTCAGCAACGGGAACGGCGAGGACTCCGTGTCCACGACAGCGACCGACGACGCAGGCGCGACCGGCTGCACCGGCGCGACCAGGCCGTTGGGTGCAGTGTCGTCGCGTCGCCGCGCCGGCTTCGGTGCAGTCTTCTTCGGCGCGACCGGCGTGCCGTGCGAACGCTGTGGTGCCGGCCGACCGCCATTGCGCGAACCGTTGCCACTCGGGCTTTCCGTGCGCGGGTCGGCCGGTTGAGCACCGCGCGGCTTCGAGCCGCTGCCAGCAGAACGCGCCGTGGGGCGCTTGTTGCTGGGGGGTACACCGTTGTCCACGGGCCGAGTGTAGGCAACCAGCGGGTGTCAGGGGGCGCGCGTCGCACGCGCGGTGGCCACTGCGTCGCCGACCCGCACCGTCACCTCCACCGTCAACGGGCCCAGCGAGCGGAACGACACCACGCTGCCACCATTGCGCGCGGCCAGCCGCGCCGCTGCCGGCGGGCCACCGACCACCCCGGCCAACGCTGCTGCGTCGGCCGCGGCCTGCGCCCGCTCTCTCACCACCACGCGCCCACCGAAGTGGGCGACGGCGACCATCACCACCACCAACACCGTCACGCATGCCAGCAACAGCACCGTGGCCTGACCGCGATCGCGACACGAGACACGCATCGCCACCTCCTTCGACAGAGGGTTCGAGTTCGGCGGTCGCAGACCGCGATCAGGCGCCGGAGCGCAATACGGCGTGCCAGGGCGACGGCTGCCGCCCCAGCGCGGGGTCTATTCCTCTTCCTCGCTGGCCAGGATCAGCGCCACCGAGGCGACGACCTCGCCATCGGGCACGCCCATGATCGTGACACCGGTGGCGTCGCGGCCGATGTGGCGGATACCGCTGACGGGCGTACGGATGGTGGTGCCGCCGGAGGCGACGGCCACGATCTCGTCCTCGTCGCCGACCATGAACGCGGCGACGACCTCCTTGCCCTTACCGCTCACGAACTTCATGCCCTTCACGCCCTGGCCGCCACGGCCCTGGACGTTGAACTTGTCCAGCTGCACGCGCTTGCCGAAGCCGAGTTCGGTGATCAGCAGGATCGACGTGTCGTCCTTCGCCACGTCGCAGCTGACCACGGAGTCGCCGGTCTTCAGCTTCATGCCGCGCACACCGGAGGCGGCACGGCCCATCGGGCGCACCTCGTTCTCGTTGAAGCGGATGGTCATGCCGCCCTTGCCGACCATGAAGATGTCGTCGGTGCCGCTGGTCTCGATCACCCGCACCAGCTCGTCGCCCTCGCGCAGGTTGAGTGCGATCAGGCCGTCGCGGCGGCCGTTGTCGTACTCGTCGAACGAGGTCTTCTTGACCACACCGTCGCGGGTGGCGAAGAACAGGTAGCGCTCGGCCGCGAAGTCGCGGGTGTCGATGATCGCCTCGATCGTCTCGCCCGCCTGCAACGGCAGCAGGTTGACGATCGGCATGCCCTTGGCGGTGCGCTCGCGCTCCGGCACGTCGAGTGCACGCAGGCGGTAGACCTTGCCGCGGTTGCTGAAGAACAGCAGGAACGCGTGGGCCGAGGTGAAGATCACGTGGCGCACGATGTCGTCGCTCTTCAGCTTGGCGCCGCTGACGCCACGACCGCCGCGGCCCTGGGTCTTGAACGACGCGGCCGGCACAGCCTTCACGTACTGCGCCTCGGTCATCACGATGACCAGTTCCTTGTCGTCGACGAGGTCCTCGATGCTCATCTCGCCCGAGTCGTACGTGATCGGGCAGACACGCTGGGTCGCGAACTCTTCCTTGATCGCGGTCATCTCGGACTTGATCACGCCACGCAGCTTCTCCGGCGAATCGAGGATGCTCTGCAGCTCGATGATGCGCGCCTGCACATCGTCCAGCTCGGTCTGCAGGTCGATGCGGCTCAGACGGGTCAACTGCGACAGGCGCATCTCGAGGATGTCGGTGGCCTGGATCTCCGTGAACTCGAACGGCGCCGTCATCAGGCCGGCCTTCGCCGTGGCCGCGTCGTCGCTGGCGCGGATGAGGGCGATGATCGCATCGATGACGTTGAGCGCCTTGATGCGGCCTTCGAGGACGTGTTCACGACGCTTGGCCTTGCCCAGGCGGAACTCCGTGCGGCGGGTGATGACCTCCACCTGGTGGCGGATGTAGCCCTCCAGCGCCTGCACCAGGTTCAGCGTGCGCGGCACGCCGTCCACCAGGGCGACCATGTTCACCGGGAAGCTGGTCTGCAGCGAGGTCAGCTTGAACAGGTTGTTCAGCACCACGTTCGCGTTCGCATCGCGCTTGAGCGTGATCACCAGGCTGGTCTTGGCCGCGGCCGACGCGTCGTTCACGTCGGCGATGCCGTCGAGCTCGCCGGTGTCGACCAGCTCCTGGATGCGGCTGGCGATCGAGTTGCAGCTGGTCTGGTACGGCAGCTCGGTGACCAGGATGTGCATCGAGCCGCGCTTGCCCTCCTCGATGGTGGCCTTC
>Ga0209023_10007967_pt1 | contig 10720 bp, 11 predicted proteins | sample LakOneMetagenome_FD_187468 | JGI IMG/M metagenome (GOLD analysis project Ga0209023, IMG submission 187468) | Freshwater and sediment microbial communities from Lake Erie, Canada (SPAdes) (version 2) | ecosystem: Environmental > Aquatic > Freshwater > Lentic | place: Lake Erie, Canada...
CGGGATCGAGGTCACCGGGATCGTGGTCACCGGCGCCGTCGTGGCCGGGATCGAGGTCACCGGGATCGTGGTCACCGGCGCCGTCGTGGCCGGGATCGAGGTCACCGGGATCGAGGTGGTCGGGATCGTCGTCACCGGGATCGAGGTGGTCGGGACCGTCGTCACCGGCGCAGTGGTGGTGGCAGGCGTGCTCGTGGTGGCGACGACCGAGGTCGAGCTCGATGACGGGGCGGTGGTCGACGGGGTCGTGGTGGTCGGCGGTGCGACCGAGCAGGCGGGGCGGGTGATGACGTTGGAGTCCAGCGTCACCGCACCGTTGCGAGCCAACACCCGGCCGCTGACGGTGGCGTTGGTGTTCAGGGTGATCGACGTCAGGGCCACGATCGTTCCCCGGAAGGTGGAGCTGGTCCCCAGGGTGGCCGAGCTGCCGACCTGCCAGGTGACGTTGCAGGCGGAGGCCCCGTTGATCATGTTCACCGAACTGCCGCTGGCGGTGATCAGGGTGCTGCCGGTCTTGAAGACGAAGACGGCGTTGGGGTCACCCTCGCCATCGAGGGTGAGCGCCCCGGCCACCGCGAGGGTGGCACCGCTGTACACGCCGGGAGCAAGTGTCCGACCACCGAGGTTGGTGCCAACCGCGGTCTGGGGCAGGCGGCCGGCGGCATCGTTGTAGGCGACGGTGGCGTGGGTCTCGGCCAGGCTGGCCACCGCGTCGGCCGAGTGCATCGTGCCGCCGCTGACCAGACCGGGCGGAAACCCGGTGATGGCCGTACCTGGGCTGACGCCGAGGTCACCGCTGATGCTCGATGGACCGGTGTTGGTCACCGTCGACCCGGCCAACACGGCGAAGCTCTCGGCGGTGCCGAGGTCCACCGGAGGCTGAGCGGCCGATGCCGGGCTTCCGTTGAGCAGGATCGGAGCGAGCACGATGGCCGAGACGGCGATCACCCCCACGAGCTTGCGGGCAGGGCGGGCGCTGATGGCCATGAGTTGTTGCTTCGATCAGTAGAAGGGTGCCGGAGCAAGCCCTGCTCGTACAGATCGGGTCCTGGCCCTCTATCCATCGGCACATCGGCCCGGAACCTGAGCGATTTTCGCGCGCTCAGCGATCGACATCGGCGATCACGTGAGGGTCCAGGTCGGGCGAACCCAGGGTGAGAAGCCGAGGGTTGAGTGCGGCGCCGGCCCGACATGACGTGTGGCAAACGACTCATTTCCCGAAAGGTCGTAAGGCGAGGTGGGTGTCGCCGTCACTACTGCGTCTCTCCGCCACCCCAGGCGTGTGCAGCGGTCCCTCCAGAGATGGCGCGTCAACTGAACCTTCAGGTTCCCAAGGTGACGCTTGTGGACCGATCGGACCTATTGGACTATGTGGACGCAAGCCCCGCCGAACCATGAGAACCCCCACACCATGACCAGCTCCACGCTCTCCGCGCTCGCCGCTCCCACCGTCTCCATCCGCGATACCGCTGACCGAGACGCCACGTCGGCGAGCCACCGCGACCTCGCCGCCCAGAGCGACGAGGAGCTCCTCCTCCGGGTCCGCCAGGGTGACCGCCGGGCCTACGCCGAGCTCTACGAGCGCCACCACCGGGTGCTCAAGCGCTACGCCCGCTCGCTGGTCCCGGCCGACGATGTCGATGATCTGGTGGCGGAGTCGTTCACCGCCATGCTCCGCGCCATCAAGAGCGGCAAGGGCCCGGTGGATACCGCGCTCCGCTACCTCATGGTCGTCGTTCGCAATGGCGCCGTGACCTTCTACCAGCGGCGGGCGAAGGCCACCGAGACCGTGGCCCGCCTCGCCCTCGAGCCCACCCCCGAGCAGGTCGAGCTCACCGCCGATCCTCACCTGGATGCCGCCTTCCGGTCGCTGTCACCGAGGTGGCAGCAGGTCCTCTGGTGGAGCGAGATCGAAGACCTCCCGCCCACCGAGATCGGCGAGCGTCTCGGCTTGGCCCCCACCGCGGCGTCGGCCCTGGCCTACCGGGCGCGCCGCGCCCTTCGGGCCGCCTACGAATCGCTGTCGGACGCAGAGCGCGAGACCAACCTCGCCATGCGCTGATAGGACGCCGATTCCCGGCGGAGCTGCTCGAACTCCTCGGCCTCCACCACCACCAGCCCCAGGCCGGCAAGCTGTGCGATCACTGCCGACGCGGCATCGGCCCCGAGGGCGGCGACCATCGCATCTTCCGCTGGGTTGCCGTCCATGAGGCTCCTCGACCCGCCTTGGTCGTGGCCCTGGACCATACCTGGTTGTCCGATTGGTCGGAAAGGGGCGATTGTTCGCCCCGATCACCCGCTCAGGCGCCGAGGGCGGCCTTCCAGGCCTTGCCCTTCTTGCGACCGCTGAACAGGCTCATGGTCTGGGTGATGGAACCACCCGACGGGTAGTCGTAGGCCACCAGCCAGGTCCGCCCGCCGCCAAGGGGCTCCACCTGCATCCAGGAACCGTTGTAGAGCTTGGGCCAGGAGACCTTGCACTCGTCGAGGGAGAAGTCGAACACTCGCACCGTCTCGCCACCGCGCAGGCGCTCCTGCAGGTTCTCCTGCCCGAGTTCCTTCTCGACCCAACCCAGTGCGGCCTCGCCGGCCAAGGCGCCGAGGGTGAAGGTCAGCCGGCCGTCGCGCCACGCCAGCTCACCGGCCACGGGAAAGGGGTTGACCTTGCTCTGCAACATCCATGCCTGCTCCACCAGCTCGCCATCAGCCATCGTCATCCTCCATGTCCGATTTGAGTGGCCGCACCCTACCGACGGGGCGCGAACGATCCTGCCTGATCAAGGCACTCACCCGGGCGGGCTAGGTTCTGGCGCCATGAGCGAATGGGGCCCCCTGACAGGACTTATCGGCGAGTGGGAAGGCGAAGGCGGTCTCGACCGTGCCTACTCACACGCACGCGGCGACGTGTTCGACACGCCGTACCTCGAGAAGATCACCATGAAGCCCTTCGGGCCGGTGGACAACGGCAGCCAGTCGCTCTACGGGCTGGACTACAAGACCGCCATGTGGCGTGACGACGAGGAGAACCCCTTCCACACCGAGGTGGGGTACTGGCTCTGGGACGCGGCCACCGGCGAGGTCCTCCGCGGCTTCGTGGTGCCCCGCGGCATCACCGTGCTGGCCGGCGCCATCGGCGTGGCCGCCGACGCCACCACCTTCCGCCTCACCGCCAAGCTGGGCGAGCCCGGCTACGGCATCTCGGAGAACGCCTACCTGGCCCAGAAGGCCAGCACCGTGGCCTACGAGTCCACCATCACCGTCAACGCCGACGGCACCTGGACCTACGACGAGACCACCACGCTCCAGATGGCCGAGTTCCCCGAGCCGTTCCTGCACACCGACTCGAACACCGTCACCCGCGTCTCCTGACCCCTCGGGGGTTCAGGGGGTGATGCGGCCGCGGATCTCGGCGAGCCAGGCGTCGGCTTCTCGGGCCGCCTCGCCCGCTTCGACGCGGGCGGCGGGACCGTGATCGTCCGCTGACGGGTAGGACCCCAGGAACTTCACCGTGCCGTGCTTGGTCTGGATGGCCCGGAGGCAATCGGCCACCACGTCGTCGGCCACATGGCCCTCCAGGTCCAGCAGGAAGCAGTAGTCGCCGAGGGCCTTCTTGGTGGGGCGGCTCTCCAGCCGGGTGAGGTTGATGGAGCGGGCGGCGAACTCCTGGAGGATGGCCAACAGGCTGCCGGGTCGGTCGGCTCGCTGGGCCACCACGATGGAGGTCTTGTCGTGGCCCGTGGGGGCCGGCACCACGTGGGGCTGCACCGCGACGAAGCGGGTCTGGTTCTCGGGGTGGTCCTCGATGTCGGCCGCCAGCACCACCAGGTCGTAGAGCTCGGCGGCCAGCTCGTTGCCGATGGCCGCCACCTTGGGATCGCCCAGCTCGGCGACCTCACGGGCGGCCTCAGCTGTGGAGTTGGCCGCCCGGGTGCGCACGCTGGGCAGCTCACGGTGCAAGAAGTTGCGAGCCTGGGCGGTGGCGTGGGGGATCGAGACCACCTCGGCGATGCCGGCCAGCGTGGCCCCGGCCACCGCCATGAGGTGCTGCTGGATCGGGATGACCACCTCGCGCTGGATGAGCACGTCGACGTCGAACGCCAAGGTGTCCGACGTGACGTTGACCGTGCCCTCAATGGAGTTCTCGATGGCCACGAACCCGAGGTCGACCTCGCCGGTCTCGGACGCTCGCAACACGTCGGCCATGGTGGGCAGCGGCACCAGCTCGGCCGCGGCGAGGTCGGCCTGGGTGAGCAGGGCCTGCTCGGTGAAGGTGCCGCGGGGCCCCAGGAAGCCGACCCGCAGGGGTCGGTCGGCGTCGGGTGTTGGGCTGGGCAGCGCCTCGGGGTCCACGACGGGCCAGGATAGAGGCGTGGACGAAGCCGCCCTGAGGCAGTTGCTCGATGACGTGGCGGCGGGACGCAGCCATCCCGACGATGCCATGGTCCAGCTCCGTCGCCTTCCCTACGCCGACCTGGGCTTCGCTCGGGTGGATCACCACCGCCACGTGCGCCAGGGCATGGCCGAAGCGGTGTACGGACCAGGCAAGACCCCGGACCAGGCCGCTGCCATCGTGACCGAGCTCCTGGCCCGGTCCACCGACGCTCCGGTGGTGCTCACGCGGGCCGACGAGTCCCAGATCCGCGCCGCCACCGAAGCCAACCCCGGGGCCACCATCACCGGCACCACCCTCACCTGGCGCGCTGCTCCCCCTCGCCCGGAGCAGATCGTGGTCATCACCGCCGGCACCGCCGACCTGCCGGTGGCCGACGAGTGCGCCGCCATGTTGGAGGCCCACGGCCTGATCCCGTGTCGGATCACCGACGTGGGCGTGGCCGGCATCCACCGCCTGTTCGAACACCTCGACACCCTCGCCGGAGCCGATGCCGTGGTGGTGATCGCCGGCATGGAGGGCGCCCTCGCCTCGGTGGTGGGCGGCCTCACCGGAGCCCCGGTGATCGCCGTGCCCACCAGCGTCGGGTACGGCGCTGCGCTGGAGGGCGTCACCGCCCTGCTCGCCATGTTGGCGTCGTGCGCCGCGGGCGTCACGGTGGTGGGGATCGACAACGGGTACGGCGCAGCCTGCGCCGCGGCCCGCCTCTTCCTCAACCCGGCCCACGATCGGACCCCTGCATGACCTCGGCCTGGTTCCACTGCTTCTCCGGGGTGGCCGGCGACATGGCGCTCGGTTCGCTGGTGGATGCCGGGGCCGACTTCGACCAGGTGCTCGGCCTGCTCGAGCACCTGCCCGTCCCAGGCTGGACCGCCGAAGCGGAGCCTGTGCTGCGCGGCGGCATCGGCGGCACCAAGATCCACGTTCGCACCCGCGAGACCACCGTGGTGCGGACCGCGGCGCACATCCAGGGGCTGGTGGCCGAGGCTCGGCTCCCCAGTCGGGTGCAGGAACGAGCCCAGGCCGTGTTCAACGTGCTGGCCGAGGCCGAGGGGCGGCTGCACCAACGGCCGGCCGATCAGGTCCACTTCCACGAGGTCGGCGGCATCGACGCCATCGTCGACATCGTGGGCACCTGCGCCGCCCTGGAGGTGCTGGGCGTGGACACGGTGACGTGCTCGCCCATCGCCGTCGGCCTCGGCATGGTCCGCGCCGCCCATGGGATCATCCCGAACCCGGCGCCCGCCGTGGTGGAGCTGCTCCGCGGCATCCCCACCCGCGGGGTCGACCTTCCCGTCGAGCTCACCACGCCCACGGGTGCGGCACTCATGGCCGCCCTGTCGAGCGGCTTCGGCGCGCTCCCCGCCATGACGGTGGCGTCCACCGGGTTCGGCGCCGGCGGTCGGGAGATCGACGGCCGCCCAAACCTCACCCAGGTGATCGTCGGCGAACCGCTCGAAGCCCACACGCTCGACGGTCAGCCCGTTGCCCTGTTGGAGGCCAATGTCGACGACGTCACGGGCGAGGTGCTTGCCCACGCCATCTCGGCCGTGCTCGACGCAGGCGCCCACGATGCCTGGGTGACGCCGATCCTCATGAAGAAGGGTCGTCCCGCCCACACCGTGAGCGCCCTGTGCGATACGGCGCTGGCCGACCAGGTCCGGGCGGTGTTGCTGGCCGAGACCGGTTCCATGGGCGTGCGGGGCCAGGTGCTGGATCGCTGGCCGTCGTCGCGCCGCGAGGAGCGGGTGGTGGTCGACGACCTGTCGGTGCGGATCAAGGTGAGTCCGGGGCGGGTGAAGGCCGAGTTCGACGACGCTGCTCGGGTAGCCGACCGAACGGGTCGGCCCGTGCGCGAGGTGCTGGCCGACGCCGAGGCGCAGTGGCGCACCGAAGGACCGGCCGAGTCGGCGGACGACCACGACGCGGTGAGCCTGGCGTCGGTCACCGAGGACGACCTCCACGCCACGGTCACCTCCATCCACGAGCACGAGCACGACCACGACCACGACCACGACCACGACCACGACCACCCGTCCTGATGGTGGACCACCACATCGACCCGTACGAGCTCGCCTCGCGAGAGGCGGTGCGCGACGTGGTGGCGCGCTACACCTGGGCGGGCGACGCCGGGAAGGCCTCCGCCCTGGCCGAGCTGTTCGTGGCCGACGGGGTGCTCGACGTGGGGGATCACGGTGGCCGGTGGGTGGGTCGACACGAGATCGTCAGCCAGCTCGAAGCGGTGGCCGAGCGGGTGTCCATGGCCGGGAGCTCACCGGGCCCGGTCCGCCACCACGTGTCGAGCCTGGTGGTGACCATCGCCTCGCCCACCGAGGCCACGTCATCGTCGTACTTCCTGGTCCTGACGGGAATCGGCGTGGATCACTGGGGCCGCTACCGCGACCGGCTCACCGTCGACCCGACCGACGGGTGCTGGCGCTTCGAGGAACGCGTGGTCCGCGTCGACGGCCACGCACCCGGGTCGCTCATGGTGCGCGATCCCGGTCCGGCGTGATCCTCGTCGACCAACCCATCTGGAAGGCCCACGGTCGACGCTTCGCCCACCTGGTGAGCGACACCTCGTTCGACGAGCTCCACCGCTTCGCCGCCGGCCTCGAGCTGCCGACGCGGGCGTTCCACGGGGACCACTACGACCTGCCCGATGTGTGGTGGGACCGAGCGGTGGCTGCTGGTGCTCACCCCGTCGACCCGCGCGAGCTGGTGCGTCGGCTCAAGGCCGCCGGCCTCAGGAGGCGCCCGACGCGCAGGCCTTCCAGAACGCCCGGTAGCTCGGGTACTGCAACGCCGCCGTGACCCAGCCCGATGCCTCCAGCTCGTGGTGGTACCGCGGGAGGTTGCGCCACGGGATGCCCATGTCGACGTGGTGGGCCAGGTGCCACCCCGTTCGGTAGGGCACGATCCAGAACCGGGCCGACCAGCTCTGGCGGATGGCGTGGGTAGTGCGCCGACGATCGTCGGACCGCTCCATGCCGCCATGCTCGGCGATGGCCCGCAGCCGGTTGAGCACGCGCCACACCGTCATCCACGGACCGAGCCAGCACAGCGGGTACAGCCACCACCGGCCGGTGAGGACCCAGATGCCGACCCACAACGCGAGCTGCACGCCGAGGATGCGGGCGGCGAAGGGCCGTGAGGTCTTGGCCTTCATGGCCTTGAGCAGCGGCTTGAGGTTCTTCCAGCCCGAGATGCCGACAGCGTCGCGCACCAGCTTGCGCCGCCACGACGAGCGAGTCACGGGGTAGCCGGAGTACAACGGGATGTCGGGCTCGTGAGGTCCGAACTCGTCCTTGTGGTGAGCGAAGTGGACCCGGCGGTACACGTCGAACGGCACGAACGCCGGGTAGTCGAGCAGCCATCGGCCCACGAAGTCGTTGGCGGCGCGGTTGCGGAACAGGAGTCGGTGGGCGGCCTCGTGGCCGAGGATGGCCAGCCGGGCGAACATGGGCCCCATGAGGATGAACAGGACGGCGTAGCCGAGCGGGTTGTCCGCCCAGACCGCGGCCGCCCACAGGGCGATGATCATGAGCCACAGCGCGGCAACGGTGAAGGCGTTGCGCACGCTGGCGATGTGGCGGAGATCCGCTCGCACCTCCGGCACCGCCTTGCCCGACACCAGGAGGCGATCGGTGGGCAGCACCTCGGGCAGCGCGTCGGGCCCGGGGACCATGCCGCCGGTGCGGTTCGGAGCGATGGTCGCGGTCATTCCCCGGATGTTACATTGTGAGATCACATGACGTCCATACGTAACACCGCAACGATGGGCGTGGGCCGACGGCTCACCGCTCGCTCGGCCATCGCGTCCACCCTGTTGGGCGTGTCGCCACCGGTGCTGCCCACCCGGTCGCTGGTGGCCACCGTCGAGCTGCTCGGCGTCGCACCCGGAACGGCCCGGGTGGCCATGTCGCGGATGGTCGCCGCGGGTGAGCTCGCCGCATCGGACGACGGCTACCGACTCGTCGGGCGACTGCTCGACCGCCAGGCCCGCCAGGAGCAGTCACGGCTCGGGCCGGCCACCTCCTGGGACGGCACGTGGAGGACCGCCATCGTCGCCGGCGAGGCCCGATCAGCGCCCCAACGTGCGGAGCTGCGCGCCGCGCTCGAGGCGCTGCGCCACGGCGAGCTGCGCGAAGGGGTGTGGCTGCGACCGGACAACCTCCGAGCCGGGGTCCTGCCCGACGCCGAAGCCACCGTCGACCGATGGTGCACCTCCCTGACCTCCCGCTCGGATGATCCATCGGCCCTGGCGGCGCAGCTCTGGGACCTGGCCGGCTGGTCGAAGCGCGCCGACGACCTGCTGGGGGCCATGGCGCCACTCGTCGAGCGTCTCGAGCGCGGCGATGCCGATGCCCTCGCCGACGGGTTCGTCCTGGCCGCCGACGCCCTCCGCCACCTGCAGGCCGATCCGCTCCTTCCGGCCGAGCTCACCGGACCCACGTGGCCCGGTGCCGCGCTGCGCGTCGCCCAGGAACGGTTCGACCGGGCGTTCAAGGCGACCCTCGCCACCTGGCTGCGCGCCCACGTCGACTGATCTGCACGCGCTCAGAGGCCAAAAGGCGCGTTCTCCCGCCGCACATCGCGGGGGTGGGGTCCGGGGTGGGTCGTACCATGGGGCGATGGTTGGTACCGCTTCTGGCTCACGCCTGTACTTCAAGCAACTGCTCGCCGGGCTCGACATCGCCGCGGGCGACCGTGTGGCCGAGCAGATGGTCAACTTCGTCTACCTGGTGGGCGATCGTGAGACCGGCGAGGCGGTGGTCATCGACCCCGCGTACGACCAGCAGGGCGTGCTGGACATCCTGGCCGCCGACGGCATGCGCCTCACCGGTGCGCTGGCCACGCACTACCACGCCGATCACGTCGGCGGCAGCCTCGGCGGCATGGCCCAGATCACCGGCATCGCCGAGCTGCTCGAGCTGACCTCGGTCCCGATCCACGTGCAGGCCGACGAGGCCGAGTGGATCGCCAAGACCACCCCGGTGGGCCTCGACGACCTGACCCAGCACCAGAGCGGCGACACGGTGATGGTGGGCGAGATCCCCATCACGCTCATCCACACCCCCGGGCACACGCCTGGAAGCCAGTGCTTCTTGGTCGACGGTCGGCTGGTGGCGGGAGACACCCTGTTCCTCGACGGCTGCGGCCGCACCGACCTGCCGGGCAGCAACCCCGAGGACATGTACCTGTCGCTCACCCAGCGCCTGGCCCAGGTACCCGACGACGCCGTGCTGTTCCCGGGCCACCTCTACTCCGAGAAGCCGTCGGCCTCCATGGGCGAGACCCGGCAGCGCAACGTGGTATTCCGCCCCGACAGCCTCGAGCAGTGGATGATGATGTTCGCTCGCTGAGCGAACCGAGAGCAGGCACCGTCAGAGCAGGGCAGAGGCCACGACCTCGTCGCTGTCCTTGTCGACGTGGAACGGCACGCTGGTGACCACGGTGTTGGGCCGGCTCCGAAGGCGGGTGCGCAGCAGCAGTGCGCTCTGGTTGTGGAGCAGCTTCTGGTACCAGTGCTCGAGGCTGAACTCGGGCACCACCACGGTGACGAAGTCGTCCTCGTGGCGGTCGTCGAGGTCGTTGAGGTAGCTGATGATGGGGCGAGCCAGCTCACGGTAGGGCGAGTAGAGCGTGACCAGCTCCACCGGGATGGAGTGATCGCGCCACATGTCGGTGATCTCCTCCTGCTCCTCGGGGCTGGCCACCACCGTGACCGCCACCAGGCGATCGGGGTTGAGCGACCGGGCGTAGGCCAACGCGGTGAGCGAACCCTTGGTGACCTTGCCGACCAGCACCACCACGGTGTTGGTGCGGCGGCGCACCTTCTGGCCCGGATCGGCGGCCAGGATGCGGTCGGTCCGGTCGTAGTGGCGGTGGATGCGGCGGAAGATCATCACGATCGCCGGGATCATGACCACAGGGATCCAGGCACCGATGGTGAACTTCGACACGACCACCACCATCAGCACGATCCCGGTGCTGATGCAGCCGACGGTGTTGATGACCATGCCCCGACGCCACTTGGGCTCCCGGAGGCGACGGTGGTGCTGGACCATGCCGAACTGGCTCAGGGTGAACCCGGTGAACACGCCGACGGCGTAGAGCGGGATCAGGGCGGAGACCTCGGCCCGGAACGCGATGACCAGCACCGCCGACATGGCCGAGAGGGCCAGGATGCCGTTGGAGAACACCAGCCGATCGCCTCGGCTCTTGAGCTGCCGTGGCAGGTAGCCGTCTCGGGCGATGAGCGAGCTGAGCCGCGGGAAGTCGGCGTATGCGGTGTTGGCCGCCATGACCAAGATGGCGAAGGTGCCG
>Ga0209023_10007969_pt1 | contig 10719 bp, 5 predicted proteins | sample LakOneMetagenome_FD_187468 | JGI IMG/M metagenome (GOLD analysis project Ga0209023, IMG submission 187468) | Freshwater and sediment microbial communities from Lake Erie, Canada (SPAdes) (version 2) | ecosystem: Environmental > Aquatic > Freshwater > Lentic | place: Lake Erie, Canada | collected...
CGATCTTCGGCGCCGAAACGGTCGAGGCGCCATTGGTGTTTGCCGGCTTTGGCATTGTTTCGCCCGAATTGGGGATCGACGATTTTGCCGGGCTCGATGTCAAGGGCAAGGTCGTGGTGGTGCTGGCGGGCGCGCCGGCGGCGCTCAACAGCGAGGTGGCGGCGCATCTGGCGCGGGCAAGAACCGGCGAGGCGGCGGCGCTGGGTGCGGTGGGGGTGATCACCGTGCGGACTCTGGCGCAGGCCGCGCGCGGGCCGTGGGAAAAGACCGCGAAGAATTCGCGTCAGGTGCGGCGCAGTTTCATCAACCCCGATGGCCAGCCCGACGGCGAGCAGGCGACGTTCAAATTCACCGCGAGTATCGATGATGTGGCGGCGGCGAAGCTGTTCGAGGGGAGCGCGATGTCGTTTGCCGCAGTGCAAGCCGCGGCGGCGAACGGTGCGCCGCGCGGCTTTGCTTTGGCCGGCAGCGTCAAGCTCGAGCGTGCCAGTGCGGTGAAGACAATCAGCAGCGCCAATCTGCTGGCGCGGCTGCCAGGGAGCGATCCGGCGCTGACGGATCAACTGGTGCTGCTTTCGGCGCATCTCGATCATCTGGGGATGAAGCCCGAAGGCGATGGCGACCGGATTTATAACGGGGCGCTCGACAATGCATCGGGGGTGGCAACGTTGCTGGCGGTCGCGCGGAGTTTCGCCACCGGGAAGAAGGCGCCGAAGCGGTCGTTGCTGTTTCTGGTGACAACCGGCGAGGAAGGCGGGTTGATGGGATCGAGCTATTTCGCGCGCTATCCGACGGTGGGGATCGAGCGGATCGTTTCCGAGGTCAATATCGACATGCCGATCCTGACGTGTGATTTCGGCGATATCATCGCCTATGGCGCCGACCGTTCGACGATGGGGCCGATGGTGGCAGCCGCAGCGAAGAAGCAGGGGCTGACGTTGGCGGCGGATCCGCAGCCGAGCGAGGCGCTGTTTACGCGGTCGGACCATTATCCTTTGGTACGTGCCGGGGTGCCGGCGGTGTTTCTCAAGACCGGGTGGCATGACAGCCAGGGGGGACTAACGTGCCGCGACGCCGAAAGCGTGTTCCGGCGCACGCATTATCATGAGCCAAGCGACGACCTCAGCCAGCCGATTGACTGGAATGTCGCGGTCAAATTCGCGCGGATCAACGCCGAAATCAGCCGGACGATCGCCAACAACCGCGATGCGCCGCAATGGTATAAGGGCGATTATTTCGGCGAATTGTTTGCGCCCAAGGCGGTAAAGGCGGTCCGGTGAGCGCTATTTGGGGGTAACGCGCAGCACCTTGCCCGAATCTTCGTCGGTGCTGATCCAGATGGCGCCGTCGGGGGCGACGCGGACGTCGCGGACGCGTTGCGTGATTTCGGGGAAGATGCGCTGTTCGCCGACGACTTTGCCAGCGGCGTCGATATCGATGCGGCGGACTTGCGGGATGGCGAGAGCGCCGGTGATGAGGTCGCCCTGCCAGTCTTTGAACATCGCGCCGCGATAGACGGCGAGCCCCGAGGGTGCGATTGACGGCACCCAGACGACGATCGGATCCTTCATGCCGGGATAGGTGGTGTAAGGCGTGATTGTCGCGCCCGAATAATCGATGCCGTGGGTTGCGACCGGCCAGCCATAGTTGGCGGCGCGGGCGATGATGTTGATCTCGTCGCCGCCGCGCGGGCCGTGCTCGCTTTCATAGACGCGGCCGGTTACGGAATCGAACGCGAGGCCCTGTTCGTTGCGGTGGCCATAGCTCCACGTGGCTTTTTGGGCACCGGGCTTGTTGACGAACGGGTTGTCGGCGGGGATGCCGCCGCTGTCGGTGATGCGGATGATCTTGCCGAGGCCGGAGTCGAGTTTTTGCGCCTGCTCGCGGAAATCGAAGCCGTCGCCGACGGTCATCAGCAGCGTGCCATCGGGGAGGAATACCATGCGGCCGCCGTAATGGACGGGGGTGTTTTTGGTCGGCGTGACGGTGAAGATGACTTTGACTTCGGTCAGCGCGTTGCCGACAAGTTTGGCGCGCGCGATGTGCGTGGCGTTCGCGGCGGGCGTGCCGGCGGCGTATGACAGATAGATCAGGCCGTTTTGGGCAAATTTCGGGTGGAGCACGACATCGAACAGCCCGCCCTGGCTTTTGGCATAGACTGCGGGGACGCCGCTGATGCTGCCGAGCTTGCCATGATCGAGGACGCGCAACTGGCCGCTGCGTTCGGTGATGAGAACGCGTCCATCGGGGAGGAACGCCATGCTCCATGGATGGTTGAGGCCGGTTGCCATGGTGGCGATGGTGTAATCGGCGGCAACGGCGGGTGCCGCGAACAGCAGCGCGGCGGCGGCGGCCAATAGGTGTTTTTTCATCGCGTCCTCCCGAATGCCATAGCCTATCGCGGTTATCGGCATGATGTGTAAAGATGCTGGCCTAACCTTGGGGACTTGTCGATGCGCATTGTGCGAATTTTGCTGTTGTGGCTGATTGCGGTTGTGGTGACGACGGGGGTGATCAGTATCATCCACAGCCTGCGTATCCAGCAGGGGCTGGCGGAACTGGGGGTGGTGCTGCCGGTGGGGCTGCGGTTGCAAACCATCGGGCGCGATTTTGTCGGGCTGGCGCCGGCGTTGGGCGCGGTGGTCGCGATTGCGCTCGCGGTGGGGTTTGTCGTCGCGGCGGTGTTGCGACCGCGGCTGCCGGCGCTTGCGGGGATTGCCTATCCGCTGGCGGGCGCGGTGGCGATCTATGTGGCGCTGTTTGCCATGCATTATTCGTATGACATCACGCCGATTGCCGGCGCGCGCGGGACGTTCGGCTTGCCGTTGTTTGCACTGGCGGGGGCGTTTGGCGGCTGGATTTTCGCGCGATTGCTCAAAACTTCGCGCTGATACTTGTGTTGCTGATTGGCAACACCATATCGGGCGAGACAGGAGTGCTTCGCCCATGAATATCGAAAAATTTACCGACCGCGCCAAAGGCTTTCTGCAATCGGCACAGACCGTTGCGATCCGCAACGACAACCAGCGCGTAGCGCCGGAGCATTTGCTCAAGGCGTTGCTCGAGGATGAGGAAGGCATGGCGTCGAACCTCATCCGCGCTGCGGGTGGCCGCGCTGAAACCGCGATGCAGGCGGTCGATCTGGCGATTGCCAAGATCGCCAAAGTCACCGGCGCGGGCGCGCAAAATCTGCAATGGGACAATGACAGCGTCCGCATCCTCGACAATGCCGAGCAAATTGCCACCAAGGCCGGCGATTCGTTTGTGCCCGTCGAGCGGTTGCTGATGGCGATCGCGCTGGCGACGACGACCGCCGCGGGCAAGGCACTCGCCGACGCGGGCGTCACCGCGAGCGGGCTCAACAGCGCGATTGACGCGGTACGCAAGGGCCGCACGGCCGACAGCGCCAACGCCGAAGCCGGGTTCGAAGCGCTCAAGAAATATGCGCGCGACCTGACGCAGGCGGCGCGCGACGGAAAACTCGATCCGGTGATCGGCCGCGACGAGGAAATCCGGCGTACGATCCAGGTGCTGGCACGGCGCACCAAGAACAACCCCGTGCTGATTGGTGAACCCGGTGTCGGCAAGACGGCAATTGTCGAGGGGCTGGCGCTGCGGATTGCCAATGGCGACGTGCCCGACGGGCTCAAGGACAAGCGGCTGATGTCGCTCGACATGGGGTCGCTGATTGCCGGTGCCAAATATCGCGGCGAGTTCGAGGAGCGGCTTAAGGCGGTGCTCGACGAGGTGACCGCCGAGGACGCCAATGTGCTGCTGTTCATCGACGAGATGCACCAGCTTGTCGGCGCGGGCAAAAGCGAGGGCGCGATGGATGCGTCGAACTTGCTCAAGCCGGCGCTGGCGCGCGGCGAATTGCACTGCATCGGCGCGACGACTCTCGACGAATATCGCAAGCATGTCGAAAAGGACGCGGCGCTCGAGCGGCGTTTCCAGCCGGTGTTTGTCGGCGAGCCGAGCGTCGAGGACACGATTTCGATCCTGCGCGGGCTCAAGGAAAAATACGAATTGCATCACGGCGTGCGGATTACCGATGGCGCAATTGTCGCGGCCGCCACGCTGTCGAATCGCTATATCGCCGACCGGTTTTTGCCCGACAAGGCGATCGATTTGATGGACGAGGCAGCGTCGCGGCTGCGCATGGAAGTCGAATCGAAGCCCGAGGAGATCGAGAATCTCGATCGTCGCGTCATGCAGCTCAAGATCGAGCGCGAGGCGCTGAAACGAGAGACCGATCAACCGTCGAAGGACCGGCTCGCGGCACTTGAGGCGGAACTCGCCAATCTTGAGGAGCAATCGGCCGAATTGACCGCGAAATGGCAGGGCGAAAAGGACAAGCTCGCGGGTGCGACAAAGATCAAGGAGCAGCTCGATGCGGCGCGGCTCGAAGTCGAGCAGGCGCAGCGCACCGGCAATTATGCGCGCGCCGGCGAATTGACCTATGGTGCGATCCCCGAACTTGAACGCCAGTTGGTCGAGGCCGAGGAAGCGACATCGAGCGCGATGCTCAAGGAGGAAGTCACTGCCGAGGACATCGCCAGCGTCGTTGCACGCTGGACGGGGGTGCCGGTGGAGCGGATGCTCGAGGGCGAGCGCGAGAAGCTGATGAACATGGAGGTCGAACTCGGCCGCAAGGTCGTCGGCCAGGATGAGGCGATCAGGGCGGTTTCTGCCGCAGTGCGCCGCGCGCGCGCGGGATTGCAGGACCCCAACCGGCCGCTCGGCAGCTTTCTGTTCCTTGGGCCGACGGGCGTCGGCAAGACCGAACTGACCAAGGCGCTGGCGCAATTCCTGTTCGATGACCCGCACGCGATGGTGCGGATCGACATGAGCGAATATATGGAAAAGCACGCCGTCAGCCGCTTGGTCGGGGCACCGCCGGGCTATGTCGGCTATGACGAAGGCGGCGTTCTGACCGAAGCGGTGCGGCGTCGGCCGTATCAGGTCGTGCTGTTCGATGAAGTCGAAAAGGCGCACCCTGATGTATTCAATATCCTGTTGCAGGTGCTCGATGACGGACGCTTGACCGATGGTCAGGGCCGCACGGTCGATTTCACCAACACATTGATTATATTAACATCTAACCTTGGCTCACAGTTTATTGCCGGGCTACGTGATGACCAGAAGATCGAGGATGTCGAGGACGAGGTGATGGCGGTGGTGCGCGGGCATTTCCGACCGGAGTTTCTCAACCGGCTTGACGAAATCATCCTGTTTCACCGGCTCGGGATCGAGCATATGGGACCGATTGTCGATATTCAGGTCGATCGCGTTGCGGCGATGCTCAAGGATCGCAAGATCGGGCTCGAGCTAAATGATGCGGCGCGGCGCTGGTTGGGGCGTGTTGGCTATGATCCGGTGTACGGCGCGCGGCCGCTGAAGCGGACAGTGCAGAAGCACTTGCAGGATCCATTGGCGGACATGATTTTGCGCGGGCAGATTCCCGATGGTGCGACGGTCAAGGTTGACGAGGGCGACGGCAAATTGTTGCTCGAAACCGCCTGACGCTTTACGCCATTTGGCATGACACTCGACCCGAACCAGAGCCTGGCGCAAGCCTATGCATTGTTGCAGCGTGGCGATGTGCGGGGTGCACGCAATTTGGTGGCTGGCGTTTTGCGCGGCTATCCGACGGCGGCTTCGGCACTCAGCCTTATGGCATTGGTCGAGTTGAAGGCGCTGCAAAGCCTTGGCGGCGATGCCAATGTGGCGCTCGCGGCGTTCGGCGCGGCGATCAAAGTGGCGCCGGCCGACCCGCAATTGTTCAACAATCTCGGTAATTTGTACAAGACAATGGGCGCGACGGACGATGCGTTAGGGGCGTATCGTAAGGCAATTTCATTGAAGCCCGACTTTGCCGACGCCTATGCCAATTTCGGCATCGTTGCACAGGCCGCCGGGCTGTATGAAGAGGCACTGCCGGCACTGCAAAGGGCGGCCGTGCTGGCACCGACGATGGCGCGGACATGGAGTGCACTGGGGTTGTGCCTGCGCGAACTCGGTCAGCATGATGTCGCGGTTGAAGCGCTTGACCGCGCGCTGGCGATTGATCCGCGGTCGCCGATTGCATTGCGAGGGCGCGCGGTTGTCGAGGCCGAGCGGGGCGGCGCCGATGCGGCGAACCTGTATTTGCGCGCTGCGGCGGCGTTGCCCGATGACCTGGAGGTGGCGCTGGGGGCGGCGGTGGCGCGGCATGAAAGCGGCGACAGCGAAGGCGGGGTGGCGGCCTTGGCTGCGAAGGTTGCGAAGCATCCGGATTGGGCGGCGGGACATGAGGCGCTGGCCAAGTTGCGCTTTCAGGTTGGTGAATCCGACAGTTTTACAGCAAGTTACGACGAGGCGCTGGCAGCGCGACCGCGTGACAGGGCGCTGTGGTTGGGGGTGATGCGGACGTTGGCGCAGTCGCGGCAATGGGCGGCGCTGGGCGAGCGCGCGGTGGCTGCAGTGGCGGTGGCGGGCGCTGACCCGTTGTTCGATCTGGGCGCGGCAATTGCCACCAGCGAACAGGGCGGCGATGCCAGCCAAGCCTTTGAAATATTGGAGCCATTGCTCGGCAAGGAGCGTCACTTTTCGCTGGCCTGGGGGCGGCATTTGTTGCGGATGCGGGAGGCGAATCGGGCGGCGGGGGTTGTTGCGCCTTGGGCGGGGATCGGGGTCAATTCGGACCAGTTGGCCTGGGCTTTGCTGGGGACGGCCTGGCGGATGGAGGGGGATCCGCGATTTGGCTGGTTGATCGATACTGCGACGATGACGCGGTCGGTTTCGCTGGGGTTGAGCGCTGCCGAAATGGCTGAAACGGCGGAGGTTTTGCGGACGCTGCATAAAGCCCGTGAGCATCCTTTTGACCAAACGTTAAGGGGTGGGACACAGACCGAGGGGACTTTATTCCTGCGTTCGCACCCGGTAATCGTCCGGCTGCGGCTGGCGATCCAGGATGGAATTCGTGCCTATATCAATGGCTTGCCTAAGCCGGATGCGACGCATCCGTTGCTCGGGCGGCCGCGCGGGGATTTCCGCTTTACGGGATCCTGGTCGGTGCGGCTGCGCGCCGGAGGGACGCATGTTAATCATGTTCATCCGGAAGGCTGGCTGAGTTCGGCGTGTTATGTGGCTTTGCCCGCGGGGGCGATGGGGGGACCGCAGCGCGCCGGCTGGCTGAGTTTGGGGATGCCGCCGGTCGAGCTTGAATTGGGGTTACCGGCGATCGATATGATCGAGCCAAGTGTCGGAAATCTGGCGCTTTTTCCGTCGTATTTGTGGCATGGCACCAAACCGTTCGATGATGGCGAGCGGATGACGGTGGCGTTCGACGTGGTGCCCGCCGCCGGCTGATGCCGGCCCGTGGGCGACGGCACACTTTCTGACATTTCGCCGTGGCAAGACCCGCGACGGTTTTCCTACAACCCGAAAAATGTGCCACGGTCGCGTATTGCGCGCAAAAAAGGGGCGGTAGCTTGCGCTACCGCCCCTGATTTTGTTGGTGTTCGGAACCTTAGAAGGTTGCCGAGGCGCCGATGAAGAAGCGGCGGCCATAAGGATCGTAGGTCGACGGGAAACCGTTGGCCTGTTGGTTGTTGGCATCCGGAATGAGCGGATAGCCAGCGTTGAACAGGTTGTCGATACCCAGCAGGAACGAGAAGTTCTTCGAGACGTTCCACGAACCGGAAAGATCGAAGTAGCTCTTCGCGCCGATGCTGTCGACAGCGACCTGGCCTGCGGTACCATCATCCTTGGTGCCGCCGATGTAGCGCCACAGCAACGAGGTGGTCAGCGGGCCGCTCGCCCAGGTCAGGCGGGCCGAACCGCGCCAGTCGCTGTACGGATCGCCGCAGGTTGAGCCGAACAGGCCAGCGCAATCATATTTGAGCGTCGGGATAACCGAAATCGGGTTGTTTTCCCAGCTGATCAGATAGGTTGCGGACAGGCGCAGCGTGAACTTCGATTCGTTGGCGAAGCCGAAGTTGGCGTTGAGGCCGTACTGGATGTTGAAGTCGATACCGCTGGTGTAAAGTTGACCGGCGTTGGCGTTGACGTTCTGGAGGCCATCGACTTCGTAGGTCGTCGGATCGCGCGGGATGAGCGAGCAATAGGACGTGTCGTACGGGGTGTAGTTGTTCGATGCGTCACCGAAGCAGGCATCACGGACGTTGGTGGCGCCGGGACCGGTGGCCAAAATCGCATTGTCGATGCTGATCGAATAATAGTCAGCGGTGAACGACAGTGCGGGCACCTGCGACGGAACGATGACGACACCACCGGTCCAGGTATCCGAGGTTTCGGCTTCGAGATCGGGGTTACCACCGAAGATCGCGCGGATCTGGGCGTTGCCCGAACCGAACGCGGTGCCGACGACTTGGGTCGGTACACCGTTGGCAACGCAGCTTGCGTGCAAGGTGGCGTTGGTCTTGGCGACAGCCTGGGTGCAATAGTCGGTGAAGCCCGGGAAGCCTTCGGACTGGCCGAGGTAGAGGGCCGAGATCGACGGCGCGCGGAGTGCGTGCTGATATTGACCACGGAAGGTCAGGCCCCGGATCGGCGCCCATTGGCCGCCGATGGCGTAGGTCGAAGCAGTACCGACGTTGTTGCTATAGCTCGAATAACGGTAAGCGCCGTTGAGTTCGAGGAGATAAGCGCCCTTTTTGTCGGCGGCGATCGGCACGTTCAACTCGGCGAAGAGATCGGTGACCGAATATTGGCCAACGGTCTGCGTGCCGCCGTTGAAGCCGACAACGTCACCCGACGACAGCGCGGTGTCGGGGTTGAAATTGCCGTATTCCTGACGCCATTCGACACCCATTGCGATACCGACGGGTGCCGCACCCCAACCGATGTCGAAGAGGTTGCCGTTGGTGATAGCAAAGTTGGCGACCTGTTCTTCGATCGTCGTGCCGTTCTGCGTGCTGATTGCAATGTAATCGGCACCGGCCTGGCTGATGTTGCCTGCACCGTAGATGTTGATCGGCGCGCAAGGGTTGCTGGCGTTGGGTGCGCCGGGGGCGCAAGCGACGGTGGCGTTGGTGGTGCCGACGGTGTTGAGCGCGGCGGCGAAGCGCGAGCGCGAAACGTTACCCGCCTGCGCTTCGTTGTTGGTGGTGCGCGCGAAGGTGTAATAACCGTCGTAGCGCCAGTCGCCCGAGATTTCACCGCGGATACCACCGAGGAAGCGATAGGCATCACGGTTGTTCTGCGAGGCGCGCGAACCGACTTCGGTCAAACGGCGACCGATGCTCAGCGTGACATAGCCGTCCTTGGGCGCATCGACGAGGCCGTTGCTGGTGACGGTGTTGGTCTGCGTCTGATCGGCGTTGAGGAAGTTCGCCTTGGTCGTGGCGTTGAAGAACGGGCTGTTGATCGGCACGCGGAAGTTGCCGCTGATCGGGGTCGAAGCCAGTTCGGTGTTGACCTGGTTATTGACGAACGCCATTTCGGTATAGAGTTCGGCGTGTTCGTTGATTTCATATTTGGCGAAGCCACCCATGAACCAGCGATTCTGCGGCACTTGCAGATAGTTTGCCGGTGCGTAGTTGTACGCATCGGTCGCGCCGCAATAGGTGCGGAACGAACCATCGGTGTTGAAGAGGTTGTTGCGGCTCGTGGCGCCGGTCGAGCAACCCGGAGTCGGCGACGCCGTGCTCTGGTTGACCTGGAAGCGGGTGGCGGGAACCGAGCCCGAACCGCCGAGGAAGGTCGTGCCATCGCCGCCATCGCTGAGCGTGTAGCTGGTGAATTCGCGATCACCCTGGAAGATCGGGTCGCGCTGGGCATAGCTGCCGTAAACGGTGACGTTGCCCTTGCCGTTGGCAAAGTTGGTGCCGATGGTGGCCGAAACGTTGAAGGTTGCGCCGTCACCCTTGCCGGTGAAGCGGTAACCGGCATCGATCTGCGCGCCTTCGAATTCGTCGTTCAAGACGAAGTTGACGACGCCGGCGATGGCATCCGAACCGTAAACGGCGCCGCGGCCGCCGGTGAGCACGTCGGCGCGCTTCACGAGGCTGGCGGGGATGGTGTTCAAATCGACGATCTGCGTGACGTCATAGCTCATCCAGCGACGGCCGTTGACGAGCACCAGCGTGCGGGCAGCACCGAGACCACGAAGATCGACGGTGGCGGCGCCATCGCCGGGGTTGTTCGACGCGCCGGTCAGGCTGGGGACAACCTGCGGCAGATCGTAGAGAACTTCTTCGACGTTGACCGCGCCCGAAAGGGCGAATTCCTGCTGGCCGAGGATCTGGATCGGCGCGGCGGTGGTGAGGTCAGGACGCGCGATGCGCGAACCGGTGACGATGATCGATTGACCAGCTTCAGCGGATTCGACGGCTGCTTCGGCCACGGTTTCCTGAGCGAATGACGGAGTCGACATGATGGCGACGGCGAGAACGATCGAGGCAGCGCTGGTCTTCAGAGCGGCACGCGAAAGCGATGCGGTTTTATTGATCAAGTCCCTGATCCTTCTACAATTGTTGTTTGAGATTGCACCCCTGTTGGTCATCCGGTGAATTGCGATTGACGGGAGATCCCGACCTTCGTTTTCCCCGTTCCGGCTGACCTCCGGACGTACAAAACCCCAGCCACTAACGGGCTTAATCGCAGGTTCACCAAATCCGGCGGGCTGTGTAAAGCTTTGTAGTGCGGGATCAGGCAGGGTTTTTGGCGTGTGTGACGGTTTGGCAACAGTTTGCGGGGTTGCGGGGGCTGGGTTTT
>Ga0209023_10007970_pt1 | contig 10717 bp, 8 predicted proteins | sample LakOneMetagenome_FD_187468 | JGI IMG/M metagenome (GOLD analysis project Ga0209023, IMG submission 187468) | Freshwater and sediment microbial communities from Lake Erie, Canada (SPAdes) (version 2) | ecosystem: Environmental > Aquatic > Freshwater > Lentic | place: Lake Erie, Canada | collected...
GGCAACCCGTCTCGGCTTTCAGAGCGAGTGGCTCGGCCTCGCGGGCATCCACATCATCACGCAGGCGGCGCAGCACCGCGTGCCGGTCACCATTGCGGATGCGGATGGCCCGGTTCATTTCTACGGAATCCCGTACCTAGAGCCCTCACTCATCAGGCATCTCTATCCGGGCGAGGAGCTTCGCAGTCACGGTCAGGCCCTCGGATTCGCGATGGCCGGTGTGCGCGCCGATGTCGCAGAGCGGGCCGCGGCAGCCGGTGGAGCAAGGCAGCGTTCCGTCGTGCTGTCGCACTGTTTCGCCGCCGATGCCGCGATCGAGGCCTCCGACGCCGAGCGCGACATCACGGCCGGCGGGTTGAACCTGGTCGCGGCCAGCACCTTCGAGGGGCCCGACTACGTGGCCCTCGGGCACATTCACGGCCGGGCGACACTCACCGAGCGTGTGCGCTATTCGGGGGCGCCGCTGCACTACTCGTTCTCAGAGGCGAACAAGCCGCGGGGGGCCTGGCTCGTCGAGCTCGACGCCTCCGGGCTGAGCACCGTCGACTGGGTGCCGTTGCCGATTCCTCGGCCGCTCGCAGTTCTGACGGGCGACCTCGACGATCTGCTGGCTAATGATGCCCACGAGGCTTTCATCGAGTCCTGGGTCGCGGCCGTCGTGACCGATCAGGTGCGGCCACTCGACGGCATGCGCCGGCTGCAGGAGCGCTTCCCGTGGTGCGTGAAGCTCGAGCATCGGCCGAGTATTGTCGCCGACGCGGGCGAGGGCAGCTACGCCGAGCGGATGCACCAGCGAACCGATTCAGAGATCGTCACCGGCTTCCTGGAGCTGGTGCGAAACGGCGTCGGCCCATCCGTGCCCGAGTTGGCACTGATCAACGACATCATCACCGAGAATGCAGCGCGGGAAGCCCAGAAATGAAGATCAAGCGCCTCAGTATCGCGGGCTTCGGCCCCTACAAGACCCTGCAAGAGGTCGACTTCGAGCGATTCGATGACGACGGCATCTTTCTGATCGAGGGCCCGACGGGGGCAGGTAAGTCGAGCATCCTCGACGCGATCTGCTTCGCTCTCTATGGCGGGGTGCCGCGCTACGACGGTTCGCAGCAGCAGCTGCGCAGCGACTACTGTGCGCCGGAGGAGGCGACGTTCGTCGAGCTCGAGTTCACCGCGAAAGACGTCGACTATCGGCTGCGTCGCTCGCCCGAGTACGAGCGACCGCAGAAGCCGCCCCGCACGGGCACGACGAAGCAGGCCGCTGCGGCCCAGCTCGATGTGTTCCAGCCGACGGCCGCGGGTGGTGGCGAGTGGGTTGGTGTCGCCGCCCGGCCGGTCGACGTGGCGACTCTGCTCGATGAGGTTTTGGGGCTCAGCAAAGACCAGTTCCTGCAGGTGATCCTCTTGGCCCAGAACCGGTTCCAGCGCTTCCTGCACGCCAAGGTCGATGAGCGGCAGGCGCTTCTCCGCACGCTGTTCGGTACCCGGCGCTTCGACGACATCGAGACCGCGCTGATCGAACGCCGCAAGGTGCTCGCGGCCACGGTCGAGGCCTCCCTGAAGGCCATCGCCCTGCAGGCCGGGCTGATCGCCGCCGAGCCCCCGGAGGAGACCGACAGGGCATGGTTCGAGGCAGCCCTTGACGCTGTTGCCCAGGAGCACGCGGTGAGTGTGGCGGCAGCGCAGCTGGCCGATGCCACGCATCTGTCGGCCGACGCTTTGCACCGGGAGGCCGAGATGACTCGGGCGCGGCAGTCCCGCCGTGATGCGGCTGTCGTGAAGCTCGGGCAACTCGCCGCTGACGCCGCCGAGATCGAACTGGAGCGCAGCCGCCTCGAGGGTGCCGGAAGGGCCGAACTCGTCTGGGCCCACGTGGTTGCCAATGAGGCAGCCGTGAGTGCGATGGTTGCGGCCGTGCAGGCTGAGGAGCACGCCGCTTATGCCCATTCGGAGTTCGGAACGACGGTTGTTGCTGCAGCAGAGCTGAGCCGACTGCTCGGCTCCTTGGACGCGGTGCTGGCCGAGGAGAAGGCGTTGCCCGGGTTGCGGGTCGAGCTCGACGCGCTGGAGGCGAAAGCTGCGGCCGAGGTTCTGGCGCTGGAGGCCGCGACACTGCGCATCGGTGCGCTGCCGGCCGAACTCGAGACCATGGCGCTTCTGCGATCTGGCCATGAGGCCCGAGCCGCGGGGGAGACCGCAGCCCGAGAGCATCTGGCTCGCACCAGCCAGGCCCGCGAGGCCGCGGTTCAGGCAGGGTCGCTGACTACAAAGCACGAGGCCGCCGCGGCCGCCGAGGTCGCGGCCAGCGGCCAGCAGCTCGCGGCGGCAACGATTCTTGATGAACTCCTCAGCCAGCGGCTCAACGGTCACGCCGCAGAGCTTGCCAGCGAGCTGATCGAGGGCGAGCCGTGTGCGGTCTGTGGGTCTGCGAGCCATCCGCATCCGACCCAATACGCTGGCCAGCCGGTCAGCGAGGCCGACGTCGCGGCGGCTCGTGCCGCACTTCTCGCAGCACGGAAGCTCTTCGACGACGCCGGGGTGCGCGAGCGCGAGATCTCTGTGAAGCTGACCACACAGCTCACCCTTGCCGGAGGAAAGTCGGTGGCCGAGCTCACCCTCGAGCAGTCCGAGGCCGAGACGGTGTTGGCCGAAGTCGTCGGCGCTCGCGAACTCGCCGCAGGGCTTGTGGCCCAGCACGCCTTGCTCAAACAGGAACTCGCCGCGGGCGTCGCGATGCTCGAGGTGCTTCGTGCGGGTCACGAGGCGGCGGGTGCGGCTCTCGTCACGAGGCAGGCCGAGTCGAACGGTCTGATCGGTCGGGTTGAAGCGCAGCTCGGCGGGTACCCTCGGGTTGAAGACCGGGCCCTGCGACTCAAGGCCCAGCTTGCTGCGGTGCAGCTGCTTGATGCCGCCATCGCGGATCACGGCCGCAGCCTCGTCGCGGCCGGTCTCGCCGCATCCACTCTGAAGACCCACGTTGATGCGCAGGGGTTCCCAGATTCTGCAGCAGCGGTGTCAGCCCGGCTCACGCCCGTGGTGCTCGCGGCGAGTGACGCCCGGGTGCGGAGCCATGACCAGGCCGTCGTGACAACCCAGAGCACCCTCGCCGAGCCCGAGCTCAACGATCTTCCGGCGGCGGAGATCGAGCTCACTACGACCGCGGATGCACTCCGGGAGGCCCGGGAGGCCCGCGACCTGGCGATTTCGGCATCGAGCACCCTCGGCGCACGAACGAGCACGCTTCGCGCGGTCGTTGAGCGCGCGGGGGAGTTGATTGCGGCATCCGAATCGCTGCATCGTGAATACACCGAGCTGCGTCAGCTGGCAGATGTCGTTGAGGGCAAGACCCCCAATACGAAGCGGATGCGGCTGGAGACGTATGTGCTCGCCGCACAGCTCGAGGAGATCATTCTGGCAGCCAACGCACGCCTTCGCACCATGACGAGTGGGCGTTACTCGCTTGAGCACGACGACAGCGTGCAGTTTCGGAACACGAGCTCGGGGCTGGGAATCGCCATCTTCGACGAACACACCGGCCGGGTGCGCCAAGCGCACTCCCTGTCGGGAGGGGAGACGTTTCTCGCCTCGCTGGCCCTGGCTCTGGGCCTCGCAGAGGTGGTGTCGAACCAGGCCGGCGGCATCAAGCTCGACACCCTGTTCATCGACGAGGGCTTCGGGTCGTTGGACGCCGATACGCTCGCGATTGCGATGAGCACACTCGACAGCCTGCGCTCAGGCGGTCGCACGATCGGGCTGATCAGCCACGTCGAAGCGATGAAAGAGCAGATTCCGGCACGCCTGCATATCGAGGTCTCGCCCCGGGGCTGGAGCGAGATCGGCCTGGCTGGCGTGCCGGTCGGGCGTTGAGCCGGGTTAGTCCTTGGGGGTCTCGTTGAAGTAGGAGACGTTGGCGTCGCCGCCGTTGCGCTCGCGCGCAGCCTCGGACTTCTCTGCGAGCTCGGCCGCGCGGGCCTCCTGGCGGCGAACCAGTTCTTCGGGGTCTACGTCGCTCTGGGTTACCTTCACGCCGCGGGCGGGCGTCTTGGCTGCGGGGGTCGCCTTGGCCGCGGCAGGGGCTCCGGGAACACGGGCGGGTCCGGTGCCGGCGGCGGTCGTGCGCGGCTGGGCGGTGGCCCGAACAGCGGTCACGGGGGTTGCTCCGGTTCCGGGGCAACGGAAGCCGGTCTTGTCTTCGTGCTGCACAAGGGTTCCTGAGACGAACCCTACTGCTACGGTTCGCTTACAAATGGGGCACTTGGATCCGGTGCTGGCTGCCATCGTTTTCGTCTCTCATTCCGGGACCCAAAAAAGGGGTCCAGATATCAATTTTCGCACGCCTCACAACCCCTCCCGGTTCAGAAGGCATGATTGGCTCCGGGTAGCCCCCCACGGATGCGCAGGATCCCACTCTACGATGGCGCCATGACGCGCGCTCCCTCTGAACCCATCTACGCCACAGCGGTGGTCGCCGGGCGGGCTCTTTTCGGCTTCTGGCGGCTCCGCAGAACGGCCCAAGGCCTCTCGAATATCCCCGACACGGGGGGTGCGGTTTTGGCCATGACCCACTTCGGCTACCTCGAATTTGCGCTCGTCGAGTGGGCGACCTATCTGCACAATCGGCGGCGAATCCGCTTCATGGCGAAGAAGAGCGTCTTTAATAAACCACTGATCGGACCCCTTTTACGAGGGATGCGTCACATTGCGGTGGACATGACTGCCGGCGCTTCGGCATACGCCGAGGCGGTTGAAGCGCTAAGGGCCGGCGAGCTGATCGGCGTCTTCCCCGAGGCGGGAGTGAACTCGTCTTTTACCGTTCGGGAGCTCAAGACCGGGGCCGCCAGATTGGCCGCCGAAGCCGGAGTGCCAATTATTCCTATTGCGGTCTGGGGCGGGCAGCGTCTGCTGACGAAAAATCACGCGATAAGTTTTCGGGAACGATTCGGGGTGACCGTTTCCTACGCCGTCGGCACCCCCGTTAAGGTGACGAAAGAGGACGACACGGCCGTGGTCACAGCCGAACTTCGAACGACGATGCAGGGTCTCGTGGACTCCTTGCAGAAGGACTACCCGGTCGACGGCACGGGAAAGTGGTGGCAGCCGCAGCATCTCGGTGGCACGGCCCCGACCCCCGAGGAGGCCGCGGCCGCCGATGTCGCCCGCGACCTAAGGCGCAGGCAAGCCGCCGAGCAGGCCGCCGAGCGGGCCGCCAAGAAAGCGTCTAAGCGGAAGCGCTAGCGTCTTCAGCTGCCTTCGCTTTGGCTTCGTCGTAGGACTTGCGAACCTCATCCATGTCGATTTCCTTGACCTGCCTGATCAGCTGCTCGACAGCCTGGCTTGGGAGAGCGCCGGCCTGGCTGAACAGCGGGATGCCGTCGCGGTAGATGACGAGGGTTGGAATGGAGGCGACGCCATAAGACTGCGCGAGCTCCTGCTGGTCTTCGGTGTCAACCTTCGCGAAGGTGATGTCGGGGTGCTTCTCGCTCGTCGCCTCGAAAATCGGGCCGAACTGGCGACACGGGCCGCACCATTCAGCCCAGAAGTCGATCAGAACAATGCCATCAGCGATGGTGGTGTCGTGGTTTTCTTTGGTCAGTGTTGTGGTTGCCATACCTTCTCAACAAACGAGGGCTGTTCTCGAATTCCCAAGAAACTGTTCTCGGTATTGCCCAGAAGCAGGGTTTCGCCGTGAAAACGCCGGTCAAGACTCCGATTTGGCGAAGGTTGCCAGCAGATCTCCGATGCGGTGATTGCGATCTAGGGGGTGCCGAAGCGGCATCGCCGTGTTGAGCCGGTAAGTATTGCGGCGCCCTTCGCGTTCCCGCTCCAGATAGCCGGCCTCCTCGAGCTCCGTGACGATGCGTTGGGCCGCACGCTCCGTAATGCCGACCTGAACGGCGACATCGCGGAGCCGCACGTTCGAGTTTTCCGCCACGCACAACAGCACGTGGGCGTGATTGGTCAGAAAAGTCCAGGCGGCCATCCCCCGATTATCTCCCATGCGACGAGCATCTCTCCATACACAATTCCCGACATTTAATACGTGCTATGTTTTTCCGGTATTCACATTCGTGTTTTGGAGAGGTGTCGATGTCTGACTGGCTTGTTGTAGGTGGCGTGACCCTGACGCCGTGGATCGCCGGGCTCTGCGCCGCGCTGGCCGGCTGGGTGGGGGTTAATGGCGACAGGGTTGCTCGCACAGCGGCGACCGTCGTCGGGTTCGGCTTCGTCCTGACAGTTGCGGTCGCTATCGCATCCGCTGCCGCGGCCAACCAGAGTGCCCACATGGAGTTCGGGTCTACTTCGATTCGCCTGGATGCCCTGGCCCTAATCCTGTCGATGCTGGTGCTGGGTCTCAGCATGCTCATCCAGATCTTCGCGATTCGATATCTGCGGGGTGATCTTCGACAGGTCTGGTTTGTCGTCTCCGCCAATCTGCTAACCGGGTTCACCGTGCTGATGGTGTGCGCCGGATCGGTGGCTCTGTTCGCTGTGGCCTGGGTCGGGGCCGGCGCTGCCCTTGTTGCGCTCCTGGCAACCTATCGGCCGCTCACCCAGGCCCGTGAGGGGATCCGGCGCACGGCAATCCGGTTTGTGATCGCCGACACCGCCTTCCTGCTTCCGGTGCTCACCCTGCTGGCCGCCGCAGGAGGAGACCTCTCCTGGGCAAGACTCGGCACGGTCGCGGATTCGTTGCCGCTGGCACTGCAGCTGACTTGCGCCGCGCTGCTCGTTGTCTCGGCGCTGGCGCGTTCCAGCCAGATACCGTTCCAGGGCTGGCTACCGTTCACGTTGGCCGCGCCCACGCCGGTGTCGGCGCTGATGCACGCCGGTGTGGTCAATGCCGGCGCGATCCTACTGATTCGATTCGCCCCCATGACCGCGCCTCACCAGGCCATCATGATCGGGGTATTCGCAGCCGGTGCCGTGACGCTCGTGTACGCAACAGCGGTACGCCTGGTCCGGCCGGATGTGAAGGGGCGGTTGGTGTTCTCGACCATGGCGCAGATGGGGTTCATGATCATGGCCTGCGGGCTGGGAGTATTTGCGGCCGCGATTTTCCATCTGGTGGCCCACTCCCTGTTCAAATCCACCCTCTTCCTCGGGGCTGGCATGGGCGTGCGCGAGCACGCTGTCGACCGGGATCTCCCGGCACGGCAGTCCCAGCCACCAATCGCGCTCGGTGCGATTGTGAGTTTGGCGATAGTGGTTCCGATCGCGTCGTTGGCGGCGGCCAAGTGGATGTTCTCTCCTGCCGTGTCGACGGCCGGCATAGGCCTGCTGGTGTTCGTGGCCCTGACCGCCGGCGTGGCTTACGCCACAGCGCTGAGAACCAATTTCTCGCTTCGAACGCTGCTCACCGGTGCAGCGTCAATAGTCGTGCTGGCGTTCGGGTACGTGGCCCTCCTGCAGGTCTTCGCCGCTGAATTGGAACCCGTGATCACCATCAACGCCGCCCCCGCCTGGTTGTTGGTGCTGCCTGCCTTGGGTCTCATCGCCATCCAACTGCTTGCCGGCAACCGGCACCGTCTTGCGCGTCTGCGCGATGTCGTCTATGCGAGGACCGTGACGATCGCTGTCCCCCGCCCGCCCGCTCTCCCACGCACGTTGGTAACCACAGGAGTGTCGTCATGAATTTGATTCTTCGCGCCCAGTTGGCCGCCGCGGCCCGCGACATCGTGCCGTCCTGGCCGCTGGAGTCCTTCATCGCGGTGAACCCTCTCGCGGGCCATGAACCTCGCCCATTCGAGACCGCCGCCACCCCGGGCGTGATGCTCAATCGATCTCGCGACGCCTACCTCGCAGACGCCAAAAGCGGCCGCATCGCCGATGCAGACCTCGAAGCAGCCCTGGCCGAGCGTGTCCCCGACCTCGCCGGACACCTCACGATCGGCGGGCAGCGGGTCTCGGCGGTGAGCGTGGCGGTTTTGGACCTGAAATCTGCGCGGTGGGACGCCACGTCCTCGGCCGAACCCCCGATGCCGTGGTTGGACGAGTACCTGACCACCTGGGTGTCATCCTTTCTCAACCCGGACCCGCTCTGGGCGATGCCCCACAAGCACCGTGGTTTCTTCGAAGCATGGCGAAGCCTGGCCCGCCACGATTCCTCACTCCCACGAGCGGCCCGCCGAACCGTGGCCGGAATGGCGGTCGAGCCTGATGCCGCCCTGGCCTGGGCGCTCGTTCAGCTCGGGGTCGCCGCGGAGGCTGTCACGGAGACGCTCCGAACTGAGTTGCAGCACCTTCCTGGATGGGTAAGTCATATCAAGTGGCGGGCCGAGAAGATCGGTGACATCGACCTGATGTCCTACCTCGGCGTCAGGTTCACCCTGAGAGCCGTTCTTGGGCTGGGATCTCTGCCGTCGTCACGCGGCCCGGTGAACACCGACGACGCCTCAGGGGAACTCTGGCAGCGCGGCGAGCATGTGGCCCGGTCGATCGGCGGTGGGCGAGCAACCCGCGAAGACATCGCGTCAGTGACATGGATCCTCGCCACGCATCCTGTGGCCGACCATCCGTTGACGTGGCAGAAGGCCTACGAGCTGCACTACCGAGCCGCCCTCGTGCTGGCTGTCACGAACACCGACCCCCCGTATTCTCGACCGCAACTTCAGCTGATGATGTGCATTGATCCCCGATCCGAAGGGATGCGACGAAACGTCGAGATCGCGCCCGAAGCGGAGACGTTCGGGTTCGCCGGATTCTTCGGTATTCCTGTGCGCTTCACCCGCTACCTGGCCCGAGGGTCCATCAATTCGCTGCCGGCTCTCCTGACGGCCCGCAACCACCTCACGGAACACCCGACCCACCCAGCGGGGGCCACAAAGCAGGTCGGACGCCGTCGCGCTCGCGACGCGCTTCGGTATTCGACGCACCGTGCCGATTCCGGCACAATGACTCCGTTCGCCCTGGCGGAGGCATCCGGCTGGCTCTTCGGCGCTGTCAGCATGATGCGCACACTGGCCCCGACGCTGCAGGCACGAATTCAGCGCTCACTGACCCCGGCTACCGACGTTCTCGAGAGCACCGTAACAATCGACGACGCGTTCACGCTGGAGGAACGGGTCGCAATGGCCGAAACCGCCGTGCGGATGATGGGCATCGCGCAGTTTGCGCCGCTGGTCGTTCTCGCCGGGCACAGCTCCGAGTCGATGAATAACCTCTACCAGTCAGCGTTGGATTGCGGCGCCTGTGGGGGCAATTCCGGGTCGGCAAACGCCCGCGCCGCTGCCGCTATCTTCAACGACACCGAAGTGCGGGCGCAGCTGAAGACCCGCGGAATCGAGATCCCCTCCGACAGCTTCTTCATCGCCGCCGAGCACAATACCGTCACCGATGCCATGACGATCCTGGACCGGCACCTGATACCCCAGACTCACGACGATGCGGTGCGAACGTTCGGCCGGATCCAACGCGCCGCTGCCGAACTTCTGGTCAAGGAACGTGCCCGCGACTTGCCGGGAGCATCTCCCGCCTTCCCCGCGCGGGTGCGGGCCCGCGCCCACGACTGGGCCGAGGTGTATCCAGAGCTGGGCCTTGCCGGAAACGCCGCCATGATCATCGGACCGCGTCGGATGACCAGAGGCATCGACCTGGGCCGGCGTGTGTTCCTGCACTCCTACGAAACGGATTTGGATCTCGACGGGGCTGCGCTGGAAACGATCATGACCGCACCATTGGTGGTCGCACAGTGGATCAACCACCAGTACTACTTCTCGGCTCTCAACCCCGACACCCTCGGCGCTGGAACAAAAACCATCCACAACGCAATCGGCACCATCGGAGTGCTGGCCGGCCACACCGGGGATCTGCGCCGCGGCCTGCCCTGGCAATCCGTCGGTCTCGGCGACCAGCTGTTCCACGAACCGATGCGCCTGACCGTGATCATTCAGGCCCCGCTGGACAGCATCGGGCGCATCGTCTCGCGCAACCAGGTATTGCGCAATCTGCTCGACAACGACTGGATCACTCTCACCGCCCGCGCCGGTCCCGCGGCCCCGTGGCACCGTTACACCCCGTACGGCTGGACCGCCCGCCGTATCTCACCGGAAGGAACACGACCATGAACAACCTGACCAAGATGACACGGCTGGAGGTCGTTGTGCCCGCTCGCGGCGCCCCGGCAATCCGGGAACTGATCACCTCCGCCGGCGCCACCGGTTACACGTCTGTGTCAGGGGTGTCTGGAATCGGACACCACGGCCAGCACTCCGGGGCTTTACTTTTCAATGAATATGACACCTTCACCATGCTCATTACCGTGCTCCCGACCGGTAACGCAAGCGAGCTGATCGACGCCGTTCAGGTGCTTCTGGGTACATCGAGCGGAGTCATGTTCGTCTCCGAAACCTACGTCTCTAGGCCGGACTACTTCCAATGACCCTCCGCAGCTAGTTCGCGGCCACGCGAACGACCATCTTGCCGGTGTTCTCGCCGCGCATGAGGCCGAGGAACGCATCGACGGCGTGATCTATGCCGTCAATGACCGTCTCGTCGTAGACGACGTCGCCCGAAGCAAGCCACGCAGTCATGTCGGCCGAGAACGCCGGGAAGTGCTGCTGGTAGTTGCCCACGATGAAGCCCTTCAGGGTCAGGCCTCGGCCGATCATGTTCGACAGGTTGCGCGGGGCCGCGGGCGCCTCGGTGCTGTTGTAAAGGGAGATCGCGCCGCAGAGGGCGGCACGGCCGCCATCGTTGAAGCTGGCCAGCGCTGCCTCGAGGT
>Ga0209023_10007971_pt1 | contig 10715 bp, 11 predicted proteins | sample LakOneMetagenome_FD_187468 | JGI IMG/M metagenome (GOLD analysis project Ga0209023, IMG submission 187468) | Freshwater and sediment microbial communities from Lake Erie, Canada (SPAdes) (version 2) | ecosystem: Environmental > Aquatic > Freshwater > Lentic | place: Lake Erie, Canada...
AGGGCATGTCAATAATGTAGTTTATGTCCAATGGATGCAAGATGTGGCATCTGCGCACATCGAAGTATTAGGTGTAGGGCTTGAACAATATCTAGAAATGAAGCATGCGATGGTTGCTGTTGAGCACCATGTTCAATACCGTAAAGCCGCTATGTTAGACGATGACGTTATTCTTCGAACATGGCTGTATGATATCAATGCATTGTACTCATTCCGTCAGTATGCATTCTTTAAAGCGAGCGATAACAGTTTATTGTTTACAGGCAATACCAAGTGGGCTTGTATTGAAATTGCCACGGGACGACCTAAACGTATGTCGCCAACGTTTATTCAAGCTTATCAACCGATTGATGCTGAAATAGACCCATTTACTGTGGGTTAAATATCAACGAACTAAAATTTTGATTATATTGATGTAAATGGGGTATTCATGAGCCAGTTGGAATGGATCGAAACTGAGCGTTTGATTTTAAATGATTTAAAACATGAAGATGCTGAGGCCGTTTTTTCAATATTTTCAAATGATGCAGTACTTGAGTTTTATGATGTAAAGAAATTTACATCACTCAATCAGGCTTATGATTTGATTAATAAAATGCATGATCGATTTAAAAATCAGCAAGGTTATCGTTATGCAACTCGTTTAAAATCAGGAAAACTGGTTGGAAGTTTTGGTGTAAATAAAATTATTGAAACGGATGATCAGTATGGTGTGGTGATTGGATATGATTTACACCCAGAACATTGGTATCAAGGATTGATGTCAGAAGTGCTGAGTAGAATACTTCTGCAACTCAAGGAAAATTCTTTATTTTCAAAGAAAATCAGTTTTGTGATTGCCGAAGTATATGCTGAAAATGTTAAATCGATACAGCTTCTTTTGAAACATGGATTTCTCCAAACTGAACTGAATGTAGATCAGCAGACTGATTTAAATTTAGAAATGACTTCACGACTTATTTTTAAATATTCATTCTGTTGAGATGTTGAGTATTTTCCGATATTGAAAATATTTGTACATTAAGCCACTTCTATACGTTACGTTTATATGTGTATACGTGGATAAAATATATTTCTTTTTCTATATCCGCATTCTGCTATAATCCATCGCAATTTATTTATCAGCTTTGCTATGTGATTTTAATTTCACACATAGCGCAATTTACATGTTCAAGGTAGCCCATGGCGCAAGCTAAAAAATCCGTCGATATCAAAAATATACGCAATTTTTCGATCATTGCTCACATCGACCACGGCAAGTCGACTCTTGCAGACCGTTTTATTCAAATGTGTGGCGGATTGCAAGCTCGTGAAATGCAAGCGCAAGTTCTTGACTCAATGGATATTGAGCGTGAACGTGGAATCACCATTAAAGCGGCATCTGTTACGCTGTATTACACGCATCCAAATGGTGAAGAATATCAGTTGAACTTTATTGATACACCGGGACACGTCGATTTTTCATATGAAGTTTCGCGTTCGCTTGCTGCCTGTGAAGGTGCATTGCTGGTGGTTGATGCAGCACAAGGTGTTGAAGCACAGTCTGTTGCAAACTGTTATACCGCAATTGAGCAAGGTCTTGAGGTTCTTCCAGTACTGAACAAAATTGATTTACCGCAGGCTGAACCTGAACGTGTAATTCATGAAATTGAAGAAATTATCGGAATTGAAGCAACAGAAGCGCCAACGTGTTCTGCGAAAACAGGATTAGGTGTGGAAGGTGTTTTAGAAACATTGGTGAATGTTATTCCTGCACCAACAGGGGATCGTGACGCACCACTACAAGCTTTGATTGTAGATTCTTGGTTTGATAACTACTTAGGCGTTGTCTCTCTAGTACGAGTTAAACAAGGCCGTGTGCGTAAAGGCGATAAAATGTTGATGAAATCAACAGGCCAAACACACATTATTACTTCGGTCGGTATTTTCAATCCTAAACATACTGAAACTGGCATGCTTGAAGCGGGCGAAGTTGGCTTTGTGATTGCAGGGATTAAAGACATTTTTGGTGCGCCTGTCGGTGATACCATTACTCTAGCAACCACACCAGAAGTTGAAATTTTACCCGGTTTTAAAAAGGTTAAGCCGCAAGTATATGCAGGTTTATTCCCAATTGATGCGAGTGATTTTGAACCTTTCCGTGATGCTTTGCATAAATTACAAATTAATGACTCTGCATTATTCTTTGAACCAGAAAGTTCTGATGCTTTAGGTTTTGGATTCCGTTGTGGCTTCTTGGGTATGCTACATATGGAAATCGTACAAGAACGCTTAGAGCGTGAGTATGATTTAGACCTCATTAGTTCTGCACCAACGGTCATCTATGAAGCATTAATGAAGAATGGTGAAACGATTTATATCGATAGCCCATCTAAAATGCCTGATGGTTCAACAGTAGAAGACTTACGTGAGCCAATTGCTGAATGTCATATCCTTGTTCCGCAAGAATACTTGGGTAATGTTATGACATTGTGTATGGAACGCCGTGGTGTGCAAAAAGATATGAAATTCTTGGGTAACCAAGTATCGATTACTTTTGAAATTCCAATGGCAGAAGTAGTGATGGATTTCTTTGATAAGTTGAAATCTTGCTCACGTGGTTTTGCTTCATTGGATTATAACTTTGTTCGCTTCGAGAGTTCATCTTTAGTTAAGGTAGATGTGTTAATTAATGGTGACAAAGTTGATGCGTTGGCAATGATTTGTCATCGTAATGATGCACGTCATCGTGGTATTGCTTTAGTTGAGAAAATGAAAGACTTGATTCCACGTCAAATGTTTGATGTTGCGATTCAGGCTGCCATTGGTGCACAAATTATTGCGCGCTCTACAGTGAAAGCGATGCGTAAAAACGTATTGGCAAAATGTTATGGTGGTGACGTTTCTCGTAAGAAGAAATTGTTATCTAAGCAGAAAGAAGGTAAGAAACGCATGAAGCAAGTGGGTAGTGTTGAAATTCCACAAGAAGCGTTCCTTGCAGTGTTGAAAGTAGAAAGATAATAAGAGGTATCTTCGCTCATGGATTTTGATTTTAATTTAATTCTCGTACCAGTAACGCTCGTATTTTTTGGGTTATGGTTACTCGATAAGTTTGTATTAAAACAACGTGCAACCAAAGGTAAAGGGAATGAAAATGTCATTATTTCATGGGCGTATGACTTTTGGCCAGTTCTAGCGATTGTATTGGTATTACGTTCATTCTTCTTTGAACCGTTTAATATTCCATCGGATTCTATGGTTCCAACCTTAGAAACAGGTGATTATATTTTAGTAAATAAATTCCAGTACGGTATTCGTTTACCAATAACCAATACTAAAGTTATCGATATCGGCGAACCGCAACGTGGTGATGTCGCTGTTTTTAGATATCCAAAAAATCCTAAAATTAGCTATATCAAACGTATTATTGGCTTGCCAGGTGATCGTATTGAATACAATAAAGGTCAATTGACGATTAATGGTCAAAATGTACAGCAAATTCCAACTGAATTTAGCCGTGAAAAAGATATTTTAGATACACCTAAATCGATCTATTACTATGAGCAAATGGGGCAACATAAGCATTTGGTTCGTTTATTAGAAGGTCAAAATACTTTGATTAGTGCATTTAATTATGCGCAACAAAAACAAGACTTGCCTTATGTCGCTACGGCCAATGATCGATTTGTGAAGTCAAATGGCGAAAGTTGGGAAGTGACTGTTCCAAAAGGACATTATTTTGCAATGGGTGATAACCGTGACCAAAGTGCAGACAGTCGTTTTTGGGGTTTTGTACCTGAAGAAAATTTAACAGGTCATGCAATCTATGTGTGGATGCATAAAGAACCTGGTTTCAAAATACCGTCGTTTAACCGAAATGGTGCAATCGATTAATGATTTATCATTAGATATATTTCATGTGAAGGTCAATGAAAATTGGCCTTTATTTTTATCTGCTAAAACTATTGAGTGACTTTGATCCATAAGAAAAATTAAGCACAATAAATGATTAAAACTAGCAAGTTGTTTCACTTTCAAGGATAATAAGCCTGATAAATTTTTTGTTACCTCGTGTTAGTGTAGGAATGTAGAAATTTATAGTCAGTTGAATCAAAGAAACAGACTCAGTCAATGATTTGATTAAGTCATGTCATGTTGTTCAATTGAAATGAAGGATTATTAATTTCACCTGTTGGATAAAAAAATGCGTAAAAATCAACAAGGCACTTCATATATTGGAATTTTATTGGGGATAATAGCGTTAGCTTTTATATTGAAAATCACAGTAGCCGTCTGGCCTTTATACTGGGATGATCGGCTAATAGATCAGCAAATTGTAGAGCAAATTAAAAATAGCCCTGCAGATATTAGCCCTGCAAAGTTTTCATCAGAGGTTGGTAAAAAATTTGAGATGAACAATATCAGAGATGTTAAATTTGATGATATTGCGACGGTTTCTACACAAGATGGTTTACAAGTGACTAAGAAATACGAAGTACGAAAAAATTTCATGCTGAATATAGATATAGTCCTCACTTTCGAGAAGAGTTTTGATAAAAGGTCAGTTGAAAGTAAGTGATCCTCGCTTACAAAGCAGAATTGGTTATCAGTTTAAACAACACGAGTTATTGCAACTTGCGCTGACGCACCGTTCGGTGAGTCACAAATATAACTATGAGCGCCTAGAATTTCTAGGTGACTCATTGTTAGGTATGATCATCGCTCATTATCTATATCATGCTTACCCAACTGAAAATGAAGGGCGTCTAACACGTATGCGTGCCACGCTTGTTCGTCAGGAAGCTTTGGGTAAAATCGCCAATGATTTAAAATTAAGTACCAGTTTGATTTTAAGCACAGGTGAGTTGAAATCAGGCGGTCATCATCGTGAGTCAATATTAGCAGATACTGTTGAAGCGATTATTGGTGCGATTTATACAGACTGTGAGGATTTACCTTTATTACGTTCAATTGTTTTGAAATGGTATGAACCTTATTTTGAAAATATTGAACCGACAGATCAATTGAAGGATCCGAAATCTCGGTTACAAGAATATCTACAAGCTCGTAAAAAACAACTACCTATTTACGAGGTTGTAGATATTCAGGGTGATGCACCGAATCAACATTTTAAAGTAGAATGTACAGTAGATGGCTTACCTAAAATGATGGGTGAGGGATCAAGTCGTCGCTTTGCAGAGCAAGCAGTTGCGGCGGATTTTTTAAAGCTTTTGGAGCAGTAAACTGCATGAATACACATTCCGATCACAATGATGCTGATCACGAGCCGCCTGAAAACGGTAATGAGTTAATTAATCAATTTTTTAGTTCAGAAGGTTTTGAAATTCCTTCAGACTATCGAAGTGGGTTTGTTACTATTGTTGGACGCCCAAATGTAGGTAAATCGACATTGATGAACCATTTATTGGGGCAGAAACTATCGATTACTTCACGTAAACCACAAACGACTCGCCATAAAATTATTGGTATTGATAGCCGTGCAAAATCACAGGCAGTTTTTGTCGATACGCCTGGGATGCATAAAAAAGAAGTCCGTGCCATCAATAAAATGATGAACAAAGCTGCGCATTCGGCATTACGTGATGTCAATTTAGTCTTATTCGTTGTGGATGCACAAAAATGGACACAAAATGATGATTTAGTTTTAGAAAAACTAAAAAATGCTGAAATGCCAGTAGTTCTTGTCATCAATAAAATTGACACTTTAGAAAATAAGCGCTTGATTTTACCTTTGATTCAAGAACGTGCGAAGTTAATGAATTTTGCTGAAATTGTTCCTGTTTCAGCATTGCGTGGTGCGAACCTTGATCATCTGCGTGAAGCAATTGAAAAGTATCTTCCATTCCAGCCACCATTATATTCTCTAGAACAATTGACGGATCGTTCTGAGCGTTTCCTCGCAAGTGAAATCATTCGCGAGAAAATCATGCGTCAGTTGGGTGAAGAGTTACCTTATGATTTGACCGTACAAATTGAGTCATTCAAAACTGAAGAAGCGACCATCAATGAAAAAACAGGTCGTCCAAAAGCGGCATGTACTTATATCGATGCAACAATTTTCGTCGATCGTTCAGGGCAAAAAGCCATTGTGATTGGTGAAAAAGGTGCCAAGTTGAAGAAAATTGGTATGGATGCTCGTGTAGACATGGAAAAAATGTTTGAGCAGAAGATCATGCTCACTCTTTGGGTTAAAGTCAAAGGTGGATGGTCTGATGATGAACGTGCACTTAAAAGTTTAGGTTATAGCGATATTTAATCGTTAAACGAAGATAAAGGAACTGTGATGATTCGAGTGATTTCAATTCTTGCTTGTGTAGTGATGTTGCAAGGCTGTATTACTAAAATTGTGACAGTTCCTGTAAAGATTGCTTATAAAACCACGAAAGGGGTTGTCAAAGGGACAGCCGCTGTCGTTGGTGCCGTCATTCCAGATGGTGATGATGAAAAGAAAGAAGAAAAGAAAAACGACAATGATGATTAATTGTGACATCAGTGAATGAAGCGCTGATCGATGCGTAATGAAGTTTTACACGGTTATTTAATTCATCATCGTAAATATCGGGAACGTAGCCATATTGTGCACTTGTTTACTCAAGAGCATGGTCGTGTCGATGGTATTCTCAGACAAACACCTCCACCGCAATATCAACCGATTACTTTACAAGCTTCAGGTAAATCTGAGCTGAAGAATTTTTCTAAACTTGAAATTTTAAACCAGCCAATTTTCTTTTATGGTGATGCTTTTTTTTCAGGTTTTTATCTGAATGAAATTATTTTAAGGTTATGTCCTTTAGAAGAGGCGATGCCTGAAACTTTTGAGCAATATCATTTAACCTTACAACATTTACAAAAATTGGCTGAACATTCACAAACTGATGTATTTCTTCGACAAATCCTACGTCAGTTTGAGCATGCATTATTAGAAGAGTTGGGATATCCCTTAGATTATGCACATGATTCGAATCAACAAGAAATTATTGTAAGTCAGCGCTATCAATTTCAATTATCAGAAGGCTTTACTCCTGTTGCCCATAGCTCAGCAGCAACCTTATCTGGCGAGCAAATTCTGAGTATGGTGAATTATGAAAAGGGTAGGGATTTCAGCGTAGAACAGTTACAATTACTCGCAAAGCTTTATCGGCAAATGATTACTTCACTTTTGGGTGATCGTCCTCTTAAAAGCCGTCAGCTTTGGATTCAAAGCGCTCAATCGAAAACTGTGAATCGTTAATTCTAAATCTTTCAATATTTAATATTAGGAAAATGTTATGGCTGCATTGCTTGGTGTAAACATTGATCATGTTGCGACTCTAAGACAAGCACGTGGAACGACTTATCCTGATCCTGTAAAAGCAGCATTAATCTGCGAACAAGCAGGGGCAGAAGGTATTACCTTACATTTACGTGAAGATCGTCGTCATATTCAAGATGATGATGTGCGCCGTATGCGTCCAGTTTTAAAAACCAGAATGAATTTAGAATTGGCAGTGACCGATGAAATGATCGCTTTTGCCAAAGAAATTAAACCACATCATGTTTGTTTTGTTCCTGAAAAACGCCAAGAAGTGACCACAGAAGGTGGTTTAGATGTAGTCGGGCATTTTGACGATGTGAAAGCGGCTACACAAGCTTTAGCAGCAGTAGGTTGTGATGTTTCATTATTTATTGATGCTGACTTTGCACAAATTGATGCTGCGGTTGCTTGTGGTGCTCCTACCATAGAATTGCATACAGGCACATACGCAGATGCTGAAAGTGTCGAAGCGCAACAAGCTGAATTAGAACGTATTATCAAAGGTACTGAATACGCTGTGTCTAAGGGCTTAGTGGTGAATGCAGGACATGGTTTGAATCTTGAAAATGTTGCTGCGATTGCCGCTATTCCGCAAATTCATGAGCTGAATATTGGACATTCTATTATCGCAGAAAGTGTTTTTGTCGGTTTAGAACAGGCGGTTAAAGATATGAAAGCTGCGATACAAGCTGCGAGTTAATTTTTCTTTTATTTTTGTTGTTGAATATTGGTCATGTCTAGTATTAATTATAATGAACTCATGCAACCTGTGATTGCTTTTTTAGGTTGTGAAACACCTCAAGCATGGTTGGATGAAGCATTGAACAATCTCCCATTGCTCATGCAAGATCATGCAAATTGTGAAAAGAAAGCTGCTGGAACAGCAATGAACTTAATGTTCCGTTATAGCTTTTTTACCGATTTACAAATCAAACTGGCACAACTCGTTCGTGAAGAAATGTTACATTACGAGCAGGTTTTAGAATTCATGGCCAAACGTGGTCAAGAGTGGAAAGGCTTGAGTGCTGGGCGTTATGCAGGTGGGTTGCGTAAAGAAATCCGTACTTATGAGCCTGAAGCTTTGATTGATATTTTAGTCATTGGCGCTTTTGTTGAAGCACGTTCTTGTGAGCGTTTTTATGCTCTTGCACCGATTGTTGATGATGAGCTTGGACGTTATTATCGTTATCTGTTGAAGTCTGAATCTCGCCATTATGAAGACTATTTGGCTCTGGCTTTAGATGTTGCAAAAACTGCAAAATTGAAAGATCCAGAAGAGGATATCCAACAACGCATCGAATTGATTCGTGAAGTTGAACAGAACTTAATTTTAAGTCCAGATAATACTTTTCGTTTTCATAGCGGTGTCCCAAGTAAAGCGGTGGCTTAAATGGGTTGAGCAAAGAGGAAGTGATTGATTCACTTCTTTTTTTGTTTTTGTGCTATTCATTTGCTTATGTGCTATTCAATGAAGTTACATTCTTCTTTTATCTAAATGTTGATATGAGTAAATAGGTTATAAGATGAATGTAATGATGAAGTTATTGAGTAGATGACTTTTTAAATTATTAATTCAATTTGAAGGCTGATGCTTAGAATTTGCTATCACATAGGCAGATATAAAATTTCACTATAAAAAAAGCCCACTTCGTAATGAGTGGGCTTTTTAGTATTTGGCTCTCCAACCTGGGCTCGAACCAGGGACCTGCGGATTAACAGTCCGTCGCTCTACCGACTGAGCTATTGGAGAATCTGAATGCGATTATAAGGATATATCCTTAGCGGTCAAGCCTTTCATGTCATGTTTTGTTCATTTTTAATTTATCTGCTTTTTATTTGAACGAAAATGCAAAAAATCAAAAAAAACGAGTTGAAAAGGTTGCAATACAGATTTTGCCTTGCTAGATTAAATTCATAAAGTGAGTTTAAGCAATGTTTAAACCGTGTGGATTTAACCAACTTGCCAGCACTAAAATGGCTAAATAGGAGACAGCGAATGAATACGCTTACTATTCCCGAAATTTTTTCAAATTTTTCTTATTTTCAAGAAAATTACCTTTCAATCCTGCAAGATTCTGAACAATATTTTATCCAAGTTGAACAAGCTTATTTAGATGTTTGGCCATTTACTGAAAAAAAACTGTATTTGGGCGATCTGTTACAACTTTGGTTTAGTGAAAAATGGCTAATTAATACACCGTGTCGATTATTAAATTCATCCAGTCAGGTTTCATCAAGTTCAGACACGCAAGCTACTCAAAAACGAATTCAACGTACACAAGATTTTTATCTGTTTCAATTGAGTGGAAGTACCTTATCAGGTTCTAACCATGCGCAAATCTGGTCAGTTTCAGAACAAAAAGTGCTTTATGTTTCTTTGGATCGCATCTTTAAATATTACTGTTATTTTGAATCGATTGAACGACCAAAAAATCATCCTCAAAATCCGTTTAAATTGTTTCAACACGCGATTTAATCAAACCATTGAGAACGCTTTTAAGTGAGACTTTAAATCTGCTTAAAAGCTTCAATCGCTCGGATACGACTTTGTTTTAGATCAACAATAGGTTTTGGATAATTCAATTCAAGATCCGAGTTTTTTGCATAAGGTTCATGGATGGTTTTTGCATCTAAATGAGCAAGTTCAGGTAACCATCGACGAATATAATCGCCTTGAGCATCGAATTTTTGTGATTGACTGATTGGATTAAAGATACGGAAATAGGGAACTGAATCAGTGCCTGTTGAAGCACACCATTGCCATCCACCATTGTTTGCTGCTAAATCGCCATCAATCAAATGTTGCATAAACCATTGTTCGCCTAAGCGCCAATCAATCAATAGATTTTTGGTCAGGAACATAGCAACAATCATTCTTACTCGATTATGCATCCAACCTGTTTGTAAAAGTTGTCGCATTCCTGCATCGATAACAGGAATTCCAGTTTGACCATGTTGCCATGCGGTTAAATCATCAGGCGCATCACGCCATTGAATCTTTTGTGTTGCTATTTTAAATGGCAAATGCTTTGAAACACGGGGGAAATCAAACAAGATATGTTGATAAAATTCACGCCATAACAATTCATCTAACCACGTTTGTTGTCCAATATTGTCAATGTGAAAATGCCCATGCTGTGCGCGGAAAACAGCATTTAAGCATTGACGAATGGAAAGAATTCCAATGTTTAAATAAGCAGAAAGTTGGCTGGTACCTTCTATATTTGGAAAGTCTCGTTCAGTTTGATAATTAAAAATTTTATTTTCAATAAAGTCATCAAGTAATTCTAAAGCGTATTGTTCTCCAACGGGCCATATTTGTTTTATATTTTCCAGTTTAAATCCTAAGTCATGTAGAGTAGGAATTGAATCGGATCTTTCAAGTTTGATCTTCTGCTGTGGTGCAGGTACTGGGTAGGAT
>Ga0209023_10007972_pt1 | contig 10715 bp, 8 predicted proteins | sample LakOneMetagenome_FD_187468 | JGI IMG/M metagenome (GOLD analysis project Ga0209023, IMG submission 187468) | Freshwater and sediment microbial communities from Lake Erie, Canada (SPAdes) (version 2) | ecosystem: Environmental > Aquatic > Freshwater > Lentic | place: Lake Erie, Canada | collected...
GGGAACAGCGGTTGGTGAACACACGCACGGCTGGTGTGTCGCCACAGATGCGGCGAGCACGCGACGGCCACACAGAGCAGCCGTCGCGTCCCTAACTAGATCAAATCAGCGAAGCAACAACACCGGCACATCTCCGGGCTGACCGTATCGGTAGCCGCCGAACGACGTCGCGCCGGTACTCGACTTCAGGAAATACCAGCCACCCGTCGTCGGACGGTAGACGGTCGCGTCCGTCTTGCCGTCGCCGTCGTAGTCCGCGGGCACGGGAACGTCCCCGCCGAGGCCCCAATCGACGTGGCCGAACGCCGCGTAGTTGGAACTGGACGTCAGAATCCACCAGCCGCCTGTCGAGGGCCGATAGATGGCCGGGTCCTTCTTCCCGTCACCGTCGTAATCACCAAGGACCGGCAGGTCACCCGGCAAGCCCCAGGCGTAGCCAACGTAGTTGGCGTAGCCGGTGCTCGACTTCAGCACCCACCATCCGCCGGTTGACGGGCGATAGACCGCGACATCTGCCTTACCGTCGCCGTCGTAGTCGCCGGGCACAGGGAGATCGCCCTGCAGACCCCAGCTGTACGTCCTGTACGTGGAGAATCCCGAGCTCGACGTCAAGACCCACCAGTCGCCATTCGATGGGCGGTAGACGGCAATGTCCGTCTTGCCGTCGCCGTCGAAGTCGGCCGGCACCGGCACATCGGTGCTCAGGCCCCACGGGTAGGCCCCGTAGGTTGTGAGCTTGGTGCTGGTCCACAGAATCCACCACTGCCCGGTCGAGGGTCGGTAGATGGCCAGGTCCGTCTTTCGATCGCCGTCGTAGTCGCCGGGTACCGGGATGTCTCCCGCCGCACCGCCCCAGGCGCCTGCCACCGAGCCGCCGAAGCCAGCGCAGGACAGCAGGCCGGCCCACGTGCCGTTCGACGGACGGTAGATGGCGAGGTCAGCGATGCCGTCGCCGTCGAAGTCTCCCCGTGCTCGCGCCGTCGAGTTGCTCGGCGTGCACACAGGCGGTGTGGTTTCGTTGAAGGTGAAGTCGCCGTTGTCGCCGGCAGGCAGGTTGACGAGCACGACGTTCGAGCGCTCACGCACCGAGGTCACGTCAAGCACGCCGCGGGCGTTTCCGGCCGTGAGGAAGAAGATCATCCCTTCACCAACCGAGGGCTGATAGCCCTGCATGGCACCCCAGCGGCCGTCGTAGACCCAGTTCCTTGCGAAGTCGGTGAGGATCGGTCCACCTGTCGCCGCACGTTCGCGCCACATCTGAATGATGCCGGAGACGTTCCAGACGCCGTTGATCTTGACGCCCGCCCACACGGTGTACTGGATGGGGCCATCCCATCCGGGCGGTGTGTAATCCGGCCAGGTCGAGTGCGCCGAAAACGTAAATGAAAGTCCAGGTTCGGCGGCGCCAGACGACCGCATGGTCAAAGCCGTGATGCCGGTAGACACCGGCCAGGACGCCACGTCAGCGGGCGAGTTCCAGACGACCGCATTACTGATGTCGACCATGTCGTTCTGTGCGAACGCGGGCGACGTGCACGCCAGAAGGCTCAAGACGAGAAATACAGCTTTTTTCACAAACCCCTCTCCGCTGATCGCCGGACAGTTACCGCTCATCGAGGTGACCACCGCGTTCATTCCAGTGACCGATAGCAAGACACACGACCGCGCACGTTACACACATCTGCGGGCCTGTCGGAGTGCTTGCCGTTATAAAAGAGGCCGACTGGCCGACGATCGCCGCGAACGGGATCGGTCGGCGCTCCATGCCACATCACGAGTCGTGCCGCACTTGACTCATCAAGAGCAACAAGGCTGGCGGGACGGGCTCTGTGAGCCTTTCACCGAACGTCCGGACGTCTCGTGAATTTCGCCGTGCAGTGGAGCGTGAGCCGCCCCTGCTCCAGCAAAGAAGGCGTCGTCCAACAGTCTGCGATGGTCGTTGGAAGCGTAGCCGCGCGTGCCGTGTGGTTCGACGGCAGACGACGAGCGCAGCGGCCACGCGTTGAGGACCGAGCCGCGACGGTGCGCGCTAGTTGGCGAGGCTAGGGGCTGTTGCGGGAGCGGCGGCCGCGACGGGAAGCAGCGCGTCTGCGGTACCGCGAACCAGCTGCCACGAGTCGGTGGCTTCCAAGATCTTGCCGGCAAACTCGGTGTGCAGCGCGTGACCCGCGCGGTGCGCGACGAGGTGGCCGATGACCGGATAGCCGACCAGTGCGAGGTCGCCGACCGCATCGAGAATCTTGTGGCGGACGAATTCGTCCTCGAAACGCAGCGCGTTGTTCAGCACGCCGGTTTCGCCAAGAACGATGGCGTTGTCGAGCGAACCACCGAGCGCCAGACCGTTCTGTCGCAGCATTTCCACGTCTTTCAGGAACGTGAACGTGCGCGCCGGCGCAATCTGTTCGATGAAGTTCTCTTCGGTGATTTCGAGCGTGCGGGCCTGGTGACGCAGCAACGGATGGTCGAAGCTGATGCTGTAGGTCACCTTGAACTGATCTGAGGGATAGAGCGCAATGCGCTTGTCGCCGCGCGACAGCGAGATGGGGCGCGTGACCTTCAGGTAGGTGCGGGGCGAGGACTGCTTCTTCACGCCCGCTTCCTGAATGAGATAGATGAACGGCGCGGAGCTGCCATCCATGATGGGCACTTCGGGCGAGTTCAGTTCGATGAGCACGTTGTCGATGCTCATGCTGACCAGCGCGGCCAGCAGGTGTTCGACGGTCTCCACGGAGACGGCGTTGCAGGACAGCGCCGTGGCCAGCTGAATCCCGGCCAGGTGCTGCACGTTGGCCGGCACTTCGTGGTCGCCAAGGTCAGTGCGCCGGAACCGGATACCGAAATCAACCGGCGCGGGTTTCAGCGACAGGTGAACCTTGTTACCGGAATGAAGGCCGATGCCAACGCACGAGATCGCGCGGCGAAGCGTTCGTTGTGCGTCCATGGGCCTCTCAGCGAGCGGAGACATGCACAGACGGTAAGAGCAAACGGGATGCCTGTACGCTCATGCGGCTGTCAGTGGCTGCGTCACAGTTTTCTGGAGAGATTTCGCAGGTTTTTTCCGTCTCTTCGCCGTCATGCCCGCAGGCATCTGTGGCTCCCAGACCACATACTTTCTGGCGAAAAGCGTGGCCATGTTACCACAGGCCATCAGCTGGCCGTGGCGCGGGCCGCGCCAGCGCCATCTCCAAGGAGCTCAGCCAGATACCGGCCGGTGGCGGAGAGTTCGTGGCGCGCCACTTCCTCCGGCGTCCCTTGCGCGATGATGCGACCGCCGCCTGCCCCACCCTCGGGACCGAGATCGATGACGTGGTCGGCCGTGCGGATGACGTCGAGATTGTGTTCGATGACGACGACGGTGTTGCCCTGGTCGACGAGGCGATTGAGCACATCGAGCAGCTTGTTGGTGTCTTCGAAGTGCAGGCCGGTCGTCGGCTCGTCGAGGATGTAGAGCGTGCGTCCGGTGCCGCGGCGCGACAGTTCCTTGGCCAGCTTCACGCGCTGCGCTTCGCCGCCCGACAGGGTCGTCGCCGACTGACCGAGGGTGAGATAGCCAAGCCCTACGTCCTGCAGCGTTCGAAGCTTCACGGCGATCGCAGGGAAGTTCTCGAGCAGGGGAACGGCCTGGTCGACGGTCAATTCGAGCACGTCGGCGATCGACTTGCCGCGATAGGTGATGTCGAGCGTCTCGCGGTTGTAGCGTCGGCCTTTGCACTGCTCGCACGTCACGTAGACGTCCGGCAGGAAGTGCATCTCGATGGCGATGACGCCGTCACCCTGGCACGCTTCGCAGCGTCCGCCCTTGACGTTGAACGAGAAGCGACCCGGCCGGAAACCCCGCTGGCGAGCTTCGGGCATCATCGCGAAGAGGTCGCGGATGAAGGAAAACAGCCCCGTGTAGGTCGCCGGATTCGAGCGTGGCGTGCGGCCAATGGGCGACTGATCGATCTCGATGACCTTGTCGACCAGTTCGATGCCGTCGATGCGGTCGTGCGCGCCAGGCTCGTCGGCGGCACGATAGAGGGTCTTCGCGAGCGACCGATAGAGGATGTCGTTCACCAGCGTCGACTTCCCCGAGCCGCTCACCCCCGTGACCGCGGTAAAGACGCCGAGCGGCAGCCGTACGTCGAGCGACTTCAGGTTGTTCTCGCGTGCGCCGCGAATGACGATCTCGCCCTTGCCCGGCGTGCGGCGGGTGGACGGCGTCGGAATCCTCCTCGCACCCGTGAGATACGCGCCGGTCACCGACTCGGGGTCCTGCATCAACTCGGCGGGTGTGCCCTGGAAGATCACCTTGCCGCCGTGTTCGCCGGCCCCGGGTCCGAGGTCGATGACCCAGTCTGCGGTGCGAATCGTTTCCTCATCGTGTTCGACCACGATGACGGTGTTGCCCAGGTCGCGCAGGCGCGCGAGCGTGTTGAGCAGCTTGCGGTTATCGCGCTGATGGAGACCAATGGACGGCTCATCGAGCACGTAGAGCACACCGGTGAGGTTGGCGCCGATCTGCGTCGCGAGCCTGATGCGCTGCCCTTCCCCGCCAGACAGTGTCGCCGCGCTGCGGCCAAGCGTGAGATAGCCGACGCCGACATCGGCGAGGAACCGCACACGGTCCTGAATCTCTCGCAGGATCCGCTCGGCGATGATGGCCTCGCGATCGCTGAGCTGCAACCCGTCGAACACCGATTGCGCTTCTGAAATCGGCAGCTCGACGTACTCCGCCAACGTGCGCCCCTTGACGCGCACGGCCAGACTCTCGGGCTTCAGTCGGTTGCCGCCACACGTGGGACATGGGCGCAGCGAGCGATACGTCTCGAGTTCAGCCTGCTCGGCCCAGGTGCCGTCTTCGTAGCGACGCCGCAGATTGGGAATCAGACCTTCGAACTTCTGCGTCGCCGTCTTCGGCGTGCCGAGCAGCAGCACCTCGCGCTGCTTCTTCGGCAACTTGCCAAAGGGCACATCCAGGTCGAGACCGAACTCCTTGTGAAGCGCCTGCAGCGCTTCTTTCACGAGCTTGCGGTCGCCCTTTGCCCACGGCAGGATGGCGCCGCCAGACAGCGACACCGATTCATCCGGAACCAGGCGCCTCGGATCGAAATCGACCAGCGCGCCAAGCCCCTGGCAATCAGGGCACGCGCCGTGCGGCGAATTGAACGAGAAGGCACGCGGCGTCATCTCGGGCACGCTGATGCCGCAGTCCACGCACGCAAGCTTGCGCGAGAACAGACGATCGCCCTGCTCGAACGCATTGACGACGACGATGTCGTCGGCGAGGTGGAGGGCAACGTCAACCGACTCGGTCAATCGACGCTCGACGCCTGCACGCACGATGACGCGGTCGACGACGACTTCGATCGTGTGGTTCTTGCGTCGATCGAGCTTGATGTCGTCTTCGAGGCCGCGGAACTGTCCGTCGATGCGCGCCTTGGTGAAGCCTCGCGAGCGCAGCGCCGCCAGTTCCTTCTTGAACTCACCTTTTCGTCCGCGGACGATCGGCGCCAGGATGTTGATCCGCGAATCCTGCGGATACAACATCACCATGTCCACGATGCGCTCGAGCGACTGGCTGGAAATTTCCTTCCCGCAGTTCGGGCAGTGCGGCACGCCGATGCTGGCAAACAGCAGACGCAGGTAGTCGTAGATCTCGGTGACGGTGCCGACCGTCGAGCGCGGATTCGATCCCGTCGTCTTCTGCTCGATGGAAATGGCTGGCGACAGGCCGTCGATGAGGTCGACGTCCGGCTTCTCCATCTGCTCCAGGAACTGGCGCGCGTAGGCAGACAGCGACTCGACATACCGCCGCTGTCCCTCTGCGTAAATCGTGTCGAAGGCGAGCGACGACTTGCCGGACCCTGACAGACCTGTGATGACGACCAGGCGGTGCCGGGGAAGGTCGACGTCGATGTTTTTCAGGTTGTGGACGCGTGCGCCGCGAACCGCGATCCAGTCGTGAGCCATGCTCCCCCTGCCCGAAATACCCGCGAGAACTGAAACGTTCATTGTAGGTCAGGCGCGGAGCACCGGGAAGGACTGGAGGGCTGGAAGGCCGGTAGAGCCAGAAGGCCCGACCAGCCCTGAGCTCGCGGAGCCGGGTTTCGGCCAACCCAGCAAGCGTTCGTCTGAAGGCGAGCCCTACGACTGGCGAAGCCGGCTGTTCCGGAAGCCGTAGAACACGTAGATGACCAGACCGATGAGCAGCCACCAGCCGAAGCGCTCCCACGCGGTGATGGGGAGCCCCTGCATGATGAAGATGCAACCCGCCGCAGACAGCACAGACACGGGCCACACGAAGGGCACGCGGAACGGTCGTGGTCTGGTGGGTTCCGTGTAACGCAAGACGAGCACGCCGACGCTGACGAGGATGAACGCGAACAAGGTGCCGATGTTGGTCAGGTCGTAGGTTTCCGCCGCGTCACCGATGAGCGCCCACAGGCCCACGAAGATGCCGGTAATGACCGTCGTCACGGACGGCACCTGTGTGCGCGGGTTGATCGTGGCAGCCCACCGCGGAAGCAGCCCGTCGCGGGCCATCGCGAAGAAGATGCGCGGCTGACCGTACTGGAACACCAGCAGCACGGCAGACATCGAGATGACCGCGCCGAGCGCCACGATCACGCCAATCGTCTTGAAACCGGCGAGTTCGAGCGCACGGGCGAGCGGGTCGGCCACGGCGAGTTCCGTGTAGGGCACCATGCCGGTCAACACGGCGCCAATCACCACGTAGATGACGGTGCAGATGGCCAGCCCAGTCAGGATGCCGATGGGCAGATTCCGCTGGGGATCGCGCGTCTCTTCGGCGGCCGTGGATATCGCGTCAAAGCCGATGTAGGCAAAGAACACAATCGCCGCGCCCTGGTGGATGCCTGAGAAGCCGTTCGGCGCAAACGGGTGGTAGTTCGCGCTGTTCAGGTGCGTCACACCCACGAGCACGAACAGGGTGAGGGCAATCAGCTTGATGCCCACCATGATGTTGTTCGCCGTCGCGCTTTCACGCGCTCCGCGCAACAGCAGCCACGTGATGACCATCACGATGCCGAACGCCGGCACGTGGATGAGGATCGGGATGCCGGCAACATGCGGGGCGGATTGCAGCAGGCCGTGGATCGTCGGATCGCTGCTCAACAAGGCCGTGCGGTAACCGGTTGTGAGGAAGGCCGGCAATGAGATGCCGGCACCGCGCAGGAGCGTGGTGAAGTAGTCGCCCCACGAGATGGCGACGGCCACGTTGCCGACGGCGTACTCGAGAATGAGGTCCCAGCCGATGATCCACGCGACGAGTTCACCGAGCGTCGCGTACGAATAGGCGTAGGCACTGCCCGCCTGCGGAATCATCGACGCGAGTTCTGCGTAGCAGAGTGCCGCGAGTGCACACGCGCCACCAAGCAGGATGAACGAGAAGACGAGGGCTGGACCAGCGCCGAGACGAATGACTTCGCCGTTCGGCCCCACTTGTCCCGCGGCGGCGGTTCCGATCGCGCCGAAGATGCCGGCGCCGATGACGGCACCAATCGCCAGCATGATGAGATCGCCCGCACCAAGCGTGCGTTTCAGTTGTCCGTCGACGTCCTGGTTGTCGAGCAGATCGGCAATCGGCTTACGGCGGAAGACCTGCAGCATGGCGCCCGATTCTACTGGAGATGACGCGTCAGTCCGGCAGCGCGAAGCGGTACGCGGTGTCGCTGCTGCACACGATCATCTCGTGCTGACCAAACGCGACACCAATCAGCTTGGGCGCCGCGACCACCAGTTCCGGCGTGCCGCCGGACGGGACGCGGTACAACCCGCTGATGCCGGCGAGTGCTTCAATCACGTGCAGCACGCCGTCAGGCGCGAGTGCTATGCCCTGCGGCCGACCGAATCCGGTGTGCAGCACGGACACCTCTCCCGTGAAGGAGACCTGGTAGATCGCGTCGCGCGCCGACAGCGTTGGCGCGGTGACGTACAGACCATCGGGGCCAATCGCGAGGTGAAACGCGGCGACGCTCGATGGCAACGTGGCGAGCGCAGTTGCATGGCCATTGCGCGACACTTCGAAGACCGTACCTGACCGATCGCCGACGAAGAGCGTGCCGTCTGGCGCACAGGCCAGACCACACGCAATCCCCAGGTCGGATGCGTACACCTCGGCGCGTCCGTCTTCGCTCAACTTGTAGACCGCGCCTTCGAATCGGCTCGAGACAAAGAGCTCGCCTTCTGGCGAGAACGCCATGCTCGTCGGGTTCGTGATGCTCGATGAGAAGCTCTCGCGGCTGCCACCCGGCGTCACGCGGAAGATCGAGACCGGAACCTGTTGTCCGCGCGTGCCGCTGTAGGTCAGGTACAGGTTGCCGGACGCGTCGAACACCGGGTTGTCTACCTGGTGGAGGCCGGTGGCAATCGGAACACCGACCGTGACGTGCGCATCGCTCAGCACATCGCCGATCTGCACCGCATGCACGCCGCCGATGCCGCCAACGATCACACCAAGTTCGGTCGGCGAGGCAAACACCACGCGCGCGGCGGCATCACCAACGCGCACCGCGGGGATGCCCGTACCAACAGGAAAGCCGGATCCGAGCAGCGATACGCGTCCGCCGGGGATGGTTCGTGGCGGCGTGATGGATGTGATCTGGGGAATGGACATTCGGGGATTCGCCGCCGCAGGTCAGCCTGTGGGCTACGTGTCGTCGAGTTCTGCGTTCCAGTACAGGTAGTCGCGCCAGCTTTCCGGAGCATGACGCAGTCCGACGGTGATGCGCACGGCCGGTGTCGACTCAGGCCGTTTGGGAACACGGAGTAGATGCATGCCGGCTTCAGCCGGCGTGCGTCCTCCCTTGCTCCTGTTGCACTGCACGCAGCAACTGACGATGTTCTCCCAGTCCTTGCGGCCGCCCTGGGCGACCGGCACCACGTGGTCGAAGGTCAGCTCGCTGGTTGGAAACAAGTCGCCGCAGTATTGGCACCGATGGTCGTCACGCGCGTAGATGTTGGCACGTGAGAACGGCACGTAGTCGAATCGACGTTTGATCTTGATGTAGCGAAGCAGACGGATGACCGACGGAAGCTTGAAGCTGATGGACACCGCCCTGATTTCACGGTCGTAGACAGAGATCACCTCAACCTTTCCCTGGCACCAGAGCGTGACCGCCTTTTGCCAGTGAACGATCTTGAGTGGCTCGTACGACGCGTTCAGCAGCAGCGTCTGTTCCATATCAAGGCTTCGTGATCTTTCCGCCTTTCTTCGCCCGCGAGCTCAGGTTTCGATTGTGAACGACCGACGAATCCCCTGTCAAGGCACCTGGGCCCGTAACCATTGCCGTGTCCGCTATTTAGCGACCGACACCTGTACGAAACGGGTGAACGTCGCTACAATCAGCCTCAATGCGCAGCTGGTTGGCCTCTCACGGCGCGGCTTGTGGGGCGATTGCCCTCGCGCTGGCGTCTGCCGCCTGCGCGTCGAGCGGTGCCGCGCCCAAGCCGTTTCCAATGCCGTCGCCGCCCGTGGCAAAGCGAACGGTGCCCGCTCCCCCGTCCATTGCCCCGCGACCACCGGCAGCATCTCTCGAATCAGGGCCGACGGACGCCACCGACCTCGTACGTCGCGTCTTGCGCGAAGCGCTGGATCTGCGTGGAACGCCGTACCGCAACGGCGGGTCTGACCCCACAGGCTTCGATTGCAGCGGGTTCACGCAGTGGGTGTTTGCGCGTGTCGGGTTGCGGCTGCCGCGTGAAACGCGCGAGCAGTACCAGGTGGGGACGCCGGTTCGCAAGGGTCAGCTGCAACCGGGAGACTTGATCTTCTTCACGACGGTGGCGCGCGGCGCCTCGCACGTCGGCATTGCCCTCTCCGAAGATTCCTTCGTGCACGCACCGAGTTCGTCCGGGGTGGTGCGCGTGGAATCGCTCGACCTGCCGTACTGGTCGAAGCGGATTGTCGGCGTGCGCCGACTGGCATCCAGCGCGAATTGATCGATTGAGTGGAGCGCCGCGGGGCGCGTCGGCGTGAATCGTCGACGCGTTTGTGGATGAAGACGGCCGATCAGTCGATCGGCGCGGGTGACGCTACGCGGTCTTCTGCTTGGCGCACTGACGCGAGGCACCCACGAAGAACTGCCGCACGATGAGATCGGCTTCCGTGTAGAACTCCTGGCGCGGACGCGTCTGCCAGGGTTCGACCTCGATCGTGGCGATTGATTCGTCGCAGGGCGGCTGCGTCGGCAGGCGTTCGATGAATCGCTGCGGATACGACGGGTAGTTGCGGAAGCTGGTGGCCACAACACCGCCGTGTCGAGCCTCGAGTCCCTCGAAGTCGTCCATCAGAAATTCGTAGACCGATGGATCGGGCCGCGTATCGAGATAGTGCGTGACCATCTCCGCGACCTGCTCGAAGAACTGCGGACCGTGCGAGTGCGCGAAGTAGGTGCCGTCGCCACGCTCGATCTTGCGAATGCCCTTGTGCTCGGGATCGATGTGATACAGCTCGTGGACGACGGTGTCCAGCTTGGCGATCCACGCGTCACTGGCGCGCCGATAGAAGCGTTCCTTGCGCGACCGGTCGAGTGACTGATCGCAGAAGCGCGGCAACGCAAACGAGATCAGGTACTTCTTCTGCCGTCCACGCACCGTGACGAGCGGAGATCGCGTCACGAAGAATTCGGAGCGGCGCGTGATCTTCCCGGTGGTCGAATCGCGCCAGAAGTAGTAGCCCGGCTCGCTCGGCGGCAGGCTCATGCAGTGGCAGG
>Ga0209023_10007973_pt1 | contig 10714 bp, 8 predicted proteins | sample LakOneMetagenome_FD_187468 | JGI IMG/M metagenome (GOLD analysis project Ga0209023, IMG submission 187468) | Freshwater and sediment microbial communities from Lake Erie, Canada (SPAdes) (version 2) | ecosystem: Environmental > Aquatic > Freshwater > Lentic | place: Lake Erie, Canada | collected...
GTTCACTGCGTCGGCCGAGTCGCTTGCCCGAGTGCAGGGTGAGCGGCGCGAAGCGGCCACCGAGCTGGAGAACCTGGTCGGCGTGATCGCCGAGCTCGAGGAGCGGATCGGTCGCGAGCAGACCCGCATCACCGAGCTCGAAGCGCTCGTCCCCGCCCTCGAAGCCGACGAGGCCGCCGAGGCCACGGCGGCCCGGCAACGTGGCGAGGCCCGCGCCCGGCTCGAGTCGCGAGCCGCCCAGCTGGCCGGCAAGCGCACGGATCTCGAGGTCCGCAACGCCGGCATGCGCGAGCGCCGGACCTTCCTGCAGCGCCGGCTCGAGGAGACCGAGCGCCGCCTCGCCGCCGACGTGGTGGCCCGGGCCGAGGCCGCGGAGCGCCGGAACAAGATCGAGCGAGACCTCGCCGCGATCGAGCGCCTCTCCGCCCTCGTCGAGACCCACCGCGCCACGATCGAGATCGAGCTGGCGCGGCTCCACGAACTGCGCCGCCGCCAGAGCGACGAGGTGCGGGCCCTCACGGCCCGGCTCGATCTGTCCCGCCGGGCCCGGTCGGCGGCCGAGAAGCAGCTCGAGGAGACTCGCGAGCGCCTCCAGCGGGTCGAGATCGACACCGCCGAGGTGCGCATGCGCCACGAGGGCGCGGTGGAGACCCTCCGCCGCGAGATGGACGTCGAGCCCGAGGTCGCCGAAGCCGCCGAACTCCCGCCGCTCCCGGAGGGGGCGAATCCGGCGGCCCGTCTGCGCGACCTCGAGCGCGAGCTCCGACTGCTCGGCCCGATCAACCCACTCGCCCTCGAGGAGTTCAACGCACTCCAGGAGCGCCACACGTTCCTCGAGCAGCAACTCGAGGACGTCAAGACGACCCGGCGCGAGCTCATGCGCATCATCAAGGCGGTCGACGCCGAGATCCAGAGCGTGTTCGCGGCGGCCTTCGCCGATGTCGCAGCCAACTTCTCCCAGCTGTTCGCCATGCTCTTCCCCGGTGGCGGCGGCCGGCTCGTGCTCACCAACCCCGACGACCTGTTGAACACCGGCATCGAGGTCGAGGCCAAGCCGAGCGGCAAGAACGTGAAGAAGCTGTCGCTGCTGTCGGGCGGCGAGCGCTCGCTCACCGCCCTCGCCTATCTCTTCGCCGTGTTCCGCAGCCGCCCGTCGCCGTTCTACGTGATGGACGAGGTCGAGGCCGCGCTCGACGACGTGAACCTGCACCGGTTCCTCGGGCTCGTCCACGAGTTCCGCAACGAGGCCCAGCTGCTCATCGTGAGCCACCAGAAGCGGACGATGGAAGCGGCCGACTGCCTGCTCGGCGTCACCATGCAGCCCGGCGGGTCCTCGAAGGTGATCGTCGAACGGGCCAGCGCGCGCACCTGACGCGCCCCGGGTTCCGGCGACCCACGACTTCCGTAGCGCGGCCCGGGTTCCGGCGCCGTCTATCGTTGGCGAATTCGTTCCGGACGACGGATGACTTTGCCGAAGGGGGCGCGCAGTGGCTGAATCCGAAGCATCGGCGATCCGTCTCGTCGGTCTGCGCAAGCACTTCGGCGACGTCCGGGCGGTCGACGACGTGGAGCTCACCATCGGCGACGGCGAGTTCTTCTCGATGCTGGGACCCTCGGGATCGGGCAAGACCACGGTGCTCCGGCTGATCGCCGGGTTCGAGGAACCCACCGCGGGGGCGATCCTGCTGCACGGCGTCGACGTCGCTCGACTGCCGCCCTACGACCGCGACGTCAACACCGTCTTCCAGGACTACGCCCTGTTTCCGCACATGAGCGTGCAGGAGAACGTCGAGTACGGGCTGATGGTGAAGAAGGTCGGCAAGGCCGAACGCCGGGCCCGGGCCACCGAGATGCTGGCGACCGTGCGGCTCGAGGGTTACGGCGAACGCACGCCGAGCCAGCTGTCCGGCGGACAGCGCCAACGGGTGGCACTCGCTCGGGCGCTCGTGAACCGGCCCAAGGTGCTGCTGCTCGACGAGCCGCTCGGCGCGCTCGACCTGAAGCTGCGCGAGGAGATGCAGGTCGAGTTGAAGTCGATCCAGCACCAGCTCGGCATCACGTTCGTGTTCGTGACCCACGACCAGGGCGAAGCGCTGTCGATGAGCGACCGCGTCGCCGTGTTCAACCAGGGCCGCGTCGAACAGGTCGGCACGCCGCGCGAGATCTACGAACGCCCGGCGACGGCGTTCGTGGCCAACTTCGTGGGCACCTCGAACCTGCTCGCCGACCGCACCTCGGTGCGGCCGGAGCGGATCTCGGTGATCGAGGCCGGCGGCCGGACGCCCGAGGGCGCGGTCACCCGCCCGGCCCATCTCGACGACGTGCAGTACCTCGGGGCCGAGGCGCGTGTGCGCGCCCGCCTCGCCGATGGCACGACGATGATCGCGACGTTGCCGAGCGACCGGCTCGGCAGCCTGCGCGTGGGCGAGGCCGTGACCCTCGCCTGGCCTCCCGAGGCAGCGCTCTCGCTGCACGGGACGTCCGACCACCAGCACGGGGGAGAGACCTGATGAAGACACGACATCTGTTCGGGACGTTGAGTGCCGTCGGCCTGCTGTTCGGCGTCACCGCCTGCGGCAGCTCGAGTTCGAGCGGGAGCTCGGCCAAGCCGCAGGCATCGCTCGGCAAGGGCGAGGGCGCGCTCGACATCATCGCCTGGGCCGGTTACGCCGAGGACGGCAGCACCGACCCGGCCTACAACTGGGTCGGACCGTTCCAGGACGAGACCGGCTGCAAGGTCACCGTCAAGCTCGGCAACACGAGCGACGAGATGTACCAGCTCATGAAGGCCGGCGGCTACGACGGCGTGTCGGCCTCCGGCGACGCCAGCGTGCGGCTGATCGACGCCGGCCTCGTCGCGCCGGTCAACACCGACCTGGTGAAGAACTACGCCGACGTCTCGTCGTTCCTGAAGAACCAGTCGTACAACTCGCGCGACGGCCAGATGTACGGCATCCCACACGGTTGGGGCGCCAACCTGCTGATGTGGAACACCGACACCGTCACGCCCGCGCCCGATTCGTGGGGTGTCGTGTTCGACAAGAACTCGCCGTACAAGGGCAAGGTGACCGCGTACGACGCGCCGATCTACATCGCCGACGCCGCGCTCTACCTGAAGTCGTCGCAGCCCGATCTCGGCATCAAGGATCCGTACTCGCTGAACCAGAAGCAGTTCGACGCGGCGGTGGCGCTGTTGAAGGATCAGCGCGGCATCATCGGTGAGTACTGGTCGAACTACGCCGCTTCGCAGCAGGCGTTCGAGCAGGGCACGACGGTGTTGGGCACGACCTGGCAGGTGATCGCCAACCTCGCGAAGGGCAACGGCGCCAAGCTCGACACCGTGCTGCCCAAGGAGGGCTCCACCGCCTGGTCCGACACGTGGATGATCGCCACCAAGGCTGCTCACCCGAACTGCATGTACCTCTGGATGGACTACATCACGCGTCCCGACGTACAGGTCCAGGTCGCGGAGTACTTCGGCGAGGCTCCCGCGAACCCCAAGGCGTGCGCCACCGACGACACCTCCAAGGCCCACTGCGCCCAGTTCGGCGCCGAGGACGAGTCGTTCTACAAGAAGCTCAGCTTCTGGGCGACCCCGCGTAAGGAATGCCTTGACGGGAGCGGGAGCGACTGCGTTCCGTTCTCCGAATGGATCAAGGCCTGGACCGAGATCAAGGGCTGATGTCCTCGCTCTCGGCGCGAGTCACCCGAGGCCTCCACCGTCGACCGCGGGCCCGCTTGGCACTCCTGCTGAGCGGGCCGGTCGCCTGGCTGCTGCTCGCGTACCTGGGCTCGCTCATCTCGCTGTTCGTCACGTCGCTCTACCGGATCGACGACGCAGGTGACCTGCAGAAGTCGATCGGGTTCTCGAACTTCTCGCGGCTCCTCCACACCGAGGTCTACCGGACGGTGGCGCTGCGTACGATCGGCATCGCCTTGGCGGTCACGGTGATCGACGTCGTGCTCGCCGTGCCCGTCGCGCTGTTCATCGCCAAGATCGCCAACCCTCGGTGGCGCAGCGTGCTCGTCACCGGAGTGCTCGTACCGCTGTGGGCCAGCTATCTGGTGAAGGCGTATGCCTGGCGCACACTCCTCGGCTCGCCGGGCGGGGTGCTCGACAAGACGTTCGGCGGGAGCCCCGGCTACAGCCTCGCGTCGGTGATCGTCGTGCTGGCCTACCTGTGGCTCCCGTACATGATCCTGCCCGTGTACGCCGGCCTCGAACGGCTGCCCGACTCGCTCCTCGAGGCATCAGGTGATCTCGGGGCCCACTTCGGCCGCACCATTCGCAGCGTGGTGGTGCCGATGTTGTTCCCGGCGATCATCGCCGGGTCGATCTTCACGTTCTCGCTCACGCTGGGCGACTACATCGCCGTCGGCCTCGTGGGCGGCAGCACCCAGATGATCGGCACGGTGGTGTACTCGAACTTCTCGGTCGACCTGCCGTTCGCGGCCGCGTTCGCGACGGTGCCGGTGCTGATCATGGTCGTGTACCTGTTCCTCGTGCGCCGCTCGGGCGCGCTGGAGAACCTCTGATGCGGGTGCCTCGCTCCACGCGGTACTCCCTGCGGGGTCTGACCGCAGTGGTCTTCGCGTTCCTGTACGCACCGCTGGTCGTCGTGGCGATCATGTCGTTCAACTCGAGCGAGTCGCTGGCGTGGCCGCCGAAGGGCTTCACCGGCAAGTGGTGGTCGAAGGCGGCATCGAACAGCGGCGCCCGCGACGCCTTCTTCACCTCGATCCGCACCGCCGTGGCGGCGACCCTGCTCGCCCTCGTGCTCGGCTCGCTCGCGTCGTTCGCGGTGCACCGTCATCGCTTCTTCGGGCGCGACGTCCTGAGCTTCTTCATCGTGTTGCCGATCGCTCTGCCCGGCATCGTCACCGGGATCGCGCTCAACTCGGCGTTCGACCGGGTCGGCATCTCGCTCGGGTTCTTCACCCTCGTCGTCGCCCACGCGACGTTCTGCATCGTGATCGTCTACAACAACGTGCTCGCCCGGCTGCGGCGGCTGTCGGCGAACCTCGCCGAGGCGTCGGCCGATCTCGGGGCGCCGCCGCTCGCGACGTTCCGCCACGTGACGTTCCCCTTGCTGCGCACGGCGTTGCTGGCGGGCGCCCTGCTCGCACTCGGGCTGAGCTTCGACGAGATCGTGGTCACCACGTTCACCGCCGGCCCGGGCATCGAGACCCTGCCGCAGTGGATCTACAGCAACCTGGCCCGCCCCACCCAGCTGCCCATCGTGAACGTCGTCGCCACCTTCGTGGTGCTGATCTCGCTGCTGCCGGTGTGGGCCGCTCAGCGGCTCACGGGCGAGGCCGGCGGCCTGGCCGGAAGGTAGGGGTGGCTAGGTTCCTGGCATGACATCGGCCGTGGGGGACCTCGTCTACAACCCGTATGCGTTCTCGACGCACGACGACCCGTACGACACCTACCGGCGGCTGCGCGACGAGGAACCGGCCTACTGGAACCCGGACCTGCGGTTCTGGGCGCTGACCCGCTTCGCCGACGTGCTCGACGGGTTCCGAGACCACGCGTCCCTGTCGTCGGCCGGGGGAGTGGCGCTCGAGAACCGCCGACCGCTGGGACCCAGCCGTTCGGGCTTCGAGCAGATGATCGAGCTCGACCCGCCCGACCACACGGTGTTCCGCGAGCTGGTCTCCCGAGTGTTCACGCCCCGGCGCATGGCCGAGATGGAGGGCGAGATCCGCCGGGTCGTCGACGGCTACCTCGACGCGGTGATCGAGCTCGGCGAGTGCGATCTCGTCAGCGATCTCACGAGTCCGTTCCCGATGGACGTGATCAGTGCGGTGCTCGGGATCCCGGAGGCCGACCGCTCCACCCTTCGAGCCCACTCCGAGCAGATCCTGATCCGCGACGACGGATCGATGCAGATGCCCAAGGCGGCGCTCGACGGGATGTTCGGGCTCCTCGGCTACTTCATCGACGACCTCCCGAAGCGCAAGACCGGCGCGGGCACGGGCCTCATCTCCGATCTCGTGGGCCTCACCGTCGACGGGCGGGCGCTCACCGACGACGAGTTGCTCGGGTTCTGCGTGTTGTTCGTGATCGCCGGCCACGAGACCACCACCAAGATGGTCGCCAACTCGGTGGAGCTCCTGTCGCGGCATCCCGAGCAGCGCGACGCCCTCGTACGCGATCCCGCCCTCGTGCCGGGAGCGGTCGAGGAGATCCTCCGGTTCCACAATTCGACCCAGTACATGCATCGGACGCTGAGCCGCGACATCGTCCGGCACGGGCGGACGATGCACGCCGGCGACTCGGTCCTCCTCGTGATCGGCGCGGCGAACCACGACGACCGCGAGTTCGGCGCCGATGCGGAACGGTTCGACATCACGCGGCGGGCTCAGCGGCACCTCGCGTTCGGCTACGGAGCCCACTTCTGCCTCGGGGCCGCCCTCGCCCGCATCGAGGGGAAGGTCGCGTTGGAGCAGATCCACCGCCGGATCCCCGACTACGAGGTCGACCACGACGCCAAGGTCCGGTTCCACAGCTCGAACGTGACCGGCTGGACCTCGCTCCCGATCCGGTACACGGCGGGAGGCTCGCGATGACCGGGGTGGTGACGGTGCTCGACGGCGGGATGGGCCGCGAGCTGCTGCGGATCGGCGCCCCGTTCCGCCAACCCGAGTGGTCGGCGCTGGCCCTCCTCGAGGGTCCGGAGTGGGTGGTGCGAGCCCACGCCAACTTCATCGACGCCGGCGCCGAGGTGATCACCACCAACAGCTACGCGATCGTCCCGTTCCACCTCGGCGAGGAACGGTTCACCGCCGACGCAGCCGGCCTCGCCGACCTGGCGGGCCGCCTGGCCCGCCGGGCCGCATCGGAGAGCCCACGGCCCATCGCCGTCGCGGGGTCGCTCCCACCGCTGTTCGGCTCGTATCTCCCCGACCGGTTCGACGCCGCCGACGCGCCCAGGATCATCGATCCGCTCGTCGACGGCCTCGCCGACCACGTCGACCATTGGCTCGGCGAGACGCTGAGCTCGGTGGCCGAGGCGGCGGCCGTGCGGTCGGCCCTCGACCGGGCCGGCGCCGGGGCCGACCGACCGCTCTGGATCTCGTTCACGGTCGAGGAGCGAGCCGGGTCGGCCGTGCTGCGGTCGGGTGAGGACGTCGGGGAGGCCGCAGCCGCCGCGGTCGATCTCGGCGCGACGGCCGTGCTGTTCAACTGCTCGCAGGCCGAGACGATCACGGTGGCGATCGAGCGCGCGCTCGAACGGGTCGGCGCCGTCGCCGACGTGGGCGGGTACGCCAACCGGTTCGTCGCCGCCCACACGAGCACCGGAGCGGCGAACGCCCAGATCTCGGCCTTCCGCGACGACCTCGATCCGCCCAGCTACGGCGAGTTCGTGTCCCGGTGGATCGACCGTGGGGCGACCATCGTCGGCGGGTGCTGCGGCATGGAGCCCGTCCACATCGCCCATCTCGCCGGTCTGGTCCACCCGGATGCGGGCCCTGGGGCCGACAGCCGGCGCCGCTAGCGTGGCGCCGCCATGATGCTGTTCGCCGCCTCGCTGCTGGCCGCCTCCGCGCCGGTCTTCCTGCTCATCCTCGTCGCCGTCGTCCTGCTGTTCGGACTGGGCGTGGTGGTACTCAACCGGCTCCGCACCGGCCGAGGGAGTGTCGCCGCTCCGCCCGCCCGGCCGGCGGAGACGCCGAAGCCGACGCCGCCGGCGAAGCCCGTCCGGCCGGTCGAGTCCGCTCCACCGGCCGCCCCGGCGAAGTCCGCGGCGCCGGTCGAGACCCCGACGGTGCCGGGGGTCGAGCCCGAGGCACCGGGGCTCGAGCCCGAGATCGACGGATCGGAGGCGTTCGAGGAGTTCGAGGCCGGCGCGCCGACCGAGCCGCTCGTCCTCGAGCGGCCGCGCTTTCGTGACCGCCTGGCCAAGGCTCGGGCCACGCTGGCCGGTGCGGTCGTCGGGGTGCGGGGCCGGGTGGGGATCACCCCCGACACGTGGGACGACCTCGAGGAGGCGTTGTTACGGGCCGACGTCGGCGTGCGCGTCACCGACGAGTTGCTCGACGGGCTCCGGGCCCGGGTGAAGTCGAAGGCCATCACCACGCCCGACGAACTCCTGACGGCGCTGCAGGACGAGATGAAGTCGCGCCTCGCCGGCGCCGATCGCAGCCTGAACCTCGAGTCCCGCGGCGAAGGCGAGCCGAACGTGTGGCTGTTCGTCGGCGTCAACGGCGTCGGCAAGACGACCACGATCGGCAAGCTCGGCGCCCGCCAGGTCGCCGACGGCCACCGCGTGCTCATGGCTGCCGGCGACACCTTCCGGGCGGCGGCGGCGGAGCAGTTGCACACGTGGGCGGAGCGGGCCGGCGCCGACTTCGTCCGCGGCAACGAGGGCGGCGACCCGTCGGCCGTCATCTTCGACGGGGTCCAGGCCGCCGCGGCCCGCAAGATCGAACTGGTGCTCGGCGACACCGCCGGCCGGCTCCAGAACAAGACGAACCTGATGGACGAGCTCCGCAAGGTGCGCCGGGTCGCCGACCGCGCTCCGGGCAAGGTCACCGAGGTCCTGCTGGTGATCGACGCCACGACGGGTCAGAACGGCATGAGTCAGGCGCGTGTGTTCGGCGAGGTCACCGAGGTCACCGGCGTCGTGCTCACCAAGCTCGACGGCTCCGCCAAGGGTGGCATCGTGTTCGCGATCGAGACCGAGCTCGGCTTGCCGGTGAAGCTCGTCGGCCTCGGCGAGACGATCGGCGATCTCGTCGAGTTCGACCCCGACGAGTTCGTCGACGCCCTGTTCGCCGAGTAGGGGTTCAGCCGAGTAGGAGTTCAGCGGACGAGGGCCCGCAGACGGTCGGCGATCGTGCCGAGGGCTTCGGCCGACGCCGTCGTGCGCTCGGCGCCGTGGGCGGTGGCTCGGGCCGACTCGGCGATCTCGGAGATGGCGTCGGCGATCTGCGCCGAACCGGCTGCGGTGCGGCTGGCGACCACCGAGATGGTGGAGGCCGAACGGTCCTGGACGTCGACGACCTCGACGATCGACGACTGGGCCGTCGAGATCGTGTCGATGATCGCGGTGATCTCCCCGATCGTCATGACCACGGCATGGGTGTCGGAGCGGATCGTCTCGACCATGCCCCGGATCTCGTCGGTCGCCCGGGCGGTGCCGCCGGCGAGCTCCTTCACCTCGTTGGCGACCACGGCGAAGCCCCGCCCCGCCTCACCGGCCCGGGCCGACTCGATCGTCGCGTTCAACGCCAGCAGGTTGGTCTGCTCGGAGATCGACGCGATCACCGACAGGACGCCGGCGATCCGGTCCGACGAGATCTCCAGCTGGGCCACCGTCTCCTGGACCGAACGGGCGACGCCCGCAGCCGCCGTGGCGATCCGAGTCGCATCGCCGGCGTGGCTGGCCACCTCGCCGATGCCGCCGCGGACGTCCGACAGCCGTGCCGCCAGCTCGGTGATCGACGCCGAGACGTCGCCACTCGTCGTCGAGATCGAGGCGGTCTGCTGAGCGGTCTCCTGGGCCGCAGCGGCGAGCGAAGCGGCGGTGGACGACATCTCGCTCGACGCCGATCCCAGGAGTTCGGCCTGGACACCGATCTCCTCGAGGAGCTCCGACAGGTGGCGGGAGCTCTCCTCGGATCGATCGACGGCGGCGTCGGTCGCCTCCGACGACCGACGGACGGAGCGCCAGATGGCCGCCCCGAGCACCGTGAGGACGACGCCGCTGACGAGCAGGATGCCGATGATGAGGTGCACGGCGCGGTCGTGCTCGGCCGTCGCCGACGCCGTGACCCTGCCCGCGAAGTCGTCGACGACCTGGTTCAGGTCGTCGTAGGCCCCGTCCCACGGCTTCTGCACCTCGTGGAGGTTGCTCGTCGCCCGGAACGAGCCGCCCAGATCGCCGGCCTCGGTCTCGGCGGTCGACGCCGCCGCCACGTAGGCGTCGGTGAGCGGCTTGATCGTCGCGAAGGCCGCGTCCACGTCGGCGCCGGCGCCGATGCCGTCGAGGAGGGAGCGGTTCTCGTCGAGCACCGCCGACAGGGTGTCCCGCCGCTCGCCGAGATCGGCGACGATCGCATCGTGGTCGGAACCGGTCGTGCCGCCGGCGTGGCGCGAGGCCGTGATGGCGGCGAGCTGGGAGACGTCGAACAAGATGGCGTAGTTCGCCCCGTCGACCTCGGCCTGGTGCAAGAAGACGTTCTGCACGACTTCGAGGTGTCGGGCCGATTGATCGAGCCGCTGTAACGACCGCAGGCTGGTGGCGGCGGTGATCCCGACGGTACCGAGAGCGACGCCCGCGAGGATGACGACCTTGCCGGCCGAACTGATCGAACGCATGGCGGTTCCGCTCCTGTGCGGCCCCGATCCATCCGGGGCACCGAACGAACTGGTCGGGACACCGATCGAATATTCAAGCGACTGCACGGGAATTGGGGGATGACCCCTCCGGTGGGGGCGGCCGTGGGGACGTTTCGACGATCGGCGGGAACCGCTGCCGACACTCGCGTCGTCTGAACCACCATGATGCGGACGATGAAGCGCTCTCGGCGGATGGCCCTCGTGGCAGCAACAGTGATCCTCGGCCTGTCGGCCTGCGGTGATCCCGACTCGACCGGCACGGCCGGCTCGACCGCGACGACGGTGCCGGCACCGGTCGTGATCCATTCGAGCTCGGGCGTCGGCACCTCGAACGCCGGTGGCGCCGCCCCCGCCGCGGCGACCGAG
>Ga0209023_10007974_pt1 | contig 10713 bp, 7 predicted proteins | sample LakOneMetagenome_FD_187468 | JGI IMG/M metagenome (GOLD analysis project Ga0209023, IMG submission 187468) | Freshwater and sediment microbial communities from Lake Erie, Canada (SPAdes) (version 2) | ecosystem: Environmental > Aquatic > Freshwater > Lentic | place: Lake Erie, Canada | collected...
AGCCTCGATTCTTCAACCTACGGATGGGCAAGCTTCTATATCAATTTTTCAGCGCTCAGGGATAGCCTTACTGCTGACACAACTATTTTTAAATTTACCTTTTCGTCCACCAAAAATGATCAGCATAAAGCCGGCTGGATGATAGATGAGATGTCTGTGCAATACAGTTCGGAGGTTGCAGTGCAGCAATTGTCTGCTCCTGCTTCTATCCACATCTATCCCGATCCTGCCGGTGACCAGCTCACTATTTCAGCAACTGAGCGAATCCATAACATTACCATCTGCAACAGCATGGGGCAAATGGTATACACACATGAATACAATGCTCAAGAAGTGCCTGTGAGCACCCGCGGCTTCGCACCCGGAACATACTTCCTGAAAGTGAACAATAACGCCACGAAGAAGTTTATAAAGCGCTAACAGTCAGCTTCAATTGTATCTTATAGCCGCTTTGTTAGCGATGCCAACAACACACAGGCATGGCACTAATGCACATGTATTACCGTTCTCTTAACTTTACATAGTCTATCTTTACTTTAGTTATAGACAATAAAGCGCAATACAGCTTCTTTCGTTTCCATCTGATCTGACACACCATTTTGGTTCTGTAAAAAACCAGTTTTTCCGCACTATCTATTTGCTTTTTTAGTTCATTTAAAACTGTTTTTTATGGTAATCTTCCTTTTTTTTGTGGCGCTCTGGTATTCGTCATTATTCTGCCAAACCTTCTTCCAGCACCGTTATGCAGCGCATGGCGCATTCAAAATGAGTAAACGTATGGAGAAAGTATTCTTCATCTTATCTTACATCACACAGGGTTCGTCTTATATGAGTCCGCGCGCCTATGCCATTATGCACCGTATGCACCATGCATACACCGATACGGCTATGGATCCGCACTCACCATCGTTCTCAAAGAACATTTTTACGATGATGCTGCGCACGCGTAACTTCTACACAGGTATCTTTAAGGGTACTATGAAGGTAGAGCCCCGCTTCCTGAAGAATGTGCCGGAATGGCCCGCATTTGATAAATGGGCCAACTCGGGCGCATCAAGATTATTGTGGGCGCTGGTGTACCTGGGTATATTCATCACCTTTGCTACATCGCCATGGGTGTACATGTTGTTCCCTATAGTGCTGGCAATGGGCGCCTTTCATGGTGCGGTCATCAACTGGTTCGCTCACAAGTATGGTTATAGGAACTTTATTCTTAAGAACACTTCAGAGAATCTGCTTACGGTAGATATATTGATGCTCGGAGAGTCTTATCACAATAATCACCACAAGTATCCATCGTCCATCAACTTTGGTGTGAAGTGGCATGAGGTAGATCCTATCTATCCTGTTATACGCCTGCTGGGTTGGTTGCATATCATCAAGCTGCCGGCGGTAGTGCCTGTACACGCAAAAAGTGATAAAGGCACTGTTTCAGAATGGTAGCTATTTGCTAACTTTATAAGGTTTCATACATATGCTATGTCTACCTATAAAGATAATTTTTCGCAGCAGGCAACTATATACGCACGGTACAGACCGAACTATCCGACAGCGCTTTTCGAGTTCTTATCATCGCTCACAGAAGGACACACGGCAGCATGGGATTGCGGAACAGGCAATGGACAGGCAGCCACAGCACTTGCGGCGTATTACGAACACGTAATAGCCACCGACCCCAGCGAAGAGCAGATAAGGAATGCAGCTCCACATGAAAGAGTAACCTACCGGGTAGAAAAAGCAGAAGCAACCATAATTCCATCCGCCTCAGTAGACCTGCTCACCATAGCTAATGCCATGCATTGGTTCGACTTTGATCTTTTTTATACAGAGGTGAACAGGGTCGTAAAGCCAGGTGGAGTCATCGCTGCATGGTGTTATGCAGTGCCTCATGTAAATGAAGAGATAGACAAGATAGCGTGGCATTTTCATAATGACGTAGTAGGCAAGTACTGGGTGGAAGAGAACAGGATAGTAGAGCGCAGATACGGTACAATACCTTTTCCGTTCGCAGCGATACCATCGCCTGCATTCTGTTCAGAAAGAATGATGGATCTTGACGACTTTGTTGCTTATCTCAATACATGGTCTGCAACACAAAAGTTCATTAATGAACAGGGCCACAACCCGACAGAACAGCTAAAGAATGAGCTGCAGGCAGTATGGAAGAGCGGCATGAAAAAAGTAACCTGGGAATTGTCGATGAGGGTAGGCAGGGTAGTAACTACCTAAAACGCAACATCCGCAACACGTTACATGTTGCGGATGCCATCAAATACTATTCATTATTAGCTATTCACTAGCTAAACAGGAACTCAATATCGTCCTTCGTCAATCGTTTCTGGAATGCGCTGTCATCACTTACAAGGTCATTGGCTAATGCTCTTTTATGCTCCTGTAATTGCAGCATCTTTTCCTCTAGCGTATCCTTGCAGATAAGCCTGTAGGCGAAGATGTTCTTGGTCTGCCCGATACGGTGCGTACGGTCAATAGCCTGTTGCTCTACTGCGGGGTTCCACCAAGGGTCCACTATGTACACATAGTCAGCAGCAGTAAGGTTAAGCCCTATACCACCTGCTTTCAGTGATATCAGGAACACCCTGCACTCATGATCGTTCTGGAACTCGCTTATCGCTGCTTCACGCTCTGTAGCTGTGCTGCTGCCATCAAAGTATACGTGTCGTATGTCTTCTTCCTTCAGCTTCTGTTTTATCAGCGCCAGCATACCCAGGAACTGCGAGAAGATCAACACTTTATGGTCGCCCACATTCTCTGTTATCTCGCGCGATAGTTCGTCGAGCTTCACGGAGTAGTTGTGATAGCGCTCCTCTTCGTTCATGATAGCCGGGGAGTCGCATATCTGGCGCAGCTTGGTAAGGCCCTGCAGAATGTGCATCTGTGAGCGTTCCATGCCTTTCTCTTCTATCATGCCCAGTATCTGTGAGCGGTATATGTTGCGGTATGCCTCGTATATCTTGCGTTGTTCCGTCCCCATTTCGCAGTAGAGTATCATCTCTGTCTTTTCAGGCAGGTCTTTAGCCACTTGCTCCTTGGTACGGCGCAGCAGGAAGGGATAGGTGAGCTTGCGCAGTTGCAGCTTCACTTCGTCTTCCCTGAATTTATCAATAGGTGTTGCAAACTCGCTCATAAAAAACTCCCTGCTGCCCAGCATGCCGGGATTAAGGAAGTTCATTTGCGCATAAAGGTCGAAAGTATTGTTCTGTACCGGCGTACCGCTCAGTGCCAGGCGGTTCTTGCTGTTCAGCAACAACGATGCCTTAGCTACCTGCGATTGCGGATTCTTTATAGATTGTGATTCATCAAGCACCACATAGTCAAATGGTATCTCTTTGAAGATCTTTATGTCGCCACGCATGGTGCCATAGGTAGTGATAATGATATCTACACCATAGCCACCCGGATCTATACTACGCTTAGGCCCATGATGTATCATATGGGTAAGCTCAGGCGTAAATTTCTTTATTTCATTCTCCCAGTTATACATCAGGGTAGTAGGACATACCACCATGAATTTTACATCGCCATGAAGGTTCTTGTAGTGCTGGAAGAAAGTAAGTGTCTGTATTGTTTTACCCAGACCCATGTCATCTGCCAGTATGCCGCCCCATCCTGCTTCATTGAGGAACTTCAGCCATTGGAAGCCCGCAAGCTGGTATGGGCGTAGCGTAGCCTTCAGGTGTTCGGGTGGTGCAAGCTCGCTGTAGTCGTTAGAGAGTATGGTTTCCAGTTTCTCTTTCTTGGCTTCCAGTTCTTCCTGCAGTGCATCTTCGTCTATTTCTTTCAACAGTTCATCCAGCACGCTGAAGTGGTATTTCTTCAGGCGCACTTTGTTGCCCTTGGTCTCGCCCATCTTCAGCAGCAGGCTATACTTCTTCAGCCAGTCTTCAGGCAGCAGGCCTATAGAGCCATCACCCAGCTTCACGAAGTTTTGCTTCTGGGTAAGCGCTTTCTTTACTTCTATAATAGAAATGCTCTGCTCACCGAACTTCAGCTCCACAGATGCATCAAACCAATCTATACCACTGCTTACCGAAACCACTGTTTCCGGCTTGTGGGTATTCACGCGCAGATTTTTCAGTCCTTCAAAGCCAAGTATGTCCACACTGTTATCCCGCATCAGTTCTGTAAAACGGTAGAACCAATTGTTGGCAAGCACAGATGTGCCGGGCATGTATAAAAACTTATCTTTCTTATTGACCTGTACATCAGAATGTACAGTTTCCAGCAGCTCAAGGAACTGTTGCTCGGCAACCTCATTACGCTGCATGATCTTCACTATACCATCGTGCGCCTGTATCACATCGCCAAAGAATGTAGGGCGTATTTCTACATCGTTATACACATAGGCAGGCTGTAGTATCAATGACTGATCACGCTCTTGCAGGTAAAGACGAAGTCCCGGCTTTTCCTGTACAATATGTTCTACCAGTTCCTCCGAGAAGTGTACATGGACCGATTCGCTCCAAGGCATAACCTTCTCTTTCAGGAAGGCGGGCCATTTTGCAGTAGTGATCGTCATTTTGCCATTTGCAGGAAACTCTTCTGCAAGTTGCATCTCCTGCATGCTGCCTATACAGCATATGCGGTCCTCAGAAAGTAACATAGCTGCATTGAGCATGGTCACTTCGTTCCGGGGTACAGAGTTGTTTTCTATGATCCATTCCAGCGTTACGCTATAGCCCTTGCTTTCTTTGCGGGCTATCAGCTGCGGGTGCACGGGTTTGTCAACAAATTCTACCTGCTGTATGGATGTTGAAGAAAGGGCTTTGCCTTTTTTCTTGATATAAGTATAGTGGTGGGCCGAATAACGGTCCAATAATTTATGATATTTAGGGAGCAGGTATTCCCATACCTGTTCTTTCACTTCTGCTTCAGGCACATCTTTCAGCACGCTGTCATAGTCGTGCAGGAAGTCGCCGAATGGAAGATTCTTTTTCAGGTATTTGAACAATTCTTCCGGCAGGAACTTGCGTACCACAGGCAACAGATCCCGATCTTCTACCTTGTATCTTGTGGGGTTCAGGTATTGTGCCAGTTCCAGCTTATCTATACTGCTTACGAACTTCCTGTCTGTTTCGTCAGGAGTGCCGGATATCAGCAACACATCCACATAAGGGAATGCTGTGGAATCTGTATCTATTACAATTCCCAACCTTTTCTCTTCTATCGGTGCTGCTACTACTGCTTCCACTACTTGTGGCTTAATAGCGCTTTGCTTGGATTCCAGCTTTTTGATAGTAGGGTCAAGTACCCTTAAGAACGGTTTATTATTCTCGTAAGTGAAGGTGAACTTATTGGTAAGGTCATCATCAAGTGTATAGCCGTATTGTTCCAGCAGTTTATTCTTCTGTATATCGAAGTTCTGCATGGACGTAAAGTACTGGGCACCATAGGTCTTCAATACCTGCAGGAATACAGTTGCCTTATGTACACACAGCGGGTGCGTCTTTTCATCGCAGCCGCAAGATGTATCAAAGTAACGTTCTTCATTCTGCTTTATGGTAACATGGTAGGTCTTATCTTCATCAGGTACTTCAGCTTCTATACGGTCATTCTTGTTAGAGATTATGATCGCCTTGTTAGAAGCGGCCATCCGCTCGGCTTTGTCCAGCGAATCCGGCTCTGTAAATATGAGCAGCATCTGCCTGTTGATCTGGCGCATACGTACTACGGTATGCTTCTGGTCGTAGGTGATGTTTGCGCTGTCAAAGAAGCCGCTCTGTAAAATGTCATTCAGCTGGAAGAGCGCTGCCACTTCATGGCGGCATATTTCGCCAAGGTTGTAAGGGCACTGGCACCTCACGGTCATTTCCTTCGGCTGTAAATATTTATTGACGGTAACTGTGTAATAGTTCTGGTACAGATCATTGCGTACGCGAAACCTTACCTGCTCCAGCAAGTGGTCCACATCAAGCATTTGCACGCCTGAAGTATAAAATATCTTTTTACCACGCCGTATTACTTCTTCGGTACCATGGTTGTAAACGTGTCTGAGTATTGGGGGTAAGGACATTTATCTGTGCTCCGGTTCAAAAAAGGCAATCTGCGAAAGTAGCGAAAAAGGAGCGTACTTCAAGCGGGACGGGTTTAAATATATGTTAAACGTAAGTCTAATTTAATTGACAAGAATCCCCCTTATCGGTGAAAATATAAATGATTAGATTAATACAGCCGCACCCTCGGGTCTATCCACGCATAGAAAAGGTCCGTAAAAAGGTTGATAGTTATGAAGATAAACGCAGTAAGCAATACAGAGCCCATTACCAGCGGGAAATCAAATTTATCAAGTGCATCAACTGTTATTTTGCCAACACCCTTCCAGCCAAAAATGTACTCTACGAAGAATGACCCTGCCAGCAATTCTGCGAGCCAGCCTGATACTGCGGTAATGACGGGGTTCAATGCATTGGGTAATGCATGGCGGAATATGGCTTGTGTTTTTGATAATCCCTTGGCATAAGCTGTTCGGATATAATCCTGTGACAAGGTATCCAATAATGCGCTGCGGGTAAGCTGGGTAATGATAGCCAATGGCCTTATGCCTAGCGCAAATGCTGGAAGGACCAGGTTTCGTAAAGCGAGATGCCTGCCAGTGAACGGATCATATTCCCAAAGGCTTCCGGTCATGTTTAGTCCGGTGTAGCTATGCAGTAAATAACCAAACACAAAAGCGATGAGTAAGCCTGCAAAAAAGGAAGGCATGGATATGCCCGCTACACTTGCTGCTATGGCGGATGTATCCAGCCATGTTCCTTTCTTCAGTGCCGCAAGCACACCAAGTAAAATGCCAAACAAGGTAGCGAAGCTCATTGCCGTAAGCGCCAATATAGCCGTTCCGGGCAGCCCTTCGGCAAGGACGGTATTCACTGTTCTTTTGGAGCTGTAAGAACGGCCAAGGTAGGGCCACTTTAGAACAAGTGCATTATTCTCAGAGACAGGGGTGAGTTGTACATACCCGTATTGTTGCCTGGCTGCACTATCGCGGTTATTAATGCTTAGCGGCAGCAGATCATTGATATACAGGAAATATCTTGTAATGAGTGGTTTATCAAGGTTCAGCGCCTTGCGTGCGTTTGCTACAGATGCCAGGTCGCTGCGCTGGCCCATAGTGAGCCTTGCAGGGTCTGCCGGCAATACATTGAACATGAAAAAGACAAAAGTAACTACTCCCCACAGCACCAGCAGGCTATAACGTGCGCGCCGTGCTATGAAACGTAACACTATTTGAATTCCAGTTTACCGTTGTCCAATGCCATATCTTTCGGATAGTCGAGGTTACCCCACTTGTTCATGACCACTCCGTCTTTCATCAGCATAAGGCCAGAGTTGGTACGAATAGCTGTTTTGCTGATGGTATAGTCCAATGTCATCATTGGTACGTCCATTACACCCCATTTCTGGCGGTATGGCAATACCAGGTCATAACCTGTAGAGCTCAGCAGATAAAAAGGAATATGCAGCGTTGCGGCCTTTGTAGCAAGCGTACGGATGCGTTCTACATTAAGATCAGAAGATTCTTCAGGCTTGCGCATATACCATAAGAATACGTAACCCTTTGCCTTGAGTATGGCCTCGGTCTGGTCAGCTCCGTCAGAGTCTGTAAATGCAAAGTCATGTGGTATCTTAGGTTGCCCGGTACCTTCTTTTATCAATTTGCTTTCGCTGGAAACGAATTTCCAGGTTGAATCCTGCCATGGATAATTTTCCGTGGTAAATTCTTTCTTTACTCCGTTCTTCTCGTAAACAAAAGTTGTCTGGAATACAGGAGCTGTAGCGCCGGGTTCAGACTGCATTTTTTCCCAAAGGTTATTGCCTACCCTGTAGGCCAGGCAGTCATGCACCGGTAAATGTTTCAGTGTATACCACTGGCTGCCAAAAGCGAATATCACCACAGCTGTGTTTAACGAGAAGTTTACAGTGGAGCTTTTAAACAATGGCTGCACCTTGTTCCTGTTTACATACAAAATGATGGCTATTATGAGCAGTACCACATCTTTATAGAAGGTGGCTGTGTTTGATAGCGGAATGCAATCTCCAAAGCAGCCACATTCCTTAACCTTGCCGGAATACAATATGTATGCTGTAAGGAAAGTGAAGAATATATTCAGTCCGAGCAGCAGCGTCACGTAGAGGCGAAACGCATTACCCACCAGCATGGCAAAGCCGCATACGATCTCAGCAGCGATCATGAGAATAGACAATGCTTCGGAGTAATGGGTCATGAAGTTCATGTTCCACACCTCGAATATCTCATCCATTTTGTAGGTGAGGCCCAGCGGGTCATTTGCCTTCACCACACCGGAGAAAATAAATAGTACACCTATAATGATCCTTAACGCCCAGAGAAAATATTTCATAACAGGTTAAAAAGTTAATTGGTTAAAGAGTTTGATCCTGATTATTGCTTAAAAGTTTAAATACTAACTTTACTCTCCAAATATACGCAGTGTAAGGTCAATCTCAAATCAACAATTTAAAATCTCGCATAATTTGTCGGTACTTCATAGTAAAGGGAGGGTTTTAGATCTGTCGTTGCCAGTGGTGATGGGTATACTAAATGCCACGCCAGACAGCTTTTACAATGCAGGAGCTGATAGCGATATAACGGCCATCCTGCGAAATGCTGAAAAAATGTTAAAAGATGGAGCAGCCATCCTGGACATTGGCGGAGCAAGTACCAAGCCCGGTCAGCAATTGATAGCGGCAGATGAAGAACTGAACAGCGTAATGCCCGTTATCGCGGCTATTCATCAGCATTTTCCTGAAGCATGGCTATCTATAGATACTTACAATTCCAAAGTTGCCCGCGAAACTGTGAATGCCGGTGTTTCTATTGTGAATGATGTAAGCAGCGGTGCTTTTGATAACGAAATGCTGCAGACCGTGGCTGCTTTACAAGTTCCATATATTGCTATGCATATGCAGGGTACACCGCTTACCATGCAGCAGGACCCGCAATACACAAATGTGGTTGCTGAGGTGAAAACATATCTTCAAAGTGTATGTCAGCAGTGCGAAGCGGCAGGGGTAAAGGAGGTGATAATTGATCCCGGCTTTGGTTTTGGTAAAACAGTAGCACACAATTTTGCATTACTCCGATCCTTAGATTCTTTTAAAAGTCTTGGCAAACCAATACTGGCCGGTGTGTCACGCAAGTCAATGATCTGTAAAGTGCTGAAAGTTAATCCCCCTCAGGCGCTCAACGGAACCACTGCGCTCAACATGGTGGCCCTGCAGCATGGTGCAAACATACTACGGGTGCATGATGTGAAAGAAGCAATGGAGGTCATTGCACTATACACGGAGTTAAAAAGGAATATTTGCTGACGCTGCCAGAATTGGACGTTTTATTCAGCGTATCGGAAAAGATTCTGGTTTCCCGATAGAAATTTGGCGAGGTCTGGCCTGATCGTATAACTGTCAGTTGTGTCCCCATTAGGTTTGCGTTCAATGTACCTGACACGATATAATATTGATCCATAGTCGCAGAAGAGCTTAATGGACTGCTTGCTGCCGGCAGTTAGTACATAAGGCTTGAAGGACGGGAAGAGCACTCCGCCTCTTTCCGGGAGCTTCACTTTCTGCACCCCATTTGCCGCTGCGCCTATCTCAAAGGAAAAAGGTTTCTTCTCTGGGCTTGTTCCCCACACAGATGTATCATAATAGCCTTGCAACCTGATGAAATTATAACCTCTAGTACTTGTTCCGTACCACATAGTTATAGGTCCTACATAGCTTATGGGTGTAAATGCATAAGGCCTCTTAGCATTTGTAGTTGCATCAAGTCCTATGTCGAATGATACTCCTGAATAAGTTCCTGCAGGTGCAGTTCCCGCGAGATATTCCTCCCCGTCAGTCGTTATTAAAATTTGTGCATCCGGTATTGAATAGGTACCTCCTGAAGTATTGGTCAATGTAATACCGGAGATAAAGCAAGAAGCATTAGTTATTGAAAAAGAATACTGGCTGATAGAATCCGGCAAGAAAGATGCATCTTTTATTTTGTTGCCTTCTATATTGCTCTGAATGTGAAAATAAAATGTTCCTGTGCCGGTATCTTTCTTTTTACAGGAGGCAAGAAAGGATATGGTAATGGCAAGGGTAATCAATGTGATGCAATTTTTCATAATAGAGAGGTTTGGTTCAAATATATGTGATCCACCAATATAGACGTAAATCCCGGAACGTATCTTGGGTATCCTTTCCCGGTTCGCTGAAAAGGAGAGATATAATCTATCGTGTCGCGAGACAAAATTACCGGCAACCCTGATTATTCCCTAATTTTACGGCAGCAAATAACATGAAAAAGGCAGGGGCACTATTATTATTGATCGTTCTTTCGTTTTGTGCAAATGCGCAAGAGCTCTTTCCTATAGCAGAGCCAGCCAGCAATGTCCCTAAGGGCGCCTTAGGTGTTCGTGTATTTGGAGAAGGTTACCAGGAAGCCGGCTTATTTCGAGATATGACGGGTTTGAAACTTTTATATGGCGTTACGCCAAAGCTTTCGGTATATATTACTGCTACCGCATCAGACTATCATGGAAAGACATTGCCTTTCGATTTCATTTCGCATAGGCATGTTGGTAGCCAGTTAACAGGCGGGGCGCAGGTGCCCGCCCAGGGCGTTGCATATCCCCGAGTATTCAACAGCATCGATGTGTATGCCAAATACAGGCTCGTAACACTCGATGAGCA
>Ga0209023_10007975_pt1 | contig 10713 bp, 12 predicted proteins | sample LakOneMetagenome_FD_187468 | JGI IMG/M metagenome (GOLD analysis project Ga0209023, IMG submission 187468) | Freshwater and sediment microbial communities from Lake Erie, Canada (SPAdes) (version 2) | ecosystem: Environmental > Aquatic > Freshwater > Lentic | place: Lake Erie, Canada...
GCCCGGGTCGAGGCCGAGACCCGCGAGACCGGCGACAACCTGCTGATCACCGAAGCCACCCGCGAGCGCCTCAGCGAGCAATTCGACATCGAGTCCCGCGGCGAGCGCGTTCTCAAGGGCATCGAACGCCCGGTCCGCCTGTTCGCCCCGCCGCGCGACCGCAGCGCCATCCTCGGGGACCCGGTCGAGCGGGTTCGCTCCGTGTACGCTCGCGTCCGTGGCAACCGGGAACAAGCCTGAGGGCGGAGTAGCCAACCCGGGAGCGCGCCACGGCGGCAGGCTCGCAGCCAAGGCCCTTCGCGCCCGCGGGGTCACCCACCTCTTCACGCTCTCCGGCGGCCACCTGTTCAGCCTCTACGACGGCTGCCGCGAGGAGGGCATCGAGGTCGTCGACGTCCGCCACGAGCAGGCCGCCGCCTTCGCCGCGGAGGGCTGGGCGAAGGCGACCCGCACGCCGGGCGTCTGCGCATTGACGGCCGGTCCGGGCGTGACGAACGGGATGAGCGCGATCGCCAGCGCCCGCTCGAATGGCTCGCCGATCGTCGTCCTCGGCGGTCGCGCCGCCGAAGGCCGCTGGGGCTCGGGGAGCCTCCAGGAGATCGACCACCTGCCGTTCGTCTCACCGCTCACCAAGTCCGCCGAGACGGTCAAGGACGCAGCCGCGATCGGCGACGCGACCGTCCACGCGATCGACGTCGCCGCCGCGGCGCCCACTGGCCCCACCTTCCTCGACTACCCCCTCGACGTCGTTTTCTCGGAAGCCGACGCCGATATCCCCGACGCGCCCGCCCGCGACGCCGGCCCCGCCGACGGGATCGAGCGGGCCGCCGAGCTGCTCGCCGCCGCGGAGCGCCCCGTGATCATGGCCGGCACCGGCCTGTACTGGGGGCGGGCCGAGAACGAGCTTCGCGAGCTCGCCGAGCGGCAGAACATCCCGGTCTTCGTCAACGGCATGGGGCGCGGCTGCATCCCGTCCGATCACCCGCTCGCGTTCAGCCGGACGCGCGGCGCGGCGCTCGGCGGCGCCGACGTCGCGATCGTGATCGGCGTCCCGCTCGACTTCCGGCTCGGCTTCGGGGCGGCGATCTCCGCCGACGCGAAGCTGATCCGCGTCGACGTCGAGCCGAACCACCTCGAGCGCAACCGCGTCGCGGACGTCGACCTGGTCGGCGACGTCAAGGCCACGCTCTCGGCGCTCAGCGACACCGCCGGACTCGGCTCCCACGACGCCTGGATCGCCGGCCTCCACAAGGAGGAGGGCGAGAAGCGCGCCGCGGAGGCGGACGAGCGCGCCGACGACCGCTCGCCGCTTCACCCGATGCGCCTCTACGAGGAGCTCGGCCAGGTGCTCGACCGTGACGCCATCGTGATCGGCGACGGCGGCGACTTCGTCTCCTACGCGGGTCGCGTGATCGACACCTTCGAGCCCGGAACCTGGATGGACCCGGGGCCGTTCGGCTGCCTCGGCGCCGGACCCGGTCAGGCGATCGGCGCCGCGTGCGCCAAGCCCGGCCGACAGGTCTGCCTGCTGCTCGGCGACGGCGCTTTCGGCTTCAGCGGCCTGGAGTTCGACACGATGGTCCGCCACGGCCTGCCGATCGTCGGCGTGATGGGCAACAACGGCATCTGGGCGCTCGAGAAGCATCCGATGGAATACCTCTACGGGTACTCCATGGCCGCGGAGCTGCAGCCGGAGACGCCATACGAGCAGGTGATCGAGGCGCTCGGCGGCCACGGCGAGCTGGTCCGCCGCCCGGAGGAGCTCCGGCCGGCGCTCGAACGCGCCTTCGCCTCCGGCAAGCCGGCGCTCGTCAACGTCCTCACCGATCCCGACGTGATCTACCCGCGTCGCGCAGTGCTCGCCTGAAGCTGCGATGGGACTGAGGGCCGGCCGCTACAACTTCGCGTACGTCACCTACGACCCCTCCAGCGACGTGATCTACGCGAAGTACGACGACTCGCCCTCGATGCGCCGCGAGACTACGCCCGAGGATCACGTCTGGCTGTTCGACGAGCGCGACCGCTTCCACGGCATCGCCCTGATGGAGCCCCGGGAGCGGCTTGAGCGCGACGGCGCCGTCTACGTGTCGCTTCCCTCCGGGGAGCTCGAGCGGGTCGTCGGGGTCGACTTCACGGTCCGGAGCTGACCGACAGCGTCCCGGCGACCGTGCCCTCGGGGTCGCTGACCCAGAGCATCGACCCGGACCGGTGGACGGTCGCCACTCCGCGGCCGATGCCCGAGCGGAACTCGGCCTCGAGGACCGTCTCGCCTCCGGAGGACGATCGGATGGGGGAGAGGTCGAGGAACTCCTCGGCGACCTTCCAGTACCAGAGGTTGCTCACGTGTCCGGCGAGGTCGATCTCCGCCGCGCCGAAGACCCACTCGAACGACTCGGCGTCCTCGGGGGGAGCAGGGGGATGGCGGAGCGAGCTGCGCGGCCGGTTGTCGCCGGCGCTCGGCCCGTAGACCGCCTCGAACTCGGCGGGCAGCCTGGACGGCCGCCGCGTCTCGGGGTCGACGTGGATCCAGATCGCCTCGGCCTCGGCGGCCGCGCCGAGATCCCCCTTCACGGTCGTCGTCCGTTCGGCGACCGTCTTGGCCTTGCCGCTGCACCAGGTCGTCAGCTCGAGGCTCTCGGGAAAGACCGGGAGCGTCCCGATCCTGAGCGTGAGGCGGCGGATGATCCAGAACGCCTCGGCCCCGAACCCGGAGTCGAGGCCGTCCTCGAAGGCCGTCTCCTGAAGCCAACGCGCCAGCGCGAAGGGGTGGGCACCGCCTTCGGCGTCGACGTCCGCTGCGCCGACGCGGTGACGGTTCGTGAAGTAGCGCGGCTCGGCGATCGGTCCGCCCTGCCTAGGAGCCGGACTCGACCTGCTGCTTGAGGCCCTCGGCGGCGCCCTTGGTCAGGAACTCCTTGACCTTCCCCTCGGCGGGTCCGCGCAGGAGCATGCCGAGCATCCGCCCGGGATCGGCCTCGAGCGCGTAGACCGCATGGGTGCGGCCGCCGTCGAGCTCGGTGAACTCCCACGAGCCCTCGAGCGAGCTCAGGTCGCCCTTCTCCTGGACCCAGCTCATCCCGCTCGGCTCCTCGTAGCTGAAGCGCAGCCGCTGCTTGGTCGTCTTGACCTTCGCGTCGGCCTCGGTGTCGACGAGCGTCGCGCGACCCTCGTCATCGGTCTCGAGGGTCTCGACGCTGTTCAGGGAAGGCTGCCAGTCGGGGGAGTTCGGCACGTCCGCGGCGACCGCGAAGACGCGGTCGCGCGGGGCGTCGATGTCGACCGACCAGCTCGCTTGTAGGTTCGCCATCGGGCCACCCTACCGGGGGCGGTCGGCCGCGTAGAGTCTCCGGTTCGTGTCCAGGCCGCGCCCCGATATGCCCCCCTTCGGCGAAGCCGATCTGCTCGACGATCCGATCGAGCTCTTCGGCCGCTGGTACGAGCTGGCCGCGAGCGAGATGCCGCTCGCCGAGGCCGTCTGCCTCGCCACCGCCGACCCCGATGGGCTGCCCGACGCCCGGATGGTGCTACTCAAGGGCTTCGACGGCCGCGGCTTCCGGTTCTTCACCAATGAGGAATCCGTGAAGGGTCGTCAGCTCGCCGGTCACCCGGCCGCCGCACTCGTCTTCTACTGGCGCGAGCTCGATCGACAGGTCCGCGTCCGCGGCCGGGTCGAGCGGCTCGGAGCCGAGGAGTCGGACGAGTACTTCTCGACCCGCCCACGGGAGAGCATGATCGGCGCCTGGGCCAGCCCTCAGAGCCAGCCCCTCACCGACCGGGCGGCCCTGGACGCACTCGTCGACGAGGCCGAAGGGCGCTACGCCGGCGGCGACGTGCCCCGCCCGCCGCACTGGGGTGGATACCTCGTCGTCCCGGTCGCTATCGAGTTCTGGCAGGGCCAGGTCGGGAGGCTCCACGACCGCTTCCGTTACGAGCGGGAGGGCGATGCGGCCGCCTGGTCGAGCCGGCGGCTCGCGCCCTGAACGCGGGGAGTAAGTTTCGGGAAAATCCCTACGACTGGAGACCTTGATGGAAGATTCGATTGACGAGATGGGACCGATCGATTACCTGGTGATCGAGTGGTCCGGCGGAGCCGCGCCCGATGGGCAAGCAGCACCGATCCTCTTCGACCTCGTGGATCGCGGCATCGTCCGGGTACTCGACTTCGCAGCGATCGCGAAGGACGAGGACGGGAACGTGACCGCGATCGAGATCGAGGAGCACGCCGACGCGACCGAGCTCAGCTACTTCGAGGGAGCTTCCTCGGGCCTGCTCGGCGACGACGACATCGCCGAGGCCGGGGTCGCGCTGGAGCCAGGCTCGATCGCCGTCCTGCTCGTCTACGAAAACCGTTGGGCCGGCCCGTTCGCGGCCGCGTTGCGACGATCCGGCGCCGAGCTGGTCGCCAACGGGCGGATTCCCGTCCAGGCGCTGATCGCCGCAGTCGAAGCCGCCGAAGCGGCCTGACCCGAAAAACGAGAGAAGGAGAACGAGATGCCTGGATTGGTTAGAGGAGTAGCTCGCACCGCGGTGGTCGCCGGCACAGCGACGGCCGTAAGCGGCCGCGTCGCCCGCCGTCAGAACGCCCGCTGGGCTCAGCAGGAGCAAGCTCAGTACGAGCAGCAGGCGCCGCCGCCCGCGCCGGCCCCGGCCGCCGCCCCCGCGGCGGACCCGATTGCCCAGCTCAAGGAGCTCGGCGAGCTGCATGAGAGCGGTGTCCTGACGGACGCCGAGTTCGCGGCTCAGAAGGCCAAGATCCTGGGTTAGACCCGGGGGGAACGCGCCGGAGGCGCGGGTCAGCGGGTGGCTGCGTGCCGCTCGGCTGCCCGCGCCGCGGCGCCGAAGAGGATGTCGTGCTCGGAGACGGCGATCTTCTTCAGGGCGAAGGCGCGCATCACCTTGATCAGGATGATCACGCCGGCGACGATCGTCGGCGCGCGATCGGGGTCGACGCCGCGGACCTCGCGACGCTCCTCGAGGGGTAGGGACGACAGCCTCGAGCAGAGGTTCTGGACGGTGGCCAGCTCCAGCTCGTGCCCCTCGACCCGGCCGTAATCGACGCTGTCGAGGCCGAGGTCGATCGCCGCGAGGATCGCCGGAGTTCCCGCCAGCGCCACGCCGCGCTCGGCGCGCAGGCCGGGGTGAGTGGCCAGCTGGGAGCCGATCGCGTCCCCGACATCCTCTGCCAGCGACTCGAGCTCGTTCGTCTGCGGCGGGTCCGTGTGGATGTGGCGCTCGGTGTGGCGGACCACCCCGAGCTGCAGCGAGGTGTTGAAGGCGGGTTGTGCGCTGGAGCCGACGATCAGCTCGGTCGAGCCGCCGCCGATGTCGAGCACGAGCGTCTCGCCGGAGATGTAGCCGCCGTCGCGGGCGCCGCGGTAGGTCAGCTCGGCCTCCTCGATCCCGCCGATCACCTTCGCCTGGAGCGCGAAACGCTCGCGGAGCTCGGCGAGGAAAGCCTCCGAGTTGGACGCGTCGCGGGCGGCGCTCGTCGCGAATGCGAAGGTCTCCTCGGCGCCGAGGTCGGTGAGGATGGCCTGGTAATCGCCGACGGCCTCGTAGACGTTCTCGATCGCCTCCGTGGCGAGTTGGCCCGATGTCTCCACACCGCGGCCGAGCCCCGTGACCCGCGATTCGCGATGGACGGGATCGACGACGCCGTCGACGACATCGGCCACGAGTAGCCGGGTCGAGTTGGTCCCCATGTCGATAGCCGCAACGCGCAAGGGGGCGATGGTAGTGACCGGTGGGCGGCGACCGGTGGCGGCGGGTCCTAGCTGTCGAACCCGAGGCCGAGGCGGTCGAGGATGCCCAGCCAGATTCCCCGGCGACCGCCCCTCCGGTCCGCCGCCGCCAACCGGCCGCGCGTGAACTGGACGACCGCCCAGCGCAACGGCTCCGGGGGAAAGGGGAAGGGCTTGCTGCGCACGTAATCGAGCTCGGTCGCCTCGGTCCGGTTGCCGTCGAGGAGGTCGAGCGCGACGCCGGCCCCGAACCGGGAGGAGCCGACGCCCAGGCCGGTGTAGCCCCCGACGAAGGCGACCCTCCCGCCGTGGGAGAGGTCGAAGAACGAGGAGAACCGGCTGCAGGTGTCGATGGCGCCGCCCCACTTGTGGCTGAACCGGAGCCCCCGCAGTTGCGGGAAGGTCGCGAAGAAGTTCTGCGCCAGCGCGCCGAACGTCTCGTCGTCGGTGTCGTGGCGGGCGTCGACGGGGCCGCCGTAGCGGTAGACCGCCTCGAAACCGCCCCAGAGGATCCGGTCGTCGTCGGTCAACCTGTAGTAGTGGAACTGGTTTCCGCAGTCGCTGATCCCGCGCCGGTCGCTCCAGCCGATCGACTCCCGCTGGGCCGCGTCGAGCGGCTCGCTGACCAGCACGTAGTCGTAGACGGGGACGATGTAGCGGCCGAGCGAGCGCCGCAGTGGCGTGAAGGCATTGGTCGCGAGCAGGACACGGCGGGCGGTGACCTTCGCGTCGCCTGCGGCCACGACGATCGAGACGCCGGTGTCGGTGAGGCTCGTCGCCGGCGTGTGTTCGTAGACCTCGACGCCGAGGCCGGCGATGGCCTGCGCCAGTCCGTCGCAGAGCTTGCCGGGGTCGACGAGGGCCGCGCCGGTCCGGTCGACGATGGCGGCGCGGTAGGTGGGCGAGCGGATCTCGGCCCGGAGCTCCTCGCCGCCGAGGACGTCGACCGTGTGCCCGTAGTCGCGCAGCAGCTCGGCCTCCTCGCGTAGCCCCTCGATCTGATGCTCGGCCACGGCCACGGCCATCTCTCCCGGTTCCTCGAAGTCGCAGGCGATCGAATGCCGCTCCAGGTCCCGTTTGAGGCCCTCGAAGTTCTCCAGCCCGAGCCGCTCGAGGATTCTCATCTCGTCGGGGAATCGGCTCAGGCCGTTGTCCAGACCGTGCGTGATCGAGGCCGACAGGAAGCCGCCGTTGCGACCGCTGGCCCCGGAGCCGATCCGCTCGCCCTCGATCAGGACGACCCGGCGATCGGGGTCGCGATGCTTGGCGTGCAGGGCGGCCCAGAGCCCCGTGAAGCCCCCGCCGACGATGCAGAGGTCGGTCTCGACCGGCTCGTCGAGCCGTGGAAACTCGGCTACGTTCTCGCGTCGCTCGAGCCAGAAGGGCTCGGGAACGGCATCGGCGAACGCCTCGCGCTCGGCCGCCGTGGGCGGGGTGGAGGGCCAGGGCGTGGAGGCCGGGGAGGGCTGGGCGGACAACGCCCCTCGATCGTATCTGTACCGGCGGGGCATCTCCCGAATCGCGCTAGGCTGATCCGTGGATGAAGGGGATCCGAGTACTCGTGTCGACTGGAGTCATCGCCGTGCTCGCCGGCGCGGTCGCATCACCCGCCCTCGCCCGGGACGCCTACGTTCCGAACTACGGCTCGCAGAGCGTTTCGGTAATCGACACGGATACGAACGCTGTCGTGGCGACGATCCCGGTCGGGAACAACCCCTCCTCCGCGGCGATCACGCCCGACGGCAGGACCGTCTACGTGACCGAGGCCGGCGACAACGACGTGATCAGGATCAAGACCGCAACGAACGAGGCGGTGGGTGAACCGATCCCGGTCGGGGCCAATCCGATCGGCATCGCGATCACGCCCGACGGTAAGAAGGCGCTCGTCGCCAACAACGTCGCGAGCAGCATCTCGGTGATCGACACGAAGAAGAACAAGGCCAAGCCGGAGGTTCCGGTGGCGGGAGCGGCGGCCCTCTACTCGGTCGCCATCGCCCCGACGGGCGGGCGGGCATACGCGATGAGCTACGGCACCGACCAGATCTTCCCGATCAAGGCAAAGAATGCAGCGAGTGCAGGGTCTGCGCTCGGCGTCGGTCAGAAGCCGAGCGCCATGGCGTTCACTCCGGCGGGGACCGGATATCTCGCGAACAGCATCGATGCAAATGTCTCGGTGATCAGCCCGGCGGGCTCGGTGACGGGTGTTCCGATCCCTGTCGTCGCCAACCCCTTAGGTGTGGCGGTCGGCTCCTCGGGCGCGCGGGCGTACGTGGCGAACAACGGCCCCTCGGGCAGCGTCTCGACGATCGATACGAGCACCAATGCGGTCGTCGCCTCGATTCCGGTCGGTCCCTATCCGCGCGGGCTCGCAGTCGACCCGAGCGGCGATCGTGTCTACGTCGCCAACTCCAGTGTCGGGAACAACCCGGGGTCGGTCTCCGTCATCAACACGGCCACGAACATGACCGTCGGCAGCCCGATCGGCGTCGGGATCGGTGCCCGCACCGTCGCGATCGTGCCGAACCAGCCCCCGCAGGCCAAGTTCGCCGTGACGCTCCGGGGGGATCCGCACACGATGACCACCTTCGACGCGGGGATCTCGACGGACCCGGACGGGACCGTGGCCCGCTACGACTGGAACTACGGCGACGGCACGCTCGACCCGAACGCCGGCGCCGTGCCGGCGCATGTCTACGACAAGCCCGGCAAGTACAAGGTCACGGTCACCGAGACCGACGACGAGGGCTGCTCCACCAGCGTGATCTTCACCGGCCAGACGGCATCCTGCGGCGGCTCCGGGGCCGCGGCCGCGACCAAGACCGTGAAGATCTCCTACCCGCGAGTAAAGCTGAAGTGCAAGGGCAGCGGCCACGGGAAGTGCAAGGTCACGGCTATCGCGCTGACGAAGGGCAAGGGCGGCGAGAAGGCCTCGAAGCCGGCCTCGGCCACGATCAAGCCGGGCAAGTCGAAGAAGGTACAGCTGAAGATCAAGCCCGGCTTCGCCGCCGATTACGCCTTCAAGGAGCGCACCTTCGCCCAGATCCGCTCGAAGTCCGGCGGCAAGACCCGCACCACCGTCAAGAAACTGCAGCTGATCCGCTGATTCCGCGGTGCTAACCTCTGTCGACCGCCGCGGGGTGGAGCAGTCAGGTAGCTCGCCGGGCTCATAACCCGGAGGTCACAGGTTCAAATCCTGTCCCCGCTATTCCAGGAGGCCCTCAGCGAGGGCTTTTTTGTTCTCGGTCGCGCAGGGACCACTTAAGGCGGCCCGAGTGTCGACCGCTGTTTCGTGGAAGTCGAGCGGTCGTGTCAATCTGACGTGGACGATGAGGCTCGGCTACGGTGATCGCGTGGGTTCGAGGTGGAAGAGGCGCGCTGCCGCTGGAGTCTTGGGCGCCCTGGTCGTCGGCGCTGGTGCCGTAGGAGCGGCCGACTCGGCTGCGACCTCGAGCTCCAATGCGACGAGCCCCGACGGGATCGCTCCGAAGGTGCGGTTCACCGACCTCCCGAAGCGGGAGACCTATTCGAGGCGGGCGACCTTCAGGTTCGAGACCGACGACCCGGATGGCTGGACCTACTGCTACCTCGATCACCACGGCAACAGCGGTCGCACCTGCACCTCTCCGCACACCGTCCGCCACCTGAACCCGGGGTGGCACACGATGATCATCTCGGCCGTCGACGCAAATGGCAACAACAATGGCTACACACGGAGATTCAACTGGAAGGTCAAGCGCAAGGATGGGGTGCGGTACAGGCCGAAGCTCACCAGGTGCGGCCGGGTCAATGATCCGCTCGACGAGGCTCACCCCTTGATCCTCGCCCACAAAGTCGAATGTCCTGAGGCCCGAAGGGCTGCTCGGTACTGGTTCGGCAGAGGCCCCAGGCCGGCCGGATGGGGCTGCTGGAGCAGTTTCAACCGCTGCTACAAGGGCGGACTGGGTTCGAGCCAGTGGATCACGACCAAGAGCAACCGCGCGTCCAGGCGGCCATGAGCTCGACCGGGCCTCTCACGCCTTGAGAGACGGACGATCTCAGGCGGCGGCGAGTGAGGGGATCGCGACGACGAGGACCAGCGCGGCCTGGAGATCGAAGTCCTCGGGGCCGATCGTTCGCTCGAGCCGGTCCTCGCATTGCCGTATCCGGTAGCGGACTGTGTTCTCGTGGATTCCGAGTTGAGCGGCGGAGCGTCCGTGGCTGCAGCCCTGGCCGAGGTTCTGAGGGGACGGGCGCACCTGGGGAAGGTCGGCACCGTAAGAATCGAATCTCATGGCGATGTCCTCAAATGAAGGCTTTCTGCGCCTCGGCACCCCTCATGTGTCCTCTGGGCGTGGTGGTCGGACGGTCCAGGCGGTCGTCGTGCATACGACCGTCGGAACGTTCGACAGCGTTGCGGCATGGTTCGCGTCGCCGGCCAGCGGTGTCAGCGCCCACTACGTGGTCGGGCTCGATGGACGCGTCGCTCAGTTCGTCGATGAGGCCGATACAGCGCGCCACGCCGGCCGGATAGCCGAGCCGACCGCGGCGATCGCCGCCAAGGCCGATGACGATGGTGTCAATCCGATCACGATCGGGATCGAGTTCGAGGACGGTGGCGATCCGTTCTCGGTCGAGCGCCCTGACACCCAGTACGCCGCCGGCGCTGCGTTGATCGCCGCGATTTCGGCTCGCTGGGACATCCCCCTGAACCGCCAACGGATTGTCGGCCATCGCGAGCTCTTCGCCCACAAGGAGTGTCCTGGCAACCTCGATGTCGACCGCCTGGTTGCCGAGGCACGCGCGCTCGCCGCCGCCCGGTCGACCCCGCCGGGCCCGCTGCTGACATGCCTGCTGCCGGTTCGCAACGGGGCTGAAGACCTGCCCGGCTACTTCGACTCGGCGGCCGCGCTCGGCGCCCGGATCGTCGCGCTCGACGACGGCAGTACCGACTCGACCGGAGCGCTGCTCCGCGCCTCGGCGCTCGTCGACCGCG
>Ga0209023_10007976_pt1 | contig 10713 bp, 7 predicted proteins | sample LakOneMetagenome_FD_187468 | JGI IMG/M metagenome (GOLD analysis project Ga0209023, IMG submission 187468) | Freshwater and sediment microbial communities from Lake Erie, Canada (SPAdes) (version 2) | ecosystem: Environmental > Aquatic > Freshwater > Lentic | place: Lake Erie, Canada | collected...
GGCCACTCGACAGGCCGGCAGGCAATAGGCAAGCGAAGTATAGACGGCGAGCCGCAAAGGCCTAATTTCGAGCGCTATGCGGCTGAAGCGGGCATTCCATCACTTTCTACCTTAACTGAAGAGCCTGTCGCGACCACCTGCACCGCGATGCCTCCCCACCGTCGGAACGCCAGCCGCCGGCTCGTTCATGCAAGCATCTTTGCCCTGCTGGTTTATATCGGCGGCGCGGGCCTCACCAGCATGGCCCAGCTCGGAATTGCACGGATCGTCGGCACGACTAGCTATGGAATCTATTCATATGCGCTGGCCTGGAGCACCGTTCTCGCCACCCTCTCGACCCTCGGCTTCAATGTCTCGTTGTTGCGCTTCGTGCCGGCATACAGCGCTGCCGGGCGATTGGACCTGGCGCGCGGCGTCATCAATTTCGCACTGCGCTGGTCACTTTCGGCGGCAATGCTGGCCGGCGTGACCGGCGCCGGACTCATCATCTTTCTTCCATCGCAACACCTCGCCCGGGAATTTCAGGCGGCAATGCTGCTCGCCATGGCAGCGGTGCCGATGATCACCGCCTGTGCGCTCGGCGCTACCCTGGTTCGAGCCTTTGGAGGTGTGGTGTCAGCTCTTTTGCCTGAGCGCGTGGCGCGCGACGGATTGCTGTTGACGTTGCTGGGCGGCGCGGCGTTTTCGGGTCAATGGACGCTGGATGCCAAATTCGCGATGACAGCTGTCGTAGCAAGCTCGGCCGTTACAGTGGGGCTTGTCGTCCTCACCGCAATGAAGCTGTGGCCGTCCGACTTGCGCGACACGGTGGCGACCTATACCCGGCGCATATGGTGGTCGGCGATTCCTCCGACAATGCTGATCACCGGGCTTGATGTTTTCGTGAGCCGAACGGGAGTCATGCTTCTTGGTTGGACAGACCAGGTCCATGACGCCGGTATTTTCGCCCTTGGCGTAAACGTGGCTCTGCTGGTCGGCCTTTCAAGCGTCGCAGTCAGCACGATGTTCTCTCCAACCGCAGCGGATCTTCATGCCCGCAAGGACCACGAAAGTTTGCAACGGCTGTTTTCTCGAGCTGCGGTTTTAAGCTTTAGCGGGGCGCTCGCCTTAGCCCTGCCACTACTGCTGGTCATCGAACCTTTCCTGGGCTGGTTTGGCGGGGATTTCGCAGCCGGAGCACCTGTCGCGCGAATCCTCATCATGGGTTACCTCTGCAGCGCGGTCTGTGGACCGCAGTTGAACCTTCTCACAATGACCGGACATGAATGGGCCGCCGCTATGACGATGGTCAGCGGCGCCGCGGCCAACGTTGTCGCCTGCGCTGTCGGCATTGCACTCGATGGCTCGATTGGAGCTGCGGTAAGCTTCACGCTCGTACTGATCGTGTGGAACCTGGCAATGGCAATCTATATCCGCAAGCGATTGAACATCGTGCCCGGTCTGATCTTTGCCGTCTCGGCCCTCAGGGCAGGGCAACTAAGAGCTCACTGGGGATAGCAGCAGCAGTCCTCGATCGTGGAGTTAGCGCAATGACATCTTCAGGTCGCCTGGCTAGCCGCGCTCAAAGATCCGAAGGCGAATCCCTCGCGGTGACCCGGGCCGGCATCAAAGATGCCGATGCCGCGCCGATTGGAACGCCTGGGGTACTCAGCGCTTTTCTCGTGGCGCTAAGCGCCTTGCGACGGCGGAACATCGAATGCTGCTACTGGAAGAGCAGCCGGCGCCTTCCAGATATCCTGCAGGGTGAATCGGACTTTGACCTGCTCATCGCGAGGTCCGATCAACATCAGGCCGCCAAGGCCTTGCTCGCATGCGGTCTCAAGCGCTTCGAGCCCTCGATCTGTCACGGCCACCCCGCAGTTCAGAGTTTCCTTGGCTATGACGAGCCGAGCGGTCGGATCATCCACATCCACCTTCACTTCCGCCTTGTCGTCGGCGAGCCTGTACTGAACAACTATCAGCTTCCTTGGGAACGGCTCGTTCTGGCTTCGGCGACTCCACACGCGGCATTGCCCGTCCGAATTCTGGACCCGGCGACCGAAGCACTCCTGTTGCTGGTCCGAACCAGCCTCGAGTTGCGGCGCCGAGATCCCATCGCGCTTCGCAATTGGAAAAGGACACAGGAGAAGTTCGAACTGGACCGAAAGCATCTGGCGTCGCTTGTCGATCGCAGCGACCTCCGCTGCCGGGCAGCAAAGCTAGTAGGAGAGGATCTCGCGGATGCCATCGCTACGGCCCTGTTCGAGGCGCAACCCTTTCGGGCGCAGCATCGCCTTCGCGCTCGAATCCGCCGGGCGCTGGCGATATACCGGACCTACAACGCCTTCGACGCCATGCTGCGCAGCCTGGGGCGCACAATCCTGTGGACGGCTGGAAGTTTGAATAAGCGGTTCCTGCATATGCCGAGACCATGGGGCCGACGCGCTCCCGGTGGTGGCATCGTTGTGGCCGTGGTTGGTATCGACGGCAGCGGCAAGACAACCTTGGTGACGGCGATCCGCCAATGGCTAGGGTCCGAGGTCGACGTCCTGCCCATATACTTCGGCACCGGAGGCGGCCGGCCGTCACTGTTGCTGCTCCCGTTCAAGTTGCTGGTGCCGCTGGTCACCTCCGTGCTCACAAGCAGGCCAGCCGGCAGTTCGCACGGTAACGTTTCGGATCGCTCGCCTGGGCCCATCTACAGCATTCTGCTTGGGGTATGGGCAAGCGTTGTTGCGGCCGAGAAGCGGATGAAGCTGCTTGCCGCGCGTCGAGGCGCGGATCGCGGAATGGTCGTCGTCGCCGACAGGTTCCCCCAAGATCAGATCGCGGACTTCAACGATGCTCCCTTGCTGCCCCGCTTGGCCAAGGTCCCGGCCTGGCTTCGGCATTACGAGACCAACGCTTATGCCCTCGCTCGCCATCTGCCGCCGGATCTCGTGATCAAATTGCAGACCACCTCTGAGGTTATCCTCATTCGCGAGCCGGACATGGATCCTCTCGTCGTTCAAAAGCGTGTGCCAGCGCTGCAGCAGCTGACCTTCGGAGGCGCCAACGTGGTCAGCATCGATGCAGGGCAACCATTGGCCGACGTCATCCGGTCGGCCAAGGCCGCGATCTGGCGGATGCTTTGACCTCGATCGGTCATGTCTTCGAGACGAAGATTTGCCGATTGTGCGACCGAACACGCCGAAAGACGGCAGCGCCCCCAAAGAATGCCTCCCTCGGAAGACGCCTCTCGAAACCACGTTCGTGCGGAACGTGCCGCCGTCGTGCTTTCATAGGAAGATCGGCCCCGCCCTCACGGCAGGACCGAGATACGCCCAAGAAGCGCTACCAATTCCGCCTGACGCTTGGTTTCGGTCTTGGCGAACAACGAGGCAAGCTGGGAACGAATCGTCGTGCGGCTGAGGCGCCAGCTCCGGGCGATGTCCAAGGGCGCATCGCCTTGAGCTAATCGCAATGCAAGGTGTGTCTCGGCGCCGGTCAAACCGAACATCCGCTGCAGCGTGTCGGGATTGGCTGCGGATCTATTCTCGCGATCCAGCAACGCGACGATGCAAGTTCCCTGGGGCGCGACGATCCCCATTTCATTGATTACCACGGGCCTGTCGCCCGGGCTTTTGATCACCACCCACGAGAGTGAGCCTGGCAGGAAATGCACTGGTACGTTCGCGACCAGCCGCTTGAGTCCAGCCGCGAGTGCGTTAGGGGTGTCGGCCGCTTCGCCCTGTCTCTCAATTGTGGCTCGAGCGGCCGCGTTCCATTCGATCACCTTCTTTTCACCGCTCAGCACCAGATAGCCGCATCCGATGCGCTCGAGCATGCCGGTGATGGACTCCAGAGTCCGACGTTGCGACCCTACGGAGGGATCGTCGGACCAATCGGAAGTGCGTGTTGGGTGTGTCGTGTGCGATTGGAGCGCATAGGCTCTTTTCAGCGCAATGTATCGACCGCCAGCTGCCGGGCTGGCGTGCCTTTCAATCGGAGTCATGTTTTTACCCGCCCTACCTGTACACAGTAACCGCGATACTTGCGGTTACTTTCGCTTGATTGATTTAGATCAAATCCCCTCTGCCTAATCTCGACTTGGTCGGAACCATGCGGCAGGTTGTGACGTGCCGCAACTCCAAGCGATTCTATTCGCCGGCTAAGGTATGGCAATCCCACGGTGGTACTAGGCTGACCCCAAACAGCCTAGTCTCGACGAGCTAGTCCGGAGGTTGTAGTCTGGCACATGGGTTCGTATTTGCGCTGGCTAAATTCGACCGTGCCCGGGACGCCGTCTGCTCACGCAGCTTCCGCAGTTGTTCTGGCAGCTTCAGTAGCATTCGAAGCGACAAACTCAATACATGTCGGGCAGGACGGGGCTTTCATCGCGTTCATTCCGGCAATTATCGTTATCGTATACCTCGAAGGTCGGACAGCCGCGATCGCCGCGACGCTTGTGATGGCGGCAGCAGGGCTTTGGGCCCGGCAAGTGCTGAACTCCCAAATCTCCTACGAGGACTGGGCGCGCGCGGTCCTGCTCCTGGTTTCCGGCGGGGTAATTGTGACGATATTCCACCGCTTGCGAACCGACTTGCGCGAAGCGCTCGGGGTCGCGGAGGCAAGGCTCGCAGCCGTCCAGGAAACGGAGAGCCGCTACCGCTGGGCTTTCGAGCGCGCCGCCATGGGTTTCGCAAACAGCAATCGACGCGGCGACTTGCTGCAAGCGAACAAGCGCCTTTGCGAGATGACAGGTTACGAGGAGTTGGAGCTAGCCCGGCTGCAACTCGAAGCACTCATTCACCCCGATGACCGTGATGCGGTGCAGGCGTTTCTAGAAGATCTGGGCAGCGGCACCGCTTCATTCGGGGCAGAGGTTCGCCTCTTGCGAAAGGACAGCATGGCGTTCTGGGCTCGCTTGACCTTGTCTTCGTCCCCGCACGACGCGGTCTTCGCCAACAGCGTGTTCGTCGTCGTCGATGACATCTCTGAGCAACGAAGGGCGCGCGAGGCACTGCGGGCACAGAAGGAATGGCTCGATCTTGCATTGTCTGCCGGACGCATGGGCATATGGCGAATGGATTTCAAGGACGGAACGTTTAATGGCTCCGGCAAGTTCTGGGACATCCTCGGCCTGCCTCCTGTACCCACCCGTCGTCTGGAGGAGCTGTCCGCGGTGGTCGATCCAGCTGATTGGCCCAAGCTTGCCGCTTCGGTAAAATCTTCCTCCACGGCGAACTACGACATCGAGATTCGTGTGAGACGGCCAGATGGGCATGTGCGCTGGATCGCGCTTCGCGGGCGCAAGGAAAAATACAATGATCGTTCGCAGTACATCGGAGTGGCTGCCGACCTCACTGAACGTCGGCAGACCACGCTTCTGCGTGCAGCGGCAAGGAAGCGCGAACGCACCATGCGCGAAGAGCGCCACCGCTTCAGCAATCTGTTTCCTGTGATCACGGCCTTGGTGAGAATGATAGACGCTCCGGACAACGACGTCGTCAAATACAAGGAGATGCTGATCGACCGGATTAGGACAGTGGAATCGACGCATCTGCTTCTCTCCCGACACCCCAACGCCTCTGGAGTACTCCATGATCTCGTCGCTCAGGAGCTTCAACCGTTTACGGAAACGAGGGACATCAAAATCACCGGTCCATCCGTAGTAATGGCCGCCGGCGCCGCCGAAAGCTTCGCCATGATCCTTCACGAGCTGACGACCAATTCGATAAAACACGGCGCGCTAGGCGGAGCCGAGGGTCATGTCGAAGTAACGTGGGAATTCGCGTCGGCAAATGCTGATAGCGACGTTATGTTCGTTTGGGTCGAGTCGGGGCAGCGGAAGCTGGCAAGCGTCGTGCGCCGTGGTTTCGGTTCCATGATAATCGGCGTGGATGGCGCGCCGCTGGTCGGTTATTCGCCGAAGTTGGACATATCGGAATACGGGCTCCGATACTCGTTGCGGCTATCCAGGAGAGAAATCGGAGCCTAGCCCTCGCTGTGCGCAAGCCAGCCTTGCAGCAAAACGGCCGCCTCGGTCCGGTTCCGTACTCCAAGCTCACGCAGAATGGCCGCCGCGTGAATTTTCGTTGTCGCTTCTGCGATGTCTAAATTGCGGGCAATCTCCTTGTTCGAACACCCTTCTGCCATCAACTGCAGGACCTCCTTCTGTCGTGGCGTCAGCCTGGCAAGATTGCAGGTGCCACTGCGCCGCCGGGCCTGAAACCGTTCCATGGGAGGAGTCATCTGCCGCCCTTGCCCGGCAGACGTGCGCGACAGAAGCGCCGGAACGTATATGCGGCCCTCGAGGATCTCGTTCACGGCCAGCATGACTTCCTCGTCCTTTTGTGACTTTACGATGTAGCCATGCAGGCCGATCGACAACGCTTTCAATATCTCCGCGCGTGAATCTTCAGCGGAAACGATCGCAAAGTATGTATCTGGATGGGCTGCCATGACGTCGCCAAGAATTTCCTGGTCGAAGAGCCCCGGCATATTCAGGTCAAGGATCACAAGATCGATCGATGGCTGCTGTTCCAACAGGCTGATCACGGTGTCGAGACAGGACGCATCGAATATTTCGGCGCCTGGAATGCCCGCGGTCAGCGCCAATCGCAAGCCACGACGATACAACCCGTGATCGTCGGCGATGACGATCCGATGCATTTCGCTACCCCAACGCTTTTCGGCAGGCATACCCTTACGCGCCCGCCGCCTTCCATTTCCCTGCAATGCACCAACCGTGACAGGCTTGAATCCGTGGCCAGTCACTAGCTGTCACTTCAGAGCGTGGTCCACGGTATCCCCTCGCCCGCAAACATCGCATTGCTAATATAATCTTAATTCGCAAGGCGAAAAGCGTCCTTTGTTTACAGTTTCGTGAGATTCGCTCGATGTCAGATTCCGAACTCAAGACGATTTCAGCAGCATGCAGTTCTGGCTGCAGGCCGGCATCACGACCGGCGAATTCCTGCGCCCTTCCATGCCGTAAAGATTCCATTCCTGATTGCCTTGCCATTGAGGCCTGAGCGCCAGGGGAGCCGGCGGGTGCCTCGTATTCACTTATACCGGTAGCGCCGGACCGCCACCGTTCGAATGCACGACGACACTCATTCCAAGTGGCCATAACATTACGAGACGCTCTTCGGATTGGCCTGGGAAGCGTGTTTCCGGACACACTCTCCAGCTGGCTTGCGCCGATATTCAGCAAGCTGTGCGATTGACGACGGAGCCGGGTGAACCTGGGAGGATCACATGAAAGCGGTGATACAATGCGGTGGAATGGGAACGCGCCTTCGGCCTTTCACCTCGGTCCTGCCGAAGCCGCTCATGCCAATCGGCGCCCGCCCCGTTGTGGAGTTGCTCCTGAAATGGTTACGCCGCAATGGCATTGAAGACGTCTACATCACCACCGGATACCTAGGGCACCTTATCCGCACCGTCTGCGGCGATGGTTCCCAATGGAACCTGAAGATCCGCTATACCCAGGAGATGGAACCGCTCGGCACCATCGGTCCGCTCTCTTTGATCAGAGACGAGTTGAACGAGCCGTTTCTCGTCCTGAATGGCGACGTACTGACGGATCTCAGCCTCAGTCGCTTTGTGGCCGCGCATCGCAAGCACAAGGGCCCGGTCACAATCGCCACGGCCTGCCGCCTGATCAAGATGGATTTCGGAGTCATAGACGAAATAGACAATACCGTTCAGGTATTTCGTGAAAAGCCGACGCTGTCTCACCTTGTCAGTATGGGAATATACTGTATGAATCCAGATGTATTGCAGTATATTCCATCCGGCGTACCGTTTGGGTTCGACGATCTTATGCTGCAGATGATGCAGGCGGGTACGGTCGTGCACGTATACAAGCACGAGGGTCTCTGGCTCGACATCGGCCGCGTCGATGATTTCCAGAATGCGCAATCCATCTCGTGGGAAGAGCAGTCGGCTTCTATCGAAGTCGCTGCTGCGGCCGCATGAGCGAACGATCGTCGCAAGGCGTCGTACAGCGGCCAGGGAGGTCACGATGCTCCTGGTGAGCGCCCCGATCCTGGGCGTACCGGAAAAGGTCGCGCTGTCGAGGGTAATTGATAGCGGTTGGCTCACGATGGGCGATCGGGTACGTGCCTTTGAAGTGGCCTTTGCGCAGGCCCATGGCGCGGAAGATTGCGTTGCGGTCAGTTCCTGCACGGCCGCGCTGCATCTGATCCTGCACGCACTCGGAGTCGGCCCGGGCGACGAAGTGCTGGTTCCTTCACTGACCTTCGTGGCGACTGCGAATGCTGTCTTATATGTTGGGGCGACGCCCATTTTTGTCGACATCGAGTCGACCGACGTGCCGCTAATGTCGCTTGCCGAAGCCGAGGCACGCTGCACGCCGCGCACGAAGGCGGTCATCCTCGTCCACTTTGCAGGCTACCTTGCCAATCGTGAACAATGGCAGAGGTTCGCCCGAGCGCGCGGGCTGCACATCGTCGAGGATGCCGCGCATGCGCCGGGCCTGAAGGAAGTTGGGACATTCGGAGCCGCCGCTGCATTCAGCTTCTACGGCAACAAGAACATGACCACGGGAGAAGGCGGTGCCGTCATCGCCCGAGACCCCGATCTGCGCGTGAAAATCCGCCTGGCCCGCGGGCACGGGATGACCTCCGGGACGCATCAGCGACTGAACAGCCGCACGCCACAATACGACGTGGCCATGCTCGGGTTCAATTATCGCATGGATGAGATGAGAGCGGCGATCGGTGCGGTTCAGCTTCAAAACCTGCAAGAGTGGAACGAGATTAGGCGAATCCTGACGGTGCTGTACCGGCGCCTCATTGCAAACCATTGCCCCGCCGTGACGGTCCCGTTCAGCGAGCCGCGGACCTCGGCCTATCATATCATGCCGATCATCCTGCCCCGCTTTGCGAGGAGGCAGGAGGTGATCGACGAATTGCGGGACCAGGGAATACAGACGACCATCCACTATCCTCCTGTGCACCAGATGACGCTTTATCGCGAGCGCTTCCCCGGTATTCACCTGCCCCTGACGGAAGACTTCGCGCAGCGGGAACTTACGATTCCGCTGCACCCCCAGGTCACATCGTCCGCGGTCGAGGCGGTTGTGGCCGCCCTGGCAAGCTCGCTCAACAGTTCAAGCCAAGCGGGAACAGCGGCATGAACGCTTCGGACCTATCGTTGCATCGATATTTTAGTCCGAGTGCCGCGCACGGGTTTTTACGGCGATCCATTGATCTCGGCGTGGCTTCCGTGGCGGCAGTATTGCTGGCGCCGCTGATGCTGCTGATCGCTGTGGCCCTGGCACTGGAAGGCGGCTGGCCGGTCCTCTTCGTCCAGACCCGCGTGGGTGCGGGCGCCTGCCCCTTCCGCATGTACAAGTTCCGGAAGTTCGCAGTGCGATGCAGTTCGCATGGCTTTCCGCTGACCGTCGCCGGTGATAGCCGCATGACGACGATAGGCAGGCTGCTCGCCGTCTCCAAATTTGATGAATTGCCTCAACTATGGAATGTGCTCAAGGGCGACATGGCGATTGTCGGGCCCCGACCGGAAAGCCTTGCCTTTGCGGATTGTTTCCTTGAGGGCTTCGAGACCCTGCTGCAATACAGGCCGGGCTTGTTCGGCCCAGCGCAGACGCTTTTCCGGCACGAAGCCCATTTGTATCCGCAGGGCATGGATCCCGTGCTGTTCTATCGCGAGATCCTATTTCCCGCCAAGGCGAGGATCGACCTTTCCTACTACCCGACGCGCACGATCCTCTCAGACATCGCCTGGATGATCCACTGCTTCCTCATGGTCCTTAGTCGGGCGCCCCCCGCCGGTGCGAGCCCCTGAGATGCGCGAGCCCTGCCGGATCGACGAGGCCCGGTCCGCCGGATTGAGGATGGAGGCCTAGCCATGGGCTACGAGGGAAAGAAAGTTCTCGTCACAGGCGCGGACGGATTCATCGGGTCGCACCTCACCGAGGCGCTGGTTCGAAACGGTGCCGATGTCACCGCGCTGGCCCTCTACAATTCATTCGACAGCCATGGCTGGCTCGACGACCTGCCGGAGAGCGTTCGAAAACAGCTGAAGCTCGTCCGCGGCGATGTTCGCGACAGCGCATTCCTTAACCGTATCATACGCGGCCAGGCCATCGTGTTCCATCTGGCGGCGCTCATTGCCATTCCATACTCATATGCGGCCGCACAATCCTATGTCGAAACCAATGTCTTGGGCACGGTCAACGTGCTCGAAGCAACGCGTCAGTGGGAGACGGAACGCGTGGTGCACACCTCCACCAGCGAGGTCTATGGCACCGCTCTGACCATGCCAATCAGCGAGACCCATCCCCTGCAGGGGCAGTCGCCTTATTCGGCGTCCAAGATCGGAGCCGATATGATGGCAGAGTCCTATGCCCGGTCCTTCGATGTCCCCGTCGTCATTATGCGACCCTTCAACACTTACGGCCCGCGCCAAAGCGAACGCGCTATTGTGCCGACCATCGTCCGACAAGCTCTTGATACAAATTGTCCGGCCATCATGGTTGGGGATACCAGCCCGATCCGCGATCTCACCTTTGTCGAAGACACAGCTTCGGCATTCCTGACCGCAGGGATCGCCGAACTCGAATTCGGTCGCCCTTATAACGCCGGCAGCCAGCGCGCTGCCACCATCTCCGACGTGCTTGACCTAGTGCTCGAATTGAGTGGATCGAACAAACCCGTCCGCCGCGACGAGAGCCGCCTACGGCCGCAGAATTCGGAGGTT
>Ga0209023_10007977_pt1 | contig 10713 bp, 11 predicted proteins | sample LakOneMetagenome_FD_187468 | JGI IMG/M metagenome (GOLD analysis project Ga0209023, IMG submission 187468) | Freshwater and sediment microbial communities from Lake Erie, Canada (SPAdes) (version 2) | ecosystem: Environmental > Aquatic > Freshwater > Lentic | place: Lake Erie, Canada...
ATACGCCCTAAACTAGTTAACCTGCATGCACCCATCAATGCCGACACACTTAATAAAGACTCTGTGCTTATAGTAGTGAACAAATCGAAGTATAGTGTGGAGGTGTTTTACAGGAGGAAGATGATCAGGTACTATAAGGCAGTATTCGGGCCAAAGCCGCTGGAAAATAAAAAGATGGAAGGCGACAGATGCACGCCGGAAGGCTGGTTCTCTATCATCAGCAAAAACCCCAACTCTAAGTATGATAAGTTCCTGCTGCTCAACTACCCTAATGACTCCTGCCAGGCATGCTTCAATAAGCTAAAGGACACAGGCAACCTGCCGAAGAATGCGCGCATAGGCGGCGCCATAGGCATACATGGTATATGGAAGGGCGGAGACGATATGATAGAGAATAACGTGGGCTGGACAGATGGCTGCATTGCCATTAAGAACAAAGACATAGAGGAGCTGTATACTTTTACAGGAGTGGGGACGAGGGTGTATATAAGGAAGTAAGCGTAACAACTTGATGTAGAGAGACGATTCGGCATACGAAGACTAAGCGGACACTTCAACCAGTGATAGAGCGGCTCTATTAATTCAACTTGCCTTCATTGTCTTTCAGCTGCTGCACATAGTCCACTGCGTTGAGTATCATGTCGCTGGTTATGAAAATGAGGCTGTCTTTTACCGCATTTTTAAAAGCGAAATCAATTGCCTCTCTTTCCTGTTCTATGATCGTTATTTTTTTGGTGGGATCAATGTTGTGAATACCTCTGACTACAAGGTCTATGATCTCCTGTCCCGGGCGCCCCCTGAGTGATACATCCTGGCGGATGATCAACTCGTCGAATATTGCTGCTGCTTCTTCTGCAAGGTGTATTATATCTTCATCGCGCCTGTCACCGGTGCCGGCAATGATCGCCACTTTTATTGTAGCATCAAGACCAGCCACCAAATTGCTGATCGCTTTCATGCCGTGCGGATTATGGGCAAAATCGACAATTACCGAAAAATTCCGGAACCGGAAAAAATTCATGCGGCCGGGTGTAAGGGCCGTTGATGGCTCAAAATGTCGCAATGCAGTTCTGATATCCTCCATCTCAATACCCACCAGGTAGGCAGCAAGCGTAGCAGCCATTGCATTCGATATGTTGAAACCGGCCATGCCATTAAAAGTGATCGGTATATCGGAGAAAGCCGCTACCGGCATTTTGTCTGCACCGATCAGTAGGGTTAAACCGCCATTCTCAGGCACTATAGCTATACCACCGTTTGCACAATGCGCTACTATCCGCGGGTTGTGGGGATCGTGCGAAAAATAGGCTAATTGACAACTCAGCTTTTCGTGTATGCTATAGACCAGGTCATCGTCGGCATTCAGTATCGCATAGCCATCCGGCTTCACGGCGCGGGCAACGATCGCTTTCACATCAGCCAACTGCTGCAGTGTTTCCACACCTTTGAGGTCTAAGTGATCCTCAGCCACATTGGTGATTATAGCCACCTCACATTCGTCGAATGCCAGACCTGCACGTATTATGCCGCCCCGTGCACATTCCAGAACTGCAAAATTGATGTTTTCATTTTGCAATACTGACGCGGCAGATACCGGGCCACTACAATCACCTTTTTCCACCAGCGCTCCCTGAATATAAATGCCATCGCTACACGTGAAGCCAACTTTGAATCCGGCCTGTTTCGCAATAAAAGCAACGAGCCGGGTGGTAGTGGTTTTGCCGTTCGTGCCTGTTACCGCTACGATCGGTATATGTGGAGGAGTACCGTTGCTATTACTTTGATCGTTGGTTGTAAGTACGACGGGTACTTTACTTTGCAGGTTATCGCTCATTACTTGTATAGGATTTATGAGTACAATTTAAAGAGAAAAAACAACTGTTGCCCTCCCTTAAAAACAATTGCTTATTAATTTTTCCTTTTGCGCGCTACAATAAGATCACAACTTACAGGGCCACCGCCCCGCTTTGCGCATGTGACAACTCCATCTTCTCTTGCATAAATGTTTCATATGCCTGCCTCCAGCCTTTCCATTCGTTGCTGGTGCCAAGGGAAAAATTGTGGAAGATGGTGATGAGCGTGCTGCCTGTTTGTTCCAAACGCTTGCTCATTTCATCCAGCTTTATAAATGCATCAGTTGCTGAAAGGCCGCTTTCGTAATGAGCGGTGGTGTCCATAAAGCAGAACGGATGAATGCGCAGCTTAGTAATGGTTTCCTTTTCCAGGTCGTACCAGAAAAATGAATTGCCGGTACCTGCACGGAAACCCAGGTATGCGCCATAGCCCATGCTGTAATCGTCCTTTATACCGTTTGCCAGCAGCCTGCGCTGGGTATCAGGTGTCTTTATTTTTATATAGTGCTGGCGGGATATGTGCGTGACGCGTGATGATATATGTTCCAGCATCTTCTTCTCTTTGTGCAGTATATCATCCTCGTCAGAATAGTACGAAGGGTGAATACCTATCGTACCTTCTTTAGCCAGGTTCTTGATCACCCGCATCATAGCAGGATGTTCGGGATGAATGTTCTTATCGAATGCTGTTGTTTTAAATGCAGACAATATGAAGTAGACCGGCTTGCAGTCGTACTCCTTATGCAACTGCCTAAGCCAGCGAAATGAATCGAAAGGATCTTTTTGTTTGTTCTTCAATACCTGCGTGCGCTCGCTTATCTGCTTTACATCCCCCTTCAGGAGTGCGCGCATGTATGCACCTATGATACGCCCTATACCTTTGTGCAGGTGCGAATAGGCCATATCAATATCGTAAGTAGGCTGGTATATAAACTGTGTGTCGGCTATATGCATGCCGCTCACTGACCGTAACTGTTTTCTCAGCCTGTATACCCATTCATCAAGTAATGGCCTTTGCAACCAGCCCTTGCGGTGCAGTATACTGCTTGGTGCAGGGTAGCGGTCGTGCTTATCGGCCTTGAACGGATAATACTCTTCGTAGCGCGACAGCAAATAAAACACCGACGAAAACATATCGAAAGGAAGTGTGTATTCCTCATGCCCAATATGAAACAGCGTAGGTATATTCTCCCACGTACCGGATTCAGGTTCTGTTTGCTGAATGCCTGACTGCCATAGTAATCCGGTATCGGGTATCGATAAACTATTAGGTAATACTTTGCCGTAGGCTATAAAGAAAGGCAGGCCTTTTGTGTCTTCTTCATGAGTAACCACCTTGTAGTGCAGTTGCAAACGCTCCTTGAGCAGCCAGTCTAAAGTGTACTTCAGACGATCGCTTTGCCCGGGGCTATATACAACTATAGTTTCCATAAGCGGTTATTAATGCTTTTGCCTGTCCTTCCACATTTTATTGAAAGACTTCTCGGCAAATTTCAGTTCGCCCCTGTGCCTGCCCCACGAGTCGCTGAATAGTTTGTTCACTATTTTATTCTTTATACCGGCACCTGCTATATTCATCAGGCGGCGGCTCATCATGGCATCGCGCCACAGGCGCCAAGTAATGTTTTCCTGGTAACCGTTCAACCCTTCTTCTGTTGCAATTGCCCTGTTCTCCAGCAGCATCTCGTGTATGTTGATCTTTACCGGGCATACTTCCGTGCAATTGCCACACAGGCTGGAAGCATAGCTGAGGTGCTTGTATTCTGCCATACCATTGAGGTGTGGCGTGATCACTGAACCAATAGGCCCGCTATATGTAGCACCATATGCATGGCCGCCAATATTCTTATACACAGGGCACGCATTGAGGCATGAGCCGCAACGGATGCAATACATACTCTCCCGTACTTCTTTGCGCAGCAGGTTTGTACGGCCATTGTCCAGCAGTATCACATACATTTCTTCCGGGCCATCAGTTTCATCTGCCTTTTTAGGGCCGGTGAATATGGTATTGTATACGGTAATGTTCTGCCCCGTGCCATAAGTTGCTAATAATGGCCAGAACAGCTGCAGGTCGTTGATAGACGGCAACAGTTTTTCTATGCCTATAATGGATATCTGTGTTTTAGGGAATGTGGTGCTGAGCCTTCCGTTGCCTTCATTCTCAGTCACGCATACGCCACCTACATCTGCCAGCAGGAAATTGCCACCGGTAATACCCACCTGCGCAGTAATGTATTTCTCTCTCAGGTTTTTACGCGCAATCATGGTTATCTCCGGCGGAGTAAGATTAGGCTCGGTTCCCAGTTTTTCATGAAACACCCTTGCCACGTCTTCCTTGCTTTTGTGCATGGCCGGTGTAACTATGTGGTACGGCGGCTCGCCATCCAGTTGTTGTATGTATTCGCCAAGATCTGTTTCCACAGAGTCTATGCCGTTCTTCGCCAAAAATTCATTCAGGTGTATCTCTTCCGTCACCATCGACTTTGCCTTCACTACCTGCGTTGTATTCTTCTCCCTGCATATCTGCAGTATCTCCTGCAATGCTTCTTCGGCAGTTTCTGCCCATATCAGCTTACCCCCGTTTGCAGTAAAGTTCTTTTCAAACTGTTCCAGGTATTTATCCAGCTGCTCTATTACCTTCCATTTGATGTTCTTAGCTTTTCTGCGGGCAAGGTCCAGGTTTGAAAATTGCTGCTTGCCTTTCACCACCGCATCATTATACTTCTGGATGTTAAACGCCACTTTGCGTTTATGCTCCAGGTCGTTAGCCTTTACTTCACTTTTGGCAAGAAAAATGGTTTGTTGCTCGGTCATTGCTGTCTAAAAAAGTCTAAAAAATAGTGCCGATAGAATTCAGGGACGGACTACCAGCAAATGTTGCCGGTTCGTTATTACAAACGTACAGAATTAATTTAAGTTATAATACAGGTTTTAAGTCAAAAGGAAAAAGTGAAAACCTAAAAGTGATGCGTGGTGAAGTAATAGCCTATTTGCCATACTTTTTTTGCCTAAGCTGGCTAATTGCGTTAGTGAGTTGATCTATAGTAACGCCTTTGTCTTTACCGGATTCTAATTTTTCATACCTTTTATCCAGTTCGGCCAGAATGTTTTTATCCTGCCACCAATTACCGGAGACCTGTTTTACGGATATGTACTTTTTACTCATAGAAATGACTTACCAATACTAATGTACTGATTTTACTGTAAACATCATTTATTCACAGGTAAATAGCAACCAGCACATCGGTTGCTACAAGCGTGAGGTGGTAGCACTGGCTATACAGGAACGCTAGCTGCTTTTTGAGTCTTTTGTTGATGAGAAGGCGCATGTTGCTGCATGATCTTAGCTATAATATCTGCGGTGATATCCGGGTAATTTACTTGTATGTGCGCTCCGTGCTGTAGCCACTGACGAATGGTATCATAATGTCTGCTGTCCAGGCTGTTGATGACGGTGGCGCCCATGGCGGCTGCGCCTGCGGCATTGCAGTGCTGCTCATACTGGGTCTGCATGGGTATCACCAATATCTTTTTGCCCAGGTACATGGCTTCTGCGGGGCCTTCAAATCCGGCCCCGCATAGCACCCCCGTACTGGCAGCCATACTTTCTATAAAAGCGCGGTTATCTATTTTTTGTACAGTTACATTGCCGGACGTAAACGGCTCTTTGTTGTGCTTGGAAAACACTTCCCATTTAGCATTCGGAAATTGAGATAAATGCTTCACGATGGTGGCATCATCATATGCAGGCAGGTACACGGTATAGTGTCCGTTATCTACCGGGGTGCGTCTTCTTATTTCGTTGCGGATAACGGGAGTAAAGATATTTTGAGCGAATGCCTTAAAATGAAATCCATAAGCGGCAGTAACAGGCGCATAATATTTCAATACCAGCTCACCCATCAGGTCTCCGGATTTCGGCTTAGGGGCATTGTTATGTAATACCGCGCATTGGTGGCTCACGGAAATGCAGGGAATATTTTTCCTTTTACATGCCCAAGCTGATACTGCTTCAAAATCATTGATCACAAGATCGTATTGCTCTACAGGCAACGCCTTTATGTCTTTGAGCAACCGGAATATTTTAGCACGCTTCGCTGTCTGCAGCAGGTCTACCCCACCGCGCTTGCCGAAGATAAAGCTGAGGCCATACAGTTTGTATTTTACCGGGAACGGCACATCCACATCGGCCTGTATGCCGCTTATCAGCACATCTACCTCGCCATACTTTGCCAGTTCAGGATACACATCTCTTGCGCGGCTCAAATGGCCATTACCGGTTCCTTGTATTGCAAACAGTATTTTCATGTTAGTATGTTTGTAGCTAACTTCTTATGCAGCCTCTACAGCTTTTTCAAGATCACTACGGCCCTTTGATTGTTTCATGTTCAGCTCCAGCATCATGCTGGCCATCAGTTCCTTTGCTGTTTCCTTCGTGTGTTTCTTCTTATTGATGTCTATTGCCTGTGCTACGATGTCTTCGTTGTAACTGTACACTCGCCACTTGCCCTCGTTATATTCCAGTGATGTCAGGTTCTCTATCCAGTCGCCTGAGTTCATGTAGATCACATCGCCATGGGGGGTAGTTACATTCTTTATTTCGGGATGGTGTATGTGCCCGCACACCACATAGTCGTACTTGTTTTCAGCGGCTATATCGCAAACCGTTTCTTCAAAATCGTTGATGAACTTCACTGCTCCCTTTACTGTATTCTTTACTTTTTTAGAGAACGATATTTTGCCCTTACCCATTTTCTCAGAGAAGTAGTTCATCATCCTGTTGATGATGATGAGCGTATCATAACCAATAGCGCCCAGCTTTGCCAGCCACTTGCTGTGCTGCATCACCACATCAAATACATCACCATGAAATATCCATACACGCTTGTTGTCTATTTTCAGCGACAGCTTGTTGGTGATCTTCAGCGAACCGAGATGAAAGCCTTTAAAGCGCCGCAGCATTTCATCATGGTTACCGGGTATGTAGTACACCGGAATGTCTTTGGCTATAAGCCCTATCAGGTGTTTCACCACCATCATATGCGTTGCGGGCCAGTATCGTTTGCTGAATTGCCAGACATCTATGATGTCGCCGTTTAGGACCACGGCCTTGGGTTTAATGCTTTTCAGGTAGCGGAGCAGCTCCGTGGCGTGACAACCATAAGTACCTAAATGTATATCTGAGAGCACTACTATATCCACTTCTCTCTTAGCCATTATTCTCTTCCCTGAAGCATTTGGTTATACAAAATGACGACTATAGTATAACCTCAATATTAAGAGCCGGTTAACTTAATATTATTAAAGCTCAACGTGTGTTTTAAGCACAAAAAAGGGATGCCGTTTGGCATCCCTTTCATCCCTTTCATTCCATTCTTTTTCCTTTCTTACTTCTTTAAAATATCATTAAATTCTCCGTCAGTTACCTCTACAGTGCCCGCCGGACCGGTAGCTTTGTAATGAAAAGTGCCGCTGATCTTGGTCCCGTCAGACTTGGTGATCTTTGCTTCTCCCTCGGTGCTTACGCGTTCGGCGCTGGCGGTATAATATACAGAGCCGAAATTAGCAGTTGTATTCCCCGCAAGGGCGTAGGTACCCACAGCATCAGAAGAAAGCCTTATCTCCAGAGTAGTGGCGCTGTTATCGCCCACTATCTGTATGCCTCCGGTGCTTACGCTGTAATATCGGCCTGTGCCCGGCTCAAAGGCAGTGCCATCCAGCTTGCAGTAAAAAGCCTTACCTGTGCCTGAAGGCGTGGTGGTTTTGCTCTTTTTGCAGGCAAAAAGGCTCATAAGCGCGGCAACAAAGAGAACTGCCGGTAGTAATTGTTTTAGTCTGTACATGGTTATGTGTTTTTATACCGCAAACTTAGCTCCGATCGATGCCCTGCACAATACCGGATTATCGGCATTTTGCCCTCCGTATTAATACGGATATGTTCCTTTCCAGGTGTGAACAAGCGGGTTTGTTAATATATTACAAATTGCACCTAAGTGAACGGCATTGCCTATCTTTGCAGCTTAAACAGCCTGTTTTTAAGAGGCAAGCCGAGTTTTGCACACCTGTGCATTACTTTGAACAAATGAGTACCAAGGGTACACTAATTTCGGTAGTGAAAACGAACAAGCAGAGAGTATGGATATCGAACAATTAATGCCGCATGTGGAAGCCCTGATATTTGCCAGCGAGCGCCCACTGACACAAATGGAAATGACGGAAGTATTGGGATTAGCTTTAGAAACTACTATAGAATCTGAGCGCATCTCCACCTGCATAGAAGCTATACGTGAAAAATATGATGCTGAATATTATCCTTTCCAGCTGAAAGAAATAGGTGGTGGCTTCCAGTTCCTGACCAAAAAGGCTTTCCACAAGACCGTATTACAGCTGAATGGCGACAAGCACATCAAAAAGCTATCTACCGCCGCTATGGAGACTCTATCTATTATAGCATACAAGCAGCCTATCACCAAGAGCGAAATAGAATATATACGTGGCGTAAGCGCTGACTATAGCATACAGAAACTGCTGGAAAAAGAGCTGATAGTGATAGCAGGCCGTAATGAGAACATGATAGGCAAGCCTCTGATCTATACAACTTCAAAGAACTTTATGGATTACCTTGGCATCAACTCCCCTTCACAGTTACCACAGATGAAGGATATAACTGATGTGCAGATAGTAATGCCAACCAATGCGGAAGAAGCAATACCTGATGACGCACTGGTGGTAGTAAACGAAGATGGCGCATTGAAACAAGCATCGTAATAATTACACAAGTCATTTTAAATTCACGACCCAAACCGCTTCCTCCTGAAGCGGTTTTTTTGTTATTTCAATTATACCCCCTACATTTGTCGACTATTTAGTCGGTTCCCTACATGGATAAGCAAAAACAAATATTGGATGCTGCCTTAAAGCTCTTCGTTGAGTACGGGTTTCATGGCACGCCCACCAGCCTTATAGCAAAGGAGGCCGGCGTGGCAAACGGCACTCTGTTCCATTATTTTGCCACAAAGGACGAGCTGGTGGTAGCTTTATATGTGTCAATAAAAGGCCGTATGGCTGCCCATCTGGCCGAAACAACAAAAGAGCAAAAGACTTTAAAAGAAACTATTAAAGAGCAATACATAACATCGGTGTACTGGGCGCTGGACAATGAGCTGGAGTTCCGTTTCACTGAGCAATTCAAGAATTCACCCTTCTTTGCCGGCATAGCACCAAAAGAAATAGAAGAATCTTTACAGCCCTATTATGATATTCTGCGCAAAGGAATAGCAGAGCGCTTAATTAAACCGCAACCGGTAGAGCTGCTGTTTACACTCATCAGCAGCCAGACCTACGGGCTGAATCAATATCTGCTTGCCAACCGCTTTTCAACTGCAAAACAGCACCAGGTGATCAGTGATACGTTCGATATGCTTTGGGCTATGATAACCTGATATTTTTTTAACCTAATAATAGAGTGATTAGTCAATCAATATAAATAGAACAATGAAAAAGGTGGTATTAGTTACAGGAGCATCCTCCGGCATAGGTATGGAAACAGCAAAATTGCTTGTGGCACAAGGGTGCACAGTATATGGCGCAGCCAGGAGGACAGAGAAAATGAAGGACCTGGAGTTACTAGGCGTAAAGCTGCTGGCTATGGATGTAACCGATGAAAATGCAATGGTACAGGGCGTAAAAACGATATTACGGGCAGAAGGGCACATAGATGTATTGGTAAACAATGCCGGGTATGGATCTTATGGCGCACTGGAAGATGTTCCTCTTTCGGAGGCACGCTACCAGTTCGAGGTGAATATATTTGGCATGGCCAGGCTTACCCAGCTGGTGCTGCCTTATATGCGGGAGCAACGGTCTGGCTGTATAGTCAATATCTCTTCCATTGGCGGCAAGTTAGGCGAGCCGCATGGCGCATGGTATCACGCTACCAAGTATGCTGTAGAAGGACTAAGCGACAGCCTGCGCATGGAGCTGAAAGAGTTTGACATAGATGTCGTTATCATAGAGCCGGGCGCTATTATCACGGAATGGGCTTCTATAGCGAGAGAGCATATGCTAAAGACCTCCGGTAATACAGCCTATAAGGAGCTGACGGTTAAACATGCCAATATGTTTGCCACCGCAGACAAAGCAGGTTCAAAACCAATTGTAGTGGCTAAAACCATTGTGAGGGCCATAAATGCAGGCAGACCAAAAACCAGGTATGCAACCGGTGGCGGCGCAAAGCTTATACTGTTTGTAAAGAGCATTTTATCTGACCGTATGTTTGATCGGCTTATGCTCAGCCTGATGAGGTAATATGTTCATAAGCGGTTGGTCCTGCATGTTTTGTTGGGGTTGATATTTGTTATTAATAATTTTTTGTAACTTGTATCTACATAACAATGAAATGGCTATGGCAGAGCACACCGAGGAACTGAACAAATATGTCCTGTCATTACTGAATGACGGACTAGGCAGAGAGACAATAGAACAGGACCTGATAGCTAAGGGTCACGATGAGAAATTTGTAAAGAACCTTGTGCGGGAATCTCAAAAACTGAGATACTCCATACGCAGAACGCAGGGCCTGGCCCTCATACTTGCAGGGGCGGTCATTTGTTTTGCCAGCTTTCTTATTACTATCACGTCGTCGTTTTCGCACGGCTCCTTCCCCTATGTGCTGTACGGGCTCACCAGTTTGGGTATAATAGTTGTCTTTACAGGCTTTACGAGGATATTCTGATGCCTGGAGCCATGATGCAATATTAAATTTTACCGAAAGTCAAAAACTTAACATTAATTAATTGTTATCTTTCTGTAAATTTATATTGCAAATAACAGCCATTGAGGCAGCAGGCTTGTATCA
>Ga0209023_10007978_pt1 | contig 10712 bp, 9 predicted proteins | sample LakOneMetagenome_FD_187468 | JGI IMG/M metagenome (GOLD analysis project Ga0209023, IMG submission 187468) | Freshwater and sediment microbial communities from Lake Erie, Canada (SPAdes) (version 2) | ecosystem: Environmental > Aquatic > Freshwater > Lentic | place: Lake Erie, Canada | collected...
ATCGAGTCCTGGCTGGGTGAACTGCGCGGCAAGCCGGCCGGTCCGCCGTCGGACGCCGACGCCGCGACCACCGCGCTGCCGGTCGGCGACGACCCGGCCACCCGGGCGATCCCCAAGCAGACCCCGGGCGGTTCACAAGAGGGCAAGGAGCCGGAGACCGCGCGGCTGGACGCCCCCGGCGAGCACGAGGACAACCCCACCCACCGCGGCGGTGGCGTCAGCGCACAGGACCTGCTGCGCCGGGAGGGCCGGCTCTAAGAGTCGCCCGGCGGACCGGGGGCGTCGGGGACCAGTGGGCCCTCGATGGCGTCGACCTGTTCCTCGGCGGTCTCGTCACCGGCCACCAGAACCCGGGCCGCGCTGTTGGCGAACGCGATCAGCGGCACCGCCAGCAGGGCTCCGACGATGCCGGCCAGCACGCTGCCGCCGGCGATGCCGAGCACCACGGCCAGCGGGTGGATCGACACCGCCCGGCCCATCACCAGCGGCTGCAGCACGTGCGCCTCGAGTTGCTGCACGGCGATGATCAGGCCGAAGGTCAGCACCGCGTAGACCAGACCCTTAGTCAGCAGCGCCACGACCACGGCCAGGAATCCGGTGACGACGGCACCGACCAGCGGGATGAACGCGCCCAGGAACACCAGTGACGCCAACGGCAGCGCCAGCGGCACCGACATGATGGCCAGCCCGGCGCCGATGCCGACGGCGTCGACCAGCGCCACCACGAAGGTCGCCCGCACGTAACCGATCAGTGAGCCGAAACCGGCCCGACCGGCGTCGCTGACCTTGTCCCGCACGTCGGCCGGGAACACCTTCACCACGAACGCCCAGATGCTCCGCCCGCCGTAGAGGAAGAAGATCAGGGTGAACATGACCAGCAGCGCGCCGGTGATGATCTCGGTGACGGTGGCCGCCGTCGACAGCGCCCCGCTGGTCAGCTTCGACTGGTTGTTGCGGACCGCTTCGATCGTGGAGTTCCCGGCGTTGTCGATCTGCTCGTGGCTGAGCCGCAACGGCCCGTCGACCAGCCAGTGCCGCGCCGAGTCGATACTGCGGGCGACCTGCTCGGACAGGTCGGGAAGGCCGGCAATGAACTGGCTGACCACGAAGGTCAGCAACGCCCCGATGGTGGCGAGTGCGGCCAGCAGGATCAGCGCGACGGCCGCCCCGCGCGGCACCCGATGCCGGTCCAGCCAGTCCACCAGGGGCAGCAGCAACGCGGTGAGCATGGTGGCGATCAGCACCGGCACCACGATCAGTTCCAGTTTGCCGACCACCCACAGCCCCGCGACAACCGCGGCAAGCAGTACCAGCAGCCGCCACGCCCAGGCCGCCGACCTGCGGACCAGCGGGGAAACCGAGTCGTCGTCGCACGTCACCATCGCTCAACGGTAACGGTCGGGTCCCGTGTGTGCGACGCATCGCGCAATGCGCGCGGAGGCCATCCTGGCGCGGTTACGCTGTCTCGGTGGCCCATTCCCCGGGCGCATCGTCGCGCGGAAAATACTGGTGGCTGCGCTGGGTGATCCTCGGTGCCGTGCTGGTGGTGCTCGCCGTCGAGGCGACGCTGGTGCGCGATCAACTGTCGCAGGCCTGGCACAGCCTGGTCGACGCCAACCCCGCCTGGGTGCTGGCCGCGGTGGTGGCCGCCATGTGCTCGATGCACAGCTTCGCCCAGATCCAGCGGGAGCTGCTGCGCTCGGCCGGTGTCCGGGTCCGCCAGTGGCGATCCGAGGCCGCGTTCTACGCCGGTAACGCCCTGTCCACGACGCTGCCGGGCGGGCCGGTGCTCTCGGCGACGTTCGTCTACCGGCAACAGCGGATGTGGGGCGCCTCGCCGCTGGTCGCGTCCTGGCAGCTGGTCATGTCCGGCGCGCTGCAGGTGGTGGGTCTGGCAGTGCTGGGACTGGCCGGTGCGGTCATGCTGGGCGCCAAGAACAACCCCTTCTCGCTGCTGTTCACCGTCGGCGGGTTCATCCTGCTGCTGCTGTTCGCCCAGGCCGTCGCCTCCCGCCCGGAACTGCTCGACGGCATCGGGGTGAAGGTGCTGGCCTGGTTCAACCAGCTGCGCGGCAAGCCGGCCGACACCTGGGTGGACCGCTGGCGGGAGATCCTGCGGCAGCTGGAGGCGGTGAAGCTGGGCCGCCGACAGCTGGGGGTGGCGTTCGGCTGGTCGATGTTCAACTGGATCGCCGACGTGACGTGCCTGCTGTTCGCGGCGTACGCCGCCGGTGGGCATCCGTCGCTGGGCGGGGTGATCGTGGCCTACGCGGCGGCGCGCGCGGTCGGCGCCATCCCGTTGATGCCCGGCGGTCTGCTGGTGGTGGAGGCGGTGCTGGTGCCCGGGCTGGTGTCCAGCGGCATGACGCTGCCCGACGCCATCTCGGCCATGCTGATCTACCGGCTGGTGAGCTGGATCTTCATCTCGTCGATCGGCTGGGTGGTGTTCTTCTTCATGTTCCGCACCGACAACCACGCCTCGCCCGAGCCGGATGCCCGACGCAGCGCGGCGCTCGGTGACCCGGACCGCTCCCACCTCGACTGAGCCCGTCGGGCTCCCCCGGTAGGCTGACCGTCGATGTCTGACGCACCCACCCCGAACACCGACCGGCGCGGCGCCGTGGCCGCCGCCACCGGCCTCGACCTCGCCGCCGTGCTGCTGTTCGCGGCGACCGGGCGCAACAGTCACGACGAGGGCATCACCCTGGCCGGCGTGGCGACCACCGCCTGGCCTTTCCTGGTCGGCACCGCGCTCGGCTGGCTACTGGCCCGGGCCTGGCGCCGTCCCGCCGCACTGATGCCCACCGGCGTGGTCATCTGGATCAGCACCGTCGTCGTCGGCATGGCGCTGCGCCTGGTGAGTGGTCAATCCACCGAGCTCAAGCCCAGTTTCCTGGTCGTCGCATCGGTGTCGACGGCGGTCCTGCTGCTGGGCTGGCGCGCCGGGGCGCTCGCGCTCAACCGCCGGCGCTGACACCAACCGCTACGACGGCGGGACGCCGGTGAACCCGCACCGGTTCTTGATGTCCACCAGCGGCTGACGGATACCCGTCATCTCATCCTTGACCTGCGGGTTCGCCTTGAAGTAGTCGGCCACCGCGGTCTTGATCTCGGCGCGGGGCTTGCCGTGCAGCCCGGTGAAGAAATCGTTGACGTCCGGGTGGGTGAACAGATAGGCCGACGAGGCGGCCGATACTCCGGAGGCGACGCCGGCGAAGTCGGCGGCCGTGCAGTTGGGCGGCGGATCGGCGATCGCCGACGGCGCCGAGGCCAGCAGCGCGCCGAATACAGCGCCCGAACCGATGGCGGCCACCGCCGCGCTTTGCAAAGACTTCCTCATCATGGCGCTCCGTTCTCCCGGTATTCCGATCAGCTAAACAGATCGCGGCCGGTGCTGTCAGGTCAAGCAATCGCAGTCACCGGCCGGCCGGCGCCGCCAGCCGGCCTCGAAGCCCGTCAGATAACGCTTTCGTTGCAGGTCAGCGGAGTTCCACCACGCACATCCGGCTCCTGTAGGCTCGGGCTCACCAGCCGTTCTGCACACCGCAGGGAGAGTCGTCATTCAGCAATTCATGATGCGGCTGAGTGCCACACTCCGACGATTCCGCTGGCTGGTGTTCGCCAGCTGGCTGGTCGCGTTGGTGCCCGCGGTCTCGCTGCTGCTGACCGGCTCCAACCAGCTGACCGGCGGCGGTTTCGAGGTTGCGGGTTCGCAGTCGCTGCGGGTGCAGTACGCCATCGAGGACCACTTCCCCACCGAGGGTGCCTCACCGCTGGCGCTGGTCGCCGCGCCCCAGGCGACCGCCACCTACGCCGACATGACCGGCGCCGTCGACAAGCTCGAACGCATCGCCGCCGAGGTGCCCAGCGTCACCGTCGTCCCCATCCCCAGTCAGCGGCCGCCCCAACCGGACCGGCCCTACGTCGTGCAGCTGCGGGTGGACTTCAACAACACCGGCGCCGTCGACGTGGCCAAGAAGTTGCGGGAGAAGGTCGGCGTCAACGGCGCCGATCCCGGCGAGACCGCCAACGAGTCGGTGCGGCTGTACGTGATCGGCCAGGGCGCGCTCGGCGCGGCCGCAGCCACCAGCACCAAGCACGACATCGCCGCCGCCGAGAAATGGAACCTGCCGATCGTACTGATCGTGCTGATCGCCGTGTTCGGCTCGCTGGCCGCGGCCGCCGTCCCGATGATCCTGGGCCTGTGCACAGTTCTGGTGACGATGGGCATCGTCTACCTGCTGTCCCAGTTCACCACCATGAGCGTGTTCGTGTCGTCGACGGTGTCGATGTTCGGCATCGCCCTGGCGGTCGACTACTCCCTGTTCATCCTGATGCGCTACCGCGAGGAACTGCGCCAGGGCCGCACCGTCGCGCAGGCCACCGACGCGGCGATGGCCACCTCCGGCCTGGCGGTGGTGCTGTCCGGCATGACCGTCATCGCCTCGCTGACCGGCATCTACCTGATCAACACCCCGGTGCTGAGCTCGATGGCCACCGGCGCCATTCTGGCCGTGGTGGTCTCGGTGCTGACCTCGGTCTCGATGACCCCGGCGATCCTGACCACCTTCGGTCGCACCGCCGCCCGCCGGTCCCCGCTGTTGCAACTGTCCCGGTCCAAGCCCGACCACGAACCGTTCTGGTCGGTGTGGGTACGACGGGTGATGCGCCGGCCCTGGCTGTCGGCGCTGCTGGCGACGGTCCTGCTGCTGATCCTGGCCGCCCCGGCGTTCTCGATGGTGCTCGGCAACAGCCTGTTGCGCCAATTCCCGCCCGGCCACGAGATTCGCGGCGGGGTCAGCGCCGCCGCCAAGGCGCTCGGTCCCGGAGCGCTGGGCCCGGTGCGGGTGCTGGTGACCTTCCCCGACGGCGACGCGTCGAACCCGCAGAACGCCGCGATCACCGACGCGATCGCCGGCGAGATGCACCGGGCCATCAACATCGCCGATGTGAACCCGCCGCCGGTGTACTCCGACGACGACCACAGCGTGCTGGTGTCCGGGGTGCTGACCGTCGACCCGGAGGATCTGGCCGCCCGCCACACAGTCGACTGGCTGCGCGAGCAGCTGCCCAAGACGGCCGGCGAGGCGGCGAGCGCGGCGGGGACGTCGGCGCCCGTCGTGTCGGTGGGCGGACCGACCGCCCTGATGAAGGACTTCGACGACCGCGTCGACCACACCGGGCCGCGGGTGCTGCTGTTCGTGTCCGTCGTTGCGTTCCTCATGCTGCTGCTGTCGATCCGGTCGGTGTTCCTGGCGTTCAAGGGCATCGTGATGACGGTGCTGTCGGTGGCCGCGGCCTACGGCAGCCTGGTGGTGGTCTTCCAGTGGGGATGGCTGCGCGGGCTCGGCTTCGAACCGCTGACCTCGATCGACAGCACCGTGCCGCCGCTGGTCCTGGCGTTGACCTTCGGCCTGTCGATGGACTACGAGATCTTCCTGCTGACCCGGATCCGGGAACGCTTCCTGCAGACCGCCGACACCCGCGACGCCGTCAGCTACGGGGTGTCGACCAGCGCCCGCACCATCACCAGCGCCGCGCTGATCATGATCGCGGTGTTCGTCGGCTTCGCATTCGCCGGCATGCCGCTGGTCGCCGAGCTGGGCGTGGCGTGCGCGGTGGCCATCGCCGTCGACGCGACCGTGGTGCGGCTGGTGCTGGTCCCGGCACTGATGGTGGTGTTCGAGCAGTGGAACTGGTGGCTGCCGCGTTGGCTGGACCGGATCCTGCCGTCGGTCGACTTCGAGAAGCCGGTGCCGGTCGCCGAGTGCGCGGAAGGCGTCAGCTTCGCCGACGACCTGCCGGGCCTGCCCGCACCCAACGCCGACGTGCGGATGGTGGTCAAGGGTGCGGCCAAGCTGCAGCGGCTGGCGCCGGACGCGGTCACCGTGCCCGACCCCATGGCCTTCGCCGGCTGCGCCGGGCTGGACGGCCGGATCCGCGGCGGCGACGGCGCCGAACTGGACGACACCGCCCGGCTGCGCACCGTGCAGACCGAGCAGTTCGCCCGGCTGGTGCATCCGGTGACGGTGTGGCGACGACGGCTGGGTGTCGCCCTGGAGGCACTGCACGACGAGACCGACCGGCTGGAACCCAAGCTGGTGCGCAACAGCCCGGTGGAGACCACCAATGTGCAGTTGCCGACCGGTGACCGGCTGCGGATCCCGACCGGCGCGGAGACCCTGCGGCTGATGAGCTACCTGCTGATGACGCGCAACAGCAGCCAGGATTTCGCCGACTTCGTGGAGCTCATCGACACCTGCGATGCGGAGACCGCGGCGGCCGTGCTGACCGAGATCGACACGTATTACTGTGGTCGGTGGTCGGATTGCCAACCCGCCGACCGTCCCTGGGTGAGCACTCATCTGGTTCGCCAGTTGGCCGATCCCCAACCGTCGGACACCGACGAGGACGCGGCCCCCGGCGATGACCGGAAATGGGATCGGGTCAAGACCCGCTGCCTGTCGGTTGCGGTTGCGATGCTGGAGGAGACGAGGTGACGGTGGCAGCCAGCGATGCCGATGCCGCCGGCCCCGTGTCCGACGGCGGCCGGCCGGTCGAGTTCTGGTCCACCGCCGCGATCCGCGCCGCGCTGGAGGACGGCGACATCTCGGTATGGCAGCGCATCGTGGTGGCCATCAAGCGCGACCCGTTCGGGCGGACCTCACGGCAGGTCGAGGAGATCCTGGAGACCCGCGCGGACGCGGGCGAGCCGCACGGCATCGCCAAGGCCATGCGGGAGGTGCTCAACCGCAGCCGCACCCACTTGGAGACCGCCGAGCGCGCCGAGGTGGCCCGCCACGTCCGGGTGCTGCTGGACCGCTCGGGGCTCAGCCAGCGGGAATTCGCCTCCCGGATCGGCACCCAGTCCACCGTGTTCGCCGACTATCTGACCGGCGCCGTGTGCCCGCCCGCATCGCTGATGATCCGGATGCGCCGGCTCTCGGACCGGTTCGCCCGGATGCGCGCGCAGCGCGAGACCCCCACCGAGGATTAGGCTCCGGTCTTTTGCGGGCGGTCCCGGTGTCACTCCGGCTTCGCCGAACCGCCCGATCAGGCAGCGCCGCGCTGCAGGGGCGCGATGTCCGCGACCAGCCAGCGACCGTCGTCCTTGGTCATCGACATCAGCAGCCCGGCCGCACCCTGGGTGGCCGCCTTGCCGGGCGTGCTCTGGGTCAGCCGCAGCACCACCAGCACCGTCGCCGCGTTCGGCACCAGCGCCTGGATGCCCGCCGACTCCACCTGTCCCTGTTGGGAGACCTTGTTCTTGGCCAGCTCGGCGGTGGTTCCGGCGTAGCTGGTGCGGAAGGATTTGGCGGTGTCGGCGGTCATCATCGCCGCGGCCTTCTCGATGCCGGCCAGTGGATCGGATGGGCTGAACGTCGCGGTAGCCTCGGCGACCTGAGTCGCGACCTGCACGGCCTGGCTCCGGTCGGCGTCGAAAGTGCGGTCCGGCCGGGTCCACTGGGTGTAGCCGACGGTGGCGGCCGCGATGACCACGACGGCCATCAGCGCAGTCACCGCCAGCCGCAGCCCGGGCCCGTCGTCGTCGGTGCCGACGGTGACGCCGTCGCGGCGCAGCAGGAAGAAGTTCAGCGCCGCCGCCTGCGCGATCAGCACACACAGCGCCGCGAACACCGCCACCCACCACTTCGGCCACATCAGCACGATCCCGATGGCGGCCAGCGCGGCGACGGTGACCAGCGGTGCGAGCACGTCGAAGGCGACCAGCCGGGCGATGTTCCTCATCGCAGGGTCTCCAGGCTGGAGATCATCAGGGTGCCGTCGACGTCGACCACCCCGAGCCGCAGCAGCCAGCCGATGGTGTTGCCCTTGCCGGCCGCCGAGTCGCTGACCGACCGTGCCGCGACCAGCACGGTGTCGTTGCTGGTCGCGGCGTCGTCGACGAGTGTCTCGCCGCGGTTCTGCGCCGGCGCGTTGTGCACGGTCTCTAGGGCGACCGCGTCGATCTGGCCGGAGGTGCGGGTCTTGAGCTTCTGCATCAGCTCCCGGTAGGGCGCCATATTGCGGTCGAAGCCGCTGTTGAGTTCACCGACGGTGCCGTCGCGCAGCTGCGCCATGCTGGCCTCGACGTTGTCGGCGTTCATGTTGATCAGGACGGTGGTCCACGCCGCGGCGGCCTGCAGCACGTCGCTCTGGTGCGCGCGGGTGTCCTCGGCGTGACGGTGCGTGCTCCAGATGACACCGCCGGCCGCGATGGCGGCGACGGTGATCAGCGCGAGCAGCGCCGAGACGATCCCGTAGCGGGAGAACACCGGGCCGTCGGCGCGGTCCCCGTCGGCGGTGGCGGCGTCCGCCGCGGTGTCGTCTGCGGGGTCCCCGTCGGTGTCCTGGGTGGGCATCGCCCGAGGCTACCCGGTGCCGCGACGGCTTCTGGAAGGATGGCGGGGTGACGGTAGAAACCCACCCCTCCGGCCTGGACCTGCGTTACGTCGACGAGCACGCCCGGCCACAGGACGACCTGTTCGGCCACGTCAACGGTCGCTGGCTGGCCGACTACGAGATCCCCGCCGACCGCGCCACCGACGGCGCCTTCCGCACCCTCTACGACCGGGCCGAGGAGCAGGTCCGCGAGCTGATCTTGAGTGCGGCCGACTCGACGAGCAGTGTAGTTCTGCGAGGAAGAGGTCGGCCGCCATCAGATCCGGCCGAGGATGCCTCGGGCGGTGACGAGCAGCGGATCGGCGACCTGTACGCGAGCTTCCTGGACGCCGAGACCGTCGAGGCCATCGGCCTGGCGCCGTTGCTGGCCGAGCTGGGCCGCATCGACGACGCCGGTGACCCCGACGCGCTAGCCGGGTTGCTCGGCGAGTTGGCCCGCACCGGGGTCGGCGGCGGCGTCGGGCTGTACGTCGACACCGACGCGAAGAACTCCGAGCGCTACCTTCTGCACCTGTCGCAGTCCGGGCTGGGACTGCCCGACGAGTCCTACTACCGCGACCCCGCGCACGCCGAGGTGCTGGCCGCCTACCCGCGCCACATCGCCCGAATGCTGGAGCTGGTGTACGGCCCCGGCGATCACCAACAGACCGCCACCCGGATCGTCGCGCTGGAGACCAAACTGGCGGCGGCACACTGGGACGTGGTCCGCCGCCGGGATGCGGACCTATCCTACAACCTACGCGTCTTCACCGAATTGCCCGAGCAGGCACCGGGATTCGACTGGGCCGGCTGGCTGCGGGCGCTCGGCGGTTCGCCGGAGATCGCCGCCGAGCTGGTGGTGCGCCAGCCTTCGTACCTGAGCGCGTTCGCCGCGCTGTGGGCCGACGAGCCGCTGGCCGACTGGCAGGACTGGGCCCGCTGGCGGGTCATCCATTCCCGCGCGGGTTTCCTGACCGAGGCGCTGGTGACCGAGGACTTCGCGTTCTACGGGCACACCCTGTCAGGAACCGAGGCGATCCGCGACCGGTGGAAGCGCGGCGTTTCGCTGGTCGAGACTCTGATGGGCGATGCCGTCGGGAAACTGTATGTGGCCAAGCACTTCCCGCCCGGGCACAAGGCCCGGATGGACGAGCTGGTGCACAACCTGCGCGAGGCCTACCGGGTCAGCATCTCCGATCTGGAATGGATGACACCGGAAACCCGGCAGCGGGCGTTGGTGAAGCTGGACAAGTTCACCGCCAAGATCGGTTATCCGGCGCGCTGGCGCGACTATTCGGCATTCGTCGTCGACCGCGGCGATCTCTACGGGAACTACCGGCGCGGCTACGCGGTGGGCTACGACCACGAGCTGGCCAAGCTCGGCGGGCCGGTGGACCGCGACGAGTGGTTCATGACCCCGCAGACGGTCAACGCCTACTACAACCCGGGGATGAACGAGATCGTCTTTCCCGCAGCGATTCTGCAGCCGCCGTTCTTCGACGCCGATGCCGACGACGCGGCGAACTACGGCGGTATCGGCGCGGTCATCGGCCACGAGATCGGGCACGGTTTTGACGACCAGGGGGCCAAGTACGACGGCGACGGCAACCTGGTGGACTGGTGGACCGACGACGACCGCGCCGAATTCGGTGTTCGGACAACGGCGTTGATCGAGCAGTACGACGCGTATTCGCCGAAGGCGCTGGGGCCCGACCATCACGTGAACGGCGCGTTCACCGTCGGGGAGAACATCGGCGACCTCGGGGGGCTGTCCATCGCCCTGCTGGCCTACCGGTTGTCCCTGGGCGGTACCGAGCCGCCGGTGATCGACGGGCTGACGGGTGTGCAGCGGGTGTTCTACGGCTGGGCGCAGGTGTGGCGCACCAAGTCCCGGGACGCCGAGGCGATCCGGCGGCTGGCCACCGACCCGCATTCGCCGCCGGAATTCCGCTGCAATGGCGTCATCCGCAACATCGACGAGTTCTACGACGCCTTCGGCGTGACCTCGGACGACGAGCTGTTCCTGGCGGCCGAGGACCGGGTCCGCATCTGGAGCTGACCGCCGGATCTCGGCGAGCGTGCGTGTCCCCGGCCCGACACGCCCACCCGTCGCGTTGAGCCAGCCCCCACGCTGGTCTTCCTTCGATTTTCGCCTGCGTGGGTTCTGCCTCGACGAATAAACTCGGGCCATGCTGGGGTGGCGGATCGGGGTCGGAGTCTTGGCGGTATCGGTGGTGGCGGCCTGCGCCGCACCCGCTCCGGAGAAACCCACCGCGCCCGAGCACGCCTCCTGCATGGCGAGCCTGCCCGACGGCTGGCGCACGGTGACC
>Ga0209023_10007979_pt1 | contig 10710 bp, 6 predicted proteins | sample LakOneMetagenome_FD_187468 | JGI IMG/M metagenome (GOLD analysis project Ga0209023, IMG submission 187468) | Freshwater and sediment microbial communities from Lake Erie, Canada (SPAdes) (version 2) | ecosystem: Environmental > Aquatic > Freshwater > Lentic | place: Lake Erie, Canada | collected...
GGATGGTCTTGTGGCAGTGGTTGCAGACCAGCAGGCTGTTCTCGACGGAGGTGACTCCGCCGTTGCGCCACCAGTCGATGTGGTGGAGCTGGCACCAGGTGAGGCGGATCTGGCTGCAGATCTCGCAGTAGCCACCCGATCTGGCCCACACGGCTTTGCGGATGGCAGGGGTGGCCAGTCGCTGCGATCGTCCGACGTCGAGGATCTCGGAGGGGCCTCGGGTGACGACGCGGGTGATGTCGGCGTTGCAGCACATGCGGCGGATGATCTCGGGTTCGACGGGTCCGTGGCCAGCGAGGTCGGACCGGAAGCCGGTGGGGTCGAGGTCGGTGAGCTTCCCGTCGTTGGATCCGCGCATGAGGGTGTCGATGTCGATGAGGGCGAGGACGGAGGGTCGGTTGGGGAGCAGGTGGCCGGCGCCGCGTTCGATGAGTTCGGTGAGGGCGTCGCCCTGGAGTTCGACCAGGGTGCGGGCGTCGCCATCGAGGACCCCGTCGCGTTGCCAGGCCTTGATCAGGGCGTCGACGGCGTTCTGGATGGTGGCGGATGAGGTGGCGTCGAACTCGCCGTTGGCGACGTGGCGGCCGCCGAGGATGGGGCTCAATCGGAACGTGTTGGCATCGCGGTGTTCGTCGAAGGGTTCGTCGGGATTGGTCTGGAGTTGTTCGAAGGCGGCGAGCATCCAGCGCTGGAGGTAGATCTGCGCCCCGGCCACCGACAACCCCGCCACCGTGGTGGCGAGCTTGTGTTCTTGTTCGGTGAACACCCGGACGAGGGCGGGGATGCGCACGGCCAACAAGGCCCGCACCTTGTCGGGCGACAACCGCCCCGCCTTGGCCAACGTCACGATGTGCGGGCACTCGACCAGCACCATGGCCTGCTTGACCCGGGATCCGCCATTGGTGCGGGACACCCCGGTGTGCGCCGTGAGCCACCCGGCCGGGGACCGGGCCCCGTCGAACGCCCAATCCGTGCCGGCCCCGAACCGGGCCGTGAGGCCGCAGGTCTGGCCTTCGACCCGGGCCCGGATCCGATCGGCGCACACCATCAGATCGCCCAGCTCCCCAGCACCGAAGTGATCCGAGCCCGCAGCACGCAGCACGGTGGCCACGTCGACCAACAGGTCGGCAGCGTCACGGTCGAGGCCGAGCTCTTCGATTGCCGAGGCGAACACATGTTCGATCACAGATCCACACTACCAGAGGGGAATGACAGTCAAACCCTTGAAAGATCCTGAAATCAGACAAATTGGGCAGGGAATACTCTGCGGCAGAGCTGGCCAGCGTGCTCGGCGCACCGACAGCAGATGACGTGACCCTCCGTCCGCTGGAGTGATTCCTGGCACGTGACGTTGTTGGCGGGGATGCTCCTGCGAACATGGTCGCTTGCTCCTGATCTCCAGACGTCCTTGGCGCGCCTCATCCGCGCCCCGCAGCCGTGCCCAACGTGCCGTTCTCGCCCTGCTCACCGCGCTCGCGCTGGCCGCTTCGTCGTGCACGGCATCGTCGAACCAGGCCGCACCCAAGCCGCCCCCGCCCGTGGCGGTCACGGTCCTCAGCGGAGACCAGCGCACCGCCCTGCGGGTGGCACCCGGCACCACGGTGGGCGACGTGCTGGCCCGGGCCCACGTCACCCCGCGCGAGGGCCAGGTCCTCGCGGCGAAGTCCCGCAAGCCCATCGGCCCCAACGGTGACCTGGCCGTGGTGCGGTTCCGCGGTCGCACGGTGGCCACGTCGTCGGTCGTGAGGCAGCGGGGAACCCTGGCCGTCACCAGCGGCACCGACACGGTGGAGGCGGTGAAGGTCGAACGCTTCCCGCTGGCCCCCGGTGGCCTGCCCGACGCCATCCAGTTCGTGCAGTTCGCCGGCCGGCCCGGCATCCAGGAGGTGTCTACCGGTCAGCAGAGCAAGGAGGTGGTGTTCCGCCGCGTCGTCCAGCCCGCGGTCCCCGCTCACCGGGCCAGCGGCAAGGTGGCGGCCCTCACCTTCGACGACGGACCCGACGGGCGCTACACCCCGCAGATCCTGGCCATCCTCCAGGCCAAGGGGGTGACGGCGACCTTCTGCGAGGTCGGGATGTGGGCCCAGGCCCACCCCGAGCTGACGCGCCAGGTGGTGGCGGCCGGCCACCAGCTCTGCAACCACACCATGCACCACGTGGAGCGGCTGGAGACCAAGCCGCAGGGCACCATCGAGTCCGAGATCGGCGATGGCCGGAGGGCCCTGACGACAGCGGCGGGCAAGCAGCCGGCGTTCTATCGTCCGCCGGGCGGTTCGCTCGCCCCAGCGGTCACCGCCGTGGCCAAGGCCAACCACGAGTCGTTGCTCTACTGGTCCATCGACACCAAGGACTGGCAGAAGCCGCCGGCCGCGTCCATCGTGGCCGCAACCATGGCGCACCTCCGCCCGGGGGCGATCATCCTCCTCCACGACGGCGGCGGCGACCGCTCCGCCACCCTTGCCGCCCTCCCGGCCATCATCGACCAGGTGCGAGCTCAGGGCTACACGTTCACGCTTCCCGTGAGCATGCGCTCCCAGGTGGGCTGACCTCGCTGCGCTGGCCGCAGACGAGCCAGGCCACCGTCACCGCGAGCGCGGCCAGGCCGAGCAGCACGTAGGTGTCCGAGATGGGTTGCTGCCACCCCACCGGCCGGATCTCCCAGTTGTCGCGATCGATGTGCCAGAACGGGCCCACGTAGAAGGGGACAGAGATCGCCACGAGTAGGAGCCCGAGCGCGGCGGACCGACGGCGGTGGGCCGCCCAGGCCAGGCACAGGGCTGGGACCACCCACCAAACCCAGTGGTGGCTCCACGAGATGGGAGAGACCAATACGCCGGTGAGGGCGCACACGGCCAAGCCGTAGGGCTCGCCGAGCCGCTCGCTCGTCCGGGCCGCGGCCCACAGCCCGACGATGAACACCACCGTCGCCGTGGCCAGCCAATAGGGGTGACCGGCCTGGTAGGTGCCGGTGGCCCGGGTCCACAGGCCGCTCAGCGACTGGTTCCCGACCCACGCCGCCCGCCCGACACGGTTCGGGTCGAAGGCCAGCTTGGTGAAGTACCGCTGCGATGGGCCGGGAAGGACGATCCATCCGACGACGGCCGTCGCCCCTGCGGTGACGAGCGCCGTCACCGCCGGACGGTATCGGCGCAGCATGAGCAGGTAGGCCACGAACACCAGCGGCGTGAGCTTGATGCCGGTGGCGAGGCCGATCAGCACCCCGGCCCAGCGGGTCCGGCGCAGGGCCAGGAGGTCGACCACCACCATGGCCATCAGCACCAGGTCGATCTGGCCGTAGCCCAGCGTCTGCAGGACCGGTTCGGACCAGAAGAAGGCGAACGTGGCCAGCGACGACAGGCGGATCAGGCGCCGGGGCGGGAGCCCTGGGCCGCCGAGCTCGCGACCCGCCAGGAGCACCGTGGTGAACAGGGCCAGGATCGACACCATCGTGTGCAGCGTGCGGGCCACCCGCCAGGGGAGCACGGCGATCGGGGCCAGCGCGACCGTGGAGAAGGGCGTGTAGGTGTATGGCAGCCCAGAGATGGGGAGCAGCGATGAGTACGGGTCGCGCCCGTGGAGGAGGTCGAGCCCGCCCATGCGATACACCTGCAGGTCGACGAGGTGCTTCGAAGCCGACACCGGGAACAGGTGGAGGCCGACGGCCGACCGGCCGGTGATGACGGTGAGTACCACGGTGAGACCGACTGCCACCCCGACCCCGGACGCGATCAGCGTCAGGGTCTCTGCTCGGGCCCACCCCACATCGTCAGTCACGGGCATGGGAGCAGGCCGATCTACTTGGCGACGAAGTACTTGGCCTTGGGGTGGTGGCAGATGATGGCGCTGGTGGACTGCTCGGGCTGGAACTGGAAGCCGGTTTCCTCGTTGACCTCGATGCCGATGCGCTCGGCGCCGAGGAGCCAGGCCACCTTCTCGTTGTCCTCGAGGTCGGGGCAGGCCGGGTAGCCCCAGGAGTAGCGGCCGCCGCGGTACTGCTGGCGGAACAGGCCGGCCACCGAGGGAGCGTCCTCGTCGGCGAAGCCCATCTCCTCGCGGATGCGACGGTGCCAGAGCTCGGCGAGGGCCTCGGCCATCTCGACGCCGATGCCGTGGAGCATGAGGTAGTCCTGGTACCGGTCGGCCTTGAACAGCTCGGCCGTGCGCTGCGACACCCGCTCGCCCATGGTCACGATCATGAACGCCACGTAGTCGACGTCGGGACCCTCGATCGGGCGGAAGAAGTCGGCGATGCACAGGAAGGGCTCACGGGTGCTGCGCGGGTAGGCGAAGCGGGTGATCTCCTTGTCCCGAGACTCGTCTTCCCAGATGACCACATCGGTGCCGTCGCCGTTGCACGGCCAGTAGCCGTAGGCCACCTGGGGCACGAGCAGATCGTCGGCCCGGGTCTTGGCCAGGAGGTCGCGGAACTCGGGCCGCAGGCGCTCCTTGAACTCGGCGTCGGTCTCGCCGTCTTCGGGTCGGAAGCCCCACTGGTTGCGAAACAGCGCCGTCTCGTTGATGTAGGCGGCGATGTCGTCGAGCGGGATGCCCTTGATGATCCGGCTCCCGGTGAAGGGCGGCACGTAGATGTGGTTGTCGGTCTCCACCTCGGGCGAGCGATCGGGCAGCACGATGTCTGAGGTGTCGCGCTCCTCGATTCCGGCCCGGGCCCGCACGGTGGACTCCGACGGCACGTTGCCCCAATCGGGGTCGTCCTTGGACGGGTCGGTGCGGATCTCGAGCAGGCGGTCCATGACGTGGAGGCCCTCGAAGGCGTCCTTGCCGTAGAAGAGCCGGCCCTCGTAGACGTTGCGCAGGTCCCGCTCGACGTAGGAACGGGTGAGGGCGGCGCCGCCGAGCAGCACCGGGATGTCGGTGAGCTCGCGGGTGTTGAGCTCCTCGAGGTTGTCGCGCATGATCAGCGTGCTCTTGACGAGGAGACCGCTCATGCCGATGGCGTGGGCGTTCACCTCGAGGGCCTTCTCGATCATCTCCGAGATCGAGATCTTGATCCCGATGTTGTGCACCTCGTAGCCGTTGTTGGTGAGGATAATGTCGACCAGGTTCTTGCCGATGTCGTGGACGTCGCCCTTCACCGTGGCCAGCACGATGCGCCCCTTCGAGGCGTCGACGCCGTCGGCCACCTTCTCCATGAACGGCTCGAGGTACGCCACCGAGGCCTTCATGGTCTCGGCGCTCTGGAGCACGAACGGGAGCTGCATCTCGCCCGAGCCGAACAGCTCGCCGACCACCTTCATACCTCCGAGCAGGTGCTCGTTGATGATGGTGAGCGGCGTGATGCCTTCGGCCATGGCCAGGTCGAGATCGACCGTGAGGTTCTCGCGATCGCCATCGATGATGCGGTGGTGGAGGCGCTCGCCGACGGGCCAGCCGCTGCGATCCTCCTTCTCCTCCTTCTGCACCGTGACGTCGGCGAAGACCTCGAGGAACTTCTGGAGGGGGTCGTAGGACTCGTCGCCATCCGACAGGGTGCCGGCTGTGCCGCGGCGGTCGTAGATGAGGTCCATGGCGACGTCGCGCTGCTCGTCGGGGATCTTGCTCAGCGGCGTGATCTTGGAGGCATGGACGATGGCGGAATCCAGCCCGACCTTGGTGCACTCCGCCATGAACACGCTGTTGAGGACGTGGCGCGACGCGGGGGACAGGCCGAAGCTCACGTTGGAGAGGCCGAGCGTGGTGAAGCAGCCCGGGATCTCCTCCTTGATCGCCTTGATGGCGTCCATGGTCTCCATGGCGTCGCGACGGAGGTCGTCGTCGCCGGTGGAGAGTGGGAACGTGAGGGCGTCGAAGATGAGGTCGTGGTTCTCGAGGCCATAGGTGTCGCGGGCCAGCTCGGCGATGCGCTTGGCCACCCGGACCTTCCACTCGGCGTCTCGGGCCTGGCCCTCTTCGTCGATGCAGAGGCAGATGACCGCTGCGCCGTACTCCTTGGCCAGGGTGAAGACCCGGTCCAACCGGGAGCCGGGGGCGAAGCCGTCTTCGAGGTTGGCCGAGTTGAGGATGGCCCGGCCGCCGATCCACTGCAGGCCGGCCTCGATGACCTCGGGCTCGGTGGAGTCCAGCACCAGGGGCGCGTTGGCGCCGGTGGCGAACCGGCTGGCGATCTCGTCCATGTCCTTGGTGCCGTCGCGACCGACGTAGTCCACGCAGACGTCGAGCACGTGGGCGCCGCTCTTGATCTGCTCGGTGGCCATGGCCGAGCAGGTGTCGTAGTCGCCGTCGAGCATGGCTTCACGGAACTTCTTGGAGCCGTTGGCGTTGGTGCGCTCGCCGATCATCAGCGAGGACAGGTCCTGGTGGAGCGCGACGGGGGAGTAGATCGATGCGACCGAGGGCTCGAAGTCGATGGTGCGCTTGGCCGGGACCAGGTTCGGTGCCATGTCGGCCAGCTTCTCGATGAACTCGGGCGTGGTGCCGCAGCAGCCACCGATGACCTGGACGCCGAGCTCCTCCACGAAGCGGCGCTGGTGCACCTCCATCTGCTCGGCGGTGAGGTCGTAGTGCATCTTCCCGTCCACCACCGACGGGAGGCCGGCGTTGGGCAGCACCGAGATCGGGGTGCGGGCGTGCTGGGACAGGTGGCGGATGTGCTCGCCCATCTCGGTGGGGCCCGTTGCGCAGTTGAGCCCGACGATGTCGATCTTGAGCGGATCGATGGCGGCGAGGGCGGCACCGATCTCGGTGCCAACCAGCATCCGACCGGTGAGCTCCATGGTGACCTGGGCCTGGATGGGCACCTGGCGGCCGACCTTGGCCATGGCCCGGCGCACGCCGATCACCGCAGCCTTTACCGCGAGCAGGTCGAAGTGGGTCTCCAGGATGAAAAGGTCGACGCCGCCCTCGAGCAGCGCCTCGCCCGCCACCTGGTAGTGGTCGCGCAGCTCGGCGAAGCGGATCTGGCCGAGGCTGGGCGACTTGGTGCCGGGTCCGAGCGAGCCGGCCACGTAGCGCTTGCGATCCGGCGTGGAGAAGCCGTCGGCCACCTCGCGAGCGATCCGGGTGTTGGCCAGGGCGATCTCGTGCGAGCGGGCGGTGAGGTCGTACTCGCCGAGCGGCACGCCGAAGGCACCGAAGGTGTTGGTCTCCACCACGTCGGCCCCCACCTCGAAGTAGGCGGTGTGGAGGGCGGCGATGACGTCGGGTCGGGTGATGCCGAGGTAGTCGGTGCACCCCTCGAGGGCCTCGCCGCCGTAGTCGTCCAGGCTGAGGTCCTGCGTCTGCAGCCAGGTGCCGGTGGCCCCGTCGTAGACGACGACGCGTTGGGCTACCAGGTCGAGGAAGGAGGTGCTCACCTCATCGAGGGTACCGGGGGCGTCCAACCTGGCCGTAGTTGGTTGGGCGGCGTCCTAGGCTCGGCCGCGGATGAAGATCTACACGCGCAAAGGCGACGACGGCACCACCGGGCTCTACGGCGGCGGTCGCGTGGCCAAGGATTCCCCGGCCCCAGAGGCGTACGGCACCGTCGATGAAGCGCAGGCGGCGTTGGGCGTTGCCCGTGCCGGCTGCGAACGAGGCGGTGATCTCGACGTCGTGCTCGTCGGGTTGGAGCGCGACCTGTGGGTGCTGATGGCCGAGCTGGCCACCGATCCGTCCAATCTCCACAAGCTCGTCGACGGCACCAGCCGCGTCACCCCCGAGATGGTCGCTGCCCTCGAGACCCAGATCGACGCCGTGACGGCCCGCTTCGAACCGCCCACCGAGTTCGTGGTGCCAGGAGAGTCGGTGGTCTCGGCCCAGCTCGACGTGGCCCGCACCGTGGTCCGCCGAGCCGAGCGTGCCTCCATCCGCGCCGCGGCCGACGGCTCGCAGGTGGTGCCCTACCTCAACCGCCTGTCCGATCTGTGCTGGACCCTCGCCCGTTGGCACGAGGGCCACTCGCTCGCCACCCGCGATGCGACCCCGACCTGAGATGCCCACCTAGGAGCCGTTTGTGCCTGTTCCCATCACCATCGATCACCAGACGGCGTTGGCCGACGAGCCAGGGATGGTCGCGCTCGGCGTCCGCTCCGGCCTGCTGGCCGAGGATGCTCCCGGACTCGATCTCGCCCTGGCCGACCTCGGCAGCTTCACGGGCGACGTCGGCCAGACGTTGCTGGCTCCCACCGATGCCGGCACCCGCCTGTTGGTCGGGCTGGGTGAGGAGCCCGACCCGTCCACCTACCGCAAGGTCGGTGCCGCGGTGGCCAAGGCGGCGGTGAAGCAGGTCGCGGTCAGCGTCGACGCCCTCTCCGTGCTCGAGGGCAACGACCGGGCCCGTGCCGCCGAGGCGCTCACCGAAGGCCTGGCCCTCGGCTCCTACGGCTTCGCCGACTACAAGGACCCGGCCCCCGGCACCGCGCTGGAATCGGCCACCGTCGTCGGCAAGGGCGGCAAGAAGGTGGCCGACGCCGTGGCCAGGGGCGTGGCGTTGTCGTCGGCCATCGGCCTGGTCCGGGACCTGGTCAACACCCCCGGCGGCGACCTGATCCCCGAGGTGTTCGCCGACCAGGCCGTGGAGCTGGCAAGCGAGCTGGGCATCGAGGTCGAGGTGCTCGACCTGGCCGGCATCACCGAGGCCAACATGGGGGGGTTGCTCGGCGTGAACCGCGGATCGTTCCAGGAGCCCCGCTTCGTGAAGCTCACGTACCGCCCCGACGGCAAGCCCCGTGGCCGGGTGGCTCTGGTGGGCAAGGGGATCACGTTCGACTCCGGTGGCCTGTCCATCAAGCCCGGCCCGGCCATGTACGGCATGAAGAACGACATGGGTGGCGCCGGCACCGTGCTCGGCGTGATGACGCTCGTGCCGCTGGTGGCGCCCCGCCTCGAGGTCACCGCCTACCTCCCGATGACCGACAACATGACCGGCCCCGATGCCACCCGGCCGGGCGACGTGCTCCGGGCCCGCAACGGCAAGACCATGGAGGTGGTCAACACCGACGCCGAGGGTCGGCTGATCCTGGCCGACGCCCTGTCGCTGGCCGCCGAGGACGAGCCCGACGCCATCATCGACCTGGCCACCCTCACCGGCGCCTGCATCGTGGCCCTCGGCGATCGCACCGCTGGCCTCATGGGCAACAACGTCGCCCTGCGTGAGCGCATCCTCGATGCCGCCGAGGACGCCGACGAGCTCATCTGGCCGCTGCCGCTGCCCAAGAGCCTGCGCAAGACGATCGACTCCGACATCGCCGACCTCCGCAACCTCGGCACCACCGCCTACGGCGGTGCGCTCACCGCCGGACTCTTCCTGCAGGAGTTCGTGGGCGACATCCCGTGGGCGCACCTCGACATCGCCGGCCCTGCCTTCGCCAGCTCGGAGGAGGACGAGATCGCCAAGGGCGGCACCGGGTTCGGCGTCCGCACCCTGGCTCGCCTCCTCGCCAGCTGGACCAAGCTCCCCGCCGAGTGACGGTCTGACCCCGACGCGCCGATGGGCCGGCTCTCCGGATGGAGGAGCCGGCCCATCGGTGGTGTGGGGGAACGTGCGCGAGGTGGCGGGGGAGATCAGGCGGCGTCGCCCGTCGGCGTGAACACCACGCCGTGGGTGGGAGGCGGGGGTGCTGGGATCCCGCGCTGGCGAGACCGGGCCCAGCGGAGGGCCTCGTGGGCCATGGCGGGGTGGATCTTCCAGCGATGGAGCTGGCTCTCGATGGTCTCGTCGTCATCACCCAGCTCGGCCAGGCTCAGCGCCAGCCGACGGGCCTTGCGGCGCGTCTCCTCGACGTCGGGTGTGCGCAGCTCGTCGGCCTGCCATTGGGCGTGCGCGTCTTGGAGGCTGACCGGCAGACGGTTGACCTGCACCCGGGTGAGCGGCGGCACCCGCCGACGGACCTCCAACGCTCCGGGACCGGGGCAGCGCGCCAACTTGAAGGTGCTGGCCCGCTCGAGCGCTCGGGGGAACGGCGCGTTGCGTCCACCGCGGGTGCCGAGACCGAGCGACGACGCGGTGTCGAGTACCGGCAGATCGAACCCGTCGGGCTCCACGTCGAAGCGCGTGGCGAGCTGGCGCAGGAGGAGCGTGGTGGTGGGACCGAGGATGGGAAGCCAGAAGCGCTCGACGTAGATGGAGCGCAGTTCGTGGCCGACCAGGTCGATCACGGGATCGGGCCACGGGGAGATGCGGAGCTGGTCGGTGGGCAGGGTCTGGTCGAGTGGCTGGAGCATGCGATGTCCTCTGAGGGAGCCGACGAAGCCGGCAGGCCATGGTGGAGGCAGCGCCCGGCTGCAATGTTTCATGCACTTTCATGCTTTTCCGTGTCGATGTCAATCCGCGTCGATGGAGACCGGGACGCGCCAGAACCGAGGCAGCTCGATCCGGTTCAGGGCGCCAGGGTGCGGATGACCTTGGCCGGGATCCCGCCGACCACGACCAGGGGTGCCACGTCGGTGGTGACGACGGCGTTAGCCGCCACGACCGACCCCGAGCCGATGGTGACCCCACGAAGGATCGTCGCCTTGTCGCCGATCCACACGTTGGACCCGATCCGGATGGGCGCGGTGTCGAAGTCGGTCCGGGCCACGTGGAGCTGTCCGTCCTCGACCTGGAACTTGTGGTCGTGGTCGAGGATCGAGACCATCTGGGCCAACATCACGTCGTCGCCGATCTCGATGAGCTCGTGGGCGACGATTCGCGACATCGAGCCCATGGAGAAGCGGTCGCCGATGACGATCCGGCCCCGCGCCTGGATGGTGGCGTCCTCGTCCAGGACCGCC
>Ga0209023_10007980_pt1 | contig 10709 bp, 10 predicted proteins | sample LakOneMetagenome_FD_187468 | JGI IMG/M metagenome (GOLD analysis project Ga0209023, IMG submission 187468) | Freshwater and sediment microbial communities from Lake Erie, Canada (SPAdes) (version 2) | ecosystem: Environmental > Aquatic > Freshwater > Lentic | place: Lake Erie, Canada...
CAACGCGGGGTCGATCACCCCTTGCGACTGGGCCTCGGTAATCCATCCGCCAATCTGGTCACTCACCGACACCAGTCCGTTGAGGTAGTCCTTGTTGGCCATCAGGACTGCACGCAGCGTTGAATTACGGCTGGGCAGCAAAGGCATCTCATTGGCCAACAAACGCTCCAGCGACCAGCGCACCAGCTCGCGGAGTTTTTCAAGCGGAGGCATTTCGGCCGACAGCCCCGACAGATACGCCTGCACGCGCTCAAGGATCTGTACCATGGCTGCGCAGCACAACTCCTCCTTGCTGGAAAAGTGCTTATAGAGGCTGGCCTTGGCGATACCCACGGCGTTGGCGACGTCGTCCATCGTCATCGCATCGAAGGCTTTTTCGCCCAACAGGCGGCAGGTGGCCTGAAGGATCGCGTCCTCGCGTGCCAGGTGCATCTGCTCTTTGAAGGAAACTTTGGGTGGCGGGGTTTGCATGGCGTCCATTTTATACATTACGGTATAAAAACAAATGCTTCAGTTGGAATGCAGCCACGACGTTCACGTTTCAGCCAAATGGATCATCGCCCTGACGTGTGAGACAGTGAGTGCACCAGTGCTTGAGCGGCGGCGCCCGTCAGGGCTGCAGAAAGGGCATCGAGCAACTCGGATTCCAGGTTCCAGCAATGCCAAAACAGCTGGACGGGCAAAGAATGCCCTGGCGCCAGATCGACCATGCTGCCATCAGCGATGGCGCTGCGCGCCATCAGTTCGGGCACCACGCCCACCGCCCACCCGGCGGCCACGGCGCGCATCTGGGCTTCAGAACCGGGCACAAACAGGTGATTGAGCGCGACACGCTTGAGCCCGAAGGCACGGGCCACGAACTCTGCAGCCATGTCATCCTTGCGGTTGAAGGACAAGAACGACACCTCGCGAAAGTTGTGGGGGGAGAGGCCCTGCGGCAGGTGGGCCTGTGCGTAGCTCGCTGACGCCACGGCCACATAGTGCATCGCTCCGAGGGGCACCATCTTGCAGCCACGCAACGCTTGCTTGAGCGTGGTCACACAGCCCAGCACCTGGCCCGAACGCAGCCACTCCTGCGTGAAATCCTGGTCGTCAACAATGATTTCGAGCGGCAGTCGCTGGCACACGAGATCGTGCAGCGCGCCCATGGCCCATGTGGCGATGCTGTCGGCATTGATGGCGATGGAGATGCGCTCGTCTTCGCGTGTGCCGCCCGGTGCGCTGGGCGCCAGCTCCTGCAGGTCGCGTTCCAGATCTGCACGCAGCAGCCGCATCTGTTTGGTGTGCTTGAGCAACAGTTGCCCCGGCGGCGTGGGCCTGAGCGGTCGGCTGCGCACGATGAGCACCGAGCCCACCTGCGCCTCCAGGGCTCGCAGGCGCTGCGACACGGCCGATTGGGTGACGTTGAGGCGCTGCGCGGCGCGCTCGAAACCGCCCTCTTCAACGATGGCGGCAAGGCATTCCAGGGCGGCAGGGTCGTAGGTGCTCATGGTTTATCACTCAAGCAAAAGTGTTGTCTCGGCATCGCACTTTATTAGACGTGCTGATGTTTTTGGAGGAAGTTTAATTTTGCTTTTAGTTGCACGCAATGTCGAGCACACTGCGCCCCATGAAAACCATTGTTTTGGGCGCCGGCATCATCGGCATCAGCACGGCATGGCACCTGCTGGAGCGGGGTCACGAGGTCATCGTGATCGACCGCCAGGCCGACGCTGCGCTCGAGACCAGTTTTGCCAATGCGGCGCAGATCTCGGTCAGCTACTGCGAGCCGTGGGCGAATCGCGAAGCACCGTTGAAGGCGCTCAAGTGGATGTTCGACAAGGAAGCGCCGTTGCTGTTCCGCCCGCAGATGGATTGGCAGCAATGGCGCTGGGGCCTGCAATTCCTGGCCCAGTGCAACGACACCGCGTTTGAGCGCAACGTAGCGCAGATCGTGGCGCTGGGGGCCTACAGCCACGCCGCGTTGAAGGATGTGGTCAGCGCCACCGGCATTGAATACAACCGCCTCGAACGCGGCATCGCCCACTTCTACACCGATCAGAAATCGTTCGACGCCGCTGGCCACGCGGTGGAGCTGATGCGCAAGCACGGCGTGCAGCGCCGCCTGGTCAGCCGCGAAGAGCTGCTCGAAATCGAACCGGCCTTCAAGGCCTATGGCGACCACATCACTGGGGGCACCTACACCAGCACCGACGAAAGTGGCGACGCCCGCGTCTTCACACAAGAGCTGGCCCGCCGCTGCATCGCGCGCGATGCACAGTTCCTCTATGGCCACGATGTGCTGCGCCTGAACAAAATCGGCAACGCTATTGATTCAGTAGCTGTCATGCCACGCCAATCAAGCGCTGGCAGCAAAAAAGACTTCATTCTGAAAAGTGACGCCATCGTTGTGGCCTGCGGCTCTTACAGTGCGCCGCTGCTGCGCAGCGTGGGTGTGGATTTGCCGATTTACCCCGGCAAGGGCTACAGCGCCACGTTTCCACTGCTGCAGCCCGAGGCAGCGCCGGAAGTCTCGACCATCGATGATGGCCGCAAGATCGCCATGAGCCGCCTGGGCAACGTGCTGCGCGTGGCGGGCACCATTGAACTAGGGGGCTTTGACCTCTCGCTCGACAGCGCCGTGGCCAAGGCGCGCTGCCACATGCTGTCGCGCCGCATCGAGGAAATCCTGCCCGGCGTTTGCGACACCCGCACACCCGAGCAGGGTGGTGATCCGCAATACTGGACCGGCCTGCGGCCCGCCACGCCCACCAACATCCCCTTCATTGGCCAAACGCGCGTGGGCAAGCTCTGGGTAAATGCCGGTCACGGCACACTCGGCTGGACGCACGGTGCGGGCTCAGGCAAGGCGCTGGCCGAGCTCATCAGCGGAGAGCAGCCGGCCATGGACTTCGGCTTTCTGGGGGAACAGGCTTCACGCGCGCCACACACCGTGGTCGCGGCCTGAGAAAACCAGGGGCTGCAGACAGCAACCCGGGCCGGTAGGATCCTGGCATGTCTGCACCCCACACCCTGTTTCTCACCTCCTCCACCCGCGAACCCGGCCATGTCGGCAACACCGAATGGCTGGCGCGCCAAGCCGCACAAGCCCTGCCGCCAGGCAGCCCGCAAACCTGGCTGAACCTGGCGCGCATGGAGCTGCCACCCTTTGTGGATCAGCGCCACACCACCGGCACCTACGCGCCACCCGAGGGCGACATGAAGACGCTGCTAGAAGCGACGCTGGCGGCCGACCACATCGTGTTTGTCTCGCCCGTGTACTGGTTCAGCATCCCTTCACCGCTCAAGACCTACCTGGACCACTGGAGCGCCTGGATGCGCGTACCCGGCCTGGCCTTCAAGGAGCCCATGGGCACCAAGACGCTCTCGCTCATCACCACCAGCGGCGACCGCGCCAAGGCGCAGCCGATGATCGACTCGGTGGCGCTGTGTGCGCAGTTCCTGTCCATGACCTGGGGCGGCGCGCTGTGGGGCAAAGGGGGGCCGCCAGGGGCTGTGCAGACCGATGCGCAGGCCATCGCAGATGCGCGCAAGTTCCTGCTCGCACCGGCCACGGCCTGACCCTGTCAGTCCACGCGCGGCGATACGCGCTGCACAAGAATGCCCAGCCATTCATGCAAGGCGAGGCTGCTGTCGGCCAGAGCAGACGCCCGAGGCAGCGCGCGGTAAAGCTTGCGGGCCTGTCCTCCCTTAAACCCCATGGGCGCGGGCAGCACCTGCAGCCCTGCACGTTCAAAATCCCCGATGGCACGCACCATATGCCAGCCATGGGTCACGAGAGCAATGCGCTGAATGCCCGCTGCCTTGAGCATGGCGGCGGAGTGCTCAGCGTTGCCCCGGGTATCGAGCGATTGCGTCTCCGCCCAGCGCACCCGGCCCTTGAAATCGCGCTCCACCACATCCTTCATGACGAGCGCCTCGGCCCGCATGCCACCGCTGGAGCCCCCCGTTGCCAGCAGGGGCAATCCAGTCTGTTGCTGCAGGTACGCCGCATAACGCACCCGTTCGCGGGAGCCCCTGCTGAGCACGTCCACCCCATACTCCGGCGCCACGATATCCGCCCCACCGCCCAACACCACAATGGCCTGCACGCGAGCCAACTGCGTGGGGGTCGCCGCCGGATACCGCTCCAGGCTGCGCACCAGCGCATCGGACACAGGTGGCCACGACAGCGCCAGCACGGACAGCAACGACAACACCATCACGGTGATGCCCGTGCGGCGGTGATAGCGGGCAATCCACAGTCCGACAAACGCGAGCAGGACGCTCGACACAGGGGGCAGCAGCAACGCTGACAGAATTTTCTTGAGGGCAAACAACATAGAGGCGGCGATCCTGCCTGTGCAAACAGGCCCCGATTCTCCTTGAGCCGGGGCGTGCAGATGTCGGGGTGGCAGCACGCCGCCGCAGAGCACCTCGCCCGCCTGACACCCACTTTCTCCTCAGTTGGGGATTGCTGTCGCTGCCGATGAATCTGTGGCTGGGGTGCGCCACGATGATTGCGCTGGCATTCATCATCGAATGCCTCGTGGTCCGCCACTACGGCTTAGCCACCATCTTCATCACACCGCTCACGATCTTTCTGGCCGAGGCGGGCGCAGGCATGGCACCCGCGCTCAATGCCACACCCGCTGACGGGCCAGGAAATCTAGCAGTGCGCCGTCAAACCCCTCCGGGTCTTCCAACTGCGGCCAGTGACCCACATGGGGCAGCACGAGTGTGCGCGCGTCGGGCAACACCTGCGCCAAGGCCTCCAGTGCGGCGGCAGGTGCACAGCGGTCCAGGGCGCCCGCCACCAGCAACGTGGGCATGGTCAGGTGGACAAAGTCCGACACGTCGCGGTCGAAAGTCAGCAGGGCTTCCAGCGCGCGCCGGTAGACCCCTGCGTACACCTGGCCCAGCGCATGCTCTGCCAGCCGTACACCCTCAGGCAAGGCACCTGCACCGATGAATTGCGGCACCAGTGTCTGTGCAAGTTGCTCCATGGTCGATCCACTCCCGAGCGCGTGGACGGCCCGCAGGCGCGGCGCCACCCAGTCCTGCGTCGACTGTGCGTCCAGCGCGGGCCCACCCGCGCACAACACCAGTCGGCGCACCAGCGCTGGGCGCCGCACGGCAGCTTCCAGCGCCACCATCGCACCCATGCCGTGCCCCACCAACGTGACCGGCCCACACTGCAGGACGTCAATCAGTTCAAAACAACTCTGGGCCAGGGCCTTGAAGGTGTAGGGTTCCACGGGGGCGCTGTAGCCATAACCAGGCATATCCCAGGCCACGGCCCGGTAGCCGGCGGCGGCCAGCGTTTCCACCTGGGGCGCAAACGTGAGATGGCCGCCATCGGCATCGTGCAGCATCAAAACGGTGTGGCCGGAGCCCAGCAAAGTGAAGGTTGGTAGAGCAGCCATGCAGTCAAGGGTGGAAAACAGAAGGAAACCCCGCGACAGCGCGGTGGCGAGCGGCGCCCGATAATAGTTGCATCCTCCTTTGCGCCACCATCGCGCTGCTTTTGTGAACCCCACGCCTCCCCGCCCTGTTCTTGCACTGCCTCCGAGTTTCTCGACCCGCGAGTTTCGCGACGCGCTGGGCATGTTCGCCACGGGCGTGACCATTGTTACGGCCCGCAATGCGAAGGGAGTGCTGGTCGGGTTGACCGCCAGTTCGTTCAATTCGGTGTCGCTGGCACCCCCTTTGGTGCTGTGGAGCCTGTCACACGGTGCCAGCACCATGCCCGCATTCGCCGACGGGTCGCATTACGCCATCCATGTACTGGCCGCAGACCAGAAGGCGCTGGCTGAACGTTTTGCCACACGCGGCATCGACCGCTGGGCAGGCCTGGAACACCGCCCCGGCATCAGCGGAGCCCCGCTGCTCGCCGGTGCCGCCGCCACGTTCGAGTGCTTCAACCGCAGCCAGTACAGGGAGGGTGACCACACCATCTTTGTGGGCGAGGTAGAGCGCTGCGAGCACCGCGCGGGTGTGGCGCCATTGCTTTACCACGGCGGGCGCTTCTACACCGAACACCCGCTTTGACGCTGTAAGGGCATGGGACCGCGCAGCCGACAGGGCGGCAGGCCCCATGCCATTCAGGGCCTTGGTGAACCGCGCGTTATTGCCCCATCACCAGGTTGGGCAAGAACAGGCTGATCTGCGGGATGTAGGTGACCATCACCAAAAACACCAGCAGCACCGTGAGCCACGGCAGCGCCGCGCGCGTCACCTGCACCAGGTTCATGCCTGTCACTCCACTGGTCACAAACAGGTTCAGCCCCACTGGCGGCGTCACCATGCCGATCTCCATGTTCACCACCATGATGATGCCCAGGTGGATAGGGTCAATGCCCAGCTGCGTGGCGATCGGAAAGAAGATCGGCGCCAGGATCAGGATGATGCCGGTGGGCTCCATGAAGTTGCCGGCGATCAGCAAGATCACGTTCACCACCGCCAGGAACATCCAGGGCGCCATGCCCATGGCCATGATGTGCTCGGCAATCGTTTGCGGAATACGCTCTGTGGTCAGCACATGCGCAAACAAAAGCGCGTTGGCCACAATAAACATCAACATCACCGTGGTGCGGCCAGCCTCCAGAAAGACGTGGGGCAGGTCCTTAATTTTCAGGTCGCGGTAGATGAACACCGCCACAAAGAGCGCGTACACCGCGGACACGGCGGCGGCCTCGGTGGGCGTGAACACGCCACCATAAATGCCGCCCATGATGATGACCAGCAGCGCCAGGCCCCACATCGATTCCCGCAATGTCCGCAAGACCTCACCCACACTGGCCCTGGGCGGCGGCGTGACCTTGAGTTTGCCCGCCCGCCACCAGACAGCGAACATCAGCATGAAACCCAACACCAGGCCGGGGACGACCCCCGCCATGAACATGCGGCCGACCGACACCTCGGTCACCGCGGCATACACCACCATCACGATCGACGGCGGTATCAAGATACCCAGCGTGCCCGCGTTGCAAATGACACCTGCGCCGAACTCCATGGGATAGCCGTTTTTCACCATGCCGGCGATCACGATGGAGCCGATGGCCACCACCGTGGCCGGGCTTGAACCCGACACCGCCGCAAACAGCATGCACGCCAGCACCGATGCAATGGCCAGGCCGCCGCGCAGATGCCCCACCGCCGCGATGGCGAAATTGACCATGCGCTTGGCCACCCCACCGGTCGACATCAGCACACCCGCCAGGACAAAGAAGGGAATCGACATCAGCGTGTAGTGCTCGCTGGTTTCGAACATCTTGATCGTCAGGCTGGCCAGCGAATCTTGCGAGAAGAAGACGATGGTGACGATGCTGGACAGGCCCAGGCTGATGGCGATGGGCATGCCAATCGCCATGCAGAAAAAGAGCAGTGCAAACAGTACGAGCGTGTTCATTCGTTGTGCTCCGTGGCCTTCAGGCCCATGGCTTCTGCGGCTTCATCGGCCAGGCGCAGAGAATCGGCGCGGCCAGTGACCAGGTCATAGAAAATTTGAAAAAAACGAAACCCGGTCAGGGCCATGCCCAGGGGCATCACGGCCAATATCTGCCACCGCTCGATGGGCATGTCTTCCAGTTCAATGCCTACGTCCTTCATCTTGAGCACGTACTCCATCGACCCCACCAGCACAAAACCGACATACACCAGGCTCAGCACCACCGCGAGCACGCCAAAAAACTTGCGCTTGCCCGGCGACAGCAGCTTGACCAGCGCATCCACCCCGATGTGTGAACCCACGCGCACGCCATACGAGATACCCACAAAAATCATGATGGCGAAAAACACCGTGGTCAGCTCCAGCGCCCACGTGAATCCGCTGTTGAACACATAACGCATCACGACCTGCAAAAAGGTCAGACCCGTCATGGCCAGCAGCATGAGGGAGATGATCCACTCTTCGAGGCGGTTGAGGATTTTCATCACATTGACTCCAAAAAAAGCCCCGGTCCGGCCGGGGCTCAAGTGCTCTTGCTCGGCAAGCCTTATTTGTTGGCGCGCTGCGCCGCTTCGATCAGGTTCTTGCCGATTTCACCCTCGAATTTCGCCCACACCGGCTTCATGGCGGTGCGCCAGGCGGCCTTTTGTTCCTTGGTCATGGGCACCACTTCAGCCTTCTTGTCGGCGATGACCTTGTCGCGGAAAGACTTGGCTTCGTCCAGAGCGGCTTTGTTGCCGTAGGCGATGGATTCGTCCATGGCGGCTTTCAGGCCCTTCTGGATGTCGGGTGGCAGGCCCCCCCACCACTTGGCGTTGGTGATGACCATGTAGTCGAGCACGCCGTGGTCGCTGTCCATGATGTACTTTTGTACTTCGTGGAACTTCTTGCTGTAAGTGTTGGACCAGGGGTTTTCCGTACCGTCGACCACGCCGGTCTGCAGCGCCTGGTACACCTCGGCAAATGAGATTTTTTGCGGGTTGGCGCCCACGGCCTTGAACTGCGCTTCCAGCACGTCAGACGCCTGGATGCGGAACTTCAGGCCCTTGGCATCTTCGGGCTTGAGCAGTTTGGTATTGGCCGACAGCTGCTTCATGCCGTTGTGCAGATAGCCCAATCCCATGATGCCCTTCTTGGACATGGATGACAGCATGCCCTGGCCTTCGGGGGTGGCCTGGAAGCGGTCGACCGCTTCGATGTCGTCGAAGAGGAACGGCAGGTCAAAAATCTGCAGCTGTTTGGTGTATTTGCCAAACTTGGCCAGTGACGGTGCAATGATCTGCACGTCGCCCAGCAGCAGGGCTTCCATTTCCTTGCCGTCGCCAAACAACTGGCTGTTGGGGAACACCTGCACCTCGACCTTGCCCGCCAGGTTCTTTTCAACCAGTTCCTTGAACTTGAGGGCCGCCTTGCCCTTGGGCGTGACGTCGGCCACCACGTGGCTGTATTTGATGACGATGGGGGCGGCCTGTGCGCCCATGCCGAACGCCAGCAGCGTGCTGGCGGCAAGGATTTTCAATGTGAGTTTCATGGTGGTCTCCATAGTTCAAATGCCCCGAAAGGAAGTGACTGAACCATACAAACCATGGCAGTCCCCGACAACTGTGGCGTTCAACAGTTGCCCCCCCGGGATTACCCTGAGCGAGCACGCTGCCCGCCAGGCCCAGACCAGGCTCGGGCTAACTTTCGATCGCCTTGCGCGCATCGTCCAGCCACGCCGCGCCAATGCGCCGCGCAAGGCCGGTGTGTACGGGCTCCACGGCCTGGCGCATGCGGGCCATCTGGGGCGGTGTCGGGGTGTGGATGCGGGTGCCCCCGGCGTCGCGCAGGGCGGCCAGGGCCTTTTCGTTTTGTGTGTCGGCGATCTGGTTGCCAAATTCAAGCGCCTCGCGCAAAGCCGTGCCCACCAGCTCGCGGTCAGACGCCGCCATCGCGTTCCAGAACCGCCGGTTGGCCACAAACGCATACCCAAGATACGCGTGCTGCGTGAGGCTCAGGTCGGTCTGCACCTCATTCATGGACTGGGTCCAGAAATTGGAAATCGGGTTCTCGGTGCCGTCGACCACATGCGCCGCCAGCGCCTGCCGCGTCTCGCTGAAAGCCAAGGTCACAGGCCGCGCGCCCAACGCACGCATTTGCGCCGCAATCACGCGCGAGGCCTGAATACGCATGCGCATGCCCACAAAATGGGCGGGCTCCAGCAAAGGGCGGTTCGCGCTCATGTGCTTGAAACCGTTGTCCATGAAGCCCAGCCCCACGAGTTGCTGGCGCGCCAGCCGGTCGAGCATGCGCTGCCCCAGCGCCCCCTGAGTGATGCGCCGCACCACCGCCAGGTCCGGGAACAAGTAGGGCAAATCGAACAGCTCGAACTCCGGAAACCCAATGCGCCCGAACTTGGACAACGAAGGCGCCAGCATCTCCACCGCGCCCAGTTGCAGCGCCTGCATCTCGTCGTGGTCCCCATACAGCCGGGCATCAGGGTAGACCGTGACCAAAATGCGGCCACCCGAGCGCTCTTGCACCAGCGCCTGAAACCGCTTGGCGGCCAAACCTTTGGGAGTGTCTTCCGCCACCACGTGCGACAGCCGGATGGTCAGCGCCGCAGGTGCCGCGCGCGCGAAAGCGGCCGGCAGGACCGCGGCCGCCGCCAGCCCCTGCAACAGGCGGCGTCGCGGCTGCTGAAAAGCCTGGTCTTGTGTGGTGGGCGTTGCCATGGTCGCTATGCTACGGCCGGCGCGTGCCTGCCTCCATCCGATGCAACCCTCCCCCGAACCCCCACCGCTGGACTTCACCCTGCTGCAGCAGACGCTGCCCGGCCACGGCCCCCGCAATCGCCGGGCACTGTGGTGGATGCTGGGCCTGCTGCTGCTCGTTGTGGCGTCAGTGGTAGGGCTGGTGCTGTACCTCAACGACTTTGAACACGAAGAGGAAGAACGGCGGCGGGTGGCCGATGGCCAATGGCTGGAACAAAGCACGCGGTTTCATTTCGACCGCCTGGAGGAAGACCTGCTGGTACTGGCGCGCCAGGCGCTGATACGGAACGAACGCACGCGTATCGAACGCACACCCGTTGCCCCGCTCATCACCCAGGGCGGGCTGCTGTGGAACGCACCGGGCGCCGTCCTCTGGCATGGCTGGCAAGCCGCTTCTGCGCGCAGCCTGCCCCCGCGCTGGCTTGCCGACCGTGCGGCCCACCCCGCCAACGCCGAGGCGCTGTCCAGCATGCTCGACATTGCGGCGGGTTTGCGCCGGTCAGCCTACGCCGGCCCGATGCGGCAAG
>Ga0209023_10007981_pt1 | contig 10709 bp, 8 predicted proteins | sample LakOneMetagenome_FD_187468 | JGI IMG/M metagenome (GOLD analysis project Ga0209023, IMG submission 187468) | Freshwater and sediment microbial communities from Lake Erie, Canada (SPAdes) (version 2) | ecosystem: Environmental > Aquatic > Freshwater > Lentic | place: Lake Erie, Canada | collected...
GAGATAGCGATTGCACGCCGCGAGCAATTCTTTCAGCGGGTAACGCTTGTTGATCGGCACCAGCACGTCGCGTAGTGCGTCCGTGGGTGCGTGTAAGCTCACGGCGAGCGCGACCGGTACGACCTTCGCCATCTCGTCGATCTGCGGCACCATGCCGGAGGTCGATACCGTGACGCGGCGGCGCGACAGGCCGTACGCGTTGTCGTCGAGCATCATTTCGAGTGCCGGGAACACGTTGAGATAGTTCGCCAGCGGTTCGCCCATACCCATCATCACGACATTGGTGACCGGCTGCACGCCATCGGGCGTACGGCCGTCAATGCCCATGTCGGCCTTGAGCACCTTGTCAGCGTAGCGAAGCTGCCCGATGATCTCGCCGGTGGAGAGGTTACGGTTGAAACCCTGCTTGCCGGTCGAGCAGAACGCGCAGTCGAGCGCGCAGCCGGCTTGCGACGAAATGCACAGCGTGCCACGGTCGTCTTCGGGGATGAACACCGCGTCGACCGCGCTGCTGCCGACGTCGAAGAGCCACTTGCGCGTGCCGTCGCTGGCGGTGCTGTCGCGGATAACCGTGAGGTCGCGGATTTCGGCGTGCGCGGCGAGTGTTTCGCGCGTGGCCTTGGCGATGTCGGTCATCGCCGAGAACTCAGTGACCTGCGATTGATGCAGCCACTTGAGGGTTTGTTTCGCGCGCATCTTCACGCTGGACGGCTTCTCGCCGATGTGGGCGAAGAAAGCCGCCAGCGCGGGCTGGTTCAGCTCTAGAAGATTTTGAAGATTCGCCACTTCAAGTGTGAATGCATGCGCGCGGTTATTTACTTACTTCGCGCCGAACACCTGGCTCTGCGGGAAGAAGTAAGCGATTTCGACAGCCGCAGTTTCCGGCGCGTCAGAACCGTGCACAGCATTGGCGTCGATGGAGTCAGCGAAGTCGGCACGGATGGTGCCCGGCGCGGCTTTCTTCGGGTCGGTGGCGCCCATCAGGTCACGGTTTTTGAGGATCGCGTTCTCGCCTTCGAGCACTTGCAGTACAACCGGGCCCGAGATCATGAACGAAACCAGATCCTTGAAGAAAGGACGTGCGCTGTGAACGGCGTAGAAGCCTTCGGCCTCAGCTTGCGACAGGTGCGCCATGCGCGAAGCGATGACCTTGAGGCCGGCGGCTTCGAAGCGGGCGACGATGGCGCCGATGGCGTTCTTGGCGACTGCGTCAGGCTTGATGATGGAAAAGGTGCGTTCGATGGCCATTGTGATTCTCCAGAGATATTCGCGTTGTCAGGTTGGCGAGCCCGGAGCAAACCGGAAGCTTCAAGAGGGCCTCGTTGTGGAAAGGTTTCCACGCAAACGATCAAGGCACCAAAAACCCGAAAAACGCTTATGAAACAAAGCTCTACATTGTAGCATCTGCGCGGCTTTCCGCTGTTGCATCGCAGCAGGCCGGTTCACGGTGAGGACAGGGCAAATTTGAGCCCTCCGGGGCTATTGTCTGGTGAGCAGCTTTCTGCGGAGATAACCATTGCATATGGGGTCAACCCTCAAATAAGCGAAAGTCGACATCCAAAATAAATGCGCCTTTTCCCCTGTAGGATAAGCCTTTCAGGAAAAAGCTGATTCCCCGGATTGAGGTCTCGCGCAGGGCCGACGTCACCGTTCAGGTCCGCTGCAAACGCCGCTTGCCGCCCTGTTTGCCCTGATACATCGCGCCATCTGCCAGGCGCAGCACGGTTGCTGCTTCGCGACCGTCAATGGGTGCCACCGCGTAGCCGATGGTGAGGCCGATCGATACTTCGACATTGCCGAGCTTGACCGGCGCCTCAAACAACGCCAGCAACTGGTTGCCGATGTCCTTTGCCTGATCGGGGCCGCGCAGGCCGTCGGCGAGCACCACAAATTCGTCGCCACCGAGCCGCGCCACGATGTCGCCACTGCGCACGTTGCTTTGCAGGCGACGGGCAACTTCGACCAGCAGTTCATCACCGATTTCATGGCCGTAGGTGTCGTTGATCTGCTTGAATTCATCGAGGTCAATCAGATAGACGCCCACCATATGCTGCGGCGACGCGCCGACGAGCGCGGGCGTCAGGGCGTCGCTGAGGCTGCGGCGGTTGGGCAGTCCGGTGAGCGGATCGGTGTAGGCCATCGAGCGCATGACCTCGTGCTCCATGCGCGCGTACTCGCTCGCCTGACGCAGCTCGCGTGCCCGCGAGATCAGCACCAGCGTGAAGGCGAGGATGTGGCACATTTCGCCGAAGGTCAGCGAATGCAGCGTCCATACGTTGGCGGGCAGCTTGCCGCGAATCGTTGTGGTGGTGACGATCACGGTGGCCACATAGAAGGTGAATGCCAGCAGCAGGTAGCGGCCGATGGCGTCGCCCTTGGCGACCTTGGAAATGAAGCGCGGCAGGCTCAGCAGCAACGGCAGCGGCCCGAGCAGCACGATGATCGCCGTCAGCAGCGCCGTGTTGAACAGGTCGAAGCAATAGACGACGAGCAGCAGGCCGCACAGCGCGGCACCGCTGTTCATGATTAGCGGGAAGCGATCACGAACGCCGGGTGTCGCATACTGCCGCGTCAGCACGTCGCCAAGAAACAGGAAGGTTCCGCCCACCGCGACCAGCGAGCCGAGGCCCGCCATGTGTCGCTCGAACCAGAACATGTCGCGCCAGACATACTGCGCGCCGACGCCGGACAGCAGGAGCGCAAACATGAACGAGCCGGTCACCAGCAGCGCGTATTTGAGGAACAGCTTTTCTCCGGTGCCAAACCATTGCGCAAGGCTGTACATCAGCATGCAGATAAAGAGCCCCACCTGAATGCCGCGCAGCATCTGTTCGGACACACTGGCACGATGGAACGCGGCGGGCTGCATGAATTCAATGGGCAGGATCGTCGCGCCGCGTGATTCAACGCGCAGCATCAGATCGTAGTCGCCGGGCGCGAGTTCGAGCGGCATCGCGTGCGAGCGGCTGCGCAGCGGCCTCGATGCGAAGGCACGCAGGCTGCCGAGCTCGGCCTGTTGCAGCGCGCGTCCGCCCTGAGTGACGTAGGCGTCAATACGGTTCAGCGGCGGGTAGTCGATGTTCATGACCCACTGCTGCGGTCCGGAACCGTTAGCAGCTTCCACGCGAAACGGAACGTGCAGCCAGGTCGGCAGCGGACGCACGCCGAGTGTGGCGTAGCTGGTTTCGGGGCGCTGGAATTCGGCGATCGCGGCGACCGCGTCGGCGAGCGTCAGCGGTTTCTGTTTTTCCGCGAGTATCGTGACCTGCGGCCAAGCCTCATGCACCTGCGTGGTGGGTTGCAGTATCAGCCGCGAAGGCGGATCCGCCGCTGCCGCGTGACCCGAGCCAGCACATAGCGCTGCCATGAATACGGCGAGCGCGAGCCACGCACGGTGCCGCATGCGCTTCACTGGCTCAGCGTGCATTGCCGTGCCAGGCGCCGCGCACCGTCATCCTGTCCTCCAGCCGATTGAGCCAACCCGGCGCCTTGGGGTCGTCGTCCCAGGCGGCCACTGCCGATTCGATCTGGCCAAGCAGGTGGGTCGGCAGCTTAAGCGGTCGCGTCTGGTCCATCAGAAAAGTGGTCAGCAGGTGATAGCCAACGACGCGCGAAAACATGCGCGACAGCGAGAACTGCGGCAGGAAGAGGCGAACCACGCCGTCGATCAGGCGGACGATTCCCATCCCTACCGCGAACAGAATGCGCGACAGGAATGACTGCTTGTCAGAGACACCCAGCGCGTCGGCGACCGCGCTGCCGCACAGATAGCGTGTAAACAGCGCTGGAAACGGCTTGATCAGCCTGAACGGAATCGACGCCTTCATGTAGTCGATGAGTGCGCCGGCCAGCGCGGGACGTGCATCGGTGCCGCCCGGATACACGTGATCGGCCAGGCATTGCGTCTGAATGTCGATGAATAATTTTTCGGCGTCGGCATAGCTAGAGGGCATCCATTTTTGCTCGATGCCGAGCACATAGCCGACCACGTTCCAGCAATGCAAATACGCCTCCTCGTCGGCCTGCCGAAGGCCGATGCCGAGCGTACGCAGGGCGCGCAGGAAGACATAGTGAAACGTCAGCAGCGTGAATACGAGCTGTTCCTGATTGTTCGGCAGCCCGTCGCGCGCGACGTTCCAGCCGTTGGCGATAAACGCGCTGTGCATTGGCATCGCTGCAGCGGAGGTCATGGGTTGCCCGTCTGGCGTCTTGTTGCTCGTCGGCGGGACGACAGCGTTGATCATGGCTTCCGGCGCGCCGTGCAGGATCAGGTTCCTGATGGTGGCGTGAATGAGGCGCACCTTCAACGTTTGTGCAACACCGAGTCCTTCGCCTGTTGTCATGCCGCCGCGCAGCATGACCGGAAATACCATCGCCGCCGTCGAGCGGATGCGGTAGTCAGCATGCGCCGTGAGTTGCCCGGAAATCTGCAGTACGGCTGCCGCTTTCGGCTGGACATAGCAGTCCGGCAAGCTCGCGCAGAACAGCGACATCACCGACAGCGGGCCATGCCCGGTAAAGACGTTCTCGCCCAGCGCAATCTTTGCCGGGTCGGCCCACTCCGGCAGCGCACGACCGGCGTCAAGATACTGCCGCAACGCGTCGACCACGTGTTGCGGCGCGGCGGTGCCAGCCGGTGGCGCCCAGTCCACAATCGCGGCGTTGCTCGTCCACGAATTCATGAGAAGCGTCGCCGCGTGCAGGTGCAGCAGCCGTTCGCTGTTCAGCGCCAGCAGCGTCTGCAAACTTGACTCATCAGGCGGCAGATCCCACGAGCCGACGATGGCCACGACCGTCGCGTCGGCCAGCGGGTCGGCGTGATAGCGCATCGCGGCCGGATCGTAAAGCGGCGGCAGTGAAGCGGACGAGGAAGAAAGCGGAGGCGTGGGGGTAGCGGATTCTGGCGGCATCGGCTCGGAGCGGTGATATGAAATGGGAGGTGGCGCGCGGAAGTGTGGCCGCAGTGTAGGGGCTGCCCGCCGCGCTGACAAGGCGCGTGTTGTAACGCGGCGCGAGTGCTCTGACTGCATGCCACAACACCAATAGCTTTTCTTTAAAACGGGCTGTGTGCCTTATTGAATATGGGGGAAGACAATAAATTTGCGGAAAGGCGACTATTGCCGAAAATAGTCTGTAACCCCTATGAAAAGGTCATTTCGTGAAAAAGCCATACCCGGCACGTCGGCACTTTTCCGACTTTGCGGATAACCGGGGAGCCTGTCATATATTCAATGGCGACATGATCACATCTTCGCCGCCGTCAAGGCGGTGATCGATATGACCGGCGGGCTCAAGTCGGTGACCGGTCGCAAGTCCACGTCAGTCAAAGGCAGTTGAAGTAAAGGCTGAACGATCATGAATGAAACTGCACTCATCCTCGCCCGCATGCAGTTCGCGGCGAACATCACGTTTCACATCCTGTTTCCAACCATCACCATCGCGCTCGGCTGGATCCTGTTTTTCTTCCGCATGCGCTTCAAGGCAACACGCGACGAGGCATGGGAAGAGGCGTATTACTTCTGGACCAAGATCTTCGCGCTGACCTTCGCGCTCGGAGTTGTCTCCGGCATCACCATGAGTTTTCAGTTCGGCACCAACTGGCCGGGCTTCATGGAAAAGGCTGGCAACATTGCGGGGCCACTCCTGGGCTACGAGGTGCTCACGGCGTTCTTTCTTGAAGCGACTTTCCTTGGCGTGATGCTGTTTGGACGTGGCCGCGTGTCCGAGCGCACGCACCTCACGGCGACCTTCCTCGTCGCCTTCGGCACCACGATGAGCGCGTTCTGGATTCTGTCGCTCAACTCATGGATGCAGACGCCGGTCGGCTTCGAGGTCGTCAACGGCAAGATCATGGCGACCGACTGGGTGGCGATCCTGTTCAATCCCTCGTTTCCGTATCGCTTCATACACATGCTGCTCGCATCCGGGCTCACGGCAAGCTTTGTTGTCGCTGGCGTGAGCGCGTGGCAGGTACTTAGAAAGGTCGATAGCAAGGCAACGCACAAAGCATTCAAGACCGCGCTGGTCGCAGCGGCGATCCTGATTCCAATCCAGATATTCGTCGGTGACGAGCACGGACTCAATACGCTCAAGTATCAGCCCGCCAAGATCGCCGCGATGGAAGGCGTGTGGAAGACCGAGAAGGGCGCACCGATCGTGCTTTTTGGCTGGCCGGACAAAGAGACGAAATCCAATCTCTACGCCGTAGAAATCCCGAAGATTGCGAGCCTGATCCTGACCCACGATCCTGACGGCGAGATCAAGGGGCTCAACGAGTTTGAAGGCAAGCATCCGCCGGTAGCGCCCGTTTTCTGGGCGTTTCGCATCATGGTGGGCATGGGGCTCATGATGCTGGTGGTGAGCTGGTTCGGTGTGCTATTGCTGCGCAAGCGAACGGTCGATACGATGCCGCGCCTCTATCTCACCGTACTGTCGGCGATGGCGTTCTCCGGCTGGATCGCGACGGTTGCGGGCTGGTATGTCACCGAAATTGGACGGCAACCCTATGTCGTTTACGGCGTCATCACAGCGGCCGAAACGGCAGCGAAACATGCGCCTGCGATGATCGGGGTCACGTTGACTGCGTACCTCGCCCTCTATGTATTCCTGCTGATTTCCTATGTGTTCGTGGTGAAGAGCCTGTCCGAGAAACCGACGCGTGGGCAGCCGCCGAAGTTGCCCTTGGCCCCGGTTCGCAACACCGCGCCGGCTGCAGGAGATTGACATGGACACCGTTCTTCCCCTGATCTTCATGGCCATCATGGGCCTCGCGATGTTGCTGTACGTCATTCTTGACGGCTACGACCTGGGCGTCGGCATCCTGCTGCACTTCGCGCCGGATGAGCACAAGGACATGATGGTGGCCTCCATCGGTCCGTTCTGGGATGCCAACGAAACCTGGCTGGTGCTCGGCGTGGGTATCATGCTCGTCGCATTTCCGGCGGCGCATGGTGTCGTGCTCACGGCGCTTTATTTGCCGGTGGCGATCATGCTCATGGGTCTCATCGTTCGTGGCGTGTCGTTCGATTTCCGGACCAAGGCAAACGACAAGCACAAGCCGCGCTGGAATCGGGCATTTGCGCTGGGTTCGCTGGTCGCCGCCACGTCGCAAGGCTGGATGCTGGGCGCCTATGTGAGCGGTTTTCGCGACGACTGGTGGACCTGGGCGTTCAACGGTGTCATCGCACTTACCGTACCCGCAGCTTATGTCGTGCTCGGCGCCGGCTGGCTGATCATGAAGGCTGAAGGCGACCTGCACGCGCGTGCCGTGATGTGGGCGCGCAAGGCGATCCTGCCGTTTGTGATCGGTGTCGCTGCGATTTCGATTGCCACGCCACTGATCAGCGAAACCATTTTCAACAAGTGGTTCAAACTGCCGGGATTCTTCGCGCTGTTGCCAATCCCGCTCATCACGGCGGCCGCGTTCGCGGCCCTCTGGCATGTGACCGGCAAGAAGGCCATCATTGACGCGGGCTACGGCTGGATCGTGTTCGCGGCAACGGTGCTGGTGCTCATCCTCGCCACGCTCGGTCTCGCGTACTCTATCTATCCCTACGTCGTGATTGACCGGCTTAATGTGTGGGAAGCGGCGAGCGCCACGAGTTCGCTGGTGATCCTGCTGGTTGGAACGCTGATCACATTGCCCGCCATCATCGGCTACACGATCTTCGTCTACCGGATTTTCTGGGGCAAGGCGCGGGAGCTGACGTACGGAGCATAGTTGCTCCGGCGCGCCCATAGTCAGGCGTTGAACAGCAAGTGCGCGTGATCGGCAATGTGCTGGTAGCCAATGCGCTGATAACAGACGTTGCTCGCCGGATTGCTGGCATCGGTGAACAGGAATACCGTGCGCGGCTGGTCGCGCTGCACGTGTACGCTCGCCGCGGCGGTCGCTGCCTGCGCAAAGCCGCGTCCGCGCAGCCTGGGCGGCGTGTACACCGGTCCGATTCGCGCTGACGCCGCGGGCAAGCCATTGCCACCCGCAAACGACACCGGCTCGTTGTCGTCGGTCCAGAGCACGAGCTGCTCGTCGCGAATGCGACGCGCAACGCGCTCTTCCACGGGCGTTGGCACGTCGATCATGCGCACCTCTTTTTCGAACGCGCGATGCCATTCGATCAGCAGATCCAGATCTTCTTGCGTTGCCACGCGCGTCGCGCCTGGCGCGCCGCCAAATTCCGGTTTGCCATAGAGCTGATATAGCAGCAACTCGACATGCACCTCGTAGTCACGGCCGAAGGCCGGCGTGAAGGCGCTGAGCGTGCCCCGGCGCCCAATGACGCCTGCGAGATCAACATTCTGCTCGCGCAGATGATCGCCCAGCGCCATGACCGCGTCGTCTGGCATGACCGAGAGAAACAGCGTCTTCGTGTCGACACGGACAGCGCTGCCGAGAAACTCGCCGTTCGCCTCGACAGAGAAGAAACGCTGACCGTCGTGCGCACCCAGGTCAAGGATGCGCTTCATCGCGCTCAATTGATGGGTATTGTTGGCCGGATCGCGCGACAGGAAGTCTTCCGCTATTCGCCACAGCGACGCAGCGTCTGCGTGTTCGACGACGTTCATAAGCCAAATACCGGGGAAGCGAAATCGGCAGGCAGCATCGGCATGTCGGTGACGCCCACGTCGACGCCACACTGCATCAGCAAGGTCGTGACCTGCCCGCGATGATGCGTCTGGTGGTTGAAGAGTTGCAACATGACAATACTCACGGGCAGCGTCAGCTTGCCCTTGTCGCCAGACAGCCGGCGGAACGTGAGCGTACCCGCAAGTCGCGTGTCATCCAGAGACGCAACGAGACGGTCAAGGCGGTTGTCCGTGAGCTCCCGTTTTTTCGTGAGTTCGTCGAAATCGTCATGCAACTCCAGATCAAGCGAGGTGATGCTGGTTGGCACGCCTTCGAAGCGGTCGAGCCACAACTGGTCCCCGACAACGAGGTGATTCAGCGTGCCGTGAATGCTCTTGAAAAACGCGCCCATATTGCGCTTTCTGGTGCCATCTGGCAGTTTCCCCGCTGCAGCGTAGACAGACTGGTTCTGCCACCGGTTGTAGCGGGCGAAGCGTTTGCAGTAGTCGATCGTGATCATGCACAAAGTATAGGGCGCACCGGCTGCCGTTTGCGCGCCCGGTGTCTCCCTAGGCTTTCACTTTTTGCCACTCGAACCGCACTGCTGGCAACGCCCAGTTAATCAAAGGCACCAGCGCACTCGCAGCGAAGAGCACGACGATCAGCCCATGCGGTTTGTAGAGGACGAATTGCCACACGAAGGCGACCGCGGCAACGGCAACGGCATAGGCGACACGTGCGCTGCGACGCTGCGGTGTGGTCATTGGGTCCGAGATCATGAAGAACGCGAACAGCAGCGTTGCGCCATTGCTGATTTGCTGCGTCCACATGCCCCAGCCGACGACTGCGCTGTAGTCGAGCCAGATCACACGCGCCGCGAGCAATGCCGCCCACGATCCGAGGAAGGTGAGACTGATGTCCCAGCGCTGGATGCGTTGGGTGACCAGCCCGCCAAGTGCCAGAAACCACAGTGCGGCAAGCGATTCCGATCCCCACTGCCCGGGCGACAGCCACGCGCCGGGAATCCAGAACCACGCTGCGAACGCCGCGAGGTTGGCCGGGTTGGCAATGTGGCTGCGGCAGCTTGCCGGACCTGCGCGCAACAGGTATTTCGACGACATCGCGATAGCCGCGAGCAAGGGATGCACCCACAGCGAATCCGCGCGCACTAGGATCGAAATGCCAAAGCCCGACACGATGGCACTCAGGTAGCCGCTCCAGCCAGCGCGGTTCGGCAGCCTGAGTCCCCATTGCCAGGCAACCTGTGTTGCCAGTGCCGACGCAAAGGTCAGCGCCACCTGCTGCCAGGACAGAGCGAAGTCGCGCGCCAATGCACCAAAGACAAGAAAACTCGCGAGAAACAGGATCTGAAACCAGCGCGCGTCGACTTTTCCCAGCATCTGGCGGCCCGCCGCGAACAGCATCGAAGGCGACGGCAGCGGACGCGAAGAGGTGACGGCAGTCATCGCGTTATCCTGCGACTGCCGTGGGCTTGCTGCCGTTCGCGCGGCTGAACAGCTTTTGCCACCAGGTGCGCGTATCCGGCACCTGCACGTTACCCGTCCCTGTTGGGGCCACATTACCCGATGCGCTTCCCATCTTGTCAATCTCGGCCATTGACCAGCCGGTCAGTTTTGCCAGAGTCTGTTTTTCGCGGGCGAGGCGTTCGGGCAATTCGCGTTCGTAGTATTTGCTCGCGGCGTCCAGTGCGCCGCGTTTGCTGTCGCTGCAACTTTTCGCGCAGTCGCTCATCAATGCCGATGAAGATTTGTTCGCGTAAATGTCAGGCAGGCTGGAGTTGTTGCGCCTGCCGTCGCTGATCATGCGCTCAACATTGCTCATACGATCACGGCACATTGCCTCACAATCGGCTTTCGCGGTTTTCTCCGAGCATGCGGCGACGCTGCCCGCGTACGGGTTCTGGATGACATAGCGCGTCTGCCAGTTCTGGCGATCCTTGGTCTGCGTGAACATCAGGTCTTCCGGGAAGGTGTTGGCGGTGTAGCGCACGTGAAGTCGCGTCAGCAGCACGGGCTGGGCGCCGCCGCCCGATGGCGGCATCGGCGGACGCAGCAGTCGTGATGTTCCGGGTAACGGTGTTGCTAACCCCGGCGTGACTTGCACGTCATCTCCACCGACCCAG
>Ga0209023_10007982_pt1 | contig 10709 bp, 7 predicted proteins | sample LakOneMetagenome_FD_187468 | JGI IMG/M metagenome (GOLD analysis project Ga0209023, IMG submission 187468) | Freshwater and sediment microbial communities from Lake Erie, Canada (SPAdes) (version 2) | ecosystem: Environmental > Aquatic > Freshwater > Lentic | place: Lake Erie, Canada | collected...
CACGATCAACATCCCGTTCTCGCCAACTGATCAAAACCAGTCGGCCGACTAAATCCCCGGGATGAAGGGGTCCTTTTTGCACGCCGATCACCCCACGAAGGGGGTGCCTATTGCACGCTGATCCTCATCGGAGGCAGAAAAGCCACCGCGGCGACTGTGAAAATCTTGATGATTTGGTTCTGCTCAAGGTTAATCAGCCCCAGCGTCGCATCGAGCAGGAAGTTGATCTTGCCCGACAGGAAGCTCGCATGATCGGTCAGCGCCTGCACGTCGCGCTGGATGGTCTTGAGCCGTGCGCGGGCCTCGCGGGCGCTGCCTTCGCTGCGCGTGTTGTGATAGGACAGCATCCGCGCGAGCCCGACAAGGCATTCGCGAAGCTTGGTGAGCAGGTCGCCCTCGCGGCCGATACGGCCAAGCATCGCTTCAAGGTCTCGCGCCGGACCTTCCGCGCCTCCGCCCGCGGCCTTGCGCGCAAAAACGTCGCGCGACACGGTGTCGCAGTGCAGCGCGCTGCGTTCGAGCACGTCGGCGACGCGGTCGACGATCGCCTCGATCAGGTCGAGCATCAGCGTCTCGGCGGTTGTAGCGCCGTTGGTGCGCAGTCGTCGCGCGACGACCTGTTCGAACGGTGCGGCTTCGGCATGGCGGACCGTCGCGAGGCTTGTCGCGCCGAGGATGAAGGTGACGGGCGCAAGGCGCGGCGCATCGCCGTCGAGCCCGACGACGATCGGCACCGTCATGAACTGCGCGCCAACCTCCTCGTAGAGGCGGGCCGAGGGTTCGATTTCCTGCATTTCGGGCAGCGTCGGGATTGAAATCCCGAGCAAGGCAGCGGCGCTTGCCGCGTCGTCTGCGGTCGGATGGACGATATCCGCCCACAGGATCGCGGGCGGGTTTGCCGCGCCGAAATCGGCGCGAACGAGGCGATCGGCCTCGCGAACGAAAGCGTTGAACATGGATAGTCTCCTGAAGGTTGGCGTCCACCAGCGTCAGGAGATGCGCAGGAGATTACCCCTGACGGACCGCCTTGGCTGCCGGACATATGGTGCGACGTCTACTGTCGGGGTCCATTTTTCGGTCCTTGGGTTGATGCCGGAGTCGCGCCCCGGCGGGCGGCGATATGCGCCCATCGGGTTGGCCTGTCAATTTTTGAGAAATATCGGGCAATTCAGCCATGTAATAGAGAGAGATTTAGGCGGGGCGCGGTCATGATGGGAACTGTACCAGTTAGCAAAGGTAGAGGATGTGAATTGAGAGCAAACCTCTTCCGCGAATCCCCGAATATCGAGCGTTGCATACCCGATCGCGCAAGCTTGGTTATCAACAGTGGCTGTCTTTGACGCGGGGCCGTCTCGCTGGCAAGGCGGCCCCCGCTCGCCTTTAAAACTTCCCGTCGAAGGTCACCCCGTACATCCGTGGCTCGCCGAGATGGAAGTAATCATATCCAAAGACGGAGATATCCAGTGCCGACGTCACATATTTCTTGTTCAAGAGATTCTTCACCCAAAGCTGCACGCCATAATTGTCGTCAGCGAACCGGTAGGTCGATTGCGCATTGAACAGCATGTAGGATTTTTGAGAAATGCGTTCCGTGTTGAACAGGTCAAAATATTGCTTGGTGCTATAGCTTGCCTGCACGCCCACTTCCAGCTTGCTCGTCTTGGTCTTGAATATTTCAAGATCGGCCGAGCCGTTCAGGGTCCAGGTAGGAGCGTTGGGGAGCCGATTTCCGGCGAGGTCGACCCCGGACACCACGCCGCGCTTGATGTCAGTACTGAGATAACCGGCTGCGCCCTTGAGCGTCAGGCTCTCCGTAGGACGCGCGACGATTTCAAGTTCAGCGCCGTATATCTGCGACTTCGGGATATTGATCAGCGTTTGAAAAATGCCGACCAAACTCAGCGCCTGCTGGTTCTGATAGCTGTAGTAAAACGCGGCGGCGTTGACCGTCAATGCCCTGTCGAAGAACTGAGTCTTGGCTCCCACTTCGTAGGCATCCACGATCTCGGGCTTCGCGACCGTAAGCTCGTCAGGGCCGAAGAAGGCCTGCGAATTGAAAGAGCCGCCCCGATAGCCCCTACTGTAGCTCGCATACAGCAGTTGGTCTGGGCTGAGTTTGAAATCGATACCGATTTTGCCTGTAAAACTTCCCTTGCTGAACTTCCGATCGGTCGTTGCGTCGAAGTTCGCTGGATCGCCAGGAATGGTGTTGATAACCGGCGAACCATCCTTTCCGAACGCCTGGGCCTTGAAGTCGGTCAGGCGGCCACGGTCCCATGTATAGCGGAGACCTCCCCGAAGCGTGATGACATCACTCACCTCGAAGGTAAGGTCAGAGTAGAGGGCGGTGGTGTTCTTCTTCTGTGAGAAGCTGTTCCGGTAGACGCAAGCGGTGAAGAAATCGACGGCGCAATCGGCGCCGTCGATCGTTCCGCTGCCGTTGACATCTATGTCGGTGAAGAAGCGATATTCGGTTCCGGTCTGTAGCTTCTCGAAATTATAATAGGCCCCCGCTATGAAGTTTAAGCTCCCGTCGAAGGAGCTGGCAATGCGCAGGTCCTGCGCTGCCTGATAACCGCGCGCACGAATGTCGTTGTCGTTGATCTCGAGCGGGCTGCCCTCTGTGTCCTCGGGGTTGTGGAACCGGCCCCGATCATAGGATGTTACCGAGGTCAGGCGCAGCCCGTCTGCAAAGTCCCAGTGCGCGGTCAGAGAGGCACTGCTCGTGCGATGCCGGCGACGTGCGCCGTAACTGGTCTCGATTTCATGCCGCTTGAGGCCAGTCCTGAAATAGCTCTGCAGGCCGAACGCCTCATACACGCCGTTCCCGATCCCGTCGGCCAAGGGTCGGCCGTAAATGCCGTAATTATAGGGATTGTCGAGGCTCGTGGAGAGCCGAAGAACGAATTCCAGCTCGTCGGTCGGCTTGGTACGCAGCGAAGCCCGGATTGCGTAGTTGCGAGCCTGGTTCAAGTCCGGCTGGCCGGGCGCCAGATTCTTGAACCAGCCATCCCGGCGGCCGAACGTGAACGCTACGCGGGCCGCGGTTGTATCGGACAATGCGAGGTTCAAGGCTCCATTGGCCTCGATTCGCTTATAATTGCCGTAGGTGAGCCGGAGGTATCCCTCGTTCTCGAACTCGGGGAGCCGGCTGATGAAGTTCACCGCACCACCCGTTGTATTTTTGCCGTACAGCGTTCCCTGCGGCCCCCTCAGCACCTCCACGCGCTCGAGATCGTAGAGGCCAATCGGAATGAAAGGGAAACTCCCCTTGTAGACCTCGTCGAAATAGGTGGCGACCGGGCTCTGTTGATTGACGCTGTAGTCGGACATCGAGATGCCGCGGAGCGAGAAAATCGGAATATTCTCGCCGACGGTACTCGTTGTCTGGAGGTTCGGGATGTTCGCGGACAGTTCTGCCGATGATGACACGTGGGAATCGGCGAGCGAATCGCCGCTAATGGCGCTGATCGACGCCGGCACATTCTGCAGGCGCTCGCTCCGTCTCAGCGCGGTGACGACGATATCCGTCGGCGAGTCATCCGAGGGCGGGGCAGTTTCGGTATCGTCCGCCTGCGGGCCAGTGTCGCCCGACCCCGCGGCCGGCGCAGACTGGGCCAAGGCGGTTGCAGGTAGAAAACCGGCAAATAGCAGGCTTGTCGTTAAAAGTAGACTCGTGTGACAGCGCATTTGAATCTCCCATTGTTTTCTGTTTTTTTTGGCTTGTGGTAACTTTTACCTTGGCCGGCGCGCGCCCATGAGCAACGCATCGACGTTGCGCGCCGAAACGATCCCTTGTTCGATTGCGCCGTCGATGAATCCCCGCCAGCCGTTGGCCCAATCGGCGTTCGCGAAGAAGACGCGTCCGGACGAGGACTGGAGTTCGCCGATCGCAGAGGACAGCTGGCCGGGGCGCGACACGCCCCAAGTCCCCTTCGAGTACGGATCGACGTTCCACTCGTATCCATAGGCTGAAGACACGGTGGCGTCGGGAAGGAAAGCACGCACCGCCTCTTGGACGGCGCCAACGTCGTTCATGTCGAGCGTTTCGGCGCTCGGACCGAATGCGATCAGATGAGTTTTGCCCTCATGGATTCCTTCCCAAAGGAGAAAGTTGATCGGCGCCTTGTCGCCCGGACCCAAGCCCGAGAAATTGTCGTAGGCTTTGTCCAGGAGGATGTGGACCTTGGTGCCCTGGCCGGCGTGGCGTTGCTTCGAGGCCGTCGCCTTCGCGGCGCTCAAGGCGGGGCTAAACTCTATGTCTGCCAAAACGTTCAGGGGCACGGCGCACACGACTGCGCCGGCGCGCAGCTTGTCGCCGGTCTCGGTGATAACTTCCACCGAGTCCTCGAATTGGCGTATCGATGATATGGGCGTCGAAAGCTGAACGTCCGCAGCGGCGTCCGCCGCGATGGCATCGAGCAGCGTCTTCGTGCCGCCCGTCACATGAAATCTTGTGACAGCGTCGTTCACGACGGTCAGGTTGTAGCCGCAAAGCGCGTACCACCGCAGCATGTCCACCCATGAGACCTCGTCGGCCGGTGCGTTGCCCCACGAGAGGATCAGCGCGTCGAGGAAGAGGCGAACATCCTCGGGCATTGCTGTGGCATCGATCTTTTGACGGAGCGATCCCGTGTCGGACTTGATCCATGTGTCGTCGGCAAAGGGCTCGGCAGGCCGCGGCATGATCGGATATCCGCCGTCAAAGAGATCGAACACCGCCTTCTCGATCCGCGGCCACTGCTCGGTCGTAGTTGTTTCGTGTCGCTTTCCGGCGCGATCGAGATAGATCATCCGGTCGGCCACAGCGCCGGGCGTCTCTTCGAGGCCGACGCCATATCGGCGCACCTCAGCCCAGACATGCGGCTGCAGCCAGTGGATCCATGTCCCGCCGAAGTCGACTTGCTGGCCGGCGAAATCGGAGGTGAAGGTTCGCCCGCCAAGGCGATTTCTCGCTTCGAGTAGTGTTACACGGTAGCCACGGTGGCGCAGTTCGCGCGCAGCCGTGACTCCGCAGAAGCCGCCGCCGATCACTATCACATGGTCTGCGTCTTGAGCCGCACCCGGAGTGGCGCGGGCGGTCGTCCCCACCAACACAGACGCGGCTGCGGCCGACGCGGCTGCCAGGCCAAGGAGGCCGCGGCGGGTTGGTTCACCAAACCCGATTTCGTGCTTCAAATCGAAGCCCTCAGCGTCGTTTTTGTGCGCCATGATAACTTACTTCTTTCTTGAGGATTTGAGCAGTGCGATGACTGCGGCGCGCTCTTCGGGTTTCCGAAGCCCCGAAAACGCCATTCGTGTCCCAGGGGCATATTTCTGTGGTGATGCAAGGAACGCATCGAGGCGCTCCGGCGTCCATTTCCCGCCAAGTTTCTTCAGGGCCGGGGAATAGTTGAACCCGGGTGCCGAACCCGGTGCCCGGTTGACGACGCCCTGGAGGCTGGGGCCGGACATGTTCCGCGCGCTGTCCACCGAATGACACGCCGCGCACCGCGCAAACACAGTCTTCCCGGCGGTAGGTGGTGCCGCCGCAGGCGCAGCGTTGCTGAACGACGCGAGCGCCAAGGCGCCCAAGCAGGCGGCGCTTGTTGCAATATATGCGTTGAGCCCGCGCCTAGTGGCGCGCTGGTCCAAATCGCGAGGAACGTCCCCGCGATCAGCAGCAGAATTATTTTTCATGCCGGCCTCTCCCCCGTCACCTGACGGTCTGCGTAGACCGTCAGGTGACGGTCGTCAAGCAAAGGTGATTTCGGCAAACTAAGATATTGTTATAAAATCGAAATATGTATTCGGCAAAGCGCGGACGGTCGCTTAACCGTCAATTGACGGTTGCGTTGCGGATTAATCCTGCGAAGATCGTCTAATGATTGAAGAGAAATCGAATCACCGGCCACCGCCCGGCCGGGAGGCCATTGAATGGGTTCTCGCGGATCGACGATCCGAGGACCCCGCTCCTCCGAAACCGCACACTGGCAAGAACTACAACAAGATCTTGGAAGCGGCCCGTAATACCCTGGTTGAGTTAGGATATGCGAAATTCAGCCTTCGAGAAGTCGAGTCTCGCGCAGGCGTTCATCTCAAATCTCTTCAGCATTATTTCAAGACGAAGGGTGATTTGGTCTATCATACCCTGCATCACACTTTGGTCGAACATTATTACGAGTCCTACATCGCTTTGTTCGAAACTATGGAGTCCTCGACTTATGAGGAGATGCTGGAGGCGACCGTCCGGCTACTAGTTTCGGACGGTGAGGACCCCCAGACTTCGAAGCTGTTTTTCGATCTGTGGGCATTGGCGGCACGCGATGAGGATGCCAGGCGGGCAGTGGATCACTTCTATAGCCGCTACAGACACATCATCGAGTGGCTCATCGGAATGGCTAACCCGGAACTGGGGCCGAGCGGATCAGCCTTGCGCGCGGCGGTCGTGGTAGCCCAGATTGAAGGTTCGATGCTGTTCCTGAGCCGGGCACTGCCGGAACACGCCGAACTCGCCGGCCTCTCTGATGAGGTGGTTCGCGCGATGGTGAAATACGCGCTGGAGCCTTGTGACGGTAAGCTGGTCGTCGAAAAATTGAACGAAAGCACAGGAGGCATCGTTGCGCGAGACAATGATCTGGTAGGGATTGCCTGATCGCTCTTCAAGCCGGTGAAGTCCGATTGTGGCTCAATTCCAGCGCCTCAGAATTGAATAAAGCATGCATAGCAAGGGAATATCGTCATGATCAAATCCGAGGACATTGCGCACGCCACGGAGGCGCCTCTGGCTGCGGCCGTCGACCGTCGTTCCGCGGCTCGGATGCTGGCGGTGCCGGTACTTCTAGCATCACTGGCCGCGTGCGGAGCGAGCGTCGTCAGAGCCAAGACTCGGCCCGACGCGGGGGCGCTGCGGGCCGAACTCGAACCGCGTTACCGCTTCTATGAGAAATCCTTCGACGACAAAAGCGCCGAGGCTTTTGTGGCAGATTTTTATACCAATGACGTGGTGGCGGTCAGCGAGGGGCAAGGATACACCTCAGGGAGTGCGGACATGCTCACGCTTGTGCGTGCTCTGATGCGCGACACCAAACGGATTCGCGTTGCTTGGCATCAACCGCAACCCTTAGGCCCGGATGCGGCGTTCGACTTGGTGCAGAACGAGGTCCTCGGGGAGGGGGAAAGTGGGACAGTCAGCCAATACAAGTCGATGCTGATCTGGCGGCGCGTCAACGGTGTCTGGCAGGTCGCCGCTGATTTCTATGCTGAAGGAGACTATCGCGCATAGCAACATTTGCGCCTTGATGCCGGCAAAGCATCACATGTAAGCTTCGCCGTCGAGCCCAAGCGACATCTGTCTGCGGCATCGATCGCTACAATCAGCACGTGCGAAAATGCGCGTCATGACAGACCCGTAATTTTCGGCTTCAACGCTGTATCACGTGGAGCGGCAAAGCTTTGACCACTTCACTCAGCAGCCAATATTCAAATACCGGCATTTCATAGTGCCAGCTTCACATGCTCAATCTGCCCCGGTCGCATGATCGATCACGAAGCGCCAAGTGCCGTCAAGTTGACGACGAACAATTTCGACATTGTTTCCAGTTGAAGTGGTTACCGATCCATCTTCTCCGCGGAAAGTTGCCGACCAGGACGCCCGCAGCAGGGCTAAACTTCCTGAGGCATCTACATAGGCAACGGGGCCGTAAGTCCATTCGAGCTTTTCAGCATCGATCCAGCCTTTAACAGCATCCCGAATCGCATCGTGGCCTTGAATTGAGTTGCCCTCACCAGTGATGAAAGTGGCATCAGGTTCGAAAAGTCCGAGCACCGAGGCAAGGTCTTTATTCCTCATATACTCAAATATCAGAACGTCACAGTCTTCAGGCTTATATGCTGGCATTTCATATCCTCTGTACTAATTTGAAACAAGCTGACTAATGCTTGCGAGCGGCCTCGTTCCCGATCGCGTCAGCTTGACCTGTCCAGTAGGCAAACTGCTGGTCTGCCGACGCTATTACCTCGTTCCTTCGGGATTGGCTACACAGCGGCGCTCCGCTTCCAGCGCGAGTGTTGCCCGGCTCCCAGCGAACGGAGGATCGGGCGGGGATGCATCGCTCGCTCGGTGGTGTGCATCACGCGTGACCGCACGACTAGGGATGAGGCTCGCCGAACACTCTGTTTGTCCAGATCGCGAGGGATGAACCCATGCGTCTTTCAGGGAATCGTACAATGTTCTTCACCAGTGATCCATTGTGACGATGGTGATGATAGTGATGAAACATCAGAACTGGAGCACGGTGAGTTTTTCGTGACCAATCAGGGTCCCCTTCTACGGCTGCTATTTTTCCGTGGCCAAAGCGGAAGTAGTTTCTGAACCAAGAAAGACAGTTGATCGCAGCTTTACGGGCAGACTCGTCGCCATGATCAATGTGGAATCGGGAGCGCGGGGACGACGGCCCGCGAAGCCATCGCGGAGCTTGCTGGTCCATATCGCACGCTTTGGCTGCTCTAGAGCCTCCATTATGAACGCTACTAGATCGGCCGGTAAGGGTCCCGAATCGGCAGACGCACCGGCAACCGGCGAACGTCAGCCGCCCGCGGTGACCAGCAATGTCAGCCATTCCGCGACGGCGGCCGGCCTGTCCTCGTTCTCGATTTCGACAGTCACGCCTAACGTGGACAGCAGGCGGTCCCCGCTTCGTTCCGCAATGTCCTTCAGGAGGAAGCGTCCTCTGACCCGCCTGTCGACGGGAACAGGGTTCAGGAATCGTATGGAGTTGAAGCCGTAATTGACGCCCATGACGGTCCCCTCGACAGTCGGCAGTACATCGTCCGCCATCGCGCTGAAAAGGGAAAGGGTAAGGAAGCCATGCGCGATCGTTCCGCCGAACGGCGTCGAAGCTGCCGCCACCGGATCGACGTGAATGAACTGGCGATCCTCGGTGACGTCTGCAAAGGCACTGATTCTGGCCTGGTCCAGAGCGAACCATCGCGATACGCCGATCTCGGTTCCCGCCAGCGCGCCATACTCTGAAACAGAAACCGTTCGTCCGCGCATATCAATAGACCTCGAACAGGCCGGCGGCACCTTGTCCGCCACCGACGCACATGGTCACAACAGCATATTTCGCGCCGCGCCGACGCCCCTCGATCAGTGCATGACCCGTCATGTGTCAAACGGCGTTCAAAAGGGACCCCCGATCGGCGTCGAAGAGGGACCCCCTTTTCGGATATGATGCTGGTTAGGGTCACGTCCGTCAACGTGGTGTAATTTCGGCGGTGGCCCTGGGTCATCGTCAGGCGGCCTTTGCGGTGATGTGTAGTGGCTGATTTTCCTCCTCGATCATGGATTGGTTGAGTTCGGCCATACCCTCGATCTGCATGTAGCGGTGCTGGAGTTGCCATTCGTCGTTCTGCTCGAGCAGGACGGCGCCAACGAGGCGGACGATGCTGTCTTCGTTGGGGAAGATGCCGACGACATCGGCGCGGCGCTTGACCTCCTTGTTCAGCCGCTCGAGGGGATTGGTCGAGTGTAACTTCGTGCGGTGCTGGGTGGGGAAGCCGGTGTAGGCGAGCACGTCGGTTTCCGCCTCGTCCATGCAGGCGCCGAGCTTCGGCCAGCGGGTACGCAATTGGTCGGCGACCTGCCGCCACACCTGCGTTGCGCTTTTCTGATCGGGCTGGAGGAAGACCTGGCGGATGGCGGCGGCGACCACGGTGTTCTGGCCCTTGGGCACGTAGGACAGCGCGTTCCTCATGAAGTGGACGCGGCAGCGCTGCCAGGTGGCGCCCATGACGCGGGTGATCGCGCCCTTGAGGCCCTCGTGGGCGTCGGAGATGACTAGTTTCACCCCTGTCAGGCCGCGCCGGACAAGGTCCTTCAGGAAGTCGGACCAGAAGACCTCGGCTTCGGAAGGGCCGATATGTAGGCCGACGATCTCGCGCCGGCCCTCGGTGTTGACAGCCATGGCGATTATCGCGGCGACACTGATGATCCTGCCGCCTTCGCGCACCTTGAGGTAGGTCGCGTCGAGCCAGAGGTAGGGCCACTCGCCGGTCAGCGGGCGCTTCAGGAAGGCCAGAACGCGCTCGTCGATGTCCTTGCACAGCTTGGAGACCGTGGACTTGGAGATGCCGGTCATGCCCATGGCCTGGACCAGTTCGTCGACCCGCCGGGTGCTGACGCCGCCGATCCACGCCTCCTGGATTACCGCCACCAGCGCCTTCTCGACCATCTTCCTGGGCTCGAGGAAGCCGGGGAAGTAGGAGCCCGCGCGCAGCTTGGGGATCTTGAGGTTCAGCGTGCCGACCCGGGTATCGAGCGAGCGATCACGATATCCGTTGCGCCAGGTGGCGCGCTCACCGGATCGTTCATGCCGTCCGGCACCGATCAGGCCGTCGACATCGGCCTCCATGATCAGCTGCAGGACGTTCTCGGCAATGGTGCGCAAAAAATCCGGTTGGCCGCCCTTCGCAGCCAGCTCTTCGATCAGTAATCTGTCCTCGGTCATCGGGAACTCCTCTTCGTCACGGTTGAAGTGTGCAAACTCCACCATAACGATGAGCCCGGTGGCCACCAGCGACGCCGCATTCCGGGGTGGGGCATGCCCCACCCCGGAATACACCGTCACATACACCGGAAATTACACCACGAGCGCGGACGCTAGCCTGGTTAGTTGAGGGTCGCCTTGCGCTGCGTGCGGCGGAGGGCGGGCGTAGCCCGACCGGAG
>Ga0209023_10007983_pt1 | contig 10708 bp, 10 predicted proteins | sample LakOneMetagenome_FD_187468 | JGI IMG/M metagenome (GOLD analysis project Ga0209023, IMG submission 187468) | Freshwater and sediment microbial communities from Lake Erie, Canada (SPAdes) (version 2) | ecosystem: Environmental > Aquatic > Freshwater > Lentic | place: Lake Erie, Canada...
ATCTCGAACCGCGAATGGCGGGAAAGCCCTGGCGGGCCACGGCCTTTGCGATGAACTGACCGTCCGCCGAGAGGGAAATCAACGCCTTGGCCGGCTGCGCGCGGTTCAGAGGCCAGCACGCCGGCGACAGGCCGATGCGCGAATGCCAGAAGGCGCACAAAACCCCGCCGCCTCGGGCCCAAACCCCCTCGGCCACCGCCTGGTTTTCATGGGTCCAGCGCATGGTAGCGAAGCAAAACTGCATCCAGTGCGCCAGGATGAAAGACAGGCTGGCCTGGACGGCCGGAATGCGCAGCGGCCTCACGCGACCGTCTCGACCATGGGCGCGGCGCCGTCCAGCGACTGCTGGCGCGCCAGGCGGGAATACAGGCCGCCTCTGGCGACCAGGGCGTCGTGCGAGCCTTCCTCGACCACCCGGCCGGCCTCGATCACATAGATGCGGTCGGCGTTCCGGACGGTGGACAGGCGGTGGGCGATCATCAGGGTGGCGCGGCCCTGCATCAGCCGCTCCAGCGCCGCCTGGACCAGGGCCTCGCTTTCGGTGTCCAGGGCGCTGGTGGCCTCGTCCAGCAGCAGTATGGGCGCATCCTTGACGAAGGCGCGGGCGATGGCGATCCGCTGGCGCTGACCGCCGGACAGACGCAGGCCCGCCTCGCCCGCGCGGGTGTCGTAACCTTGCGGCAGGGCCGTGATGAAGTCATGGGCGGCGGCGGATCGCGCGGCGTCCTCGATCTGCGCCTGCGTCGCGCCCGGCCGGCCATAGGCGATGTTGGCGGCGATGGTGTCGTCGAACAGGAAGGGTTCCTGCGTCACCAGGGCGATATGGTCGCGCAGATCATGGATGCGAAGCGCCCGCACGTCGGCGCCGTTGATAGTCACCGCCCCGCCCGTCACGTCATAGAAGCGCGGCAGCAGGCTCAGGATCGTGCTCTTGCCGCCGCCCGACGGCCCGACCAGGGCAACCGTCTCGCCCGGCGCGACCCGCAGAGACACCTCGTCCAGCGTCGGCGCATCGGTCCCGGCGTAGGCGAAGGAGACATTGTTCAGCACGACCTCCACCGGCCCGGCGGCCAGGGGCGCGGCGTCGGCCGCCTCACGAATTTCGGGCTGGATGTCCAGGGCCCCGAACAGGCGGCGCGCGGCGGTGAACCCTTCGCTCATCACCGTGGCCAGGTTGGTCACCTGACGCAGGGCTTGCCCGGCGGCCAACAGCATGCCGATGAAGGCGGCGAAGCCCCCTACCGTCATGTCGCCCGTCTGCGCCCGCCATCCGGCGTAGGCCATGACGGCGGCGACGACGATATAGGCGACCAGATCGCTGGACGGACCGGCGAAGGCGCGGGCGTTGGCGCCCTTGATGACGTGGCGCTGGCGACGGGCGACCACCTCGGCGACGCGGTCCTGTTCGGCGGCCTCGCGGTTTTCGATCTTGATCAGGCGAACCCCGTCCAGGTTCTCCATCAGGGCAGTGGACAGGTTTTCGGTCTCGGCCATGGCGCCGACGGCGGCCTTGCGCGTCTTGCGCCCGAACCGGCGCAGCACCAGCGCCACTAGCGGCACGCCCAGCAGCACGACGATCGTCAGCTGCCAGTCGATGAACCCCATGTAGATGAGGACCGCGATCAGGGTCAGCAGGTTCTGGGTGTAGTTGACCACGCCCGAGGTGAAGGCCTCGCGCACCATATTGGCGTCGAACAGCACCGAGGAGACGAAGCCGCCCGAGTGCTGGCTGCGTAAGCGCGCCAGATCGGCGCGGATCATGGCTCCGAACAGGCGGATCTGGATGTCGCCGACGATGGTGTGACCCAGCCGGTTGACCAGGGCGGCCTGGCCCAGCGCGGCGAGCGTTCGCGCAATGGCGACGGTCAAGATAGCGACCGGAATCCACACGACGGCCTTGTCCGCCGGAAACGTCACGAGGCCGAACAGACTGATCGGCCTGGTCCCGCCCAGGAACAGACCGTTCACGGCCGGTTCCAGCAGCTTCAGCAGCGCCGCCGTCAGCAGGCCTGTCGTCGCCGCGCACAAGACAGACAGGATCAGCGACCCCTTGTGCTTGGACAGATAGTCGCGCCAAATCCGCGCCAGCAGGGCGCGCAGCGGCATGGTGTCTGAGGCGGCGACGGTCATCGGCTCTCGGTCGTCCGAGCCGCCGTTCAAGTCAAGGCTTGTCCGGCGACGGTTCCAGCGCAAGGCCCGGCTCGTCGGCGCGGATCAGGGTTTCGCCGGGCGCCTCCTGGATCCTGGCAGCAGGCGGAACCGTCGGATTGGACGCATATCGACGGCCGTTGAACGGCACGGCGGCCTCATAGCCCTCGGTGATTCCGCCGCCCGCGACATAGACGCCCAGATCCCGTCGGCCATGGGACTGTCGCTCTAGCAGCCGGATCGGCGCGCGCGCGACGCTGATCTCGCCGACCGAGCGATAGGTCGCGCCGGTGCGGTCCAGCACCAGCAGTCGACATCCCCCCGAGCCGCACCAGTTGGGCCCTGTCAGATAGACCAGGGTCATGGCCCCGTCCGGCGTGATCGCGGCCGTATATCGGGTGGTGTCCAGCGCTTCCTTGGCCCGGTCGCGGAGATAGGCGATCAGGGCGGGGTCTTCGGGCGGCGGCGTCTGGGCGGCGGCCGCGCCAGCCCACAGGCTGGCGGCGGCGACGGTGGCTGCGGCGAGGGTTCTCATCGGGGTGTTCTCCGGTCTCGACAAACATTCCAACGCATCAGGATCGAGATCGGATGACGCGGCGGCGTCGGATCGCTATCTGGCGGGCATGGCGCGCTTCGACCTCTCGACCGCGATGGGCCGTTTTCGGGCGCATTGGCATTATTTCTGGGCCGACCATGCGTTTCTGCGCGTGGCCTTTTCCAACGCCCATTGGCTGGGCCCGGATCTGGTGCGCACCAACCAGCCATCACCGCGCCAGCTGGCCTATTGGAAGTCAAAGGGCGTCAAGACCGTCATCAATCTGCGCGGCGAGCGAGACGAGGGCTATTATTGGCTGGAGAAGGACGCTTGCGAACGGCTGGGCCTGACCCTGATCGACGCGCCGCTGGACTCGCGCGATCCGCCAGAGACGGTGCGCATCCACCGCGCGCGCGAGTTGTTCAAGACGATCCAGTATCCGGTGCTGATCCACTGCAAGTCCGGCGCGGATCGGGCGGGAATGATGGCGGTCTTCTATAGCCACTTCCACCTTGGCGAGCCGATCTCGGTCGCCATGAAGCAGCTCTCGAAGAAATATCTGCACTCGCGCGAGGGGCTGACCGGCGTGCTGGACTATACGCTGGAGAAATACGTCAACGAGATCGAGCCAAAGGGCATCAGCTTCATCGAGTGGGTCGACAGCCCCGACTACGACCCCAAGGCCATACGCGCCGAGTTCAAGGCCGGCTGGTGGGGCACGCTGCTGACCGACAAGCTGCTGAGGCGCGAGTAGGGGGCTTCAGCCCCAGGGGCCGGTCTTCGGTTCGTCGCCGGCCTCGCCGTTTGCGAGGGCCTCGGCGGCCAGTTCGGCGTCGCGACGCGCCTTGCGGTCGGCCTCCCACCGTTTGAACCAGCGGGCGTAGTCGATATGGCCGCGCAGCGAAAAGCCGAACAGCGCCAGCACGGCCAGCAGGCTGACCAGTTGGAAGATCTGTTGCGGTTCCAAGTTCATCGTCGTCCTCGCCTACAGATCGAAACGTCGGATCGAGGAGCCGGTTCGGCCCCTCGATGTCGCACTCAGTCCTCGGCTCAGGCCGCGTCGCCGCGCGGATCGATCAGCTTGTGGGCGTGCAGGATGAAATAGCGCATGTGGGCGTTGTCCACGGTCGCCTGAGCGCGCGCCTTCCAGGCCTTCTTGGCCTCGTCATAGCTGCCGAAGGCGCCGACGAACTCGACCTGCGACAGGTCGCGGAAGGTCGGCTCGCCCAGGTGACGAAGCTCGCCGCCGATCACGATGTGCAGCAGTTGCGGCGGGACGGCGTTCTGATCGGTCATCGGAAATCCTGAAGGCTTGGGGGAGGAGGTTTGCGCGCGGCATAGGCCGAGAACGCCCTCGGATCAATGTGGGCCGGGGTTTTTCCGCCCCCGCCTTAGGTCGAAAGCGGCACGTTTTTACAACGCCGCACGATCATCGGCTGGATGATCGGGGCCGCGCAGACCAGGCTGGCCTGGCGCGGATCGGGCCGGTTGAACGCCCACGGCCGCCCGTGGTGATCGCTGACCCTGGCGCCGGCTTCGGTCGCGATCAGCCAGCCCGCAGCGACGTCCCAGTCCCATTTCGGCGTCAGGGCCAGGGCGGCGTCGAAGGCGCCGGCGGCGACCAGCGCCATCCGATAGGCCAGGGCGTTGCGTTTCTCGAACCGCATCGCCGGCCACGGCTCGTCGTCGAAATAGGGCGCTTCGATCAGTCGCGCATCGCCCAGGATCGAGGCGTCCTCCAGCGTATCGATATCCGAGGCGTGGATCGGTCGGCCATTACGTCGCGCCCCGCCGCCGCGCGTCGCCACATAGGTCTCGTCCACCTCGGGCGCATGTATGACGGCGGCGACGACCTCGCCGTCCTCGACCACAGCGATGGGCACGCACCACCACGGCGTCCGCTTCATATAGGCAACGGTGCCGTCGATGGGATCGACCACGAAGATGCGTCGTTTCGACAGACGCTCGGCCGTATCTGCGGTCTCTTCCGACAGCCAGCCATAGTCGGGCCGCGCCGACAGCAGCCTGTCCTTCAGCATGGCGTCGACCTTCAGGTCGCCGCTGGTGACGGGCGAACCGCCGACCTTGGACTCGATCTTCAGCCCCGCCTCACGCTCGGCGATGGCCAGCGCCCCGGCGTCGATGGCTGCCTGGCGGATCAGGTCGAGGTCGGCGTGCAAGTCGATCATTTGCCCGCGATGGCCACCGCATCGAACATCAGGCTGGGCACGTTGAACCCGCCCCGGAACTCCAGATCCGAACCGCGCTGGATGCGTAGATAGAGGTCGGTCAGCTTTCCCGCGACCGTAACCTCGCTGACCGGATAGGCGATCACGCCGTTCTCGAACCAGAAGCCCGACACCCCGGCGGACCAGTCGCCGGTGTTGCCGTTCAGCGACGGGCCGAACATCGACGTCACCAGAAGGCCGGTCCCGGCATCCGCCATCAGGCCCGCCAGATCCCGCTCGCCCGGCTCCATATGCAGATTGTGGGTCGAGACGCCGGATGGCCCGGCCAAACCCCGCGATGCATGGCCGGTGGTTTCCAGGCCCAGTTGTCGGGCCGATGCGCTGTTCAGCAACCACGTGGTCAGGACGCCGTCGTCGAACAGGGCGCGCTTCTGAACCATTGCGCCTTCGTCGTCGAACGGGGTCGATCCCATGCCGCGGGGGCGGAACGGATCGTCGATCAGGGTGACGCCCTCGGCGAACACGCGCTGGCCCAGCCGTTCCTTCAGGAAGGAGGTGCCGCGCGCGATCGACGGGCCGGAAATGGCGCCGATGGCCGGCGACACGATCTGGCCCGCCATCCGGTTGTCGAAGATCACCGGGGCAGTGGTGGAGGCGATCTTGCGCGGCCCCACGCGCGCCGCGGCGCGCTCGCCGGCGGTTCCGCCGATCAGGTCTGCGCCCGGCAGGTCGGACAGATGGCGGGTCGAACGGCTCTCGCCGCCGCGCTCCATCGCGCCATCCTTTTCGGCGATGACGCCGACGCCCAGCGAGAAGGCCGACCCTTCATAGGCGCCGTCAAACCCGTGAGAGGTCACAAGCTGCCAGCGGCTGGACGACCAGCCGGCGTGTCCGCCTTCCGACCGCGCCACGCCAGGGACCGCGAGGGCCGCCGCCTCGGCCTCGGCCGAGACCTGTTCCAGAGTTTGGGCGCTGCGTTCGCTGGGATCGAACAGGTCCAGATCAATGAACGGGCCGCGCGCCAGCCGATCCTCGGGCGCGAAACCCGCGTGGGGATCTTCCGGCGCCAGCCGCGCCATGGCCACGGCCCGCTCGACCAGCCGCGCCTGGGTCGCGGGCGAAAGGTCCGAGGCCGAAACGGACGCCTGCCTTCGGCCCACGAAAACGCGCAGGCCCAGATCACGCGATTCCTCACGTTCGACGTCTTCCAGCTTGCCGTTGCGCACCCCGACCGACAGGGATCGGCGATCGGCGCTGACCGCCTCTGCGGCGTCGGCGCCGGCCTTCAGCGCGGCCTTGACGATGTCTTTGAGAAGATCGGTGGAAACGGGCGCAGCCAGGGTTTCAGTCATGCCCCGATATGGCGGACGCCCCGCTGCACCGCAACCGCGTCAGACGACGGCGAAGGCGATCAGGCCCACAGCCGCCGTCAGCAGCGCCACCCAGGTCAGCAGCATGCCGACGACGCGGCCCAGCGACGGCCCGGTCTGCAGCAAAAGGCCCAGGGCATGGGCGACCCGGCCGACGAACAGCGTCGCGCCGACCCCGTGGACCATCCAGGCTGGCGCGCCGACAGCGGCCAGCAGCAACATGGCGATCATGCCCGGCGTCGCATATTCCACCAGATTGCCGAAGGCGCGGCTGGCGGCCATCAGATCCGCGTTTCCGCCGTCGCCGAACGACACCATGTGTTTGCGCCGCCCGCTGACCACGATGCCCGACAAGACCAGCATCATCAGGATCAGCAGGCCGCTCCACAGGGCGGCGGCCTGGACGGCGTACATCAGCGGCGTGGTCATCGATCAGTCCTCGCGCCCGACGGGGTAGAGCAGATAGTGGTCGTCATAGAAGGGCGTGCGTTCATAGAACCAGGCCAGACGCGCCTGCGGATCGGCGGCGAACGTGGCGTCGGCGGCCACCTTGGCCTCGAACTCGGCCTTCAACGCCGGGTCCGCCGCCATCATCTTGTCCGCAAGCGGGGCGATGGCGTAGGCCTCGATATATTCGACGCGGCTCATCACCTCGGGGAACATGCCCCAGGCGAAGAAGCTCTCGCTGGATTGCGGCTCCAGCAGCAGCACGACGATGTCGCCCAGCGGCTGATCCGTCGGCACGCGCACCGAGCCGGTCGGATACGTCCAGTCGCGCTTCTCGACCTCCACCGTCTTCACCGAAGCCTGCACGTGACCTTCGTTGGCGCGGGTCGCCAGCTTGGGCTCGACCAGGCGCAGCATCGAAAGGTTCACGGTGCGCGCAGCCTCGACCGTCTCCATTTCGATCCCGTGCGTTTTCAGCCGCTCGATGATGTCGGTGCGATAGCCCGGCACCCAGTAGGCCGTCGGCCGCTTCAGGCTCAGCGTCGGCTTGGAGCCATAGAAGGGCATTTGCCACAGGTCGGGATCAGGTTGGCCCAGCCAGCGGATTTCCTTCCGACCCGAGGCGGGACTGTCATACATTTCGTACAGCATGCCCTTGAAGGGCCGGGTGGACGACGGCGTCTCGTCGGCCTCGAAGTTGGCGGGGATCTGCGAAGGACGCAGGGCCTTGTCCTGATCCGTCGCGGCGCGAAGACCGGCGCCCTGATCGGCCAGCAGCCGCATCGCCTCCTCGATGAAGACATAGGTGCCCAGCACCCGCTGCTCATGCGGTTTCAGGCTGTGGTTCTCGATCAGGATCGTCGGCACATGGGCGGCCGCGCCCCAGCCGTTGGAAAACCGCTCGCCCAGGCCGCCGTCCGACAGGCCCTTCTTAGGTTCATCGTCGTCGATGCCGAACACCAGTTCGCCGGGGATATGGCCTTCGCGTTGCAGCGCGGCGTTCATCGCCGGCTTGAACACCGAATCCAGCCAAGCCGAGCCGTTCGGCGAACGGCTGAAGGTCCCGTCCTCGCCGTTGAAGCCGTAGGTGACATCGTACTGGTAATCCATGCCGTCGGTGACGTGGACGTCCACATACAGGTCCGGCCGGTATTTCAGGATCAGGCCGCGCACGGCCCGCATCTCGGGCTGGTCCAGCTTCAGATAGTCACGGTTCAGGTTCTGGTTGGTCGCCGTATTGCGCCAGCCCTGGATGCGGGGGCCGCGCTGGTTGGGCCGGGAATAGGGGCCGGAACGCTCATGGCCGTCCACGCTCAGGATCGGGATCAGGATCAGGTTGACCCGGTCCAGCAGGGCCTCTTTTCCATAGAAGGCGATGTCGCGCAGCAGCATCATGCCCGCGTCCTTGCCGTCGATCTCGCCGGGGTGGATCCCCGCCTGGATCATCAGCACCGGCTTGGCCGGATCGAACGTCGAGCCATCCTTGGAGGCGATAACCGCATAGATGGGTCGGCCCTCGGGCGAGACGCCGAACTGCTCCATGCGGATCAGATCGCTGGCGGCGTCCAGACGATCGAACCAGGCGCGGGTGTCGACATAGTTGGGGCTGAAGTCGTGGCCCGGATCGGCCTCGAACGCCGTGACCCACGGATCAGACGCATCGCGCAGCAGCGCCTTGGACGCACCGTCCCAGGCGGGGGCGGGCGGCAGGAAGGCCTGATCCCAAGGTGCGGTGTTGGGAAGCGTTTGGGACATGGCGGGGCTCACGCTACAGGCAAGGGCGGCGACCAGCGCCGAAACCAGAAGAGGGGACTGCATGGCCTTTCGTGAGCCGATTGCGTCGCCCTGACAAGGTTTCAACCGCCCCCGCCCAGGACGGGCGCCCAACCGCCGGCCTTGAGCAGCAGGGCCGCCGAGTTCCCCATCTGCCAGAGACTGTAGAGCAAAACGACGACCAGGGCGCCGACCGCAACCCGGCGCGATGGCGCAAACGCCGCCGTCGCGGTGCCGATCACGAAGATGGAGACCCCGACCCACAACCGCACCGAGCCGGCGATCTTGGCGAAGCCGGGATTGAGCTGGGCCAGGATGATCACGATCACCGCCACGATCAGATTGGCCGCCAGGATGCAGCCGAACACCAGTCGTCGATGTGACCAGAAATGGTCGTCCAGATCGATCCGATCATCGCCGCCTTCGGCCGACACGCGCGGGAAGGTCACGCTGGCGGCGACATAGAAGGTCGCGGCGATGGCCAATGAAATCAGCAGCACGAAGGTGTTGAACGGCGCGCCCCGGAAGATGACCCAGGCCTGGTTCCAGAAGGTGGCGATGTCGATGGCCACGAACAGGGCCAGCATCGGCGTCAGCCAGCCGAACCGAATCCGCTGCTTCTCATGCAGCACCCGCGCGAACCCGCCGACCAGTTCGGCCACCGACAGGCCCAGCAGCAGGCCGTAAAAGCTGAAGAAGAACTCGAACGCGCTCACATCGCCCCCCGGCGTGACCAAAAGCGAAGCTTATTTCCAGATCGGCGTTCCGTCACCCGGCAGGCCGAGACGATCCCACAGGTCGTTGACCCGTTCGACGACCGCCTCGTCCATGCGAATTTCCTCGCCCCATTCGCGCTTGGTCTCGGGCGGCCATTTGTCGGTGGCGTCCAGGCCGATCTTGGAGCCAAGCCCGCTCTCTGGGCTGGCGAAGTCCAGATAGTCGATGGGGGTGGACTCGATCACGGTGATGTCGCGCGCCGGGTCCATCTTGGTCGAGATGGCCCACATGACGTCCTTCCAGTCGCGGGCGTCGATGTCGTCGTCCACGACGATGACCCATTTGGTGTACATGAACTGGCGCAGATAGCTCCAGACGCCCAGCATCACCCGCTTGGCGTGGCCCGGATAGGCCTTCTTCATCGACACCACCGCGATCCGGTAGCTGCAGCCCTCGGGCGGCAGCCAGAAGTCCGTGATCTCGGGAAACTGCTGGCGCAGCAGGGGAATGAACACCTCGTTCAGCGCCTCGCCCAGCACGCTCGGCTCGTCCGGCGGCCGGCCGGTGAAGGTGGTCAGATAGATGGGGTCGCGGCGCATGGTGATGGCGCTGACCTTGAAGACCGGGAACTTCTCGACCGAGTTGTAATAGCCGGTGTGGTCGCCGTACGGGCCCTCGTCCTCGAACTCGTCCAGCAGGACATGGCCCTCCAGCACGATTTCGGCCTGGGCCGGGACCATCAGCGGCACGGTCTTACAAGGCACAAGCTCGGCCTTGGCGCCCCGCATCAGGCCGGCGAACTGATATTCCGACAGGGTATCCGGCACCGGCGTCACTGCCGCCAGGATCGTGCCCGGATCGGCTCCCAGCACGACGGCGCAGGGCAGGGGCTCCTTCGGCCGAGCCTTCTTGTGCCGGGCATAGTGTTGCGCCCCGCCCCGGTGCGCCAGCCAGCGCATGATGGCCTTGTCCTTGCCCAGCACCTGCATCCGGTAGATGCCCAGGTTGAAGTCGTCCTCGCGGTCGTCGCTCGGCCCCTTGGTCACGACCAAGCCCCAGGTGATCAAGGGTGCCGGCTCGCCGGGCCAGCATGATTGGACGGGCAGGGCGGTCAGGTCGATCTGATCGCCCTTCAGCACCACCTCCTGCACCGGCGCCTTCTTCACCGTCTTGGGTCGCATCGACAGGACGGTCTGCATCAGCGGCAGCATCTCCATCGCGTCGCCCAGCCCGCGCGGCGGCGTCGGGTTTCTCAGGAAGGCTAAAAGCTCCCCGACCTCGCGCAACTCGCCCGCCGTCGTCCGGTCCTTGCCCTCCAGCGTCACCCCCATGGCGACCCGTTTCACCGTGCCGAACAGATTGGCCAGGCAGGGGATGGGACTGATCGTGCCGTCCGGCATGACCGGCTTTTCGAAGAGCACCGCCGGACCGCCGTTCCTCAGCAGCCGGGTCTGGATCTCGGTCATCTCCAGCACGGTGGAGACGGGTTCGGACACCCGCACCAGCTCGCCCTTGGCTTCCAGCTGGTT
>Ga0209023_10007984_pt1 | contig 10708 bp, 7 predicted proteins | sample LakOneMetagenome_FD_187468 | JGI IMG/M metagenome (GOLD analysis project Ga0209023, IMG submission 187468) | Freshwater and sediment microbial communities from Lake Erie, Canada (SPAdes) (version 2) | ecosystem: Environmental > Aquatic > Freshwater > Lentic | place: Lake Erie, Canada | collected...
ACGGTGACCTTGTTCGCGCGCACGCCACCGGCGAGCTTGGCGCCCGGTTCGATGGTGAGGTCGCCCTGGACGTTGACGTCGCCCTTGAAGCGGCCGGCGATGCGGACGTGGCCGCTGCCTTCGATCTTGCCTTCGATGGTGAGGTCGGAGGCGATCAGCGATTCCTTCGCGGCATTCGCGACCGGACGCGGACCGGTCGCGGGTTGCGCGGCGGGCGATTCGGCCGGCGCCGGCGCGGCGTCGCGCGGCGGCAGCGGATCGGCGGCGAACGAGGGCGCGACATCCTTTTTCGCGGCGGGTTGCGGTGAATTGAAAATGGCCATGCTGGTGACTTCCTCCGGGGGATGCAGAAGACGCCCGCGGTCGCGGGGAGGCCGAGCCTAGCACGGCTTTCACGGCGAATTGTTGATGCGGGCCCGCAACTTCCGGCGGCAAGTGCCTGCTGCCATTGAAAGTAGCGCGAGGCTGATCCTGAATGCGCGGAGGTGCGCCGATTCACCCGAGACACGGCGATAACATGAGATCCGCGGCGACGGGGGTGGAAAGCGCCTCCACCGGACCTCGCGCGAGCTGTGTTGGCCGGCTTGCATCGGTACTTCCGTTGCAAGTCGTGGCGGTTCCATTTTCGTAATGGGGAGACACGACATGCGTTTCGATCAGATGGGCTTGCTCCGCGCCGCGCTGTTGGCCTCGGTCACCGCGCTCGCCACTTTCGTCGGCGCCGCTCAGGCGCAGACCTACAATTTTCGCGTGCTGCACAGGTTTTCCGGGTCTCAGGATGATGGCGCAAAGCCCTTGCCACACGTGGAATTCGATGCCGCCGGCAATCTCTACGGCACCACGGCGTCCGGTGGGTTCGGCGTTGGAACCATCTTCAAGATCGCAAAGGATGGAACCGAATCCCTCCTCTCCATTCTCGATGTCTTCGGGAATCCAGTCGCTAGCGTGACGATCGATCCTGCGACCGGCGATCTTTACGGAACGATGCCCGAAGGCGGTAGTTCGTCCGGCTGCATCATCTTTGAACGAGGTTGCGGCATTCTTTACAAGGTGGCCAGTGACGGGACTTACACCCTGCTGGAGCAATTCGGGAGGAGCGGCACAACCCCTAATAGTCGCCTGGTCCTGGACCCGCGAGGCAATCTGTACGGAACGACTCAATACGGCGAGATTTACAAGGTTAGCGCGAGTGGAAGGGTCAGTACGTTGTATGAACCTGTCAACGGCGTCCCCATCAGCGTGATCCGTGATGCGGTCGGCAATCTGTATGGCGCGGCGAACGAATTCGGTGGCGGCGGCACGCTTTTCAAACTGGCGCCGAACGGCACCTTTACCACGCTTCACGTGTTCGGATCCGAAGGCGAGGGGACTTACCCGGTAGGCGACCTGACCCGCGACAAGGCCGGCAATCTCTATGGTGCGACCGATTGTTGCGTGTACAAGCTCGCCCCGGACGGAGCACTGACGGTGTTGTACGATTTCGTCGATTTTGCCGATGGCCTGGGTCCGAATGGTGGCTTGGTATTGATCGGCGACAATCTCTACGGCACGACCGTAGGAGGCGGTTTGGATCTTCCCGACTGCAAATCCTCCACCGGGTACGATGGCTGCGGCACCGTATTCAAACTCGCCCCGGACGGCACCAAGACGACATTGCACGAGTTCCTGCCGTCCGACGGCGCTCATCCGGGAGGCAGCCTGACGTACAAGTTCGGCAGGCTGTTTGGCACGGCTTACAACGGCGGCGGAGGTTCCGGTTCCGGTAACGGCACCGTCTACAGTATCGGCGTCGCCAACCCCTAAGCAGTCCGCGCGCGCCCTCGCGTTTGACGAGGGCGTGTGCCGATTACATCCGGAACACACCATAGCGCGCCGGTTCGATCGGTGCGTTGAGGCTGGCCGAAATGCCTAAGCCGAGCACGCGGCGCGTATCGGCCGGATCGATGATGCCGTCGTCCCACAACCGCGCAGTTGCGTAGTAGGGATTGCCCTGCGATTCGTACTGTTCGCGGATCGGCGTCTTGAATGCATCCTCTTCTTCGACGCTCCAGTTGCCGCCCCTGGCTTCGATGCCGTCGCGCTTGACCGTGGCCAGCACGCTCGCGGCCTGTTCGCCGCCCATCACGCTGATGCGCGCGTTCGGCCACATCCACAGGAAGCGCGCGCCATAGGCGCGGCCGCACATCGCGTAGTTGCCGGCGCCGAAACTGCCGCCGATGACGACGGTGAATTTCGGCACGCTCGAACATGCGACCGCGGTGACCATCTTCGCGCCGTCCTTGGCGATGCCGGCGTGTTCGTATTTTTTCCCGACCATGAAGCCGGTGATGTTCTGCAGGAACACCAGCGGGATGCCGCGCTGGTTGCACAGCTCGATGAAGTGCGCGCCCTTGAGCGCGCTTTCCGAGAACAGGATGCCGTTGTTGGCGACGATGCCGACCGGGTAGCCGTGCAGATGGGCGAAGCCGGTGACCAGGGTCTTGCCGTAGCGTGCCTTGAATTCCTGGAAGTCGCTGCCATCGACGATGCGCGCGATCACCTCGCGGATGTCGAACGGGCGGCGCGCGTCCCTGGGCACGATGCCGTACAACTCCTCGGCCGCGAACAACGGTTCGCGAACCGGCTGCACGGCAACCGGCAATACCTTCCTGCGGTTGAGCGAACCGACGATGCCGCGCGCGATTTCCAGCGCGTGGCGATCGTCCTCGGCGAAATGGTCGGCCACGCCTGAGATGCTGGTATGCACGTCGGCACCGCCCAGGGTTTCGGCATCGACCACTTCGCCGGTCGCGGCCTTCACCAGCGGCGGGCCGCCGAGGAAGATCGTGCCCTGTTCCTTGACGATGATGGATTCGTCGCACATCGCCGGCACATAGGCGCCGCCGGCGGTGCAGGAACCCATCACCACCGCGACCTGCGGGATGTTCTCCGCGCTCAGCCGCGCCTGGTTGTAGAAGATGCGGCCGAAGTGCTCCTTGTCCGGGAAGACTTCGTCCTGCAGCGGCAGGAAGGCGCCGCCGGAGTCGACCAGGTAGATGCAGGGCAGGTGGTTCTCGCGGGCGATCTCCTGCGCGCGCAGATGCTTCTTCACCGTCATCGGGAAATAGGTGCCGCCCTTGACCGTGGCGTCGTTGGCGACGACCACGACCTCCTGGCCCATCACCCGGCCGATGCCGCAGACCATGCCGGCCGCGGGCGCGGCGTCGTCGTACATGCCTTCGGCCGCCAGCGGCGCGATCTCGAGGAAAGGGGAGCCCGGGTCGAGCAGGGCGACGATGCGGTCGCGCGGCAGCAGCTTGCCGCGTTCGGTGTGCTTGGCGCGGGCCTTCTCGCCGCCGCCGTCCGCCGCATTCGCGAGGCGACGATCGAGTTCGGCGACAAGCGCGCGGTGGAATGCGGCATTGTCGGCGAAGTCCTGCGAGCGGTTGTCGATCTGCGTGGTCAGCGCGGGCATGCGGGCGTCGTCGATGCGTGCGAGGCCACAGGATAACCGCAGCCTTGTTCCGGAATGCCGGATCCATCGACGATGAAAAGAAGCAGGCCGTCGAAGGCGACGACATGCCAAAGAGAAAGGCCCGCCGAGGCGGGCCTTTCAAGGTTGCTGCGTTGGCGCGCCGATTACTTCTTGGTGGCGTCGGCGGCGTCCTGCGCCTTGTCGGCAACGTTCTGCGCAGCGTCGGCGGTCGCCTGGGCGGCGCCAGCGGCGGCGTCCTTGGCGGCATCGGCAGCCTGGCCAGCGGCGTCGGTCGCGGCAGCGGTCGTGGCGGCAGCGGCGTCGCTGGTCGCGGCGGCGGCGGTGGACGCAGCGGCGGCGGCGGCATCGCCGGCGGCGGTGGCAGCCTGGCCGGCGGCGTCGGTCGCGGCGCTGGCGGCGTCGCCGGCAGCGTCGGCGGCCTGGGCGGCGGAGTCGGCAGCCTGGGCGGCGGAGTCGGAAGCTTCCTTGTTGCAGGCCGACAGGGCCAGCACGCCAGCGGCGAGGAGGACGAAGAGCTTGGTGTTCATGATTTGGTCTCCGGAGGAGTTGTCTGAGGGTTGTATTGCTGTCAGGCAACGCCTGTGCGCGCTGCTGGCCGGTATCCGCCGGCGGGCCACCCGTGGATCAAGGGGCGGGGCTTACGGAAAAGCCGCCGGAAAACCGGCGGCCCTTCCAGTTTCGCGAAACAGAAATTGACCAGATGGTAATTCCCGGAACTCGAAGATCTTACTTCTTGCTGTCGTCGGCCGAAGTGGCGGCGTCGGAGGCAGCTTCCTTGGCCTGGTCGGCGGCGTCGGCGGCGTTTTCAGCAGCGTCGGCAGCGGCATCGGCCTGACCGGCGGTCGGGGCGGCAGCAGCGGCGTCGGCCGAAGTGGCGGCGGCGTCGGCAGCCTGGGCGGCGGCGTCGGCGGAAGCCTGGGCAGCGTCGGCAGCAGCCTGGTCGCCAGTGGCGGCGGTGGTGTCAGCGGTCTGCTGGGCGTCGGTGGCGGCCTGCTGGGCGTCGGCAGCCGAATCGGCGGCCTGCTGGCTGTTGGAGCACGCGGCCAGAGCGAAGCCCAGAGCCAGGGCGATCAGGGCCTTGTTCATGGTCATTGTGATTCTTCCTCGTCGATGGTGATGGCAAAGCGCAATTGCGCGTCGAACATGATGACAAGCGGATTTCGCGTGTCAAGCGGTTGTCCACTTTTTTTCGTTATTTCGTCTTTAACCTTTCATGCGAGTTCGACGGCGATGGCCGTGGCTTCGCCGCCGCCGATGCACAGCGACGCCACGCCGCGCTTGCCGCCACGCGCCTGCAGGGCATGCAACAGCGTCACGATCAGGCGCGCGCCGGAAGCGCCGATGGGATGCCCGAGCGCCAACGCGCCGCCATTGACGTTCAGCCGGTCGTGGGGAATGCCGAGGTCGTGCATGGGCGCCATCGCCACGCAGGCGAAGGCTTCATTGACCTCGAACAGGTCCACGTCGCCGACCTTCCAGCCGGCCTTGTCGAGCACGTTGCGGATCGCGGCGATCGGCGCGGTGGTGAACCATTCCGGTGCCTGTGCATGGGTCGCGTGCGCGACGATCCGCGCGATCGGCTTCAGGCTCCGGCGCGCGGCTTCGTCCGCGGACATCAGCACGGTCGCGGCGGCGCCATCGGAGATCTTCGACGACGAAGCAGCGGTCAGCACGCCCTCCTTGCCGAAGGCGGGGCGCAGCGTGGGGATCTTCGCCAGGTCGATCTTGCCGGGTTCCTCGTCGGTGGCGACGATGGTTTCGCCCTTGCGGCCCTGTACCGTGACCGGGACGATTTCGTCCTTGAACGCGCCCGAGGCGGCGGCCTGCTGCGCGCGCGTCGCGCTTTCGGCCGAAAACGCGTCCACGGCCGCGCGGTCGAAGCCGTACTTCGCGCAGGCCATGTCGCCGAACACGCCCATCGCCTTGCCGTCGTAGGGATTGGTCAAGCCGTCCCAGGCCATGTGGTCGAGGAACTCGGCGCTGCCGTAGCGGATGCCGGTGCGCGAACCGTTGAGCAGGTGCGGCGCATTGGTCATCGACTCCATGCCGCCGGCGACGACGACGTTCGCGGAACCGGCCTTGATGATGTCGTGGGCGAACATCACCGCCTTCATGCCCGAACCGCAGACCTTGTTGATGGTGGTGCAGCCGGCGGCGTCGGGGATGCCGGCGCCACGCGAGGCCTGGCGCGCCGGCGCCTGGCCGAGGCCTGCCGGGAGCACGCAACCCATGATCACCTCGCCCACCTGGTCGGCGGCGAGGCCGGCGTGTTCGAGCGCGCCACGGATCGCGGTGGTGCCCAGGGTCGGGGTGGGGACGCCGGTGAACTGGCCGAGGAAGGAACCGATGGCGGTGCGCTTGGCACCGACGATGACGACGTCGCTCATGGGGGACTCCTGGTACGGCCGGGGCAGAGCGCCCCGTCCGCCCGATTATGGCGCCGCATGCTGCGCTGCGGCAAATCGCCGGCCGGGGCTCAGGAATGGCCGGCGAACAGCTCGCGTCCGATCAGCATCCGGCGGATTTCGTTGGTGCCGGCGCCGATGGCGTAGAGCTTGGCGTCGCGCAGGATGCGGCCGGTGGCGAATTCGTTGATGTAACCGTTGCCGCCCAGCGCCTGGATGCCTTCCAGCGCGACCTGCACCGCGGCCTCGCTGGCGTGCAGCAGGCAGCTCGCGGCATCGACGCGCGACTTGTGCCCGGCGTCGTAGTCGCGCGCGACCTGGTAGGCGAACGCGCGCGAGGACTGCAGCGCGGTGTACATGTCGGCGATCTTGCCCTGCATCAGGCCGAAGGTGCCGATGGCCTGGTCGAACTGTTTGCGCTCGCGCACGTAGGGCAGGGCGATGTCGAGCGCGGCCTGCATCAGCCCGAGCGGGCCGCCGGTGAGGACGAGGCGCTCGGTGTTGAGGCCGCTCATCAGCACCTTGACCCCGTGGTTCACTTCGCCGAGCACGTTTTCGGCCGGGATTTCGCAGTCCTCGAACACCAGTTCGCAGGTGTTCGAGCCGCGCATGCCGAGCTTGTCGAGCTTCTGCGCGGTGGAAAAGCCCCGCATGCCCTTTTCGACGATGAAGGCGGTCATGCATTTGCTGCCCGCGTCCTTGCCGGCGGTACGCATGTACACGATCAGGACATCGGCCTCGGGGCCGTTGGTGATCCACATCTTGTTGCCGTTGGCGATCCAGGCGCCATTCTTGAGTTCCGCGCGGCAGGACATCGAACCGACCACGTCGGAACCCGCGCCGGGTTCGCTCATCGCCAGCGCGCCGACATGCTCGCCGCTGCACAGTTTCGGCAGGTATTTCGCGCGCTGCGCCTGGCTGCCGTTGGCGTAGAGGTTGTTGACGCAGAGGTTGGAATGCGCGCCGTAGCTGAGGCCGACCGATCCCGAGGCGCGCGAGATTTCCTCCATCGCCACCAGGTGGGCGAGGTAACCCATGTCGCTGCCGCCGTACTCTCCAGGCACGGTCATGCCGAGCAGGCCCATTTCGCCGAGCTTCGGCCACAGGTCCTGCGGGAACCAGTTGTCGTGGTCGATCTGCTGCGCGCGCGGGGCGATTTCGGCTTCGGCGAAGCGGCGCACCGCCTCGCGCAGGGCATCGATGTCTTCGCCGAGGGGAAATGCGCGCATGCGGTTCGACCTGTCTGCTGTTCGGAAACGAAGGACGGGGCGCGAAGCCCCGTCCAAATTATCGCCTGATTCGTGAAGCCTGGCCTTCGCCCCCTTGAGTCAAGGGGGCAGCCGCGGAGCGGCGGGGGATGTGGCAGCGAAGCATGGGGCCCAAAGTTTGTTTGCAAACTTTGGGTGATTCACGGCGAAGCCGGGAATCAATGCCCGCGGATGCGGCCCTGGAAACGCGGCGTGCCGCGGCCCATCGGCAGCTTGAGCTTGCCGATCGCCTCGATCCGCTCCTCGGCGAGGCGGTCGGCCGCGCGGTAGGTCGGGATGCCGTCGCGCGCGCTGATCTCGTAGATGCGCGCGAGGTTGTGGTAGATCGTGCGCATCATGCGCATCGCGCGTTCGCGGTTGTAGCCGTCGAGCTCCAGCGCCACGTTCATCACGCCGCCCGCGTTCACCGCGTAATCCGGCGCGTACACGATGCCGCGCTTCTCGACCTCGTCGCCGATGGCGTTGTTGGCCAGCTGGTTGTTGGCCGCGCCGCAGATGACCTTGGCCTTGAGCCGCGGCAGGGTGGCTTCGTTGACGGTGCCGCCCAGCGCGCAGGGCGAGTACACGTCGGCGGCGACGTCGTAGATGTCGTCCAGGCCGACGGCTTCGGCGCCGTGCTCGTCCACCGCCTTGTCGACCAGCGCCTTGTTGATGTCGGTCGCGAAGACCTTGGCGCCGCGCTCGCGCAGCAGCTTCACGAATTCCATGCCGACGTGGCCTAAGCCCTGGACCGCATAGCTGTACTTGCCGACTTCCTCGTTGCCGTAGGTGCGCTGCAGCGTGGCCATCAGGCCCTGCAGGGTGCCGTAGGCGGTGAACGGCGAGGGATCGCCGGAACCGCCGTGGACCTGGTGCACGCCGGTGACGTATTCGGTTTCGCGATAGACGAATTCCATGTCGTTGACGTCGATGCCGACGTCCTCGGCGGTGATGTAGCGGCCACCGAGCGATTCCACGAACTGGCCGAACGCGCGGAACAGCGCTTCGGACTTGTCGGTGGCCGGGTTGCCGATGATCACCGCCTTGCCGCCGCCGATGTTCAGGCCGGCGACCGCGTTCTTGTAAGTCATGCCGCGCGACAGGCGCAGCACGTCGTTCAGGGCCTCGTCCTCGCTCTTGTACGGCCACATGCGGGTGCCGCCCAGCGCCGGGCCGAGCACCGTGTTGTGGATCGCGATGATGGCCTTCAGGCCCGCGTCCTTGTTGTGGCAGAAGACGACCTGCTCGTGGCCGGTGGTGTCGAGGGTTTCGAAGATCATCGCTGGCTCCGGGATGCGACCGCCACGCAGGCCGCGCGGCGTCGGGATCGGGTCATGGAATCCACGGTTTCCGCCGGATCAGGCAGTGGGTCCGCGGCCGAGGGCCGGCATTCTAATGGAATCGGCCCGTGCAGGCCCGTGCCGTGGCGTACGTATGCTCGGCAGGTCGCCAACACCCCCGCGCTACAATCCGGGATCGCCAGAATTCCGCCGCGAGCGCGCCGATGAGCAGTCCCGCCGAGACCCTGTCCGACCGCCAGCCGCAGCCGGTGCCGCTGCGCTTCGTCACCGCCGCCAGCCTGTTCGACGGCCACGACGCGGCGATCAACATCATGCGCCGGCTGATCCAGGCGCAGGGCGCGGAGGTCATCCACCTCGGCCACAACCGCGCGGTCGAGGACGTGGTCCGCGCGGCGCTGCAGGAAGACGCCGACGCCATCGCCCTGTCCAGCTACCAGGGCGGGCATGTCGAGTACTTCAAGTACATGGTCGACATGTTGAAGGAACGCGGCGCGCCGCACGTGCGCGTGTTCGGCGGCGGCGGCGGCACGATCACCCCCGAGGAAATCCGCGAACTCGAGGCCTACGGCGTCGAGCGCATCTACCACCCCAATGACGGCATGAAGATGGGGCTGGTGGAAATGATCGAGGACGTGGTGGTGCGCGCCGATGGCGCCAGGGACCAGGCGCCAGGTAACAGGGGGCAGGGGACAACCAAGCCGTCGATCGACGATGAGATTTCGATCGGCAAGATGCTGAGCGCCATCGAAGATGGTGAATTCACCGAATCCGAACTCGCATTGATGCGGCGCCAGTGGCATGCGGGTGGAAGTACGCAGGCCAAGTCCCTGTCACCTGACTCCCGACTCCTGGCTCCTGTCATCGGCATCACCGGCACCGGCGGCGCGGGCAAGTCCAGCGTCACAGACGAACTGCTGAACCGCTTCCTTGCCAGCTTCCCCAGGATGCGCATCGCGGTGATCAGCGTCGATCCGACCCGGCGCCGCACCGGTGGCGCGCTGCTCGGCGACCGCATCCGCATGAACTCGCTGCGCAGCCACCGCGTGTACATGCGATCGATGGCCACGCGCCGGCAGAACGTCGCGACCAATGCGGTGCTCAAGGATTGCATCGCGTTCCTGAAGTCGCTGGGCTACGACCTGGTCATCGTCGAGACCGCCGGCATCGGCCAGAGCGATTCGGAAATCGTCGACCTGGTCGATTTCCCGATGTACGTGATGACCAGCGACTACGGCGCGGCCTCGCAGCTCGAGAAGATCGACATGATCGACTACGCCGAGCTGATCGTGCTCAACAAGTACGACAAGCGCGGCGCCGAGGACGCGCTGCGCGACATCCGCAAGCAGTGGAAGCGCAACCGCGTCGCGTTCCAGGTCAAGGACGAGGACGTGCCGGTCTATCCGACCATCGCCAGCCAGTTCAACGATCCCGGCATCAGCTGGATGTTCGCGAACCTGTGCCGGCTGTTGCGCCAGAAGCTGGGGCTGGGGGCTGGGGGCTCGGGGCTGGGTAAGGCAGGATCGGAACGTTGCGATTTCGAGCCGAAGATCGACACCACGCTGAAGGAACCGCGCGCCACCGTGCTGATCCCGGGCGCGCGCGTGCGCTACCTCGCCGAGATCGCCGAGCAGGGCAGGGCGATCAATGCCGGCATCGAGAAACAGGCCGAGGCCGCCGACCGCGCGCAGGCGTTCTGGCAGGCGCTGCAGGAACTCGAAGACGCGAAGTTGCCGAAGCAACTGGAGCTTTATGCCGCGGATGATCTTCACCCCCACCCCAACCCTCCCCCGCAGGCGGGGGAGGGAGCCGATCACGTCCTTCCCCCGCATGCGGGGGAAGGTGCCCGAAGGGCGGATGGGGGCAATGTCGACCGCTCGCTCCTCACCCTCCGCCAACGCTACAACGACGCGGTGCAGGCGTTGTCCTCGGAATCGTTGCGCAGCCTGCGCGAATGGCCGGCGCGACTGCAGTCGATCACCGACGAATTCACCGAATACGAAGTCCGCGGCAAGAAGATCCGCGTCGAGAACTACCGCGAATCGCTGTCGCACCAGAAGGTGCCGAAGATCGCCGCGCCGACGTACAAATCCTGGGGCGAACTGCTGGTCTTCCTCGGCAAGGAAAACCTGCCGGGTTCGTATCCCTACACCGGTGGCGTGTATCCCTACCGCCGCACCGGCGAGGACCCGATCCGCATGTTCGCGGGCGAGGGCACGCCCGAACGCACCAACCGCCGCTTCCACTACCTCAGCGTCGGCCTGCCCGCCGCGCGCCTGTCCA
>Ga0209023_10007985_pt1 | contig 10707 bp, 11 predicted proteins | sample LakOneMetagenome_FD_187468 | JGI IMG/M metagenome (GOLD analysis project Ga0209023, IMG submission 187468) | Freshwater and sediment microbial communities from Lake Erie, Canada (SPAdes) (version 2) | ecosystem: Environmental > Aquatic > Freshwater > Lentic | place: Lake Erie, Canada...
GGTCAGTCACCAGGTTGGTGGTGGTGTCGATCACCGACACCGTGCCGTCGAACTGGTTGGTGACGTAGGCGTAGAGCCCGTTCGGGGTGAGCGCCACCCCGACCGGGTTGTTGCCGACGGTGATGGGGGACCCGGTCACCAGGTTGGTGGTGGTGTCGATCACCGACACCGTGCCGTCGCGCTGGTTGGTGACGTAGGCGTAGAGCCCGTTCGGGGCGACCGCCACCCCGAACGGGGTGTTGCCGACGGTAATGGTGTCGGTCACGGTGGAGGCAACGAAGCTGCCAGTTCCACCGTGGCCGCCGCCGCCGCCGTTACCCAACAGTGACGCACGACCGGCGTTACCGCCACGGCCACCCAGGCCTCCTGCGCCGTCGAGTCCAGAACCGCCGATGCCACCAGACCCGAGGAACAGTCCGCCGTCGCCGCCGATGCCGCCGTTGGTGACGGTGATCGCATCCCCGCCGGCGCCGCCGCTGCCAAACGCACCTGCCGCACCGCCGTTGCCGCCGTTATAGCCGCCGCCACCGTTGCCGAGCAGGCCGCCGTTGCCGCCGTCACACGATCCGCTAGTGCACGCACCCGCATATCCGGTGTAGGTGTAGCCGTTGCCCAGCAGGATGCCGGCGTTGGGGTTGTCGGCGGTGCCATTACCGACGAAGACCCGCAGGATGCTTCCCGGCTGCCACGTCGCCGAGGCAGACGGGCCGACTACTACTACTGCTGCCGCCACCGGCGCACCCACAGCGGTCGAACCCGAACCGCCCACCCTGATCGCACTCGCCGTCGGGTGCGCAGCACTGACCGCCGTTCGGGCAGCCAAACCAGCCCCGGCCCGCGACACAGCCGCCGACGGGCGGGAACCCGACACACCCACCGATGACACCGGAGCCTGTCCGGCCGCCCGGCTGGCCGCCGCAACCGAAGACCGCCGCGCTACACCCGTGTTGGCGGTCGCCGAGGTACCGCGACCCACCGATCCGGGACTCGACGAGTCAGCACCCGTGCCCTCAGCGTGAGCCACTCCCACCCCGCCCGCCAACGCCACCCACACACCCACACCCACAGCACCCGCACCCAACCATCCGTACGGAGTGCGCTGGCGGCGCGAACCCCTGCGCCTCGCAGTGTTTGTAGGTGTGACAGCCGCACCGGTGCCCTGCTGATGCATCAACTGAACGGAATCGATTGCAACCATGATGGGTCCCCCGCTGGATAAGCCGCGCGCGTAGGGGAGAAGGCACCGAAACCGGCACCAAGTTCAGCTACGTAGAATTTCTGCCTACCACAAAAAGACCCTCAAAGCAGTCATTTTCCGAACATCCTGTTACCACTTTGGCTGCGACTTTCAAGAAACTCACAACGAAAGAATTGCGACAAGTCAAAAGGTGGTGGTGAGAAGACCTAGGGCCCAACGGGCCTTCCCCGCCGAATTCGAGTCCAAGCCCAACGGGGTGACCGAAGACGAGCTGCGTGCCGCGGCCGGCAGGTACTCGCAGATCGACGAGGTCCGCCCGGCATTCATCCACGCCAATCCGATGCCGATGCCCGACGCACCGTTCCCGATGCCGGTCCGTGAGCTCGACGATAAGGGCCGGATGAAGCTCCCGGCGTTCCTGCTGAGCGGGCACAAGGCGTCTGGCTGATCCTGGATGGGCTCGACCCGCTGGGGCCTACACCTAATGGAGCACCTCGCGATGGGGCCGGGTCTCGCCGTTCGCGCGAAGCGCGGAGCGCAAGAAGAAAGGTCCGGTCACTTCGTTGAGCACGATTGCGCCGATGATCGCCGCAGCCAGCAAAGGCCCGATCTTCGGGAACTCTTCGGTGATGGTCGACGCGAGCGCCAGTGCGATGCCCGCTTGGGGCACGAAGGCGCGCCATGCGGTCCTACGAACTGCCGGCGCCTGCTTCGCCACCGCCATCGCTGCGGTCGAGCCGGCCCATAAGCCGAAGATCCGAACAGCCCAGAAGGCGGCAGCCGACCCGATAGCAGCAAGGAGCGCGTCCACATGCAGCCCCAGCCCCACAAGGGTGAAGAACACGACATAGGCCCATGGCGCGAGCCGGTCGAGGATCTCAATGAACGCGTCCCGATGGGTGGAGAAATTGGCGACCAAAAATCCTGCGACTGCGGCGACCAGGAGCACCTCGATCTCAAGTTCCAGCCCGAATCGTACGCGCGCAAAGGTCTCAGTGGCGTTTAGGAGCCAGACCGCGAAAACGGCGAGGAGAAAAAACATCACGGTGGCTTGGGTTTTCGGCGCCCTTAGCACGAGCTGGCTCAACAGGAGACCCAGGACCACTCCGCCGAGCAGGGCCAGACCGATTCCCATGCCGATGGTGGTAATGAGACCCGACGTCGACGTCGATCCTGAGCGGCCGAGCAAGATCTTCGCTACAGTAATCGCCACGGAGAAGATCGACACCACGATGATGTCCATGACAACTGTCGCGCCGAGAATGAATCTGGTGAAAGGGCCGGCGGCTTGAGCCTCGGAGACCACGGCGATCGCGACCGGAGGCGAAAGTGCGAGCATCACCGATCCCGCTAGTACGGCCACGGCGAGACGCGTCGGTACCGGAACTGAGTGCGCAATCATGAAGAACACATAGGCGCCGATGGCGAGCGGGACGCAGAGACTTATCCCCAACACCTGCAGGCCGATTTGCTTTATCTGCGGCCTTATCTCCCGCCAGATGAGATGGCTACCCGCGATTACACCGATGAGAAACAGCATCGCCGGATTGAGCACCGGGAGGGCGAGGTCCGCGGCTTCGTCGACGGATGAGTTGAATACCCCCACTGCCGCGCCCACTCCCAGATAGACGGGTAGCCGCGGGACGCGCAGGCGCGCGAGTGCTTCGCCCACTAAATACGAAACGCCGCAGATCGCGGCAAGGGCGGCGACGACATCGTGGTCCAAGTTAGTCGCTCCCTAGGCCTTTGGATTGGCGGCGAGGGCGTCATAGATCGGTTCGCCACGAAAAAGGTTAGACGTCGCATAAGAGCCGAAGCAAGCGACGAGCATCGGCAGGAAGAGTTGGTAGCAGCCGGTAATCTCCAGACAGATGACGATTCCGGTGAGCGGGGCGCCGATGGTCGCGGTGAAGAACGCCGCCATTCCCGCGACGGCGAACGCGGCGACTGACGGGGCGAGTTCCATTGAGAGGGATTGGATAAGCGTTCCGAACGACGCACCGGCGAGGGCGCCGAGGGCGATTATCGGCGCGAAGATTCCGCCGGGTGTTCCGGCGGCGTAGCTGAGTGGTCCGGTGAAGAAGCGAACGAGCGCGACCGATAAGAGGAGCGTGAGAGTGATGTCGCCAGAGAGGGTTTGCTCGGTGAGGACGTCGCCGCCCGTCACGTCTTTCGGGAGAAACCAGCCGACTATTGCTATGGCCACTCCGATGGCGAAGGCACGGGGCAGTGCGGGAATCCGATTGAGCAGGCTGCGTGCGCCGACGAGATGGAGAATGAGACGGTTATAGAAGATGCCAAGGACACCCAGAGCGACTCCGAGCGTGGCGTACGCCCAAAGGTTTTCGGTAGGTCCAGCCACGGCGTCGGGTGCCGAGTACTCCTCGGCCATGCCGAAGATCCCCCGCTGGACGGATGCGGAGGCGATCGCCGCGGCTGCGGCCAGGGTGAAAGGGAGGGGCGTCGCCTTCTTGAGGACCTCCTCGAGAATGAAGACTGTTGCGCCGACCGGGGCGTTGAAGGCGGCGGCGACGCCCGCGCTGGAGCCCGCCGCCATTAGCGGCTTCCAGGCGTTCTCGAGACCCTTGAAGAGGCGGCCGACACGGTCGCCGATCACGGCGCCCATCTGGACGAGTGGGCCTTCGCGACCGAGAACGAGTCCGGAGGACAGTGCGATGAGGCCTCCGAAGAACTTCACCGGAAAGACGAATCGGTGGTCCGGATGGCCGGGACCACGCAGGATCTTTTCGACATGAGGGACGCCACTGCCGCCGGCAGTGGGCGAAAACCGGTTGACCAGCCATGCGGCGAATGCCGCGCAGCCACCCGCGGCGGCTGCGAAGAGGGCAAGCCCGGTGCCGGTCGGCAGTGAGGACAGGTAGTCAACGAGGTCGTGGCGGAGGCCATTGCCGAACTGCAGGCCGCGCAGGAAGGCGACGCCGACGAATCCGGTGGCGGTCCCGACGAGGATGGCTCCCGCGATCAGCAGCAGGGGTTCACGTGCCCCTGGTGGGAATTCGTCGGGAAGGTTGACGGGCGGAATCACGACGAAGCGCAATTCACGTAGTCAGCCAAACGGGCTGCTGCCGACGGGCACCGCACAGCGAGGGCATCATCGCCGAGGTGCCTCCATCACGAAAGTTTTCCCTACGGCAAGCCAGCGCCAACCGTCTCCGGATCGGGGCATCGTGTGCTCGCCCAAGCTGGATTTGGTCAGGACCACGCAAGCTGCACACCAACGCCTGGCGAGTCATGGTCGGCGTCCCCGGCATCGCCACCGTGATCCAACAGCCCCCGATCGGGGCTGCCGGCTTGGCGGTTCGCGGAAAAACGGTCGCGAGCACATACTGGCCGCCCTTGCCAAGGCCGTGTGACCTCCACCGACCCCTCAACCCCTGCTCTCCAAGGCGAGCGACACCCAGCACCAGGCGGATTGCCTCGGTGATCTCGATCTGAGGATCTTTGACCTGGCTCAAGCTGGCTCCCCGGCGACAACGAATCGTGGACAGTGTCGGGCATTGTTAGCTGGGGACAGTCGCCCCCGCAAGACACTCTAGGCAGCTTGAGCCCACCAAGGTGGTGGAAGCGCATTGACCTGTTCCCGGTTTCCCGGACGGCTGGTGTTGGGTGGGGCGTTTTGCCGCTGTCGCATCTCAGACGGCCCTCTGGGAAAATTAGCCGACAACGCACGATGAACTCCCAAAAAAAGAAAGTGAAACGGAAAATGGAACCACCCAACAAGAACCGATGCAAGCATCTAGCGGACAGCGATACCTTCCTCACTCGCGACCAAATCGCCCTTCGCTATTACGTCACTCGGAAGACAGTGGCAAACTGGGCCGCGAGGAGTTACGGGCCTCCCTGCGAACGGGTGGGCAAGAAACCGCTGTACCGGCTTTGCTGCGTCAAAGACTGGGAGAACCGCAACTTCGGCTTCCCCGGAGAAGGCGGCACTTCCGATCACGCCCAGGCGGGATAGGTGCCCCGATGAACTATGACGACCACCCCGATATGTCGGCCGTGTGCGTTGGTCTGCAGGACCTGACGGCGTCGGTCACCCCAATCTCCCCCGACGCGAATTGGCCAATGACCCAGTTCGTCGTCGACTTCTTCTACACGACCGTGCAGATGGCCAACATCCTCAACGTCGACCCATCAACGCTTCGCCGCTGGCGACGACTCGAGAAACCCAACGGGCCCAAAGCCACGTGCATCTCGGAACGAACCTGGCGCTACCACCACGCCGATTTCGTGGAATGGTTGAACACGCGCCGCAGTGCGGTCGGGGCCGCCTAATGTCCGACATCATCAACCTTCCCGTCGCGATTTCGTTGTCCTCGGGCATCGAGGTCCGCGACGGTCTGGCTGATGCATACCGGGCGCGAGTCCGGTGGACTGATCCCCACACCAAGAAGCGGAAGTCGATCTCGGAAACCTTCGCCACCCGGGGTGAGGCTGAGGAATGGATCGGCACCGCCCAGGGCGCGGCGGGCCGAGGGGTTGATCCCCACGTCGCAGCAATGACCGTCGCGGAATACGGCACTGCCAACATGCAATTGGCGTTGCGTGGAATCGCGCGGAAGACAACCGATCCCTATCTTGCCGGCTGGCGCAAGCGAGTTGTCCCCGTTCTGGGCCACCTGCCGCTGACGATGCTCAGCAACGGAATCGTCGACCGCGCAATAAAGGCGTGGATTTCCAACGGCGCGAGTCGGTCGACGGTGAAGAGCTCCCTCGCGGTCTTGGTTCTGGTGATGGAGCAGGCAGTCCGAGACGAGATCATCGAACGCAACCCGTCCCGAGTCTTCGGTTGGCAACGTCAGTATGAATTGGTTGAAGACGAAGTCGACAATCCCCGCGCCCTGGCATTGGCCGACTTTCACACTCTTGAGACGCTGTCCGCCGCACTCGTCGCGAAGTCAAACCCCCCGTACCAAGGGTGGGGTGACGCAGTCATCTTTGCGGCGTGCACGGCTGCCCGGATCGGGGAAGTGTCTGGCTGTCTCGTCCGAGATGTCAACACCAAGGACTGGATCTGGACGGTGCGTCGCCAAACCACGCCCTCCCCCGGCGAACTGGCCGAAGACCTGACGCGATCAACCGGCGGAGGGCTCGTCGATAAGGGCACCAAAGGACGTCGATCCCGCGTCGTCCCGCTGATTCCCCAAGTGCACGACACAGTGATGCGTCGACTCAAAGCTGTAGGCAACAACCCCGACGCGCGTCTGTTTACCGGACCACGCGGTGGCCCCATCTCAACGGCCGGGCTTCGACGGGCCACCCATTGGAACGACGTAGTCACTGCGCTCGGATATGAGTACCTGACACGACACGGCCTTCGTCATACCGGCCTCACCTGGATGGCGGACAGCGGTGTCAAGCCTCACGTCCTGCAGAAGATCGCGGGCCACGGGAGCATCACGACTACCCAGCGCTACCTGCACCCCGATTACGAGACCATCGCCGAGGCCGGCGGATTGCTCTCGAACCACTTGATCGAACGACGCAGGCCAAACCTACGCTCGGTCTGAGTAGTCGAACGCCAACCCTCGGATTTGGCCTTCCGGAGCGTGCTCAAGCCCGATTCGAGTTACCGAGACGGGATTTGGTCCCAAATTGGTCCCAAATGACCGTCGAGGGTAAGACCAAAACACCCTCTGACCTGGTCGGGCTGACAGGATTTGAACCTGCGACCACTTGACCCCCAGTCAAGTGCGCTACCAAGCTGCGCCACAGCCCGCGGCGCTGCCGGAATCGCCGGCAGCAGGGCATGAGCCTACCGCAGCGCCCTGCGGCCACCCGAATCCAGGGACGGGGCCCTCACATCATCAGCAACCGGACTAACCCGATCAACCCGACCACCACGATCACCGCCCGCAGCGCATTCGGAGACAGCCGACGTCCGTACCGCGAGCCCAGCCATCCGCCGACCAACGACCCGATCGCGATCAGCCCGGCGGCCAGCCAGCTGATCCGGTCGAAGGCCACCAGGGTGTAACTGATCGCCGCGACGACGTTGACCAAAAGCGACAGCAGGTTTTTCGCCGCGTTCATCCGCTGCACGTCTTCAGGTAGCAACGCGCCCATCAAACCCATCAGCAGAATGCCCTGCGCCGCAGTGAAATACCCGCCGTAAACACCCACCGCGAAGGTGCCCAACACCAAGGCCGCCATCCGCAGCGGCGGCACCTGATCGCCTGATCGTCCGGCTGCCTCGGCCCGTCGACGCGCATAGGCCTGAATCCGCGGGCCCGCGATCACCAGCATCAGCGCCAGGATCAGCAAGACCGGCACGATCTGGGTGAAGATTTTCTCCGGCAGGTGCAGCAACAGGAATGAACCGATCAGTGCGCCAACGACCGAGGCGGGAATTTGCCAGCGCAGCCGATGCCACTGGCCACTCAACTCCTTGCGGTACCCCCAGGTGCCCGAGACACTGCCGCCCACCACGCCAATGGCATTGGACATCGTCGCGGTCAACGGCGGAAAACCAAGCGCCACCAGAGTCGGGAAGGTGATCAGCGTGCCGGAGCCCACCAGCGAGTTGATGACGCCCGCCCCGAGTCCCGCAACCGCGATCAGGATCATGTGGGCGACGGACACCTCGGAACCCTAACCGGGCCGTCCGCAACCGCCGTCCAGTACTGTTCGGGGCGTTCAGACCCCGAGGAGAATGGGACGTGGGCGGCATGTGGCATCTGGATATCCCCAGCGAGACGGAACTGCGGCTACTGGCAGCGATCAACGCACCCGCGGTGGTGACCATCTACATGCCGACGACGCCGATCAGTCAGGATGCCGCCTCCGAAGCGATGGTTCTGCACAACCTCGTCAAAGAGGCGATGATCGAGGTTCGTCAGCGGCCCGAATTGCCGCGCGGCGAGGACGAGTACATCGAGGTGCAACTGCTCGACCTGATTGACGACGACGACTTCTGGGCGCACCAGTCGCACGGTCTCGGCGTGATCACCACACCCGACGGCCAGTGGACCTTCCGGTTGCCGCACCGGCCCAATGCCCAGGTTCACGTCGACGACAAAGCAAACCTGATCCAACTGATTGCGGCGACGGCCGCGCAGGATGCACACGTGCTCTGCCTGTCCGAGGGCGAGGTCCGACTGGTCGACGTCGCCGCGGATCTGCCACCCAAGGAGGTGAAGGTGGCAGGCATGCCCTCTGATGCCGCCAGTGCCGCCGGCAAGTCCTCGCTGAAGGATCGGTCCCCATCCGGCCGGCTTGTGGGTTCGGAGGGCAAGCGGGTGCGGATCCGCCAATTCGCGCGGCTTGTCGACGACGCGCTGATGCCGATCCTGCGCGGCGATGAACGTCCGCTGATTCTGATCGCCACCGAGCCGATCTACTCGATCTTCCGTCAAGTGTGCAGCGCACCGACACTGGTATCCCTCGGCGTCGAGGCCAACCCGGACAAGTGGAGCCTGACCCAAATCGCCGACGCGGTCAAACCCGTGCTCGTCGCGCATGCCGCGGAAACCGATGCAGCACTTGCCAATACGGTCGACGAGAGACGCGGGCAACGGCGCGCCACCACCGACCTCGCCGATATCGCTCGGGCCGCCACCATCAGTGCGGTGGCCACGCTGATTATCGATCGCGAGTACGACGAGCGCGGCACCATCGGCGACGACGGCGCACTCACGCTGGATCCGGACGGACCGGTGATCGCCGAGGAGTTGGCCCGTCGGGTGGTGGCCAATGGCGGCCGGGTGCTGGCTCTGTCGGCTGACCGGTTGCCCGGTGGATCGCCGGTCACCGCGGTATTGCGCTACCCGCAGTAAATCTCGCCCACCCTCTCCCCTACCCGAGTCCCAGTTTGTCATCGATTCTTGTCAGGGGCCCGGTCTATTATTCGAACATGCTTTCGATTCCGGTTGCTGAGGCCTTCGCCTCACTCGACGCCGCGGTCGCCGCCGTGGGCGCGATCGACTGGGACCGACTGCCCGCACTGGAACGCCTCGACGCCCTCGACCGCCTCGAAAACATCCGACGCCACCACACCACCACCAACACGGCGGCGTGAACACCCAACACCAGCCGTCCGGGAAACCGGGAACAGGTCAGATCATGCTTCCCCTTATTTCGGTGCCGACCCCAATATGGATCTGTCTGCCGAGATGGCCGGGCCATTACTGGAAGCCCACCGGAGCCTGATCCCTACCCCCGCTTGGTTGGGTGAAGGGTTGGCGGGGATCCTGGTCGAGCTCTAGGCGATTGCCCGGGCTGCCGGGTAGAACCGCCAACACCTCACCTGAGCAGCGTAATACTGATCAGCCCCGCGTGGCGATTGTTTGATTCCCGGCCCGGGAGTAGAGGCCGAGGATCGCGTCGTACCGGCCGCCCAGTGCGGCGATCACGGCCTCGATGTTCATAGTGGTCAGCGTAGGTTGACCCCGAGTTCATGGCCCGAGCAGGCCGTTATTCATAAATATGGTTTCTGCACCGGAGCAGCGAATGGATACCCCCACCACACCTCCCCCTACGCGGCGGCACCAACGACTACCACCACCCCGAACGACTCCTGCCGAACAATGACCCAGTCGCCGAGACTGAGCCATTACACGAACATGGAGACGAACAATCGACGGGCTAGCCGATCCGGCTAGCGGTGCCGCGGCGTGCGCTTCTCCCACACACCCGCACCGGGCGGCTAGGTCGCCGCGAGTGCCTCCCGCTGGATGGCCACCCAGGCGATGATCTTGCCGGCGTCCTTGAGCGGGAACATCCGCCAGTTCATGATGAACGGCGTCCCGTCTTTGCGGTAGTTCACAGCGCGGCCCTCGAACCGTCCGCCCGACTTGAGTGTCGCGCTGATCCGTTCGATCACCTTCCGGTCGGTGCCGGGGCCCTGGAGGATGCGCGGATCCTTGCCGATCACGGTCGTCGGGTCGTATCCGGTGAGTTTCTTGAATGCCTTGTTAGCGTAGATGATCCGCCCCTGGGCGGAGGCATCCGTGACGAGGATCGAATCGAAACTATTGTCGGCGAGCAACTTCAGGAGGTTCAGGCCACCTGTCTGCGAACCGAGCGCGTCAATCAGTGACGAAGCCATGGCAATTCTCCCGCCGTCGTGGTCGGCTACGTAGCCGACGATTTCGTCGACTCTAGCGCTGCGCCGCTCGCTGAGGCTAGGTGGCTACCCCGTCTGGTGGTAGGCCAGAACCGCGCGGGCCTCGCGTTCCACGAGCAGGGGCACGAACTCGCGAATCTTCGCGCTGTCGAACCCGGCATGCAGGGTCTGAACAACCTGCGCGATATCGGCAGTGGAGCGATCGGGGTAGGTCGCCACTACCCGAGCAATCAGCTCGGCGATCTGAGTGGCCTCATCCGTCTTAACCATGAACAAGAGTTCGATTCGTTAGCCCCGAGGGTTTAATGTCCAGCGGACGTGGGCGATCCGCTAGGGCCTAAAGACACTGTTTAGTGGTCTGACCGGATTCGCGGATCGTCTGTGGCTTCGCGTTAACGGGCCGGATGACTACCTGCTACCGAGA